>Ga0210246_102261_pt1 | contig 12243 bp, 16 predicted proteins | sample ChrtobMetaP3_8mM_FD_155469 | JGI IMG/M metagenome (GOLD analysis project Ga0210246, IMG submission 155469) | Chrysochromulina tobin associated microbial communities from unialgal haptophyte culture, Seattle, Washington, United States - P3_8mM | ecosystem: Host-associated > Algae > Haptophytes >...
ACGGGCGCGCTCGAATGGACAATGCAGCATCCCACGGCGCCCATGCCCTCCATGACCGTGAGACCGCATTTCTGGCGCGACCACGAGGGCAGAAGCAATAGCACGAGGTCGCGTATCACAGACCATCCCTCACTAGCTGGTATGTACTTGGCGCAGCCGAGGAGCGTGCGGCTGAAACCGATGGAGAAGATGTTGAGCAGCGTTAGCATCGTGCCTGACGTTCGACGCAGAGGCACGGCACACAGCCGCACGTCAGCAGCCGCCGAGTCACGGCACCATTCGCGCTCGCACGGCCTCCGACAGCCGAGCATTCGCCTCGCAGACCTGGTGGGAAGCCGCCGCCATCGAATTTCGTCAAGCACTCCATTGAAGCAAGGCGCTCGCCGCCTTTCATGAGCGTCTTGTGCGCGAGCAGTGCGCTGAGCTCGAAGGGGACGCAGTCGTAGCCCGCAAAGGACACGATGCACACGCCGGCTGCCCGCGCACGCTCGCCGTACTTGGCGCGCATCTCGGCGACCCACCACAACTCGCCGGTGATGTCGACGTAGTGCGCACGCTCTTCGATGCATGCGACTACCACGGCCTCACCGTGTTTAGTGTACGGGCCGATACTTGTGAGGATCACGGCCGTCTTGGCAGCCACGCGACGCAGCGACTCTGGGTCGGAGACGTCGGCGTGATACAGCCTAGGCGGCGACCTTGGCCCGTGCATAGTCACCAGATCTGTCAAGAGCTTTTGTACGTTGCTCTTTGGCCGGCCGCACATCGCCCAGCGCAGAGACGCCGGGGCATTGACCGAGAAGTATGATGACATGGCTTGGCCCACGCTGCCGGTGGCCCCAAGGATAGCCACATCTACCTCACGGCTTGTTGACATCTCGTCCCCCTTGCGTTGTTCCGACTCACGCACTCGTCGCGCGTGAAAACCCCCAATTCTTATAGGAAGCCCCCCGCACCCCATGTTCCATAGTAGACTCTAGGAAGGAAGAAAGAATGTCTTGGATGACGTCACGAATGCTACATGTAGGCGAATGCGTCAATGAAATCTCGCAATCTCCCTCTGAGCGGACGAGGACGCCACAGGACTAGCCTCTGAAGCTCTGTCGCATTATGCGCGGCCACGGGCGCGCAGTGTGGAGAGTGTGGTGCGCGCGTTGACCCGGTGTGCCGGTGCCGACACATACCTTCCGGGCATTGCTTCCGGGCCCTGCTTCCGGGTCCCGCGCGCACACGCATCCCCCCCCCGCGCAACCAAAAAAGTGACCCAAAACGGGGGCACCGGGGCAGCGCCCGGGGCCGGGCGCAGCGGCCACGGGCCAGCGGCCAGCGCACACACACGACAGCATAAATGCCATGATACAATGATGATTGTAGGAACACATCAAAGGCATGTACGCGTGTCGTCAACGTGTGCGGCCGGCGACACACGACAGCGCGGTTTGTGCACACGCACACGCAGTCACAGTCACACTTTAACTAATACTGAGGACATCATGTGTACATTCAATCAACATTCCCGTCGGACCGTGTTCGTGCTGGCGTGTCACTCGACATCTTATCGACATCGACACTCGACATGGCTCTCCTTTGCCACGATCGACTCGCCGATGAGGCTTCGTCTCCTCAGCGTTCTGCACGTCCACCGTGTACCTACCATACCTGTAGCGCAAGCAACTGGGACGCAATACCATACCTGCCATACCTGCCATACCTTCCGGCTGCGTCCCGGTTGCTGCTCAAGCCTTCGAGAAGCCCAGCCCATTGGCCTTCGCATACCTCTCCATGAAACGCATGAATCGGTCCCACTCATCAGAGCTCTTCAGCACAACGACTCCCTTGACTATGCGCGGCTTGCCGTTGGTGAATGTCGCCGTCACCTCCGAGGTCTTGACCGTGCCCTCGCTGTCCTTGAGGTACATGCCGGTTGTATCACCGAGCGCCGTGGTAGATGCCTGGAGGAAGGTAGGGTTGTCGAAGGTGAAGGTGGCCACGCCAGTGGTCCCATCACGTGAGCGGGTGAGCGACACGTCCGGAACACAGGGCTCTGGCACACCGACGATGAACTCGATGTATGCAGCGGCTGCCGGCGTTGCCTCCGCCATCATGGTCGCCGCGCAGTGCGGACGCACGACAGGGCGGGCAGTTGCAGGGAGCACGCGCAATGCAGCCGCGGGCACCAGAGCGGCAGCCAGGAGCAACACGATGGCCGGCATGGTCCAAGGTTGTGTCGAAGAGATTGCGAGAGCTCGATAGGGTTCACACAAAATTTCGGTGTGAACGTGCGGTGCCCACCGATCCGGAACGCCGCGCCGTGTGGTCACTAAAAGCTCATTTCTGCGTTTTTGATACATGTAAGTTCCGATGTTTCGCAGAAGCTACGGAAGGTTCTCTCGGCCGCCATGCACGGGCGCGCGAGCAACCCGTTTGCCGGCATGAAGAAGCCTAAGGCAGCAGCAGCTGCAACGGCCGATGGTCCGATGGGCACGTTCTGCATGCACTGGATGGGTATACCGGCGTCGCACGCATTGCGCCTTGTCACCTTGGGACTTGCAGCAGGCGCCTTCTTGGAGACGTTCATGATTAAGGTGTGGATCGGTCAAACTAATTGTGCGTGCGAGCGGTCGCCATCGAAGGATGATAGCGCATACTGATCCCTACGCACGCTCCTCTCTCACCAAACGATGACGCATGTGCCAACGCTCGCAGTCTACGAGGTCGTCAAAAAGAAGGAGGCGGAGAAGCGGGCTGCAGCTCGCATCGAGCAGGCGGAGGGCGCGGAGCCAAGCTTCGGCGCCATCGTTCGACAGCAGTGGGAAGCGCGAAAACGGGAGCTCCAGAAAAAAGGCCAGGAAGGTTCATAGCACGAATGTCGTGTGCAAGAAAACGTTGATGAGCTCTGAGGTTGATGAGCTCAGAGAGGTGTGTGCCATAGGCGCTAAAGCGATACGTATTATGATAAATTTAGCACGGTCGACAGTGGGCGTGTGGCGTATGTTGGCTGAGAAATACGCGGCACAATCAGACCGAGGCTTGTTTAATGCGGCGCTTATGACTGTTATGTGCGCCGGATTCGTGTCCGATGCAGGTGGAGCTCACACATGTAGCGGTTGGTTTATGGTTACAGCAGCAGCCGCCTCAACATCCTCTCCTGCTCGGGCACGAGCTTCGGATAGTGCCTGGCGTCCTCGGTGGTATTACAGCCTCCGCCTGTGCGCGTGATTGAGTTCGCGTCGAGCACAGGCACGCCACCCGCCGCTCGCGCAGCAATCCGTATTCGCTCTGCCATCAGTTCACTCCCCGCAGCCGTGAACGTGTACCGTGAGCAGAGCTCGTGAGCAGAACTCGGCCTCGACGCGCCGTCGTGATGTTTTGTGCGCTCGCCGACCCACGCGGTGCACTTGGTCCATCGTGCGGCCTCCGGCATCGCCAGCTGCTTCCGATACTGCGCATACAGCTTTTGATCGCAAATCCAATTGGGCGTCACGAAGATCAATTGGAAGTTGGGATGCTGACCGAGCGCATTGCGCCAATCCAAGGTGTCGTCGGCCGCCCACTCGTCGAAGCCGATGAGACCCTGCCACAGGGAGATGAGAGCAGCAAGAGTTCAGCCATGGGTTGGCAACTCGCCGTGGCGAGGAGAGTTGGAACCGCGGTGACAGACGCGATAGTCTGCACACGTTGACTGCGGGTAGCAGCGGATCGAGGCCCGCAATCTCGTCATCGAGGCGAGCGCGTCAAAAAAGGGCCGAACTGGATGTACATGCAGGAGGTGCGCACTTGCATAGTTGTTGACTATGAGTGTCGGCCTATAGCCTATGCGTGCTCGGGAGACGGCGGACAACGCCACCCCAGCTCGGTGGAAGGACGGAAATGCCTTTGCCCACTTGCCTGCTGCGACGACCATTGCGAGAAGTGTCGAGCCATCCGGACACGTCCGAGGCTGTCTGAGGCCACGCCGTGGATTTCCATCGCAAAGATGGTCAAAAATGTTCTCGAGCTGGCTGCATCCTACAAAGAGTGCCGCTCGGTGCTGCCCAAGCTGGGCGACGCAGCAAGTGCGAAGCAGCGTCCGGTTGCTCTGCGTGGCGCGGTGCAGCCATGAGGTGTTCACGAAAGACTCAGCAGCTGCAGTGCTCAGTGGCCCACGCGCCCGAATAGGAGCCTCGCTCCGATGCACCGAGCCCGCACCCGTGCCGTACTTGGCGTCCGCCATTCTTTTGTGACGCCATTCTACTTGAGCGACTTGAGAAGAAAGATTAGATAAGTCTCATATGTCTTCATTACACTTCGGTGAACGTTCTCTCTTTGGACTGGACTTTCCCGGTCAGACTTGGTATTCAAAAAATGGCGGCCTTGATGAGCGAAATCGGCATATCGCTCCCGTCCCCGCGCCGTTCGTCCGCCAAGTTCATGGCCGAGGCCAACCTGGCCACGATAAAACGCGCCCAGTCACTGCGCCTCGGTTCCAGCGGCCGCCATCGGTCCAATGTTGAGCCGATTGAGCTACCTCGCATGGCCTTCCGGCCACTTTCGGCGACGATTGAGCCCTTGCCGCGAGGTGACGCTGATGCTGCCTCACTTGCGGGCCCTTCAGCCGAGCTTTTGATAGCGATGACCTCTTCCAGGCCGCTTTCTCTATGCAGGAGTGCGGATCATCACGAGCAGGAGAATTTCCCTTCGCCGGAGCAGGAGGCATTTTCCCTTCACCGCACCATGGTCGCCGAGCACCGTGGAGTCCGCATATGCCAGCGTCCGGCGCTGGCGCCTCGGGACCAGAACGGGCCTCGACATCTGGTCCAATATTCAAAGCCGGAATCCGCACCGTCCGAGGACATCGAGGAAGCGCATGCCCCGCCACGAACGGGTCTCGAGCTGCGAACGGCGTCCTTGGCTACACTGCTGCAGGGCGCACCGCTCTGGGTGCGTGAGGTCGCCAAGGTCTTGCTGTGCCTCAACGTGCCCGAGTCGAGGAGTGGTGAGTGATCGTTGAGTGCCCGTCGCGCGTCGCCGGAATGCGGAAAAAGAGCGCCGGGGCGAGCGCGGGGGCCGGGCGCCGGGGGCCGCGGACCGTCACGTCGACGGCAGCGGACACGCGGAGCGCGCAGGCCGCAGCAGTGCGATCAAGACTAACAAAGAAGTGCGTTCAGCTGGTGTGCATGCGCGACCACTATTTTGGATACATTATTATGGATAACATTGCCGCTACGAAGGTACCCCCGGTGCTTTCGCGGTCCGGCGCGCACGTCCACCCCGACATGACTGCCATGCGTCCAAAGTGGCCATATTCACTGTCGAATTCGCACGCGCAGCACCCTGCCCGTGCGGATACATGCGCAGAAAATACCGCGACCACCACTCTAGTTGAGCTTGATCTTGTTCTTGCCGTTGGCGATCGAGTACACGTTCATCGGGACGAGGATGAAGCCGCCAATGATGATGGTGAAGACGGCCGCGATGTTAAGCGGCATCGCCTTGGCGGTGAAGGTGTTGCCCGTCTTCTTCTTCAACGCCTGGAACGCAATCTGCTGCTCCTTGATCCTGCGTCCGGAAACATGGGCGCTCGCTGTGTGAGCCCTCCCCGACCTCACACCCGGCCCGAGAAGACCCTGCACTGAAGTGCAATGTCATGGCCTCGTGCAAGCGCCTGCCTGACCGTCGGCGGGGCGTGCGGCGCGCAGCAATAGCTCTGGGCGCGGCTCTAGGGGCGCGAGGCGCACGTGTTGGGGCCGCCGGCAAAGATTGAGAAGACCATCGCAATGAGAGAGGCTGCGACCGGGTGCGTAGACCAGGCAGAGATGAGTGAGCGGGACGTGGTCCGTTGACACGTTGGTGTGGCAGGGAAAGCACGCGGCACGGCGCGCGCAGGCAGGGGGCGGGCCATGGTGGACGCGATGTGCAGAAACCAGGGCTCAGGTGGTGAGCAGCATAAAAACACCTCTTGCTCGCCACACCACGACGACGCGAAGACTTCAGAACTTCGTTTTTCGCTCACGCCTCTCGCTGTTGGTAAAAAAGGGTCAGGGACGTCCCAGCAACTACATTTCTTTAGTGTCCACAGCAAGGAGTTCTTGCATTTTTCCCCCCAGAGCCGAGTTAGAACGTTATGTTCGGGATGATGGGAAGGGACCGGCTGTCGCCTATAGCTATACTCTGGTAGCTGGTAGCGGAAGGCTCAATGGACGATTTGAATCAGGGTGGTGTTAAAAAACACCGGGATTTTGGGGGTGGCTGTCTGCTGAGCTTCCGGGCAACCATTTAGCCGCCGAAGCCGTACAGGGTGCGGCCCTGGCGCTTGAGCGCGTACACGACGTCCATGGCCGTGACGGTCTTGCGGCGGGCGTGCTCGGTGTAGGTGACCGCATCGCGGATCACGTTCTCGAGGAACACCTTGAGGACACCGCGGGTCTCCTCGTAGATGAGGCCCGAGATGCGCTTGACACCACCACGGCGAGCAAGACGGCGAATGGCCGGCTTGGTGATGCCCTGGATGTTGTCGCGGAGGACCTTGCGGTGACGCTTGGCGCCGCCTTTGCCGAGACCTTTGCCGCCTTTGCCACGTCCGGACATTTTGAGAGTGTTGATTGGGTGAGGATAATCAACTGTGCGTTCCAGTCCTAACTATTTCCTCCGGGCGTTTAGGCCTCTCCCCCCCGTTCCCGTCCTGGCTCGGCGAGTCTCCCTCTGCACTATTTGCCCCCCTTCCTGCGCGCCTCCTGGGCTCTCTCTGCCCCACGAGCCGCTTGGGTGACCCCGCTAACGGCCAGCAGTGCCCCAGCACCGCTCACCATTCATGCCGGCCTATCGCAAGCGAGCTTGAGCCGCCGCTGAATTGACCTCCACCACGCTCCACGCCAACGGGCATCCCGCCACCTCGACGGTGATCGCGCCAGCTGCTGCTGGTGCTGCTTCCGCACCGTCGTCCGCAGCCGGCCCGTCCCCCAAACGGGCCACCGTTCTTCAAATTCGGGCTCGTGACCGACGCACAAGCGGCCGACAAGCCTGACGACAGCGGTGAGGGACAAAACAGAAAGGCCGAGCTCGTGCGACCGCTCGGCCTTTCTGTTTTGTCGACTTCTGGCTGCGCGGGTTCGGCCGGCGGCGTTCGAGCCTGTCGCTACCACCACTCGCGCGCGTGCTTTCGCTCGGAAGCATCATCAATGGTCGCGTCAGTCAACCCTCGAGCGCCGCCAACCTCTGCGCATTTCAAACGCCTGCTGGCACACGGCCCTCAAGAGCTGTTCACGTGGTCGGCAACCGTTGCCTCCGTTCAGGCCGCGCGATGCGCTCATTATCGCGCTTCACCTCTCTGCGTGCTACTACCGGCGCGAACTTGCCCTCGGCTGGGCGCTCCTCGTGCTCGACACGATCGAGCAGTCGACGCACGGCTGGCCCGTGGGGTCTGTCGAGGCGGGCGCGTATCTTGCGTCGCACGATGGCGAGGAGCGCAAAAGGCAGCCCCCCCTCCCTCCGCCGCCGCCTTCGCCGCCGCCCTCGCCTCCGCCCTGGCCCCCCTTCATCTCCACCAGCCTCCTTCTAATGTCTGTGTGAGAGACACCCCCCGGCAACTCACGAGCGAGCGAGAGTGATCTTCTCTATCTTCTCCCTGCTGGTGCACAGGTGTCGGCGCGATGGGCGCGCGCCCACGCGCGTCGGCGCCGAACCACGCTGAGCGGCCATCTAGCAAGCCGCTCCCACTTTTCCGTAAACCCGGGGCCTCCCGGGCGGTCGCATGCCCATGCCCCATGCGGTGGGGGGCGCGGGTAACTATCGGTCGGTCACGGAGCACACGGCCATTTTTCTCCTAGCATATATGGACCGCCTGCGTGCTTGAAGTACTCTACTGTACCCCTGAGGCTACCTCTAGGCCCGCGTTCATGGACTCTTAAAAAAGATAAAGACGCGAACTCTGCAACTCTCGTCTTCTCGTTGCGACATGCGAGCCGTTCGGCTCGGCTTCTATCCATGATGCCCGGCCTCTGTAACTGTCTCCGGCGCGCCGTGTGGCGTGTGGCACCGCCGACGGCTTTCATCTGGCACCGCACCCGGACGCCCTCTGCCTCGGCTGCTATCGTCTCTTCGGCAGCGCATCGGTCTCGCCGAGCATCTTCGTCTCCGCGGCCCACGTCTCAGGCAACGTGGTCTCTGTGCAGCCTGGGATGGCTTGCAGCGCCCAGCGCCGCAGCTCGCGTCTCGTGAGCGTCACAAACGGGCCGTCACTTGCCTCGTCGCCACCCACAGGCGCCGTCTGCCCGGACGGCTGACGGATGCGGTGCACGATCACGTCGACCAGGTGACCGATGCGGGTAGGCATAGACCCAGCGACCGCCGTATTGGGCGCATCACCCCACTCGCACGCCTGCTGGGCGGCCAGGGCCTTGAGCTCCTCCTGGTTCAGATCGAGCGCGGCCACGAATGGGCCCGCGCGCGAGTGGCCCGAGGCCGCGAGTTGCGCATCCGTTGGCAGCGGCAGCCGCGTCGCGAGGCGCACAATTGCCTCGAGGAAGCTCTCGAACGTCAGGTGCTGCTCCTTGAGGCGCCCCTCCTCGCTATTGCCGTCGGCAACAGCCATGATCGAGTATTGGAAGCACAACGTGATGCTTCGCAAGTCGAGTGTCGAGAGCGAAAAGAGGCCCTCGAGGAAGCGGCGCCAGAGTGGAAACGATACCTGGCCGTCGACCTTAAGCCACTTGACTGTCCCCTGCTCGCGGAGGATCCACCGATTGTCGACCGGCTTCGGCAGCTTGACGCCCGCCGTCCTCGCAGCCTCGTAGGTGAGCTTCGAAAGCCCGGCAAAGATAACTCGCAACGATGGGGCGCATGCCGCGAGTCGCTTGCTCATCTCATCCTTGTAACACACGCCCATGCGGAAGGTGTCTGGCAGCGGTATTCGGGGCTGCTTGCGCCCTCGCCGTGGCTGCTCGAGCGAGGGTTGGATGTGGTCGATGAAGAGGCGCTCGACAGCCTCGCTCGCGTCCACGAGCTCTTTGGTCTTCACAAAGCGCTCGATAGCTGTCTTCACCAACGCGTACATGAACTCAACGCGGTTGAGCTGGCTGTCCGATTTCTTCGCCATCTGCTTCGACTCGGCCACTTGGAGTGCTGCTTGCGTCGCACTCCTCAAGTCTGACGAGTGCGCGGCGAGCTCCATGTCAGCCTCGGCCGCCGTCAACCCCTCCGCGGTCAACACCTCCGCTTTCGTGTGCTGCCCCGCCTGGCCAACGGTGCGGTGAGAATCGCGCCCTTGATATTTAGGCTGCATGCCGATGGCAGCGATCGTAGAGCGATCCGCCCGGTCCACTTGCATGAATATGAGGCTGTTGGCACACGCGGCGTCTTTCTCGCTCATATGTTCCCAGATCTTGCACTCGTCGATGAACGCCTTCCATCCCTGGTTGAGCTTCACGCCAATGTTGAGGTCGCCGCTGCTGCTGTATACGGCGTCGGCAAACCACAGGTAGGCAAGCGTGCACAGCTGGTGGTTGAAGAGCAGCACCGTCCCAACCTCCTCAACCTCCTCAGCTGCATCGTTCGCGCCGTCGTCGCTCTTGGCGATCAACTTGCCTCCGCCCAGCCGAACCATCACCTGCCAGTCGCTTGCGAAGCGCTTGAAGATGATGTCCTCGTGGTCGACGAAGTCGCACCCGTCGCAGCTCTCGCATCGCGGCCCCCAAATGGATCCGAACAGCGTCCATTCGACCTCGGGCTCTGGCTCGGGCTCTTCATCGGCGACAACGTCCGTCTCAAACGCCCGCTCGTAGACTGGCACGAGAGGGCCGGTGCCGGAACGGCTCGCCACCGCGAGGGGCTTGCTCCACTCCTCGTGCGGCCCTGTCTTGATGTACCCACGGCGCGGCGACACGAGGTTCGTGTCGAGCCGGAGGGGCTGCTGCGTCCAGCGGTTGAGGCGCAGGCCGGCGAGGCAATCGTTCATCTCGCGGCGCAGCACTTTCGAATTCACGTGGTGGGTCCCGCGCTCCCGCAGCAGCTTCTGCCCGCTGCTCAACAAGACCTCGGCACGCTCATCAAACGCCGCCGTCATCGCCTCCACCTGCTGCTGCTGCACTCGACGCAGCCTCGCATCGTCGCCTTCTGAGAGACTGTACTGATAGCCAAGGCCGCCCCAGGCTGGAGTTGTGCGCTTGCCCCACGCAGGTGAGCTTCGCTGATCCCAGATGCCTCGAGCCTGCTCACGAAGCGTGCGCTCTGCCTCGGTGGCCCTCGCTATCGCTTGGCGGCGGCCGCCGTAGTGTGCCCGTGCGCGCTGCTGCGAGACCAAATTCGCTTTCCTCGTTTCTTCAGTCAATGCATCTGCGGCCTCAAGTGCCTCGAGATGGCACGTCCGAAAGCGTTGGCGCAAATCAGCCATTCGCTCCGCACCAGAGGTGGTGCCCTTTAGGGACAGCATGCGATCCCACATAGGGGCGCGCTCGTCAGCGACCTTGCCGATGGCCTGTCGAAACGGCAAAGGGGAATTGCCATTTGTCCCGTTCTCGGTTAATGGCACATGTACCGCTGCACGGGGGCTTCCGCCCTCGCCCTCGCCGCCCTCGGCCGCGGCCGCGGCCGCGGCCCTGGCCTTCTCCTCCTCCTTCTGGGCACGAGCCGCCGCGCGACGCTCATTCTCCTTCTCCACCGCCTTCTTGTAAAAGGCCTCGGCGCGTTCAGCACAGAGCTTCTCGAACTTCTCCTTTTTTCCCGCCGTCACCTCCGGTATCGGCGGCAGCTCAGGGATCAGCCTGGGCTTTGGCGCTTGCCATCGCGGTGATAGAATCGCCTTGACCGAAGGTGGCAGTCGCTCAAAGCGCTCGCTGCCAGGAACCAACAGATCGTCGTTGCCTGGCTGCACGGTCGTCATTCGCAACTCCGCATGACTTCGCAGATTGGAACTTGAGTTTCCAACTTCCAAGAAGGAACTTTCAAACTCGGTGAGTGGACTTACACCGGATCAAAAACAAAGTGAGGACACACACAGACCGATCCACGGATTTCCAAGTCTGTATACTGTCTGTATCTGGCGTGGGCGAGCTGGACTCGAAAGTCGAGCGTCGTAGCTAGAGCTACGAGCTAGACCGTAATATGTGGGACTGACTCACGGTGCCGAGGTCGACAGTGACTGCCGACAGTGTCCCCCGACAGCCGATCTGTCGTTTTTACATTTCCCGAACCCCCCCATTCCGCTTGTCGTTTCACCTGTGTGTGTCGCGTTGTACCGGTGCGTTCCCTGTGGGATCTTTCGCGCGGAGCGTGATTCCTCGGAGTGGTCACACGCACAAGGTGCGCGTGTAGTGTTGCGCGGGTTTGTCGTCTTACCCCTCTTTGCTCAAGGACAACACTATGTCTTCTATCTCTCCTTCACCACAGGGGGAGGTGGGTCAGTCTCACTCATCACGCCATACTGGTTTGGGGTCCGAGGTTCGGGGTGAGCCTTCGGCTGCAGATGCAAGAGGAGTCCATGCGAGGCACTCGACGCTTCAGTCTGTTACTGCTACTACTACGAGGACCCAGACCCAACCGCGCATGGTCCAGTCTTCGCCGAGTACACCCCATGAAGGAGTCACCGGCGCCGCTGGTCGTGATTTTGCGAACCAATCTGTCCCAATTTACGGTCTCGACTATCGTATGCCACCATCGGCCTCTTCGAGGGACGTGACAAATTCCGACGCCTACATGACGCCAGCTCATCTTGCTTGTGCGTTTGGCAACCCTACGACTGGCACTGCTTCTGGCGCGCCACCCACTACGACCGATGGGCTCTCCTAGCTAGTCGCATCCTGCACGTTGCCATTCATCAGCGAGTGGGCTGAACGTGCTCTCAGGTCGCATGTGGAGGTCCTGCTCGGCGAGGCGGGTATCCCTCTGGTGCACCACTCCCCATTCCACCAATTCGCGGCCCTCATTGTCGCCCAGAACCTTCCGCTGGACAGCTTTTTGCCTACGTTCCTCGCAGAGCGTTACCCGGATTTTACCCAGGGCGAGTGGACTACGATCATGGACCGTGCTTCAAGAACCCTTCGCGGTATTTTCAACAACGGGACGTCACCCTCCTTTTGCGTATGGGCTCACGGTGGAATTGATGCATCTGAAATCGTTCAACAGGTCCTTGACGGCTACGCATTCGACAGAGTCCGAACGAAGCGTCTCATTGGCGGCTCGCTCGGCGATGACGTTCGCCCTGACAGGGGGAGAGACGGGGGAGGCACGGCTTTTGGAGGCACGGCTTTTGGATCTTTTATTTTGCCGCGT
>Ga0210246_102264_pt1 | contig 12222 bp, 7 predicted proteins | sample ChrtobMetaP3_8mM_FD_155469 | JGI IMG/M metagenome (GOLD analysis project Ga0210246, IMG submission 155469) | Chrysochromulina tobin associated microbial communities from unialgal haptophyte culture, Seattle, Washington, United States - P3_8mM | ecosystem: Host-associated > Algae > Haptophytes >...
GAGAGAGAGAGAGAGAGAGAGAGAGGCGCGGATCTGCAGCGAGAGTGCCCGGTAGCAGCAACCAAACCGCGGCAGCGAACACTCCGTTGAGGAGCCTGAGCAGCGGATGGCGTGCGGGACGGCGTGGGCACACAGATGCCACAAGGCACGCACAGAAGCGCGATCGGGGCGCTCGCAGGGCTGGCAAACGTGTATCCAGGGTAGGTGAGGACAGCCTGATGTCAAACGAAGCATGCGCGCGCGCCCATCAGCCTGCGCGGCGGCCGAATGGCGTCTGATCGGCCTCCTAGAGTAGCTCAGAGTACAATGCCCATGTGAGGTCAAGGGCCAACATGCGCTAGGTAGCGATCATGATGCCCGCCAAGTCCATGGGTGGTACGAGCCGCCCCAACTGTCGGCTACCTAGCGCATGTTGGCCCTTGACCTCTCCAGGTTCCGGACAGTCGGCATGAGGTCGCAAAAGACGCCCATCGTGGCGCTTCGACCCTCTCCCCACGTCCCACCCTTCCGTGCTCCCATCGCTCATCTGGCAGCTACTACATGTTCCATCTCAAGAATCGAGAATTCTCCTTCGATGTCGACATGTCCAAGATGCCGTGCGGCCTCAACGGCGCACTGTACTTCGTGCAGATGGACCAGGACGGCGGCAAAGCCAAGTACTCGGGCAACGAGGGCGGCGCCAAGTATGGCACCGGCTACTGCGACGCGCAGTGCCCACACGACCTCAAGTTCATCAACGGCGAGCCCAACCTGCTCGACTGGCACCCATCGGCCACCGACCCGAACGCGGGTACGTGCTATGCACCGCGCTATCGTCCTGACTCCTGAACCTCGCACCGAACCACTGGAACGTGCGGGCAAGTTTGGGGCAAGTCTGCAAGTTTTGGGTGCGTGTCTGCAATCTCCTCTGACCTGGGTGCCTCTCTGCTCAGGTACGGGCAAGTACGGCACGTGCTGTGTGGAGATGGACATCTGGGAGGCAAACTCGGTCTCGACTGCCTACACAGCCCACGCATGCGATGTCACCAGCCAGACCCGGTGCGACGGCATCTCGTGCGGTGACAACCCGGACCACCGCTTCGACGGCCACTGCGACAAGAACGGGTGCGACTTCCAGACGTTCCGACTCGGCAATGAGACGTTCTACGGCCCGGGCGGCCAGTTCGTGCTCGACACGACACAGCCTATGACCGTCGTGACACAGTTCTTCACGGCCGACGGCACCGACCACGGCAAGCTCGTCGAGATGCGCCGCTTCTACCGCCAGGGCTCGAAGACCATTCAGACGCCGTCGATCGTCGTAGGTGGCGCGCCTCACGATTCGCTCACGACGCCCTACTGCACGGCCGAGCGGGACCTGTTCAAGGACGGCACCAACTTCCTCCAAAAAGGCGGTCTCAACTCGATGGATGACGCATACGACAAGGGCATGGTGCTGGTTATGTCCATCTGGGACGATCACGATGTGAACATGCTCTGGCTCGATTCGATTTACCCGCCGACGGGCGGGCCGGGCTCGCGCCGAGGCACTTGCTCCAACACCTCAGGAGTGCCGTCCGAGATCGAGAAGACGGCCGCCTCCTCGCACGTGACCTTCTCCAACATCCGCTTCGGCCCGATCGGCTCCACTGGTGCGACCACCGTCACGCACGCCGCCAAGCCCCTGCTCGTCGAGCTTGCCGCGAACGCCAGCGCGCCATGGGCGCAGTGCACGAGCGCCTCGGGCTGCACCACTGGATGGGAATGCACGCAGCACTCGACTGACTTCTCCTTCAAACAGTGCACCCCTTCGACCGCGCTGCACAAGGCCTTCCTCGCGACGCGGCCCGACGCAGCCGCCCTCAAAGCCTTCATGGATAAGGGCACCACGCACTTCGCCGCGTCCGGCCTGCCAGCTTAGTAGAAAGGAATGGATCTTGCCTTCTCGCCAACTCTCTCCGCAAGCTGCGTCGACCGTCGCGTGCTGTTAAAATCGCGAATGAAGACCCATGTGAAGACCACAGAATCGAATCGAGATTCGAATACCATACGCATATGTTGTACAGTTATGTCTGTGAATCGGAAGTAGCGATGTCTAGCGAATGAAGCGAATCCAAGACCCGACCGCAATGGAGCGTGGAACTCTCAAAGGACTAGGCCAGGGACTAGGCTCCCTCTAGAAACATGATAAGACGCGGGAAACATGATGACGCGGAAATGTGGTGCGAGAATCACGGAGTCGCGGGATCGCTGCGCGTCGCGCGTGCGAATGAAGCGCGAGCCCGGATCCGGGACGACCACGGCATCGGCGGTAGCCGGGTAGGACCCCCCCCCCCCCCCCCCCCGCCCTCGGCGCTCGGGCTGTCGTGGGCGGAGACGCGACGCGCGGATGTGTGGCCAGTGGCGTGTGCGCAATGCCTGCGATGCGAATTGCAACTGTCATTCCTCACCACGGCCTCCGTCATTTCGCGCACATCACGCCTCGCCTCTGGGATGGCATCAGAGGTCTAACTGCGGAAACTTGCACCTTCTCAACGCGAATCGTAGGGTACGATGCTCCTCGCTCTGGCGGAACGCGGCCGCCTTGAGGGCAAAGACCCCAGCAGCCTGTCGCCGCAGCCATGAGCAGTTCGCGGTGATACGTTCCTCGCGCCACAATCCGGCGTGCGCGTCTATCGCGCTGATGGGCCACTGAATGTGGAATCTCACATCAGCGTCCTCTGTCGCCTCGTCGGCCACGCTCGCCGCCGGCAGCTCGAGATTCAATTTAGGCTGCTCCGTGAGCGAGCGACACAAGACATCGCCTCGCGGTGGACCCGAGCGGGAGTCCGTAACGAGGCTACCGGCATTGCTGCCGCGCTGCCACTCGTCATGGCTCACTAAGCCGTTGGCGACGATGGTCTGCAGGACCATCTCCTCCGCGCAGAAATTCGGAGCGTGGTAACCGCCACTCGGAATTTTCTCCCACGTAGCGCTGGGATTGCAGCATTTCTGCTTCCACAGCGCAAGCGGCTGCTCGCTCGGGAGCACGCGGCGCGCGGCTGTGGAAAGGTTGGCGATCAACTGAAAGGCGCGGAGCGCGTCCTCAAGGCGATAGAAACTCCCCTCGTGCTTCCCCATGATTAGGAATCGCACGCCGTCGAGAGATGGCATCAAACAGGGCCTCGCAGTACGGTCGAGCGAAGCGTATAGTGTCGTACAGGACTCGATCTCACTAGAAGCATCAATGACCGAGCAGTCCTGCAAGGCATGCCGAGTCTTGTCCTGATGAAATTGACGACACTGAGTTGACGTGCTGATGCGCGGCAGGCTCTGCTGCATCATGCGAACGTACTTCTCCATCCCTGGACGCACCCACCACATGTTGGATGCTTGGAACACGATGAAGCTCGATGGCGAGAGGCCACGGCCGTGAGCCCACCTGACGTTCATGCCCATGGCATGTAGGATGGATCCCGACGCTCGCCGCACTGAAACGCGAAGGCAATTAATGAGAACCCGCGGCTGCTGCCACAGCCAGTTGAAGTCTGCATCATCATTCGCGTAGGTCGTCAGTCGATTGAGGTGCAACACAATAGCCGTGGACGACTCCGTGTGGTTCAGCGTATTCTCCACGAGATTCCGAATGTAACTCGCAGACTCAAAAGCATTGATTGAGACTATGACACGTGCATCCCATCCCGCTGGTACAGTCTGTGCGCGACGCAACGGAAAGCCTTCACAGGTCAAAAGCGACGCGGCATCTGGTACATTCCCTTCCATAGCAAAAAAAAAAAGCAATGCCTTTCATGAAATTCCAAAAGCGTGAACCAAGTGTGAACGATTCCTGGCCACCCTCACTTTCACTCCCCTGTTTCGGACCCGTCTCACCGCCCCCGCCATGAGCTTGAAGATCGTTCACGCGATCGAGTCTTTTCACAACCTACCGGTAATCGCGAGCACAATGCGCTCGACAGCGCTGTTCGTGCTGCTCGTGCCCCTCGTGCGTGGCTGCGACGTGTGCGACGGTCATGCCGCAAAGAAGCTCAAGAGCGGTCAGGTACTCGACATCTCAGATGATGGCCTGACCCAGCTCGTGGCTGCTCACGACGCCGTCTTCTTGCTTCTCTTCCAGCCTTGGGATGCACGCTCTGATCGGCTCGCCAGTGCCTTTGACCGCGTGGCCGCGGTATTGCACCGGACAGGTGGTGCACCGGGGTGCGTCCTGGCACAAATTGACGCTAGCACCTTCCCGGCGGTGCCAGCGGCCCTGCATATAGCGGCAGCCTCGCTGCCCACGATACGTGTGCTGCGCGGTGATGCGTCCTTCGGTTATCCGCTGCGATCCGGGGACACGGCTCCAGAGATCGAGGCAGCCATCCGTTCCGAGCTCGGACGCGCTGGCCGTTCAGTTGTGTCTCGCCTCGACAGCGCCACTCTCACCAACTTGCTGAACAGTACGAAGCCTGGCACTCGCACGCGCGTCGTCGGCCACCTACGCCACCCGCCACATGTGCGTGCCTTCGAGCAAGTCGCGCATGCCTTCGACAGCGTCATCACCTTTGTGTTGCCGGCGGCCGCCGCGCCTTTGCCGACCACTGAGAAGCTCACGGCGGCGGCAGTGGCGGCGGCGGCAGCGGAGGAGGATGAGGAGGAGTTAGTGGTTCTTTACCGGGAAGTGTCGGAGGAGATGGAGGGCGAGGCACCTTTCCTTGAGCTGCGCGTAGCCGCACCGGTCGGCAGTGGCAGGGTGCATGGCAGCAGCTCCACCGCCAGCACCAGCACCAGCACCAGCACCAGCACCAGCACCAGCACCAGCTCCGTCGGCGGTGCCCGCTCCTCGCTCGGTGCGCACCAGCTCTTCGAGTGGGTACGTTGGGCGGCTCTCCCTACCGTCTTTGTGCTCACGCCCTCAAGTGCGCGCGCATACCTAACGGATGGTGCGAGCGGTGTGCTCTTCGTACCGGGGCTCAGCACCTCGGTTCAGACGCGAGAGTACGCGACGCGTCGTATGCGACGTCTCGCAGAGAGGCTAGGCGCTCAGGCGAACGCGACGGAGAGGCTGTGGCTGCTGTTGGCCGACTCCCACGACAGGATGCATACACGCCTCCGGGCGCAGCTCGGCCTCGGAAGCGAAGGCGGCAGCGGCGGGGGCAGCGGCGGCGGCGGCAATGGTGGCGGTGGCAGCTTCGGCAACTTCGGCAGCTTCGGCAACTTCGGCAGCTTCGGCAGCAGCAGCAGCAGCAGCAGCAGCAGCAGCGGCAGCAGCGGCAGCCGTCGAGGAGCTTCGGTCCATGAGTACGAGTTCGCGATCGTCGTCTTTGCCGGCGCGCGCCTGAGCGAACGTTTCGTGATGCCCACGACCGAGGGCTTCTCTTTCGACGCGGTACATACCTTCGCCGCCGCCTTTGCAAGCGGCGACCTGCAACGAGCGGCGAGGCGGTTGGAGCTTCTTGCTAAGGCTATGTGGGCGGTCGCCGGGCTTTCGACTCTCGCGTTCGTGACTGCGGGCTGCCGGAGGCGGCTTCGACCGGTGCGAGACACGAGTGACACGAGCACCGTTGCGGCCGGCCCCGATCACGATGCTCCTCGACCTCCGTCGGCAAAGAATAAAGCTGTGTGAAAAGTGCACATTCACAACAAATTTGTACTGTACCGGTACGTCCGATAATTCACAGTCAATGGTCATAATTCACACTTATTTCTTTGCTCGATCTATGCAGGACCAGGTGGAGACCAAAACAGCAGCAGCCAGAAGGCCTTCTTTGGACGTCGGGCAATGCTCACGCGCGCCCAGCGCGTGTACTTTGCCCACCCCACCCTGACACCGCATCATCGATTAGCGCTGCATACGGCGTTCGTAGCCCTGCGTCGATCTTACGATTCCTTGGGCATCATCGCGACGGTTGGCGCGCTGATGCCTGCGATCCGGCGGTGGCGAGATGTGTGCAACGCGGCGAGGCGCCTTCGTGCCGGCGATGTCTATGGTTGCCACGCACGCCTCCATGCGGCCGTTCGCCAGTGGCACGTACGACTAGCCTACGCCTCGTGGTGGATGAATCATTTGATGCACGTGAGGGTTGCCTCGCACGCAGCCGCGCTCGAGTCGGCATTGTGCCTGTGGCGCCAATACCGCCCCAACCCGTCCGAGCTGCTGGTGGCGCATCGCTGCTTCCTCGTGCGCGGGCGCAAGGCCATAGCAGCGTGGTGGGCCTTCTCGGTGAGCCGACGAGCCCTTGGCAGCGCAAAGCGCCAGCTGCTGCGTCGCAGGGGGCAGCGTGAGGCCATGGCAGCGTGGTGGGTTTACGTGATGAGCCGACGAGCCGTCTGTGCCGCAGATCGCCAGCTGACGCATCGGTGCTTCCTCGTGCGCGGGCGGCAGGCCATGGCAGCGTGGTGGGTTCATACGGCGAGCGGACGAGCTCGGTCGAAGCGCAGCCGAAGACTTGCGCACGAGGACTTCCTCCGGCGCGGGCTCGCGAGATTCAACCCGAGATTCAACCCGAGATGCGCGCACCGGGACTTCCTCCGGCGCGGGCGCAAGGCGATGGCAGTGTGGCGGGCCCATGCGGCGCTTAGGCTAAGGGCCTCGGCCCTGGCGCGCATCACGGTTGCAGTCGAGCTGAAGGGCGACGCCAACGACCTTGGGCAGGGCGAGCAGGAGCATCGTGACAGCTTGACAGCTCTGCGGGAGGCTTTCCTTATTTGGCGCGTGGCGTGCGGCGAAGCCGTGCTTGCATGCCTGCGACGACAGACGGCCGACGCGATGCTGCGCTGCCGCACCGCCGCCGGCTTTTGTCGTTGGCGGCAGGTGACGAACGAGGAGCGTGTTGCGTGGCTTTCGCATCGGCTGTCGCAGAAGCTCTCGGGGCGTCCCGCCAAGGTGCTGGCCAGCCCGAGCACCCCAGTCACGCCGATCGGCGCCCCTTCATCTCCCGCGCCGCTCTCGCCGGCAAGACAGCAGATACCCGTGGTCTTGACACGACAGCTGACACCCGCCGCGGCGCGTGCACTGGACCTGTGGAAGCCCCTCTCCCCTGGAATCGCCCCGGGCTTCGCCCCGGGCGCGATGCCCCTTTCCCCTGGAGTGGACCTGTGGAAGCCCCTCTCCCCTGGAGTCGCCCCGGGCGTCGCCCCGGGCGCGATGCCCCTCTGCCCGAGCATCTCCCTGGGCGGCGGAATCGGCGGCAGACCCGGCGCGGGTGGTGGTAGTACCAGTAACCCCGTCGCTCGTGGTAGCCGAGTCGCTGGGAGCAGCTCTGATGCAGTCCCAGCCACAGTTGCGACGTTCACAGACGCGGGAGCGTCGGACGAAAAGGTCGACCAACTACCAACCACTCAACCATGGAGTGATAGCACCGGCGATACAGTGGCCGCGCGCGGAGAGGCCGCATCGATGGCGGAGACCAAGCCCGACGACGACGACGACGACGACGACGACGACGACGACGACGACCTTGAGGACGATGTGGCCTCTGGCGGCGCCGTCGCGGCGAAGCGGAAGAGGAAGAAGAAGAAGAAGAAGAAGAAGGAGAAGACAACGAGCAATGAGGAAGCGAAGAGGCCCTGACCGTGGCATGATCTTCCTGTTCCTCTCCTCTGCCTCGCTCTAAGAGAGATTAGCACTCGACATTTAGCCAGACCAAAAGGTGTACCGGTAGGTAGGTTCCACAGGAAGCAGGATAGAGCTGCGCTCGAATTCGCTGAGCCGGAAGATGACCAGCTAACAACACGTTTATCTTGCACGCCTAATCACACAGAACAGTGTTGGCACCTTTGCTTTCGAGAGACAAGCCCGAAACCCATGAAAACCCAACTTCCCCCACACCCAAATTGGTCTCGTCATCGACGTCGCAACGGCCGAGACGCGCATCCTTTTTGGGCAGTCGCGGCAGGTCGCGGTGCCCATGGCGACCGATGCAGAAGATACAACCTTGGGTTCTGATGAATCATCGCCACCAGGTGAAGACGGTACCATCGCAGAGCCAGGCGATGATGCGATGATGGAACACGCCGCTGCTGAGGCCAGGATCTTCGAGCAGGTGGCGGCTCGTCAACTAGCATCGCTTGCTCTTGAAGATCGCATCGCCAAACAAACAGCTGGCGGAGCGTCGGCGCGTGGGCTGTCGAGTCGAATGAGTGATGTGGCGGGTGTCTTCAAGCGCTCCCTTTCCTTTGCTGGCCGCGCGAAGAAGAGTGACGGAGGTGCACAACCAGCAGAAGGCATGCAAAGCTTTGAAGGAAGCCCTAACTTCACTCAGGGTGAGCCGAGCAGCAGTCGCGAACGGCAGACGATGCCATTGCGTGCACTCCCGCCACCGACGGCACTCCCACCACCAACGGCCGCAGCCAGACTCCTTCTACCCACATTGCAGATACCTGCACCACTCGCAGAGCCGTCGAGAGCGTCGTCGTCGAGAGTGTCGTCGTCCGTGCGGTGTAAGTCTTCCGCGCGACGACGCGCTGAGCACCCGCCATCAGCGCGCACTGCTCGAAAGGAGATGGAAGAGGAGGACGTGGGTGCGATCCCATTGCTCGAGCGCCCGCCGTCGGCGCGGCGTCAGTCTTCGGCGCGACGATACAACTTGGTAGGATCATCACCCGAAGCGGTTCAGCTCTCCGTGCACGGAAATCCGCCACCATGGCAGTCCGATGTGCCGGCTACGCCTACGCCGCGTACGCTCATCCGCGAAATCGGGTACGAGATCGGCCGCGAGATCAGTAGCCATCTCGAGGAACAGCAGCAGCAGTGGCTGCAGCAGCAGTTCACGCCGTTGAATGGACCATCGCTTCGATCGCAACCAGCCAAAGGAGAACCCACAATCGTTGCGTTCCCGGTGAAGGTCTTCAAGGACGGCACTACACCAATTGGGATCCAGCTTCAGGGCACAGCTGGCGAGCCACCGACCATCATTGAGGTGGACCCAAACTCGCCGGCCGCGCAATGCCGGCCTCAGTTGCAGGTGGGCATGCGCATTCTGGCCATCAATGGCCAGCGCGTGCTCGGACCGCAAGAGAGCAGCAGACTCTTGACAAATGCAGTCGGCATAGTCGAGATGGAAGTGTCTCAGAAGATCGAGGGAGACGCTCACCCAAACCTTGCATCAGGAGCGCTCCTGACCGCATCCGTGGGTTCTGCTTTTGCCCGCTCGTCCGAGTGGCCACCTTTGAGCCCACGCTCCTCCAGCGAGACGCCGGCTCAGCGAGACACCTCGTGGCTCCTCAGCCGCAGCATCCGGTCCATGGTGCAACAGCAAGTCTCTTCGTTCTCCTCGCGGGATGGATCCGCAGAGCCCTACTCCCAGACAGAGCTTCGGAGGCTGCGCAACGAGGACAAGACCCCGTTGCTTGGCGCAGGAAGGATCAGCTCTTCAGCAAAATACTTTTCGAGGGGGAATGACCGGGAGCTCGAGGAGGGATGCCACGACGCGCGCAGCCTGCGCATCATCTCGCTAAGAGCGCAGTACGCCCAACAATGCGTTGCAGGAGGTAGCTCCACAGGTTCAGATATGGCAGCTAGAATGCTCGCCTATCTATACGCCTCGTTGACGGGAATTGTGGGCTCGTTCGTGGGATACCTCGCCGGGTACGAGGCTGTGACGACCATTGTGCTGGTCTTGCACGGAATGGCAGCGGTAGCGGCGGCCATGTGGCCTCCGCAAGCCAAGCACTTCGACTCCAAATGGATGCGACAGGCAGCCGCTTGGGCCGAGAGGGCTAGGCATCGGCTCGTCAAAGGAGAGACACTAATTTGGAAGCGGCGGGAGGCCGCGACACACATACAAAAATTCGCACGGGCACAGCTGGCAAAGGCCCAGTATAAGCAGCTCAGGACGGCTATTGTCCGTATCCAAGCGAACTTCCGTGGCTACCTGTGCAGAAAGAACGAGAAAGTAGCTTCTTTCTGCAGCCATCTTGCATCGGTGCTCCTGTGGCCAGTGAATCGCTTGCAGAATGCTGGTGCCTTGGCTCGAGGCCTGGCGACGCGCGTGGGCGAAAGCTTGGCGGCCATTGCCGCGCTCGCATGGTTCTTCAGCTCATTTGGCTGGCTCATGGCGATCGGCATTCAGCTGGCCATGGCTGGCAACGGAGCTCGCGAAGTGTCCGTCCTCCTCAAGTATCCGCCCCTCGAGCCGGCTAACTATACGATCGTGCTCGTCGCTGCACTCGTGCCGATGCTCGACACCCTCGATGCGGCTTGGCAAGTCGTCCGTGAGCAGCTGAGCGCTCGTCTGCCAACGTGCGAACGGTGGATCATCGCGCCATGCGCGCATGCAATGTTGTGGCTTCTTGGCTGCGTAGCATCGCTGCTTGGATGCCTGCTCTGGCCGTTCACCGCCGCTGCCCGAGCTGTGAACGAGGCCATTAAGGAGCTCGTCAGCGAGGCGATCATGCGGAAGACATCGATCGTCCATGCAAAGGCCGAGGCGAAGCGCACCCATGGACATGCTGAGACGGAGTCGTCCTTCGGTAGCGCTAACATCCCTGACGCCTTCTTCCGCTGCGTGCACGACTCTGCCTTCGGTCGATGGGTGAGGGTAGTCATCGCACCTGCATTCTACGAGTACGGGCAGATGGTACGTGGCTCACCCGCTAAGTCTCTCGCTGCAATACTGGCGTTCGTCCTTCTCGTGAACAAGTATGAGCTCCAGGTCCGTAGCTGGCTCCCGACACCGTACAAGAGCGCGGGCAAGCTTACAGAGCTGTGGGCGGTCGGAATTGTCGATGTGTCCTCAACGCAATCTCCGAGCTGCATGGCAGGGTCGACCAATTCCTTTTGCCCCATTCTGGGGCCGCCGCGTGTCGCCACGGTCTGCGCCGATCGAGCAGCCGACCCGAATCAAGCGTGGTTTCCCGCGTCGAGTGATCGCAAGCCTCCAGAGTTTGTGACGGTCAGCTTTGGCCAGCAGCCTTTGCTGGCGTCAGAGCTCGTCGTCTACACCACCTCGAACAGCTCTTTTATTCGGCGGGTGGGCGTGCTTGATGAGGTCACCATGCGCCGAGCCGACTTTCTGCTCGAGGACGAGGAGGTAATTGTTGGAGAGGGGGAGTTCCAGAGGCACATCTTTGTGCAGCATGAGCGATATGAAGTCACGCACGGCGGGTGCGTTGGCACGCTTACGTTTCACGTGCCTGTGCTCACCAGCGAGGTGTCAGTGGTCCTGTGGGATGGGATCCGCGCACAACCTGGCGGCATCACTGCGCTGAAGCTCCGGGGCGTAGCTCCAGTAGACGCAGCTCAGCAAGCAAGCAGAGACTTGCCTCGCTTCAGCACAGCCTTCGGAAGGAGTCTCGTGGTGGACGACTTTCATCCAGATCTCATCAGCCGTGGCCTGCAAGAGCTGGTTGGAAGAGCTCCGAAGAAGCACCGCAACCGCAACGCGACAGTCTCATCTGAATCTGAAGGCGACGAAGAGCAGACCGTGCTCAAGCTCATCTGGGAGGCGCTCGGTGATCTGGGCTTCGAGATTGATTGGCTTGAGGTGTTCTACACGATGCTCGAAAACATTGGCGTCCTCGCGACGGGTGCAGCCACATCCGCAACCGTCGTTTCTCAGATCAAGCCCAAGGACTATGCCGAGGCGCAGGCTAAGGAGAAGGAGCGGGCGCGCTCGATGGAGCTGGAACGTGCAGCGGAGAGGGCGAGTCTCGAGGATCTTCAGCTGCATGGCCGCAAACCGTCCTCAGCTCTTAAGGCAGGGCTCATCGTCACTGGCGCCCTAACTTGTATGGCGGCTGCTGCCTGGGGTGTGACACTCCTGCCGCCGCCCGCACCACCTGCCCCACCGCCGCCACCGCCGCCTCCGCCTCTCATGCCGCCACCTTCGTCACCCGCGCCACCTTTAATCCCTCCGATGCTTCCCCCCTCGCCACCGTCTCCGGCACCCCGCCTGCCCCCATCGCCGCCGCCCTCCTCACCGTCACCAAGCCCACCGCCCTTACCGTCGCCACCGCCTCCTCCGCCCTCACTGCCTCCCTCGCCACCTCCCTTGCTACCACCCTCGTCGCCACCCTCTCCACCGCCATCGCCTCCGCCCTCACCGCCGCCCTCGCGGCCACCGTCACCACCGCCTTCGCCCCCTCCGCCTACGCCACCGCCTCCCTCGTTGCCGCCAGCCACTCCGGTACCATCGCCGCCACCGCCGTCGCCACCGCCACCATTGCCACCACCGCCGCAGCCGCCGCCGCCATTCCAACCGCCACCCATGTTCCCTCCGTCGCCGCCACCTCCATCCCCGCCACCCTCGCCTCCTCCCCCCGGCC
>Ga0210246_102276_pt1 | contig 12172 bp, 13 predicted proteins | sample ChrtobMetaP3_8mM_FD_155469 | JGI IMG/M metagenome (GOLD analysis project Ga0210246, IMG submission 155469) | Chrysochromulina tobin associated microbial communities from unialgal haptophyte culture, Seattle, Washington, United States - P3_8mM | ecosystem: Host-associated > Algae > Haptophytes >...
TCGCGGAGTGTCTCATTTGCCTCGATGCCCCCCGTGAGATGCGCCTCGGGTGTGGCCACGCGATCTGCTGTGAACGATGCCTTCCGCAGCTGAGCGAGTGCCCCACGTGCCGCCAGACGATCATCAGTGGCGAGGCGAGGCGACTCGGAGGCGCCATGCTGAGCACTGCGGCGGCGGCCAGCGCCATCGCGACGTTCGAGATGGTCGTCCCGAATGCAGCGCACAGAGCGCAGGCATTCGGCGCCATGCGTGCGGTATCCGAGCAGACGAGGAGCGTCGAAGTTGTGCACGTTGCAGCGCCCATCAGCCTCATCGGCAGAGGCGGGCGCGGTGGCCGAGGCACGGGCCGAGGACGGGCACGCGTGGGCTGATTACGTGTAGAGGAAAGGACTCTGTCGGGCGGTCGGGCCGGGTCGGGTCGGCGGTGCATGACAGCGGAGCCCCGTCCCCCGACTGTTCGTGGTGAACATAAGTGAGAGAGCGTTCACTTGGCGTTGTATTTAAGATGTATAACACTCTCTCCACCTCAGCGCAGGAGGTCCGTCGCTACTATAGTAGCCGTACTCGCAGTACTAGTATACATAGTCCCGCATCGTACGGCCTTAGATTAATGCTCGTCCTGCAGATCGAGCACGTCGAGCTGCATGATGTCCGTCGAGCAGCCGAGGAGCGAGCCCACGTTGGGCACGGTGCGTCCAAAGTCGCCGTGGCAAAACTCCTTGACGTACGTGCCCGCCTGCGTCACCAGGTCGAGCTGCAGAAAGCGGCCCCCGAGCCGCGTGGCCGAGAGGGCGTGGATGGTCCTCTGGCGGACCATGAGCGTCCGTCGGTGCATGACGCGCATCGGCGTCAGCTGGTCCACGACGAGCTCGCTGGTGCCGTTGAGGCGCTCGAGGTCGGCGTCGGTCACCGACCGCGAGAGGACGAGCACCGCGCGGTACTCCTTGCGGTGCGCCTCCTCGCCCTCCTTCATGAGGGTCGAGACAGCATGCAAGCTCCCCTCGCGCAGCCCGCTGATCTCGATCAAGCCGCATGCGTTGATCCGCTGCTGGAGGAGCTCAATCTCCGCGGCCGTGTGCTCGGGCCTCTTGGGCGCGAGGAGCTCGAGCAGAAACGGCCGCCCTCTGCCCAGCATCCGCACATCCACGTCCTCGCGCCCTGCGGAGTGGAACTTGGCGTCGCTCGCGGCGTAGAGAGGCACGGCGTGCTGCGAGATGAATTCGGCCACCGAGCCCGCGCACTTGAGCTGTCCCTCGACGAGCCACGGGGACTGCGGCAGCGAGCGCGAGTACTTGCGGTACCGACCCGTCAGCGCGATCGGCTCGCGCTCGATGCCCACGCCCATCATACACGGTGCCGCTGGCGCTCTCGGGGGGCACAGCGCCGCCGACGCGCGCAACAGCTCGTCGCCGCGGCTGCCCACGGTCAGGGCGCGCTGCACGGCGCGGATCGAGTCGACCTCCTGCGGTTGGCCCTGCTCGGTGCGCTTGCGCTTCAAATGCGCCGACTCGGGCGGCAGCAGCGCGTTTATCAGCGGATGGTGCTCGCCTGCCGTGCACGGACTGGAGAAGAGCACGTACACGAGCAGCTTGGCATTCGGATCGACGGGTACGCCGAGCGCGCGGGCGAGTGGCTCGGCGATCACCCAACGGATGGTCTCCTTGAGCTCGGTGATGCTCTCAAAATTCGGCCGCCGCGTCAGCGGCGACGCATCCAAGCCGTCCGTGTCGGCGCGCACCCGGCCGAGGTGAAGCCACGCTGCGCGCTCACGCACGAGCAGGTTGACGGGAATCGAAATGGAGATCGAGAAGGAGGTCATCGCAAAGTCCGTGGCCCGTACGGATTCCGCAAAGTTTGCGATCGCGTCGTGTCGCATGCAATGCGCGAGGCATCCGAGGCAAATTGGGCACACGGCGGCGGCATCATCGGCGGGTGGTGGCGCGCCAGCCGCGGGGAGCGTGGCCTCGTCGAGAGCCGCTTCGGCCTGCATGTACACGGACGGGTCACGGATGCCAGCGAACCGCAACGTGCAGCGTGCGCAGCAGCCCAGGTGGGCGCGTAGTGCGCGGAGCTCCGTCGCGCGCGCGTCGAGGAGCTCTTCGGCGGTGATGTGCGACATTGTTGTGGGTCGACGTCGCCGTCCAAGTTTGAGGCGCCCCTGGACGGAAAAGGCGCTGACGAAACTCCCTGGGCGCACCCCTGTGAACATTCACAACTCCCCCTTCTCTCTCGTACCCTTCGCCGACGTTGCTCTCGTCTCAGCCGCGGCAGCCGCAGCACTCTCCTTGAGCTCGCCGGGCACCCACCAGGTGAGGGACTCGCGGATCCCTTTGGTGACGGGCGTCACCTCGTGGACCGTGAACGCCGGGTGGATGATCACGTCGCCCGGGCACACGGGAGACGCAACCACGGTGGCGTCCCGCCGGATGGCGTTCACGTGCGGTAGCGCGAGGCCCGGCTCGTCAAACGTACCCGCCAGCACGTTGAGCATGCCGCCCTCGTACTCGGTCCCGTTGCCCTCGGCGAGCTGCACCACGATGCTGAGCACACGGCCGCGCGACTGAGGATAGAGCGTTGGGTCCGTCGCCATCGACTTGACCAGCGACGCAACGTTCGTGCTGGCGCCGAGCGGTCCGAGGTCGGCGCGAAGCGGCGGGATCTCAGAGGTGAAGTAGCCCAGCACGTCGCGGTGGCGGTGATAGAAGCCGCGGCCCTCGGTGTAGACGGCGAAGAAGATGGCCTCCTCGGAGCGTTTGAGCTTCATGGGCCAGCCCCGACGCTGCACAGCCGCATTCGCCAGCTTCTCCAGACGTTGTGTGACCCGGTCGAGCACGAAGTCTGAGTCGCGCGGGACGGCGATGTGTGCCTGCTGCGCAGACATGTGGCCGTGGATGGGATCCGGCAGCGTGCCCTGTCGCCCCACCTCCTTTTCCTCGTCCTGCTGATGGTTCATCTGATGCGCCTTTGCCTCCATTTCGGGGTCTCGCACCCAGGCGCGCAGGTGGTGGACCTCGCGCAGGCTGATTCCCGCGAGGAAGCACGCAACCTCGCGATGGCCCTCGCACGGATTGCGCCGCGCCGGATCTCGGCACGCGTCACTGAGTTCGGGCTGGCCCACCGAAGGGCTGAGCAGGAGAAGCAACGCCATGGCCCTGACGATCATCGGCCTTTTCCACGCCGCGAGGCGTCGCCGCTTGCGGCCGTGAACTTTTCGAGTTTGGTTTGCAGGGTGCGCGAGCCGCATGCATCGAGGGGGAGGGGGGGAGGGGGATTTCGTCGGAAGTACCGGGTTCTCAAGCTCAAACAGGAGTGGACGACCTCTGTGGTGGGGGATGAGTGCCTGTTTGGCCACCGCCTGCAGCTCGCACGTCCGAAGGGACACGCCGGCGCAGCTCGGCACGCACCGCAGGCTCGGCGTACTCGAGCAGCCACGGCAGCAGCGCGCACGTGCCCCCGCGTGGGATGAGCAGCAGCGCGACGCCGTCGTACTCCACAGGTGCCAAATGAGGGTGGCGCAGCCGGGGACCGACGCCCGAGTCGCCTGCCACCCCGAGGGCGTCGAGCGACGCCGAGACGATGGCCGTTGAGCCGCCCAGCATCCAAGCCTTGGGGGCCGCGAGGACAATCCTGATGAGTGGGTAAAGGGGCGTCGCCTTGGCGAGCCTCGGCTCCCATTCTGCCGCGCCGCGCCGCACCAGCAGCAGGGACATGGCTGGATCGCCAAGTGGCGGCGTCTTTCGATGCAGCTCGTCTGCGCCCTCGACCAACGACGAGAGGGCAAAGCGAAGGCGACGGTCGTCAAGGGAGGCAGTCACCTACTCGAGCAGGTGACTGCCACCGCTTTTGGCCGCCTCGGCCGTCGCCGCCTTGGCTACGATGGCAAGTTGGCATAGACACGGCAGGATCAAGCACCACCCGAGCAATGCTCGCCCGCACGATGGACAGCGTCCAGAAGATAGGAGGCCGGTACGTCGTAGCCTGCTCGCGGGCCGACTGAGTGCCGACGGTCTCCACGTATCTCCTGTCTGCCGCCCCGTACGCGCACACGCGAGTCCAGTGCTGGGGGCTGGCGAGCCGGCTGAGAAGCACTTGGCCGGCTCGCCGTGGCTGCTGACGTAGCACTTGGCCGGCTCGCCGTGGCTGCTGACGTAGCACTCGGCCGGCTCGCCGTGGCTGCTGACGTCGACGATGAGCAACGAGTCGATGGCCGCAGCTGCCTAGCAGCTCGTTTGCCCGCCTGCCTTCACGGCGTCCTCGGCGTCCAGGCTATCGGACCACCCCATACGGAGTGTCCGACTCATCACCAGCCGGACAAGCGAACGTGCATTGTCCGACTGGATTCTATACGGTCGGTGGCCGATATTGCCGTCATCGCCGCCGTCGCGCACGCCGGTTGCGGCCATCAAGAGCTGCGGGGCAACTCCGTCAGCGATCTGACGCCGTGTTCCGCGCAGCTCTTGAGGCCCAACGCTGGCGACCCAAAAGTGGATTAGCCCACCCCGATCGAACAATACAATCGGACCAGCTTGCGCACTTACAGTGCCTGTGTCGTCCTCGTCATCAGAGTTCGAAATGTCAACGCACACCGGACCAGGGTGCTGAGTCAAGGGTACTCGCGGGGGAGGGCAGGCGCCAGTGGTCCTCAGGGTGGTCATAGGCGACCCAATGATCTCGCGCCGCCCTATAGCACCCCGTCCCAAAGCGGCAAAGGGGTTTGCCTGCGGCGCGAACATACGGCGTGGCCATTCGTGCCACCTTCCGTTTATGGTGAACCGTAAATCGCATCCGCTTTTGGTAATTGCCAAATGCATGCAGAATACATGTATGCCAAATGCATGCAAAATGTCTACTCGGAAATCAACTGCAGATCTCTGTTAACAGAGAAAACACATTTCGTCGACAAATAATCATGGGCACCGAACAAACTACGCGGGTGTGAGGCCACAGAAATGTATGGAAAGTACCCCTTCATTAAAGAAAAAGAGAAAATACTGTGGCAGGGTGGCGGCTGGGGAAACAAAACTAAAGGTGATGAAGAGAAAAGCTTAAAAAGAGAGGCTTTCCCGCCCCCCTCGCCAGCAGCGGCGGCGGCAGCATTGTCCCCCCCGCCCTTCCCGCCGCCACCGCCAAGAGCGCCGGCAAGAGAGCTGACATCGGGAGCAGCAGCTCGAACAGCAGCATCGCCGCCACCGCCCCCGCTCAACCCGCTGCTCCGGGCTCGCCCAGCAAGAAGGCGAAGTCGGGCACGCCCTCGGCGGCGCTCACGCCGCAGCAGCAGCTCACGTATGCCTACGTGACGCAGCGCTGGCTCGACGTCAAGGAGTCGTTCCTGCCCGCGGGCGTGGCGCGGCTCAACTGGCAAAAGGGCCCGGGCACGCGCACGGCCAACGAGGAGGCCTTGAGGCAGCTGCGCAGCGACGCGGAGCGGCATGGCCTCGCGCCCACAGAAATCAAAGAGCTCGTCGACAACGCGACGAGGCGCAGGCAGGACAGCGCCCCGAAGGCGGCGCAGGCGCTCGACGAGATGCGGCGCACCGGCGGCTTGCACACGGCCGCCGACGCGGCCAACGGCCTGTCGACGGAGGGCGTCGTGCGGCTCGAGCTCGCCGAGGCGCTCGGCGCCGATTGGGTGGCGCTCGTGGGCGGCGAGGAGGCCGCCCCAGGGCTCGTGGCCGACGGCGTCGCGTACCTCGAGCTGCTCGCCAAGGAGCGCTGGGAGGGCGGCCTGCGGGCGGCGGCGCTTGGCGGCGAGTACCAGCCGACGGCCGCGCGTCCGGCGACGCTGGCCGCGCTCGACGAGGCGGCGGCGGCGGGCGACCAGCTGCGGCTGCTGCCGTTGTTGCTCCTGTCCAACCGGCGCTGCGGCGCGCCGAGCGTTGAGTTGCTGCAGGCGGCGATGCGCGCGTGCGCCGCCAACCGGCCGGACGCGCTCGAAGCGCGGGCGCCGCTCGAGGCGCGCGTGCTGCGGGCCGTTTGCTTCCAAGAGCCACGGCCGGAGCCGGGGCCGACCGCGGTCGGGAGGGGCAGCCCGGCCGCGGCCAAGGGTCGGTGGGCCGCGGCCGTCGCGCCCGAGCTCCTCGAGGACCTGAAGATGTGGGCCGACCTGACCGTCGGGACGCCCGGGGGCGGGGGCGGCGTCGTCAGCGCGACGGGGCGGGCGCGCGGCGGCGACCACGCGGCCGGCGCCTACCTGCTCCAGTACGCGGCCGACGTGGCGCTCAAGAAGGCGAGCGGCGCACTGTCGGCGGCGCTGGCGGCGGCGGCGCTGGCGGGGCCCGGCGCCGACGCAGATGCCCTCGCCGACAAGGTCCGCGCGGGCGCAGACGCCGCAGTCAACGCCCTCCTTTGGCCGGGGCGCTTCGAGCGCCTGGGGCGCGAGCAGGTCATCAGCGCAAGCGCGGCGCTCAAGCTCGCTGCGCGCACAGTGCCAGGCGCCGTCGGCAGCGTGCCCACGCACGAGCTGGGCGAGCTCGTTCTGAGGGTGCTCGGCCGCTCGGGCGTCGCCGAGCTCCTCGCGGAGGTGGAGGTCGCTGGCAGCGGCGACGGCGGCGGCGACGGCGGCCCGCTGTGGGTGGGCGCTGAGGCGCTCCTCCTTGTGCCGCGCACGGGCTGCTGCGCGGTGCTCGAGTACCTGGCCGCGCACGGCAGCCCGGCCGTGCGGAGCGTTGTGGCGGGGCTGCCAGGGGACCTTCGGCAGCGGCCGGGCCTCATGCACGCGTGCGCAGGGGGTGGAGGCGCGGCGGCGGCGCCACGCCCACAGCGGCCAAGTGGACCTCCGGAGTGCCCTCCGGTGGCCAGAGCCTCACGGCTGTGAAGGTGGCGCGCTGCAGCGCCTCACCCGGCACCGCCGAGCTCGTCCAATCTTGCGGCCGGCGGTATGTCTTTGCCGCCTCGGCAGAACCCTGCGGCCCCACCAGCTCCGGCATCATCCCGCGGTACCCCCACGCGGCGACCCGCGCGTGGTGCTCCGAGCTGGCATACAGCTCGAAGAGGCACAATCCGTCCCCCACGTCCGCGCCCAAGAGTGCCTCCACCGCCGCCGCCGCCGCCGCGAGCTGCCGGGCGCGCTCCGCCGCGTCGGCGCCCGCGTCACTCCCCTCGCCTGCCCCGGCGCGCAGCCGGAGCGCCCGCACGAGGCTGCAGAGCACACGCGCGGTCTCGGCACGCGCGCGCGCCGACCGCCAGCCCACCTCCGCGCTCTCGCCTCCCTCGCCGCCGCCGCCGTAGCCGTCGCCGTCGCCGCCGTCTCCGCCGCCGTCGCCGTCTCGGCCGCCGTCTCCGCCGCCGTCTCCCACCAGCGCGCGCCGCTCGCGACGCCCGAGGCGCGGCTCCGGCGCGCGCGCGCACGCGTGCTGCGCGCGCTGCCTCTGTGGCGCCGGACTGAGGCGTTTGGGGCAGGGGGAGGGCACCGAGTGGTGGTGCCATACCACCAGTATGGGGAGGACCTGGTGGTACGGCTGCGCGCGATGGGCTGGCTGCAGCCCGGCGCGCCGCGCCAGATGACCAGGCGCCACTGCTCGCCCGACGTGGCCATCCTCGACGCGGCGGACGCGGCCGCTGTGCGCGCCCTGTGCGAGCGGCTGCAATGGATGGCGGCGCCGGCGGCGGCGGCAGCGGCGGCAGCAGCGGCGGCAGCAGCGGCGGCGGCAGCGGCGGCACCGGCGGCGCCGGCGGCGGCGGCGGCAGCAGCAGCGGCAGCAGCGGCGGCGGCGCCGCCGGCGGCGCCGGCGGCGGCGCCGGCGGCGGCAGCGGCGGCGGCAGCGGCGGCGGCGGCAGCGGCGGCACCGGCGGCGCCGGCGGCGGCGGCGGCAGCAGCAGCGGCAGCAGCGGCGGCGGCGCCGCCGGCGGCGCCGGCGGCGGCGCCGGCGGCGGCAGCGGCGGCGGCAGCGGCAGCGGAGGCCGATGAGTACGATTGGCACGTTCCTGATGAGTTCCTATATGCGATGCAGTACTGAGAGCGCGGGAGAGCGCGGGCGAGCGGCGGATAGAGTGAGAACATGTCTGAGCGCATGAGAAGGTGAGACGGCGGAGACGCGCATGAGCGTCGGCGAGATGACAAGAGAGCGTGAGAGCAGATACGAGAGCATGAGAGTATGAGAGCATGAGAGAGGCAGCGCGTGAGCGCGTGAGCTGAAAGGGGGGATCGTGAGAGCGTGAGACGGTCGGTACTGAGGCGTCCGCGTGTCGGGCGACCTGTAGGGCTGCAATGGGAGACGTGTGCTCTGCAGTGTGGTGCGCGCTGGTTTTGTCGAGGGATTGTCTGTCTTCCCGCTCCAGCTGTTCTTTGTATGGTTATTGAAGAGGTATTGAGTTGGTTTGCCTATTCTAATTCTTCCCCCCAATCCCTGACCAGACCGGCGCATTCCCAAGCCGACGGTCTGGTTAGGGGTACACACAAATAAATACCATACTACATGCGATCTATCGAGTATCACTCGCAGAGTGGGTTGCGGGTGGGCGGGTTTCAAGAGAGAGAGAATGTGCTGTCGCTGGTTCGCGACGGTCACGATGCTTGCGCTCGCCTCGATTTAGTTCTCGCGAGCCTCTGTGGAAGCACCAAAGATCCTTATAAGGTATTCTTTCCCGGTGTGCATGCGAGGAAATTCCGGAGCGCCCCTGGGGGCTCCAGGATTTTCGAGATCGCCCACTGACGCGCGCCGATCGGCGCGCGGCCTAGCATCTCACCCGCCGCTCCAGACAGCCACGATTCTCGCATGATGTAACGTGAACCCCCACGATCCTGATGTAACGTGATGGCTCACGTCGCGCGCCAGCCGCCACCGCTGTGAGCAGAGATGAGAGTCACCACTCACCAGACCAGACTTAAATCACCCGCCTATCGGTCTAACGTCTAAGTTGGCTAGCGTTTATCAGTCTCGGATGGTGGTTTCAGTCTCGAGACGCTCTTTGTTTATACTCTATACGCCGGGCAAGGGCGCGGCGGTGAGGCGGCGGCGGCGGCGGCGGCGAGGGTAGCGACGGCGACGGCGGCGGTGGGGCATGCGGAGGTGGCGATGGTGGAGGCAACGGTGGCCAAAGAGCGGGTGGCGGCGAGGGTGGCGGAGATGAGGGCGTCGATGAACGCGGGGGAGAAGAGGATGGCGGCGGAGATGGCGGCAGCGGCGATGGAGCTGGCGGCGAGGGCGGTGGCGGCGGAGGCATGGGTGGCGGCGGTGCTCGTGGCGATGAGAGAGGAAATCAGACGCCATCAGGAGGGGCACGCACCTGTAGCACGTCACGGGGGTGCGTGCGCGCCTCCTCGTACTTGGTCACCGACGAGAACAGGAGCTTTGCGTGATTGCCCTCATTCAAGTCGATGATGACCATGTACGCATCTTTCTTGAGCAGCTTCTCCGATTTGGCGGCGGCGCTGTTGCCGTTCGAGCCGAAACACAGCCGGTGGCGCGAGCCATACCTGATACGAGAGACGCAATCGGACGGTACTCAGAAGAGAGAAGAGGCAATGAAGAGCCCTATCAAGCGCCATCAAGCGCCATCAAGTTCGAGTTAAGGGCTAATCAGTGCTCATCAAATGCTCATCAGTGCTCATCGGTGCTCAACAGTGCTCATCACGATCAGAAGGGCTCATCAGGGTTCATCAGTGCCCATCCGTGCGCATCAGGAGGGCTCATCAGGAGCGCTCATCAGGAGCGCTCATCAGTGCTCATCACTGCTCATCAGGACTACATCATTGCTCATCCAGACTCATCAGTGCTCAGCAGTGCTCAGCAGTTCTCATCAGTGCTCAGCAGATCTCATAGGTGCTCATCAATGCTCATCAGGAGGGCTCATCAGATCTCATCAGTGCTTATCAGTGCTCACCAGGAGGGCGTAACAGGGTTTTCGCCGGCATTGTGTAGGTCTTTGTGGCGGTGAGGCTTTGGCGGCGGTCAAGGTGGCGAAGACGAAGGTGGCGTCGGCGACGGCGGCGACGGCGACGGCGGCGACGGCGACGGCGACGGCGATGGCGACGGCGATGGCGGAGATGGTGGGGGTGGCGACGGCGGCGGCGTCGGCGGCGGCTACGGCGGTGGTGATGGCGGCGGTGACAGACGCGGCGGCGGCGGCGGCGGCGGAAATGGCGGGGGCGGCGACGGCGGCGGCGATGGTGGTGGCAGAGTTGGTGGAGTCGGAGACGGTGCCGGCGGAGATGGCGGAGGCGGCAACGGTGGCTTTGACGGCGGCGGTGGTGATGGCGGGGGCGGCGACGGTGGTGGCGACGGCGGAGGCGATGGCGGTGGCGAAGAGGGTGGAGGTGGCGAGAGAGCCGTCGGGTCCAGGCAGCCGGGCGCGAAGTGAATGCAGCTGCCGGCGTTGACGGTGGCGCCGGCGTCATAGTTGGATGCGCTCGAGTTGGTGCAGCCGGGCGTCGTGAACATGCACGGGCCGCTGACAATGGCAATCGAGTCAAGTTATCAAAGGCCATCAGAGGCCATCAGGATCATCAGAGGTCATCAGAGGTCATCAGAGGCCATCAGAGGCACTCAACGGCACTCAGCGGCACAGAGCGTCTCGACCAAGCGTCTGTCCAACGTCCGTCCCTCAAATCTCGCGTCCGAAATGCGTAAGGTGCGGACACCCGAGGCGGCGCTAAAGGCCGCCGCATCTGTCTCGCGTGAGGCCGCCGCCGCCTCGGCCGCCACAGCCACCGCCTCGGTGTCCGCCGCCGCCGCCGCCACCCCGCCCGTCACTGTGCCGTCGTCTGAAGACGCAAGATTTAGACCGAGATTGGTCAAGTGCTCGCTCGCGTCCACGTCGACCACAGAGTCGGCGCATCCCAGGGCATCCAACATCTGCGGTGAAGCCCCATGCATACACTCAGACCGGAGCGCCCGGTACGGCGCGAGCCCAACGAGCACACCGATACACTCGAGAAGGAGGATGCGAATCACTTCAGGGCGGTCAAACGAGGTGCGCCTGCATGCCGTGAGGGAGGCAATCAGGTCTCATCAGTCACCTCGGCGCGGCCGTAGAGGTGCGAACACGATGGTACCTCCGAGAGCATGTAATCAATGGCGATCAATCATCATCAGGGGCCATCAGTGACGAGGAGCATGCCTGATTCGTGGCAAGCACGATGGTCACTCCGAGTTGGCGTGCTGCGCGAGATCCGCCTCGAGTTCCGATCTCGCGACGCATCTCGAATATCTCCCCTGATGAAACGGCAGCCCGAAGAGGATGTTCTCGCGCACCTGATGAGGGAGGCAATCAGAGGTCATCATCAGAGGTCATCAGAGGTCATCATCAGAGGTCATCAGAGGTCATCATCAGAGGTCATCATCAATGGTCATCATCAGAGGTCATCATCAGAGGTCATCATCAGAGGATGTACTTGCGCACCGACTCGCGCGATGGTCGAGTGACCGTCTCCACGGCGATGGTGGGCTCGGTCGTCACCCCAAGATTGAAGAAAGCGCTCGCCGCGTCCGCGTCTGCGAGGACGAATGTGCTCAAGGTTTTCTCTACGGCAGCACTCGCGGACGAATCGGTGGTGACAATGCTGATCTCGCCCGTGTGGACGCGGCATAGGCAACTGTGGTGACCACGCCCGGGGTCCACGCCCGACTCGGCGGCGACGAGATCGAGGTGTTGGCCAGCCGGTCCGTCGTGAAGACCTCGAAAGGCTCCGCACCAACAAAGCCGATCCCCAACTGGTACATGATGGTCACCGCCATCGCGTGGGAGGAGGAAATCGCCTCGAGGCTGCTCTCGTCGTAGCACAGCTGCTTGACCATGAGGACAGCGCGCAACACAGCGGAGCTGCCTCTAGCGAGCAAGTGCGTGAGGGGCCCGGCCGCGGCCGCCGCACACTTTGTGGCGGAATGGCGGCGACCGAAATCATCTGTTCGATCACGAAAGGAGCATTCAAATAGATTCAGCCTCGCGCTCGTCGCTGAGAGCAGATGCACGCACGCGGCCACGATCGTCGACACGATCACCAACCGGCCGACCTCGCACACCACCCGCGCATCCAGCGCCGCCATACGCGCAGAACGCAGAACGTTCGAGCTTCTTTCATGTTAATACACACAACACGTAAGCAGGACAGCCGTGAAGACAAAACAATACAATACAGGCCAGGCCTCAACTGAGACACATGCAGGCAGAGAGCTGAGAAACAGCCTATAAGAGAAGATCGGCGAGACCCAAATATGAACTCGGGAGGGAGCGC
>Ga0210246_102280_pt1 | contig 12139 bp, 6 predicted proteins | sample ChrtobMetaP3_8mM_FD_155469 | JGI IMG/M metagenome (GOLD analysis project Ga0210246, IMG submission 155469) | Chrysochromulina tobin associated microbial communities from unialgal haptophyte culture, Seattle, Washington, United States - P3_8mM | ecosystem: Host-associated > Algae > Haptophytes >...
AGCCTAGTGCACCAGCAAGGCGGGTCGCACGTGTCGGAGACAGGATGCGTCGGCCTGCATCGTGCTCGCTCATTTTCTCGCCGAAAAGTGCCTCGAGTAAGGGACTAGCCGACCAGAGTTTGGAGTTAAGAGGCAGCAAACGCACGTACAGCTTGCTGCACAGCGCAACCTTTGGGAGAAACTCACGACGTGGTCGGCGCGGATTTGCGCCACAGGAGTTTACACTCTTGACGGTGGATGGCGGAGCGTCAAGACAGAGTCGGGGGAGGTGCGGATCGCTACGAGGGCGGCGATCGACCATGAGGGCAACGTGCTAGGTGGGCGGGTGTTTGAAAAAGACGTCCACGAAGACAACTACATTGCTGAGCTGGCTGCTCAACTGGACGCTCTCACGGATGCGATCTCGCGTGGCACGGACGAACGCGTTATACTCGTCTTCGACGCTACATCGCCGGTGCGAGCTATGCTCCGATTTGGTCGTCTCAGTGCCCGCGCAAGAGGGGACCGTCTGGCCGCGGATCTTCTCGAGCATTTCGAGCGCTTAAGGCGCAGGGTCGCGGCGCTAGTGCTCATTTGGCAAACATCTCATGTGGGCGAACCACTAAATGAGTGGGCGGATATGATGTGCGACAAGTTTGGCGTCGATGACGACTACCCCATCCCGCGCGGACGCATTGAATTCGCGTCGCTCACTTTTCCGCAGCACGGGAGACGATCGGCGCAGGACTACGCTATGCGTGGCATGGGTCAGATTGTAGCCAATCGTCTTCGGCTTCGAGTCAAGGGGACTATACTAAACAATCCGGACGAGCACGTTCAACTTCTCGGGATCACGCCTGAGGCGATGCAGATCTGCGACGAAATTGCATCGCGTCGCTGTCAGTATGTGGATCAACCGTACGCTGATATCCGGGTGAAAAGAATTTGCTCGGCGGAGTGGTGTCCCTTTGGCTGCCTGGAAGACTGTGGCGGCTGGCGGGAGATTCATCCATCAGCGGCCGCGAGGCGTCGAGTCATACATCTTCCCCAGTTCGCGGGATTAGTCGCGGCGCGTTTATTTGGGCAACAAGGCAGCATAGCTCTAGTCTCGGCTCAGGAGGAATTGGACGGTGGAGGCAGTGGAGTCCTTGCTGGAGATGTAATCTGCAGCCAGGGCAGGTGGTTCGCGCGGGCGGAAAAAAGACCCACGTGGTGGCACTTTCAGTTTGAGTGCACCGGTGCGCCCATGTTGGCCGCACGTAAGGCGTATGCGTTGAGAGCGGTTGAAGTTCGCCGGTGCATGGTGGAGCTGCAAAAGGGCAAGGAGCTTGTGCCACACAGTCAACTGAACGACCTCATCTTATTAATTCATCAGGGGATGCGAGGATGGGAGGCTGAAAGTGGCGCGATCGGCTCAGATGCTCAACGACAATGTCTACACAATCAAATCGCGCGAGGGTTGAGGGACGACTGGGAGACAGAATTGTTGCGAGCCGCTGCCGCGGGTGCGATACGCATCACTGGCTCGCGGGCCGACACGAGCGGTCGATGGAGGCTAGCGGTGACGGACATGGTGCTGAGTGGGTGTCAGCTACAAAAACTTGGCAAGGAACACTGCAAGGAGCGACGAGAGGCGTTTTGGGCACGCTTGAACGACCTGCGTCTACTTGGCAAGATCTTTGGGGCGTGGGGCCGCGTGCTGTTGCGCACGACCGTGCAACGTGCCGTCGGGCTGCGTAGCCTACGATTGGAAAGTGCGCATATAGTAGTGACGACACAGCTGGATGGGTACGAAAGGCGACGCCTACGGAAGGCAGTCGAGAGGCAACGGGCGGCGATCGTGGAGGAAAAGGCCACCAGTACGCCCGCGGAGTGGCTGCGGATGCGTGTGTGGGTGGCATGGCGCATCGTACTAGCTCAGGGCAAAGGCAGGAGCGGTAGGCGGATATGTCACGGAGCGGGGCGGCATCACTTGCGTGAGCTGCTCTATGAGGCAGCCCTAGGAGTATGGCGAGAGTTCCCGGTTGCTCCTACCAGCTTGATGGATCTACGCTTCATGCAGCGGTGGGCGTGGCGGCGTTGGCTGCGAACGGGAGGTTGGGGAGAGTACAACCTCAACGTGCGCAGGCAGGCGCAACTTTCGCGCAATAGGGCGCTAGCTGTACAACGGGAAGGCATGCGACGGTGGGCCTGCCTGGCCAACGGCCTGCGTTGGCAGATTCTCACGGAGGAAGAGGTGGAGGAGCGGTTTGAGCTCGTACACGAGGGTCTCAGGGCGATCTTAGAGATCAAGCAGACTCTGAGTGCGGGCGAATGGAGGGCACTGGGCATCTGCAATCTTCGGATGGGACACTTCGTGCGGGTCGGGCAGGGGCCTGCTGTGCTCCATTTCGGTCCGGAGGCAATCGAGAAGCACCATACCCTTAGCGGTCAACCCGCGGAGGAGGTGGGGGACGTTATACACATTGAGATCGAGCCACGCGTGGATCCTCAGCGGAACAAACGGAGGAGGCAAGAGGTAGCACGAAGTAGGCGGGACACTAGGCAGCGTGTAGCAATGGCACCCGTGGTTGCGGGTCGGGAGGCAGACGATGGCGGGCGCTGGGCAGTACGGCGCATCATGGCTGTGCGACGACACGACGGTCGGCGTGGTCGCCCATTAGACGTTCTAGTCGAATGGGAGGGGGAGGATTCAGATGGAGACATGTGGGAAGAATCATGGGTAAGCGTCTCATACCTCTCCGCGGATCTGCGCGCCGAGGCGAGGAGGCTGGAAGCCGAGCTCTTCGGTCCGCGTGTCGCACAGGCCGGACCGGCGAGTCGACGGGCCACTCGTCGCGTGGCGGCGCGGCAGCGACAAGAGCGGGAAAGAGACGTACAGCAATGGCGATCTCGGCTACGCGACCGTGCGCCCCCGCCCCCTATTGTTGACACCTCCGCTCTTGAGCCGCGGGCGAGCGTTGACTGATGACTTTCATCAGCACCAACACTCGGCTGCTGAACACCGTACACGCTCTGTATGCCTGGGTATCCCCCTCGCCACGTGTACGCTGCCTGTTGGCGTGTGTTACTTACTTACTTACTTACTACTCTTCACAGGTGCGGAGTGCGAGGTGCGCGGTCACTGTACGCGGTGCTGCGTACTAGTGCGTGTCTCCATGCGTCTGCGGGATGGCGCAGTGGCTCTGTCCGCGGCGCGTGCTCATCGAATTCGTTTCGTGTTGCCGCGCTTGTCTCTCAGTTTGGAACCACTGAATTTGACCACCGACTTGCGCACGCCCTTGCCGCCCTCTGAGCTGATGAGGGGCTCACGCACGATGGCTCGCGTCGGCGAGGGAAGCGCGATGTCGACGGTGCACGCGCCGGCGCCGGTGACAGCGATCCAGCCGAGCCCAGGCAGCACGAGGTCGACTGCCGCCTCGTCCCAGCCACGCCCTTCGATCTGGAACGTATGCTCCTCGAAGGTGCCGAGCTCCGCAAGCCGTTCATACGAGGCAGGGGGCGCGAGGAGTCCGCCCACGTGCTTCTGGAGCATCTCGTCCACCTTGCTGGTGTCCGTCGGGTGGATGGCGACCGCGTTCGCGAGGTAGAAGGTGAAGAAGAACGGGCGGCCCGCGCGCATGTGCAGCCGCGCGATGCCGCCGAGCAGCACCGACTTGCCCTCGGCCACACGTAGCGTCACGTGCTGCGCCCGCTTCTTGGGCACAATCTGACTCAGCTCGTCCGTCGTGAGGCGCGTGGTCAGCTGATTGGGCAGGATGACGCCCGGCGAGTCGTACAGCGAGTGCCGCCCCGCGAAGACCGACACGCGCACGAAGTCGAGCGTCGTGCCGGGCAGAGGTGACGTGGTAAGCGAGAAGTCGTCGTCGCGCCCAACGCCGCGTCCGCTGCCACGCGGGCCGCTGCCCTTGATCACGTGGTTGATGAAGGACGACTTACCCGCGTTGGCCGCGCCGACGACGTACGCGTCGAGCCGCTTGCTTGTCATCGTGAATTGGAGCTCCTCGAGGAGCTTCGGCATCCCAACGCCCGTCTTGCATGAGACCAGGTGCACGGAGGCTGGCGCGGGTACGGAAGCCTTGCGGGCCTCGGAGCGCACCCAGCGCTCGACGCTCTTGGCGTCCACGCCCGTGGGCAGCAGGTCAAACTTGTTGCCAACCAGGATGAGCGGGTTGTTCCCCACCACGAGCGACAGGTTGGGCACGAGAGAGCCGTGGAAGTCAAACAGGTCGACGATGGCGATCACCACGCACCGCTGCTTCGCTATCGTACGCAGCAGGCCGATGAAGTGCTCCGGCTGCAACTCTGCGTGCGTCGTCGCGTCTGCGCCCACGCGCAAGGCGTCGACGGGCAGCCGGTTCTGGTAGCGCAACCCGTGGCAGCGCTGGCACACGGCCATGCGCTTCGGGCCACCCTCGCGAGTGGCAATGCGCTCCTCGAGCACGTGTGCGGGTGTGAAGCCGGGCGCCGCCTCGTCCTCCGTCTGGAATCGAGCGCCACAGCCCACGCAGACGCCGCGCGGAACCTCAAGCATTGCGGCAAACGTGTCCGCGGCCGGCTCACGCCGAGGTGCGGCTGAGCGGCGCTGCGGAGGACGGTCTTCGAATCCTGCGGAGAGCATTGAATCGTCCTCGTCCTCGTCACCAGATTCGATGTCGTCGCCGTCGCCGCTCCCATCGAGGGGTGGCAACGGCAGCTCGTCGTCATCGCCATAATTCTTGAAGCCCGGCGGCGGCTTCCAGTCCTCAGTTAGCTTGTAGCCCTCTGGCAGTCCTGGCAGGCTCAGCGATGGCCTGGTTGTACGGCGGCGCGAGGAGGAGGAGGAGGAGGAGGAGGAGAAGCTGCAGCAGAGCGGTGGCGCCGGCAAGTGTAGCAATAGGCTCGAAGGCAGCAGCCCAAAGCGGTGACCGTGCAGCAGCGATGACACGTAGAAGAGATTGCGCATGATTATGGAAGCTTGATTTTCTGTGGAACGGCTCAGCAGCAACAGACCGAGACTGTGCTGGTGCACACTAAAGACGTCCCTTCAGAAGATAGTGGACTGATACGACCCGACAGGTGGGTCTCGGCTCCCCCCGTGTTATTCCATGAAGGGCCTTCACGACCCTGCTGCGACGGCTTCCGAGGTCCGTGCGCGCCGCCGTGGTGTTGCGCTCCAATTTGCTGCACGGGCCGCTCTTGCATGGCCGCTTGCACCCATTCCAGAATATCATCTGTGCGTCTGATGGTGTTGTCGTCTGCCCCTTCCACGCCGCAGCTGCTGCATAGGTTGGACCTTCGGGGGCGGCACGACGCTTGGAGAGAATACCTTGAAGGGAACTCGAAAGTGCGGTCCGCCTTTAAGTGCTTCTTGCGGCAATTCTCGCCGCCCGTCTTCGCCCTCTGCGGGGCGCTCGCGTGCGTGAGTGCCATCCGTCTTCACCCTCGAGTGACGCCCGTCTATACGGGTCCCAATCCGATCCTTTCGGTTGAGAACCTGCCCGCCGAGGTCAACGAGATTGTGCTATCGGTGCTCTTCCTCTGCGGGACACTCGCATGCGTGGCGGCCTTTGCACTCGTGAGCCGTCGGCGCTTGCGCGAGCAGTTCACTCTGCTGCTGCAAGTCACGGCAGAGATGCTAGCGCGGCGCGCCGAATACGAGGTGCAGGAGGCGAAGCTCGCCATGCTCGAGAAAGAGCTCGAAGACGCCAGCTCTTCGTACGATGAGCTTCTCAGACTGTGCACTAACCGCGTGCTGCTCGACGACGTCAACGATGAATTCGATCGTGGCCACCTTCTCGAGCCGCCTGCGCCATGTGAGATTGCGCCCGAAGACCTCGGCAAGCCCGATCGGGTGCTGCGCGTCGCGCTGCAGGGGCGGCGCGCCGACTGGACGGCGGCCATTCGTGCGGCCTCCCAGATTCGCCAGCCAAGCTACACGCTCAAAGACTTTTACGACGACGTGCGCGTGGCCTTCCCTGAGCTGAGCCTGTACACGGCGGTCCGGAAGACCGCGCTGCAGGGCACCGCCGACACCTCGAGCGGCGTCTCGGGCAAGGACGAGTACCGTCGCACCATCGGCGCCATGTTCGCCGTCTACTGGCTGGCGCGCATCGGCATCGATGGCGAGAGGGGCTTCTCCCTCGGGGTAGACGAAGAGTGGTTACCTCGCCAGTTGCCCGAGTCTGAGGCGGCCGAAGCTGAGCTCGTCGCGCAGAACGGCGCGATGGCCAAGCGCCTCGCCTTCTACCGCACGCAGGACTGGGAGACCTTACTGCAGCTGTTCATCGACGCGGGCATCCTCGAGAAGGATGTCGCTCCCGAGAAGCGAAGGATTTCGATTCCGACCTCCCCAAGGAGATCCGATGAGATTCCGACCTCCCCAAGGAGATCCGAGGACTTCAGTCTCACTCCCTCGAGAACAAGCTCAGCGCCTGCTGGCCCCTCGCCCTCCCAGAAATGCACAAGCGGGCTGCAAGTGCACGTCGAGCGCATGGTGGGCATCCTGGCGCTGACCGCATTTCACGACATCATGAAAGTCGAGGCGTTACTTCCCACCGTCGACGCGGCGGTCGCGCCCAACGGTCATCAAGGCTTCAAACCGGGCACCATGATCAACGACCACGACGTCGCCCTTGGTTACGTGCTCACGTACTACGGTCACCTGCTGCCCTCCTTCGCCTCGCTGCCGCCCAAGCAGCAGGCTTCCGTGCGCTTCACGCAGTCCAAGATGTCGTTCAACCACGGTTGGCTCGTCCAAGCGGAGGCGCCGCCCAAAGCACTCTTCGGACCCTTTAAGAGCGTCATCACATCAGGAGGCGCCGCCGCGGCCGACGTGGCCTTCTATTTCGTCCATTGGCTCACCGACCTCGCGGGCGCCGAGCCAACGCCGCTCGAAGGATCAGAAAAGTTTGTGCTCAAGTTCCCACATCCGGTCCTGGGCTCCTTCATACGCTCCTTTGGGGTCATCAACGAGCTGGCCGACCTCTCGGAGACGGCCGTCTTCGAGTCCTACCTCGAGCAAATGTGGCAGCAGCTGCCGCCCGTCTTCGGGCCAACAAGCGTGCCCACGGGCGACACGGCCATCGCGCTCATGCGGCTCGTCGTGCAGGCGCAGACCGTCGAGAAGCAGCGGGCGGTCGTCGATGCTTTCGGCAAGCTCAGCGCGGAGGACCGCACCGTTCTCTCGGAGGAGATGGCGCGCACCGGCGCGGACGACCAGGAGTATAGCCGCACCAAGCTGCCTAAAAGGGGCAACCCTGCGATTCTCGTGTACTACTCGCCGGCCTTCGTGCGCACGCTGACGCCGCTTGACGCGCTCGACGCGCTCAAGTGCCTCACCGAAATCTACCGGCAAGCTCGCCGGCTGTGGCCGCTCAGCACGGCGCTCATCAGCAAGAGCACGGGCAGCTCCAGTGGCCCCAGCGGCGAGGCTGGCGTTCAGGACGGCGCCGGAAGCACGGTGACGGTGCGAATAGACCAGATCAAGGAGCTCAGGCTCGACGAGATCCAGAGTGTGTACAGCTGCGGCGAGTCGTGGCTGCTCGCGAAGCGCAACGACCTCGAGGCGGTCGTCGAGCGCCATACGCTCGATCACATGTCCGAGCTCCTCAGGAATGGCGTACCATGTCAGCTGCTCAATTTTTGGATGAAGGAGAAGGGAACGAAAAGCGGCGAGGGCCTCAACTCACCGCCCGAGTCGGATGGCGGCTCGATCCGCTCAATCTCCTCGCGAGATTCAAGCTTCAACCGATCTGGACGGACCGCCTTGACATCGACGAGCGTGGTTGGACGGCCGCAGAGCCGAGGACCTACCCCGCCGATCGCTTAGCCCCGCCCAGATCTCTGCCGACGTCAGTCAATCTCTGAGCACCTCCCCGCCGGCTGATCGAGGTTGGTTGGAGTGGGAGGGCCCGGGGTCCTCAGCTCATGGATACCGTGCGAATGTGTACCTGTACGCCGATCCCCTGTGTCACTTGCGTGTCGATTATGAACGACAGACTCCTCTGGGGTGCGTCAACGACCTTACGTACGCCGGACTGCACAGGGCTTCGTTTTGCGACTAGCTGGCCTTTTCGCTCCGGTCGACGTAGTGTTACCCTCCTGCACATTGGAGGGCTCCTGTGGGGAAAACGTTGGCCGAGTGTGAAGCCGGCCAGCCGGAGGTACTGGTAGGCCGTCACGTCACTCCCGTCACGACGAGGGCGGCACGTCGTGAGAGGCATTGGAGCGGCGTTGAACGGTAAAACATTGTCGTGCAAACGTATGTCAGGCGACATGCTCACCGATATTCGAGCGGCCCTCGAAGTGCTCTTCGGCCCGAATGATGCGCAGGTGCCACGTGCCACACGGCGCAGCGCCGAAAAGACGCTGCTGCAACTACGCAAGGCTGATGCGGCTGAGGCCCTCAATGTCTGCGTGAACCTGCTCGCGGAGCCGGGATCACACTCGGCCTTATTTGCTGCGCAGACGGTTGCCTTCCTATGCCGCAACCGGGAGCCTGCGGCTGGGTGGGCTGATGCGGTGCTCGGCCTGCTGCGCTCCGCGGTGGATGCTGGCCATGTGAAGGCGGTTCACACGCAGCTGTCGATCGCCGCGTGCGCGCTCGTCGCGCGGCTCAAGGCGTGGCCGGCGGCGACGCTCATCCCGTCCGTCCTTAGCGGCGTGGGGGCGATCGCTGGCGTCGCGCTGCCGGCGCCACACACACGCGCCGTGCTCGACTTGTTCACGCTGCTGCCTGAAGAGCTCGAGAACGAGCAACTTGCCGTTCCCGAATGGGTCTTGGACGAGTGCCGCGGCGATCTGATGAGCAGCGCGGCCGCCTCGCTCGTTGGCTTCGCAGCGCCGCTCCTCACCACCGAGCATGCGACGGCCGCGCTGCGCTGCCTCGCCGTATGGACGAAAGGAGGCCTGCTACCTTGGGAGGCTCTAGCTCCAGCCCTGCCAGCAGCGCTCGAGGCGACCACGGCCGCGCTGGTGGTCGCCCGCTTTGAAGACGCCTCCGCGCAGCGCCGTCTCGAGCAGCTGCAGGCCGGGTGCGACGTGCTGACCGCCGCCGCAGCTGCGGACTTTGAAGCAGAGCGAGCTGACCTTTTCATTGAGGCTGTACTCCGGCTGCGGCAGAGCTTCGAGGAAGTGGCGCGTGAGGCGGAGGGAGCGGGGCAGCGCGCGGGTGCGTCGGCGGAGATGGGTGTCCAAGCGACCATCGCCCTCGCGACGCTGTACGCCGAGGTTGGCGCGAGTTACAGCGCTGCCGTCGCCAAGCATCCGGGCTTGCTCCAGCTGCTGCTTGCGACGGTCAGCCATCCGGAACCGAGGGTGGTTCTGCCGGTGGTGGGGTTTTGGAGTCGCGCGGGGAGCGCTGTGCTCACGGCCCACGCGGCGGCGACGCAGCCTCTGCTCGCGGCTCTGATGGTCGCTGCCCAATACCCACCTAACATGGACGATCGGGCCGACTTGGACGACGGATTCCTCGACGCGAAGCTCGAGTTACGTGCCGCTGTCCATACTACGGTTCGTACCACACTACTCGGCGTAGAGGCCGCACACGATGAGGCCGGTGCGCCCGGGGCCGATGGAGCGCCCACACGCGTCCCGTCGATTTCGAGTGCGCTGCTCGAGGCGACCGGTTGGCTCCTGTGTAGCGCCCGCGACGATGCAGCAGCACTGACTTCACACAAACGTCACCTCACAGACGATGCAGCCACACAACCCGCGGGCGAACTCGGGCTCTCTCGACGCCTCGAGGCCACCTTGCACGTCCTCATTGCTCTCGTGCCCGGGCTCGCGCGCGCGGGTGCGTACACTGTCCTCACGTCCCAAGCACTCGCCGAGCTGCTCTGTAAGCTGCCGTCGCTGCCCGACGGGCGCGCTGGGCCGGCGCTCTGGCGCTCGGCCGCTGTGTGCGCGGGCGAGGTGGCGATGGCGCTTGACACGGCGCTGCCCCCGCCGCTGCTCCACGCGTGCGCCTACGCGGTCACGCGCAGCCTCGCGTTCCAAGAGGCGCAAGAGGCCGACGGCGAGGACGACGCGTTCACCGTCCTCGAGGATGGCCACGCGCTGCACGCGGGCGTGAGCGCGCTCTGGCGCTGGTGCAGCCACGGCAGCAGCGGCGCGGCACAGCTTGCAGCGCTGCCCACGCTCTTTGAAACCGTCGGCTCCGCCTACGAGCGCTCGATGCAGCGCGATGAGGGGCACGGCGGCACTCTCGCCACAGGCACTCTCGCCACTGCCAAGGCCACCAAGTTGCTGCAAGTCCTCAGCACGCTCGCGGCCGCCACGCAGCCTACGGAGGCGGCGCACGCGCGCGTCGAGTTGCTTTGCGCGCCCATGGTCGCGGCGCTTAGGCGCGTGGCCGCCGCCGCCGCCGCGGGCTCGGCGGGCGGTGCTGCCGCGGCTGAGCCGTCGGTCGCGGCGCTCGCTTTCGAACAGCTGAGCACCGTGGCAAGGTATGCGGGACGGGTGGCGCCCGGTTTGCTTGCCACCCTCTCTGCTGACTGGGCTACTTTGCGCGCGGTCGCGCTTGGCTTGGTGAGCCAGCCAAGCGTGCTGCACGCCGCGTGTGCCCTGCTTGCCGACACTCTCCGCTGCGCCCATGGCGCGGGCACCCCCGCCTTCGTCGAGGCCGCGGGTCAGCTCGCACTGGAGCTCATGCGTGCAAATGGGTTCGGCGGCAAGGCACCGCCCGCCGTGCTGATGCCACTCGCCGCCGCCATCGAGCGCACCTACGCTTCCGCGGCCGAGGGCGCGGCCGCTTCGCAAGCGGCCGTGGGGGTCGGTGGGTTGCCCACCAGTGTGCACGTTCACAGTGTGCACGTTCACAGTGTAGCGCAGCCGCCTCCGCCGGCAGCGCTGGTGGAGCCCGCGCTCGAGACGGCGCTTCTCGTGTGGCTCGAGCGCGCCCTTGGAGTCTTTGTGCCGCGGCTAACGGCGCCGAGTGGGCCGAGCGGCGAAGGCTCCGACGTGTCGCCCCTGGACCTCACGGATGACGATGGCGACGAAGTGGTGGAGCACACATGTGGCGTTCTCTCGGCGTGCGTCACCTCGGGGCAATCTCGGCTCATCGAGCAAGCGGCCGCACTCGCACTGCCTCTCCTCTGCGGACCTGGCCTCAAGGTGGGCGAGCAGCGCGCGGGCACCGCCGCGCTGCGACTCGCCGCCCAGCTCTACGCGTCGCCCTCGCCTACGGTCGTGCGTATGCTAGGGCAGGAGGGCTACGGCGTGGCGCTCACCCTCAGCCTGCTCAACGGCGCGGGGGGGGCGCTCCCCTCTTACCTGCAGGACTCGATCGCCGCCGCCGCGCGCACCATGTATACAGCACCCCCCTCGCGCGACGCTGCGGCCGGCTGGGTCCTGGCCGCAGTGCGCAGCCCGAGCTTCTCACACGCGCGCGTGACGGGCCCCACACACTCGGAGGAGCCCACGGGCGGCAGCAAGGCCAAGAGTGTGTCCAACTACGCGATGGTGCTCTCGTACCTCGCCGAGAATGGCGCGTGGGAGCCCTTTGGAACCGTGCTCGAGCGCGGCGTCGCGGTGAGCGAGGTTGAGGACCAGTGAGCAAGGCCTCTGGCGCTTACACGACACACGCATGCCTCGAAATTTTGTGACTCGGTAAGACCGGACCTCGTGCATGCCATTTGTGTCGGTTTCTGAAGAGTCAAAATGTGTGCGCAAAGTTCTCTAGGAAGGTCGGAGGTATCAACCCAAAGGGACAGACCAACCCAAAGTTGTCTCAGTGAGGCACGATTCCCGCCTCAGTGAGTCGTTAAAACCGTCTCACTGAGGCGGGAAAATCCGACTCACTGAGGCGGAAATCTGCCTCACTGAGTGGGAAAACTCACTCAGTGAGCCGGAATTTCTGTCTCACTGAGTGGGAATTCCGTCTCAGTGAGCCGACTTTCCGACTCAGTGAGACGCATCACGTGGCTCAGTGAGTCGGAAAGCCGACTCACTGAGTCGGTTTTCGTGCTATGTGGCATGTGGAGCGCGCCTCAGTGAGCCACGCAGGCACCCGCACAGGGATCTTCTCATCATCAGGATCTTCTCATCATCAGGATCCTTGATCTTCTCATCACATGTCGATGGCTGCGCTGGAGCCATCCGACGCTGCGCCGCCGCGCCGGGTGGAGCGCGGCGGGTATAGCGAAGTGGACGTGCGCAAGGCGCTCTTGTACCTGCTCGC
>Ga0210246_102284_pt1 | contig 12105 bp, 12 predicted proteins | sample ChrtobMetaP3_8mM_FD_155469 | JGI IMG/M metagenome (GOLD analysis project Ga0210246, IMG submission 155469) | Chrysochromulina tobin associated microbial communities from unialgal haptophyte culture, Seattle, Washington, United States - P3_8mM | ecosystem: Host-associated > Algae > Haptophytes >...
GCGGCGCGTGAGTGAGCTCGCATGGGAGGCGTTGCGGACGGACGGGTGTGCATGGGAGAGCGTGGGCGATGTGCAGCTCGATAGGAGAGGGCATATGGAGCATGTGCGGGCGCGCGGCCAGCGCAGCACGGAAGAGAACCGGAAAAGCAAGGCTGCATGTGTGATGAGTTCGTGCGGAGGCGGTGGCTTTCGATCTCACAAGGCTTCATACCTATCTTGGCGACATGCATGAGCTTCAAAAAGTGGGTCCATGCGGTCCAGTTCGATCGCGGCGAGCCCGCGCGCGCGGCCGTCCGCAAGTCGTGTCGCATTTCGTTTCACACCGGCATGCAACACGTCTTTATCTGGGCTCGGTTGCCAGTGAGCATCTCGGCCTGGTACTGCTCGCCACGGTTGAAGATCGTGCGCGTTTCTGGCGGGGCCGTGGGTGGCGCCGCCCCCTTGCCTTTCTTGCCCATTTGCGCGACGCGGTGAGGACCAGTGAAGCGGATTGCTCACCGTTCGCGCGCCAAGTTTCCTGTGAATCTGCTGTTAACGTTAAGAAAATTTTCGTTCTGTTCACATTCTGTTGTTCCGACTTTCTGTTGTTGTTCTGTTGTTACTGTTCAACACTTCAACACTGTTTTCCTCTTAACGTTGGAGAACTCTAGCGTCACCGTCAGTCTAAGCTCTAACAGTCAGTTGTCGCGCGCCCCCCCGCGCTCACCACTCTCTGTCTCGAAGGACAGAGAAGGAAGGAGAAGGACGCTGGACGGCGTCCGCGCGCGTGCCCGCGCCCTCGGTCGCTCGGCCTCAAGCTCTCAACACACACAAGTCCAAGACACCGACGATCGCGGCTTTCCCACGCCAGTGTATGAGGCCGAAAATCCCCGCAGCAGGCGCCGTCAATATTCGTCATCGTCCTCGCTCCCGCCGCCACGCTGCTCGTTTCGCCACTCCTCGGGCTCCGGCGGGAGGTCCTTCTCGAGCGGCTGCTCCTCAACATCCGTCCTCTTGCTGCTCATCATCATCGTTGAAGAGAGCATCGGCCGACGCGCCGGGATGGCTGGCCTCGTGGCTGCCAAGGGCGCAGCTCGAGCAGCGGCCGGCAATGCAGCAGCTTGCGCCACCGGTGCTGCCGCGGCTGCGCCACCGCTAGCGGCCGGCTCGCGCGGTGCTCCGGCAGCGGCGCCTGCCAGAGCCGTGGGCGTTGCCATCGTCGCGATCGGGTGATCGCGCCCTCTTGCCGCGGCCACGGGGGGCACCGATGTCCCCACGGGTATATGGGGTCGATCAGGTGCCGCCGGCGAGGCGGCGGGACCAGGCGAAGCTGCGGAGACCGGCACGCTCGGCCGGGAGCCGTTGCCTACGCCACCCACGCGAGGCGGCAGGCTTGAAGGCGGCAGGCTTGAAGGAGGTGGCGCCCTAGTCGGCGCAAGGGAGGAGGCCTCCGGTAGCGCGGGCGGCGCGGGTGCCCGCAGATGCTCCCTCCCACCTGCGCCCATAGCCTCGGCGAGCGCAGGCGCGGACGCGCCAGCGCTCAATACACCTGCAGCGGACAGGCCAAGAGGTCCGCTCGGCGCGACCGCTTCCGAGGGCGCGATGGATCCGACGTTGGCGCACCGCTCAATTAGCGATTGCATCTGCGCACGATCGGGCAGCTCGCTCTCGGTGCAACGGCCGGCACTCAGGAGCAGGTCCATGCGCCGCGGGTCCTCGCGCTCCTCACGCTTGAACTTGTTCTTGATCTGGCGTCGATTGCGCTTGGGAAAGAGCGCCGCGATCAGCGAAAAGTCGGTGCCGTACTTTTGGAGCGCCGCGAGGAACTTTCCCGTCTCCTGCGGGCTCCACGGGAGCGATTGCGCTCGATTGAGGTACGAGGCAGACGTCACTCCCGCGCCCGTGTCCACCTCGATGGTCGGGGCCAGGTTCGTGACAGACGGCCGCGCGCTCACGTGCAGAGATGCCTCATCGAGCACAATCTGGCCGTTGACGATACGAAGTTGAGGCACGAAGCCGGGCCCGTTGGCGCCTCCCATTTCGCCTTCCGCCGCACCCTGCTCTTCGTCTTCCTCATCCTCGTCCTCGTCCTCGTCCCCCTCCTCCCCATTCTCGCCATCACGCGCATGAGGTCGGTCCTCTTCCCCGTCCTGCCAGACGCCACCGCCACGCCTGCGAAGCCGACCACGTGGCCCGTCTGCCGCGACGGCAGCACCAGTCACAGCGTCCCATTCCTCGTCCTCTTCCTCGCCCTCCTCGCCCGCCTCCTCGCTCGCGAGCCGCGGCCCGCGGGCCTCCTCCTCCTCCGCTTCACGCTGTCGCCGGAACTCTTCGGCCTCTTCGGCGTCGTTTGTGATCACGAAGCTGCGCCCACCACCGCCGCCGAGCGAAAAGTCGGACCATCCAAAGGCGCTGCCGCTGCCGCCCACAGGCGCTTCGCCGTCCGCCGTTGGCCCGCCGCCGTCGGCGCCGGGCGCGTCGTCAGCGCCTTTGCGTCGGCGCATGCGCACGACACGCGCGGCGCGCATCGGGACGCCCTGCGTGCGCTCGCAGATGAGCTCGCGCATGGTCATCTCCTCCATGGGCTTCTGCAACGTGCCGCGGCGCACGCCGCCCGTGAGTGCCTGCGTGCGCGACGTGGCGCGATGCCCCTGCGGGCCGTGGTACACCGCGTACTGACGCCCAGTTGCGGCGACTCGGCGTTCCACCATCCAGCCTGGCAAGTCGGCGCCCGCAGCCTCCCATCGCGACGCTGCGCTCGTGCGCGCGCCCTCTGGGGGCAGGATCATGGGATAGGCAGCGCCCGCCGAGATGCCGCCGCCCATCAGCACCTCGCCGCCCATCGCTCCGGCGGCAGCGCCTGTGGCGATGCCAACGTAATCCTGCGCTGTGCCTGCGGCCAGGTGCGTAGGTGGCTCTGTCGCGGGCTCGCGAGCCACCCACTGCCCCTGATGCGAGTCCCACTGCTTGCCCACGGGCGCGCGGCCCGGTGGTCGAGGATGAGCGCCGTCAGAAGCGCCCAGAGATGCCGTGCGGCCGGCGCTCGACGTTGCGGCGCCGGTGCCTCCTTCCGTCGCCTTCTTGGCACGCGCATGAGGACGCCTCGCGCCTTTACGTGCTCGCTTTCGCTGCGGTGCTTCTCCGTTGGCGTCGTGGTCCTGGTCGTCGTGCTCGTCATCGGATGGGACGAGCACATCGTCACCGCCATCATCGTCCTGGTCACGCCCGGTCTCTTCCTGTGCAGAGAGTCGGGCCGCCACCCTCGAAGCAGCCTCGCCGGCGGCCCGGCTCGGCCGCCGCCGCTCCGAGCCACCAGCCCCAGCTCGCGCCGTCGTGAGCGGTCGGTCTTCGGGTTTTGAGGTCTGCAGCCATCGCTCGTCGCGCAGCAAATGCCACATTTGCGTGCCGTCGGAATCTGCAGAAGATATGGGAAGCAGCCAGCATGGTGTGAGAGCATTATCGGGCAACAATGGTCATGGTCATGTGAGGCTGGAACGTCGCGGTACAAAATGGTGGATGACTCACATCGCACGCGGTGACGGCCCGAACGCTCATTGTACGCTTCGACGTAGACGTTGTGCCACTCGCCATCAAGCATCGAATAGAGCCGCAGGCCTGCATCAATAAGAGCGGAACCCAACGGCTGAGCCTCTGCTTCCGCCTGCACGCCCATGCGCCACGCCTGCTCGTCCGCGTCGATGCCCGCACCATCGGGCGGGTCGGGCGCGTGAAGTGTGGGTACGTTGGGCACGAGCGCAATGGCCGTCAGGCCAGTGCAGGCGGCCATCTCTTCCGTTTGTTCACAAAGGTTCGCATCTTGGTTTCATGTATGAATTACTTCTTTATGAATTACTTCGGATGTCTGTCATACGACGCAAAAAGACAACGGACCGGCGTACACGGAGTCAGTCTCTCAGATTCCCCCGGGCGCGTTCACCGCAGTTGGATCGAAGAGAGGGAATGAAAGATTTTCGGTACCCTTTCCGGAATTCACCACACGCACCGTTTTCGTTTTGCCGCTAATTCACATCCAGGATCCCGTGAACCTCGCCTTTCACAGCCAATGTTTATAACTTTCACACGCTCTCGTCGCTCAAGGCGATCGGCTCTACATGTGGCGATTCACGTCGCAGCGACGCCATGTGGGCCGCATCGCCACGGAGTCGTGGTCACGGCAGCTCTCTGCATCGCCTTCTGTGCCGCAGGCCTATGCGCGGAGACCTAATCTCGCCCCAAAAGGGCGAAAGCGCAAGAAGGCTGGCGGATCTGCTCCTGAGTCGTCTCGTCGGGTGGCTGCGATCATCATGCCGGGCGAGCATGATCAGTTTGGCCTCGCGCAAGCACTACGCGCACGGTTCGGCGCTGGGTCAGTGCAGGTCTTCGGAGGAAGTTCGTCCGCCGCGTCAGCAACGGCGATGCTCAAGTCTATTGAGGTGGATGCAATCGAAGACGTGGTGCACTTGAGTGCGCCGGCATCCGGGACGGATGCACCGCACGGTTCGGCGCGCGCTTGCGTCTTCTTCTTCACAGCATCTTCCGGGAGCGACGGGCCCAGCAGCTCCGCCTGTGTCAGCGTTTGGTGGGGATCGGAGCCAAACTTTGAAGACGCGCTTCTGCGTGATTTGTATGCGCTGCAAGGAGGTCAAGGAAGAGGTCGACAAAAGCCATACGATCCGCTCTCGCTCCCACGAGAGGTCATGAAGTGGCATACTGGAGATCGCTCCGAGCTTAGCCGCGATGAGATCCTAATCAATGCATCGTGCGAGCCGCGCAAACGCACGCTTGATCAACTGTCCTTCTCTCATGCGCTGCATCGGCACATGAAGCTGCTTCTTCTAGAGGATGAAATGGAGCGCATCCTAGGTTCCGTTAAGCGCATCGTTCGCCAGGGCCGGCCTTCGCTCCTTTTGCGCTTCCTGCCACCCTACCTTGGTGGCGTGGAGTCGGGCGCACGCACCATGCAACGGCTGCTGCTCATGCGCGAATTCAACTTCGACGACTCGATCATGTCCACTCCAGACTGGCTTTGGGAGCAGCCTGAACGCGAGGCGATGTATGACGCCATGGTTTCCGAGTACGAGATCGAGGATCGAATCGAAGCGATTAACCAGCAGCTCGATTACGCGCAGGCGACAATGCAAACTCTGAAAGACGACGCTCATCATCAGCACTCGACGTTTCTCGAATACGCCATCGTGCTGCTGATCGCCTTTGAAGTTCTCGTGGAGATACACTCGCTCGGGTAAGCCATGGCCCCTCCTCTGCGCACGTCTCTGCCCCAAAGTAACCTGTGTAAACTCTGTGGCCCTGTCAGGTGGATCGAATGGCCGTCTCTTTTGGATAGAAACAAGCGTGAGCAAACCGGCTTCGTCACTCCGAAGTGACGGCAACCATGAACGTGGCCAGCAACTGACAGTTGAGAATTCACCATCGCCTTGTTGACGCGCACCGCACGCACGGTCAGGAACCGTTCAAGCATATGGAATGCGGGACTCGACCCTGTCGTCGCGGTCAGCTGATCCAACCATTCTTAAGGCCGCGATGATGTGTCGTGCTCACCTCGGCGTACGTCGTTGTATGGGTCCGCGTCGGGCGCTTTGAAGCCTTGTGCGAGAGGATGGTTGTACAGGTTTCTTCAAACTGAATTCTTCTGAACACGTTCCTAAAAAAAAGTGGTTAGTTTTGACGCTTCTTGTTGCTCGACGTTGTTTTACTGCCGCCATCCTGTAGAGGCCTCGTCTTGAGCTCGCTCCACGAGTGCTCTCGCTGTGACCATCCCCAGGCCGGTCGGAGTCGTTCGAGCGGCACGACATGCTGTACCTTGTAGCGCTTGGCAGTGACCAGATAATTGGGTCCGTCACGCCCGCTCAGCTCCACCTCCCACCAGCCCTCTTCAATGTTAATCTCGAGAGGCTGACCCTTCTTGAGCTCAAGGATGAAGCTTGGGTCGTGATCGGGCGGCATCGGGCGCACGTTCTGCTGATCAAACCAATCCTCCCAAAAGGAGCCGTCTTCTTCTTGGAACGCCAGATAGCGCAGCCGCAGCCGGATGGTCGAGCGAGCCTCGCGTGCCTCCAGCACCAGGCACTGGTACCACGAGCCAAGGAAGCCCTCGTCCAAGCCACGTACCTCAACGTGCTTCCCCGGCGCATACAATTGAAGTAGCTCCCGCATTTCACGCTCGGACTCCTCGCGCTGCAGCTCTTTCATGCCCGGACCGAGATCCGACTTGCGTTTTGAACATTTCTTCTCCTTGTCGACAGGTGAGGGTTTGGGTGACGGGCCTGGAGGCTCGGCCAGCGCTGGCGGTGCCGGTGCAGCAGGCAATTGCTCCTTAGTGGACCAGTTGTGTGTGCACGGGTCCCAGCACCAGCAAGGTCGGAGCAAAGGCTCCTGCATCCGGTGACAATTGCCATATTGGACGGATTCAAGCGACCATTCGTTCGGGAGTACCGATGCGTCGGCAGAGGAGCTCCCAGCAGCGGCTGCCACCGAGGGTGCATCACTGGGCTTGTGCTTGACGACTACCTGCCACCACCCTTGCTGCCACCAGGCCTCCGCGAGCATACCAGGCTGCAACCCTCTTGCGAATCCTGAGTCAGCTGGTGGGGGCACCGGTCTCAACGCGTTGAGAGGTACCTGCTCATGCAACGGGCTATCCTCCCTTAATGCATCGTGCAGCGATGAGAAAGCAATAGAGGCTGTCTGCGCTGCAATGCTCAGAATCGTGCCGGTATACCAAGAGCCTCTTATGCCTGCCTCGTCTGAAGTGCACTCGACTGCCATCCCGACGGCGAAGGCAGGCAACGCTTGCAAGTTTGTTGCTGCCTCCGCGTTGGGCACCTCTGCCATGACCGGCACGTCATCGGAGCTAGGAGCCCAATGAATAGAAGCTGGGAACACACACGCGGCCTCAGGAAGAGGCAAGAGCGCATGGGCTTCGACAGGTGGAGCGGCGGCTCCTGCAACGGGGGAACCCGGAGGCGACGGAGGGAGCGACGGTGGCAGAGAAGAAAGATCATGTAGCCGCATCCTTACCGATTTATCGTCCGAATCCGCAGGGTAGCACATTCTGAGCCGGACGTGAGAGTAGGGTTGAAGCTCAGATCCACGCCGTTTGGTTTGTTGGATTGCAACTTTACCACTCATGGAAATGGGCTTCCATGGGCTTAGGCGGCCGCTGGAACTCGAGCGTCGATCCACTGGCGCCATCGCGCTGTGTCGCATGCGTCCTTTCCGGCGCACGATTGGCACGTTATCTGGCAGCTGATTCGGTCGATCAGCTTTCACCATCGACGCCAACAGGCTTTTGTGGCAGGTTGGGACCTCCGTCGTAGGGCGGTCTCGCTCTGTTGCGAGCCGCTCGACTTGCGCTGCTAGCCTTGGCGCCCTTGCCTTTGCAACACGCGCGATCTCCTTCGCTTCTTCCGCATCCGTCTTCACGTTACGAAGTACCTTGTTGAAGAGCGAGTCCATGCAGACTAACAGCTCTCTGTGTACTACTTGCTGAGTCATCTGCTGCTCCTCCGCCGCCTGCTCTTTCTGATAAAGTCGCGGCGCGCCGTTTAGTTTGTTTTGCCTGTTAAGCTCTCCGACTTCTTCGTCAAGCACGCAGTCGAGCGCCAAATAAAACTCGGGGACGTGCGTGTGCAGCGAGTCGTGCGCGTGCAGCGAGTAGCTTGCGAGGGAATGTGACACCCCGAGTCGCCATATGTTCGTGCGTGCGTGCGTTGGTGCGTGCGAGGGTTTGCACAGCTTGTCGATGAGGGTTTGTGGCATTACAATCCACTCCACGACCGCCTTCAAGGACCAGAAGTCGCAGAACCGCTTCCCCTCGCCGGCATGCTGCGATGGGGATCTGTCACAGAGTATGTGATGGCCAACATCATAGGCATCGCACGGGATGATATTGTCTTCCTCCTGCATCTCCTGTTCATCAGGCGCCTCCGCCTCACCACCGAACTCAGCGCAACGTCTCAGGCTGCGCCGAGCCTTGCGCGGTGATGCCACCGCAGCTTCGTCCTCCTGCACCGTCTCCTGAATCTGGCTATCGTTGGTTTGCCTCGTCAGACGAGCAGTGTTGCTCTTCGGCCCCGTCGCTTGGCGATTCGCAGGACGCATCGATTACTTCACACGAGAAGTTCTAAAAGTGCTAAAAATCTCCGCCACACGGCCGTAGTTATGGACGGACATCTCGACACATCGGCGCGGTGAGAAAAGTCCCGCTCCTGATTTTCGTCTCGGAGATCGCGCCTCGTTTTTCTCCCCCTGCCATGCGGTCGGCACAGATCTTATTCAATGTGGCGTCCACCGTGGCGCTGGTGGCGGGCAGCGCTGGCGCGCCGACCTCGAACCCCGTTATCAACGCGCCGATCACATTCACGCTGGACGACGCCGAGCACGACACCGAAAAGCCAGTCTCTGGAACAAACTGGCAAGAAGCAGCAAGGCGCGCAGCGGCACTACTGCAATTGGACTGCACGCCCGGTCTGCTCGAGGCCACCACGGCAATGGTGGATGCCGCTGGTGGTGGAGATGAGCTCGCGATGGCCGCCCTCGGCAGTATGTACCTGCTGGGCCAGCAGTGTGCCCCCAAGCGCAACCTCACCTGGGCGCTGCACTGGCTTAGTCGAGCAGAGGAGCTCGGCCAACCCGATGCGCAGGCGCTGATGGGCTTCCTTCACGCCTCCGACGCGCTGCGTGACATATATAATTTCAGTGGACTCGAGGCTAATCGCACGCACGGGCGTGTTTTGTATGATCGCGCGGCGCGGGGCGGTTCCACGCTGGGTGCGATGGCCATGGCCTTCCGCCACGCATACGGCATCGGCCTGCGCGAGAGCTGCGCCGATAGCGCGGCGCTCTACGAGCAAGCAGCGCAGGCGGCGATCAGCTCAATGGACGAGACCCGCCGGCACACAGTCGAGCAATCCAACCCAGTCGAGGTGGACCACCTCACGTTGCTCGCACAGCAGATGCCGCCCCGCGATCGCTATGACGCGTCGACGATCGAGTACATGGACTACCTTGCCAATGTCGGCGATGTTACCGGCAAGCTTGGCATGGGCCACCTCTACCACGCCGGTTCGCATGGCGTGCCGCGCGATTGCGCAGCTGCCATGCACTGGTTTCGATCGGCCGCGCACCAAGGCGATGCCATGGGTCACACGAACCTTGGCTTCGTGCAGTTGCGTAGTCGGCGGTACCGCGAGGCCCTGCGCTCGCTGCGGCGTGGCACAAAGCACCGCGACGCCTCGGCCTGGGCTGGTTTAGCCTACGCGCATCTCTACGGTTTGGGCGTGCCTCAGTCGGACGAGCGTGCAGCAAAGTGCATGTGGCTCGCAGCACGCCTCGGCCACCTTGACTCCATTTACAACCTCGGTGCGCTCACGCTCGGGGGACGTGGCGTCCCGAAGTCGGTCAGCCAAGGCTTCCGCTTCCTCTCAGTCGCCGCTGAGTTCCAGCATCCGCAGGCGCAGCTCGTCGTCGGTCGCATGGTGCGCCTGGGCCTGGGCGTGCGCAAGGATTGCGCTACGGCGCAATTCTTCCTCAAGCATGCGGCGGATGGTGGGCCGCTCGTGCGCTCGCTCATGGGCACGGCGCTGCAGGCGCACGACCAGGGCCGCACGCAGAGCGCGCTACTCCACTATTTGATCGCCGCGCACGCCGGCGTGGAGGCTGCGCAGCACAACGCCGGTCACCTGTACATGCACGAGATGCCGAAGCTACGTCCTGAGGAGCGCAAGACGCAGCAGCAACGAGCCCAGCAGTACCTGAAGCTTGCTGTCCTGCAGGGCTCTACGGAAGCCAATGTGCAACTCGCGAATCTGCTCGTCGAACTCGGAGACTCTGCGACGGCCGTCGACCTGTACAAAGAGGCCTATCGAGCCGGTAGCAAAGACTCGCTCTTCCACCTTGGCTCTCTCTATTGGCGTGGGGATGGCGTCGAGGCTGATAAGAAGACTGCGTTCGCCCTGTGGCAGTCGGCTGAATTCTCCTCGAAGCACGCGAAGCTGCGCGGCTTGACTGGGGTCGCCTTTGGCGTGGCGCGGTTCATTGTCGAGTTCCGCGCGTTCCTGCTGTTCGCCGCTGGGCTCGTGGCCATCGTCTCGACTGGCGGCAATCCCGTCGAGATCATTCGCAATGCCATGGGAGGCGGCGCGGGCGCCAACGGTCAGCCGCAGGCGGACTGGCAGGAAGAGGGGCTTGAGGATGAGGAGGATCTCTTTGGCGGTGGAGAGAACAAAGCGGCGCAGTGATAAGGTGCGGCGCGGGCAGAACGGAGGGGGTCGATGAGTCAGGCGGCGCGGGTTCGGAGTGTTGCTCTCGAGACGGTCCGTGGCGAAAAAAGAGAACTGAAGATCCTGAGACCTGTGGAAAAAAGCCCAGAGTGATCTTCTCGAGATTTGCGTTGACGAAACCAAACTTCTGTGACCTTCATGACGATTGCGACGAGTATGGTTTGTTCGTTGGGAGCGCTCAAGCTCTCTGTGAATGGTATCCTGTGATTGGATACATGGTTAGCATCTTGCTATGCTATAGGGACATACTTGGTATTGGGTGCCCAACCGATCCTCGGTTGCATCTCGCGCTTCCACGGGCGCTTCACCGGAACTTGCCGAGATATAATCTCCGAGATCGTGAATCTCGGAGATCATCTCTGTCGTTCTGGCTACTGTCCTGTACTAGGACGACTCCTGGTTCCGTACATTACCGCTAGGATGTCTGCCGGTGGCTGATGGGGTGGTCGGTGGGTCCATTTTGTTCGAGAGCTTGCGCGTGGCTGCTGTGCACAACCACAAGCGCGCAAGCGGGGGTGGTGGTGCAGGGTCGCAGGATGCCGACGTCGGCTTCCATGATTCGCGCTTGAGCCTGAGGGCGGATTGCTTCTGAGATTCCTCTGATTGCGCCGCCTTGCCCGTTCACACCCGACTGGTACGCTAGTTCGCTCCTGGCGATGAGCCCTTACCCTTTTGGGGGTTTCGCGGCTCATCCGACCACGTGCGCCCGTAGCAGCGCTCCCTTCGTTTGGGTCCATACACTCTTGGAGCTCAGGGCTCAGTACACGTATGGTTTGTTCGTTGGGAGCGCTCAAGCTCTCTGTGAATGGTATCCTGTGATTGGATACATGGTTAGCATCTTGCTATGCTATAGGGACATACTTGGTATTGGGTGCCCAACCGATCCTCGGTTGCATCTCGCGCTTCCACGGGCGCTTCACCGGAACTTGCCGAGATATAATCTCCGAGATCGTGAATCTCGGAGATCATCTCTGTCGTTCTGGCTACTGTCCCTCGCGGCTGAGTGCAGATCAGTCGCCCCTTGTAGTATGTCCCTCTAGGGTGGGTGGGTCGGGAGCGCCATTTGGCGCCCCAGAGTACGTACATCGTACTCGCCTTTGCACTGCACCAGAGCAGTGCGCCCCAGAGCTGGCTCGTCAACGCCCACAGGCGCGCAGCGGCCGCCACAGCGTGGCCTTAGAGCAGGCGCGGCCCCCGCCGAAGCGGCGGCCACATTCGGCCGGTACAATGTACCTCAGTACTCGCCTTGCACTGCCGAAGCCGTGCGCACTGTGCACCGCCGAAGCCGTGCGCCAGTGTCCTCCGCTGCCCTCGAGCAAGCGGTCGCCCCCGCCGAAGCGGCGGCCACATTCGGCCGGTACCTCAGTACTCGCCTTGCACTGCCGAAGCCGTGCGCACTGTGCACCGCCGAAGCCGTGCACCAGTGTCCTCCGCTGCCCTCAAGCAAGCGGTCGCCCCCGCCGAAGCGGCGGCCACATTCGGCCGGTACCTCAGTACTCGCCTTGCACTGCCGAAGCCGTGCGCACTGTGCACCGCCGAAGCCGTGCGCCAGTGTCCTCCGCTGCCCTCGAGCAAGCGGTCGCCCCCGCCGAAGCGGCGGCCACATTCGGCCGGTACCTCAGTACTCGCCTTGCACTGCCGAAGCCGTGCGCACTGTGCACCGCCGAAGCCGTGCACCAGTGTCCTCCGCTGCCCTCGAGCAAGCGGTCGCCCCCGCCGAAGCGGCGGCCACATTCGGCCGGTACCTCAGTACTCGCCTTGCACCGCCGAAGCCGTGCGCACTGTGCACCGCCGAAGCCGTGCACCAGTGTCCTCCGCTGCCCTC
>Ga0210246_102298_pt1 | contig 12010 bp, 15 predicted proteins | sample ChrtobMetaP3_8mM_FD_155469 | JGI IMG/M metagenome (GOLD analysis project Ga0210246, IMG submission 155469) | Chrysochromulina tobin associated microbial communities from unialgal haptophyte culture, Seattle, Washington, United States - P3_8mM | ecosystem: Host-associated > Algae > Haptophytes >...
CGCCACCCCTGCAAGTGCTCATCGTCCCCGCCACTTCCCCACAGGTACAACGAGAGCCCTATGGTGTATGACGGCAGGACATTGGACTTCACCTTCAAGGCCTACCCCAAGCTGAACAAAGCCATCAAAGCCGAATGGAAATCGATTTTTGGATCAAGAATCTCCGTAGGCGAGCAAGAAAACGAGGACGATGAAGATGACGATGATAGCGATGAAGGGGCGAGTGGCAAGGGCAGGCAGGGTGACAAAGGCAGGCAGACGGAGCGCCCATTTTGTCATGCTGCCCGTTTCGCTACTAGCAACGCAATCGAGGCAGATTCATTTGGGTCAGCATCGCCGTCGCTCACTGGCTTATGGAAATCTGCCTCGCCACTGCCCTTGCCTGAACTGACCGTTACAAACACCCTGGTTCAGCATGTGAGAGCTGCATCCAGAAAGCAGCCGCGCCTCGGACCCGCACGCACACAACGTAAGGACTTCCCGTTGGATAAGAATCTGGTGTGGAGAGAGATGCAACAGCAGGTGCGCCATTCCTCACCTCCCAACCTCTCTGCTTGATAGACGATCTGATCTTCCCAAGAGTTACCTTTACAGGTCTTGAACATCCCAGCGGTTTGTGAGTACGTCAAAGAACGAGTTGGTGATCAGGCGTGCATTGTTGACGCCGTTATGACCACGACGCTTATCACTAAGAAGCCGCCGGGGCCGCAACAGCTGCACTATGATATCAGTCTTCCGGAAGATCCGGGCGTTGGCATTGGAACCCTCGTGAAGCTGGTCTTTTCGGTTGAAGGTCGTCCCTTACTCACAGAGTTTGGCCAATCACGCACACCCATGCAAGCCAAAGCTGCCTTGTTTGACGCAGTGCGCTGCCTATTCAAAGTCCTCCTAGCTATTTGCCCTGTTGCCCTTGCCCTGGACTGTTGACCAGAATCATCCTTTGAGTGTGCAGGGAAGAGACCTACACGGCGCTCCAGCCGCCGAGATGACCCCACGGATTGACAAGGTCTTCATCGCCATCGCCGATCCAGCATGCGACAACTATGGGTCTATTAGCTATCAAGATGGCTGGTCAAAGGTATCCGATGGAACCCGAACCCGATGGAACCCGAACCCTAGCTATCTCTTAGCTATCTCTCAACGATTGCTGCGTCACAGATTGACTTCAAGCCAAGATTTTTCGCCGATGGTCATGAGGGAGAGGGGGTGGCCAACATGGCGACCAAGAAGGGTGGGCATCACACTGGCGAGAAGCGCACGGCCGACGAGGCCACGCTGGGCGGCAACGCTGACGAAACGCATGCTGACGAAACATGCGGTGTCCCCCATGCGTCAGCCTCACGCACGCTGCTCACCACCACGACGCAGGGGCCGGCCAAGAAAGCATGCATCGTCAGCGGCCTCGGCGTCGCATCCTGTGCCGGCGGCCCTTCCTCTGCGGGACTTGGCGCGGGAGACTGCTCCGACCCGCCGCAGCGTCCATCGCGCCCCGGCAAGGAGGCAGGCATGGCCAAGGCGCGGGCGCAAGGATGACAACTCGATTCAAGCGAACTCAGAGCAACAGCTGGTCTCGGACGGGGGCGCTGGTACGCAGCCTACAACGGCGTTCTCGAACGTGGAGAAGTAGGCGAGCCTGGCGTCTGTGTGTAGGGGACCTTCGGGTCCTCTCCCGGCCATTTGGGGTCTCAGCCGAAGGTTTGGTGAGGCACGATGTCTTCGTGTGGCCTTGCTGATCTTCGTCTGAGAATCGTCGCAAGGCCTACAAGAGCGCCCAGAGTCGAACGCAGCCTTGACTCTCCTCTCCACTTGTGCCCGTCAGGCCTCGACTGATTCTTGCCACATCCTTGGTTCTGCAGGCATGAGCATTCTTGTGCAACAGCATCAACAACAAAAGGCGCAGTCAAGCGCAACGGCACACGGCATGAGAGGGCGGCGACGCCGAGGGAGGCGCAGTCGAGCGCAACGGCACATGTGGCATGAGAGGGCGGCGACGCCGAGGGAGGCGCAGTCGAGCGCAACGGCACATGTGGCATAAGAGTGCGGCGACGCCGAGGGAGGTGCGGGCGAGACTTGGGCCAGCCACGGCACATGGCATGGGCGAGCTGGTGGCGAAGGTGGGCTACAGCAGGCGGCACGGGGGCGCACCACAGCACAGATAGGCATGGGAAACACAACAACAAAAGGTGCAGGCGAGCGCGAAGGAACCCGGCATAAGAGGCGGCGACGCCGAGGTCGGTGTGGGCGAGACATGGACCGGCCAGCCTCGGCACACGGTATGGGCGACGCTGGAGGCAAAGGTCTAAGGTGAGCTTCAGCGGGCGGCACGTGCGCGCGACGTGGCACTGACAGGGCATGGGGGCACTGGCGCAGATTGCGGTGCAACATGGGCTGAGGTTGCGTGTGTAAGGTTTGAGGTTTCCACGCCGCCGGCTGCTCCGGCAGCCAGCCTCCGGGGCCGGGCCCACCTCGCCCTCGGCCGCAACCGGAGAGGCGCGAGGATCATGGCGAGGATGGTGTGCCCGCTTCGAGCAGGGCTACCTCGTCGCAGCGCACCCGTGTACGTCGTACCGCGTAAGCCGACGCGTGTCGGCTGTGAGTAACGGGAGATGCATGATCGCGCACGATGTTTTCTGCTACAGAATTACAGCTGCAACACACGAGGTCACCACGAGCACGAGCACGCATGCGCACAACATATTCGATTCTTAGTCGAGCAGCTCCAGCTGCCGGACCGCACACGCACATACAGCCCACGTAGCCGCAGCCACATACACACATTGTCAACCTTGACAGGAACCTTTACTTATGGTTACTTTGTAGCCGATCACACGAGGCGCGCTGGTCAACCACGCCCCCAGCCGCGGCTGTCTCCAGTCGTCGCCGCGTGCAGCCTTCTGTTTGCGTTCCTTCCGTCGCTGTGATGCCGATTTCAGAGCGACGGAAGGAACGCAAGGCGTCGCATTCGCAAGAGCCTGTGTTGCGTAACCCTTTGGGGTTGGGGTTGCGAAACCCTGTGTTGCGCTTTTATTGGCATGGGCTTCGTCCCCTCGTGCAGCTGCGCATTTGACAGCGTCGACGATTTGCGCAGCTGAAAACCCTCTGGCCTCGAGAAACGCACGCTTGGTGTCCAGTGGCGTGTCGATCATCGACTCGTGCAGCAGGTAGCGCACAGCCTGCTCTGTGAGCACTTCGTAGTCTTGTTGCTTCGGCTGGACCAGGGGCGGGCGGTCGTAGTCTTGTTGCTTCGGCTGGACCAGGGGCGAGCGGAGGTAATTTCGCAGTATGCCATCGACTATACTCCTTGGCCTTGGTGGCTCTAGTGGTGGCTGTCGTGCTGCCGTTGAGACATCCGTCATCTCCATCGAGGGGCTGATCTGGCGGCCCCGAGGCTTTCCTCGCGGCATTGAGGAGGCGAAAGGGAGATGGAGCGTTGGGGAGAAGTTTTGACGAAGACCGGTATGTTGCACCACACGGACCACAATCACAGGCGCGTGCGGAAATGGAGTGGATCACACTGACACTTTCACGGTACTTGGACGCAGGCCGGCTATAATCTAGAAGTCCTTAACCGCGCACATCGTCGGCCAAATCCAGCGTTGGACAAAATCAACTCAGGCGATGGGCGCGTCGGAGGTGATGGTCCAGCGAATGTACCACTCGACGACGTCGAGTGGGAAGAAGATGATGTTCAGCGGGAATGGCAGCGTGAAGCCACACTTCCATTGAAACGCCAGCCCACTCGCCGCCACCGCATACCCCAGAGCCTCGTCGAAGTACCCCTCTTCCGAGTAGCTCGGCAGCTTGCCCGTCGTCTGGGACCAGCGAAGTAGCGAGCGGGCAAAGAGCAGACCGCCGCGCAGCGCCAGGTGGTACGAGGAGACGATCACCTGCATCCGCCACGCGATCGCGACGCCCAGAGCCTTGGTGGCGGACTTGATCAGCATCGGCAGCCAGTGGTGATACTCTCTAGGCAACACGTGCGTCAGCAGCGGCAGGGCGAGCTTGTTGGCTGCTGGCTGTGCGAGCTCGGCAATCGAGAGGCCGAGCGTGATCGTCTTGGCAAACTCGAGCCGCAGCGTCGCCTGAACTGCCAGCCACGCCGTGTACACGCTGCCGAGTGCGAACGCCAGCTTGCTAGGGTCTTTGATCGCCATCGCCGTCACCGCCAGCTTGCGCTTGAGCAGCTCGGCGTACTCACCTTTGTCGAGCAGCTCATCCACGTCCGTTTTGGTGTTCCCGTCAGCGTCCTTCTCGTTGTCGGCCTGTTGCGCGGCCCACACTGCCTTCACATCCTCCTGGATGTCGAGGAGGTAGCAGCGCGTCTGCTCCCAACCGGACATGCGGAATGCCTCGATAGCCGCGATTGACGAGCAGTAAGCGCCGCCGCAAAAGGCCAGACCGAGGCCGAGCACCGAGTTGAAGAGGTCGACTGGCAGCTTCTCGTACGCGTAATAGCCCACGTTGAAGAGCCGCACGTACAGCGGGCCGATGAGATTGATGCCCATGGACGCACCCTTGATGACCGGCGTCATGATCGGCTTGATCTTGAGGAGGACGTTGGCAAGCACTGGCGGCGGCTTCAGATACGCCTCGTACACTTGGGCAGCGAGCGCTTTCTTCTGGGCTTCCTCAGAGGAAGACATGTGTTGGAGCCTCCGTGACGGTGGGTGCGCCAACCGCGCGGGCGGGCGTGTGACGAGGGAGAGAGCGCGAATTACAAACTCCGAGCGCGCGGCTCACACGCGGCACGTTTTGCCGCAAGAGTGCCGCAAGAAAGGATCTGAGTTTTAATTCACTCATACACTCGACCCAAATCGTGCGCAAGTTCGCATCGAATGATGCGCTCGCGGCGGCGCGCTGTTCCGTATACGTCGTCGGCGAAATCGGGGAGACAATCGGTGCCGACAGGCTCCACGAGGGCTGTGCGCGTGCATCGAGCTTCGACGAGCAATTCTTCGGCGCACGCGAGTGCATTTTGCTCGTCACCCTCTCGGCATGCCGAGCCCCGTCTCGAGGCCAGGCTCGGCACTAGCGTGCTTTGGTGGCCAATGCCACTCGTTTGCAGCGGCGCGCACTTTGGTGGCGAATGCAAATGGGGATTGGCAGAGCTTGCTTCCGCAAGTAACGGTGCGATCCGTAAATGGACCAACCTCCAGTCATTCTTCGAACGAAAACTGCGAATTCTGCAACGGCTCCATTGCTGGTCCGACGGAGGTGCCCGCTGAGCTTCTGGCCGAGTTTTACAAGTATTCCGGAAAGCACCCATTAGAGGCTTGGAATGTAGGGTGCTCCACCGGCAACATCCAGAAACTCAAGGCTAGGCTGTTAAGCTTTCAGCAAGACGACACCCTTCTGACGGGTCGGTGCAAGGCAAAGACGCTGCGCAGCGGGCGCACCCGTCCTCCGGTGGGAGATTGTAAGCCTGGCTTTGTCCCGGAATTACTCGAGAACCAGACCCTTGACGTCGGGCGCGGCTGGCGCTCATTCCGCTTGATGAACGGCGTCCCGTTTTTCATGCCGTGCTCAAGCGCACGAGGCGAGGACGCAGCCGTGCTTCGCTCCTTCTTCACAGATCGGCAGACCGGCCAGCCCATCCGTGAAGGTACCTTCCTCGAAATTGGAGGAGTAGACGGTCTACGTGAGTCCAATACTTGGGTCTTTGAGCTGTGCCTCGGCTGGCGTGGCGTACGCGCCCGCGGGGATCGAACAGGGCCACTAAATAACCGTCACGTATCCGCGAGTCGTGCACACACGCGCGTTGCCATCGCCCCTGGCAGGTGATCGTCGAGGGCCATCCATACTTTTTCGAGCAGCTGAAGATGAATCGGAGGGCGAGCCTCAACCTGCGCATGGCGGCATGCGAAGCGCCTCAATGGGTCAACTACACCCGAGAGCGATCCACCGCCGCGAGCATCAGGGGCCGGGGAGGGGCTGCGTCGGAGCTCTTGGGCTTCTCGGGCGCCACATTGCCAGTCGAATGCGCGCCGCTCGGTCGGAGCCTCTCCGAGCTCAACGTGCGCCGGCTCGACTTTGTGTCGGTCGACGTGGAGGGCTCGGAGCTCCTCGTACTCGAATCGTTCCGACCGTCGGCCGTCTCGCTGGGCGTGGTGCTGGTTGAGGTTCGGGCGGATGGGCTGCGAGAGGGGATCATGCGGACCATGATCCAGATGGGGATGCGCTACGTCGGCATGATCAAAGCAAGGGGTAACGCGGTGAACGACGTGATCAACGACTGCTTCGTCAACGCCACGCACATGCGAGCCTACTTTCCGCACTCGAGGGGCGCCGCGGTTGTGTCGGAGTGCCCTGATAGAGACCAGGGTACCGAGAGCACAGAGCCGTGACGAGAACCTAAACGCCCTCGGTACCCGGTACCGGTTTTTGCCATTCATTATGAATTAGTTATACAAGATGAAGGCCGCGAAACGGCGTTCGGTCAGTTCGGTCAGCGTTCGGTCAGCGGCGGTCAGGGAGACTGGAAAGAATACACACAACACGTACCGGTAAGCAGCACATTCACAGCCAAGTTCGCACGACGGACTCCACATCCCAAGGGCTCCAGCGTCTCGACTCCGGGCGTATCCGGCCACCCCGACCCGGACTTATATGGAACTCTTCAGGCTCGCACTGGCCGACGAGGTTCCCGAAGACGCGTGGCGCACGCGTTTGCAGTGGACGTCCGCATACAAGGGTGTCCCTGGCCTCGACGACGCTTTCATTCATCTGTCCACGGCGGAGCAGGTTGTCGGCACCGCAGCCGCATATTTTGCAGGCAACACAGACCTGGTGCTCCTTCGCTTCTCAGCCGAGTCCATGCAAACCGAAGCGGATCTGAAAATCAAGTGGGAACCGGCGGCTCCACCTCCTGGTGAGGCAAAACGCGGCGGCAGTGACTTTCCACATGTGTATGGAGGAGCCATTCCCTACGCCTGCCTCTCCGCACCGCCTGCGCTGCTCACGCTTGACGCTCATGGCAAGCACGTCTTCCCGCCGCTTGGACCTGCGCTTACGGCGGCCGAGATCGACTTGCGGGAGATGTTGGACAGTGGTGAGGCCGTTGAGCGAGGAATGGATGATGAAGACGGCTACGATGGCGGTGCGGCGAGAGGCATGTGGGGTTGACCTCGGCGCACGGCAACCCTCGAATCCGGTCGAAACAGTTTGTTCGGAGAGTGCAGCGTGGCACACCAGGCCGCTCTTGACCTCGCTCCGACTTTGCGGGTCTGGGATTAGAGAAGAGCCGTAGTATAAAATCCCGTATAGGGGACGCAGGACCGCTGTCAGTTCGTGTAGAACTCAAAACGAGAACGTGCAACGTCATCAAGATCAACTCAAATCGACGTTGCGGCGACGCTGTCTAAGACGCTGGCCTCGCGGAGCCCGACCCTTCGTCGCTGTCATCATACCCAAGCCGGCTGAGGGACCGTGGGCCGTCCATGCGCAGCAAGGCAATGGCTCCTCCACCTACTCCTTTCCCTCCTGTGCCGGGGCATGAAGGCATTCGCACCCAGAGCGCCTTTATAGCCCACACGCCCACAGCTGTCGCCGTCAGGGCACATGAAGACACGAGGCGGGGGTAGTAGAAGCTCATGTGCTCGGTGGCCTGAAGGGGCGGCGGCGCCGGAGGGTACAGCAGGATCGTGAGCTTGAGAAGCCGCACCGGCAGTGCGTCGGAGCGTCCCATGAGGCACAGCGTGGTGGCTTGCAGAGAGCTCAGAGACGGCTCGGGGCACGTGCGAGGCCGACGGCCAGTGCCCGTCACAGTGCTCAAGCCTGCCGGTGAGTCAGGAACGTCCTCTAAGCGCGAGCGCGTGAATGCCAACTGCTCCACCGTGACGTCGACGCTCAGGGCGAGGCTTAGGAGCTCCCCCGCGTCCGTCTGACGCATACCTGTCTCAAGTAGCTCGTTGAAGCCCAGAGCGAGCCCTTCTTCAGAGCGCGAGTGCAAGCCTTGCGGGCTGAATGACCCTGATGACGACGGCTGAGTGCTCTCGGCTAGCGCGATGCGAATGAGGGCGATGGCAAGCAGTAGGTGGGCGGCCGGCTTCTCGTACTGCACGCGCGCACTCGGGCCGCCACTGCCCACCACCGTCAGCGCGCCGGCAACGCCGCCGCCGCCGCCGCCGCCGCCGCCGCCGCCGCCGCCGCCGCCATCGGCCGCCGCGCGGTGGGCACCTCGCAAGAAGAGCCGATCCCAGTAGAGGAGAAGGGTGGGCAGCGGGAGCATGTTGACGTAGCACGGCACGAGCCACTTGTACGCGGCGAGCCGCACGACGTCGCGCCAGCCCATCGAGTTGCTGTCACGCCAGCTCTCCGCCAAGGTTTGATCGACGCGAACGAGTTCGAGCAGCGAGAAGAGAGTGCGCACCTCCCGCTGCAGCCCGGGCATGAGCGGATGTGCGTAGAAGTCGTCCGGCAGGATGAGCTCCATCACGGCCACAAATGTCCAGAACGCGGTCTCCTCTGAGCGGTGTGCGGCCGCCGCGTCGCTGCCCGCCGACGTGCTCGCCTCCCGCAGGAAGACGACGAGGAGGACCATCGCCACAAAATTCGTGCCCTGGCAGTAGCCGTTAGGCCGGCGAGCGCACCAGGCGTGCAGCAGGCGCGAGAGCGCCTCGCACAAGGCCAGCGCATCAAGCGATTCGGGGGAGAGCTCTTCCAGGCCGTCAACAGAGGAACGCTCGACATCCATGCGAATCTGCTCCGCGTCCTCCTCAGAAATCTGATCCGCTAGCAGTCTTGCGTACGCATCGGGACCCGCGCGGTGCTGGAGCGCCCGTCCACCTGTGCGCAACGGCCAGCGATGTGCGCACGCATTCAGGAAGCCCGCTGGCAGCCCGAGCGGATCTGACCGAGTCGGCGATGATCTGGGCGTACTGGGATCCTCGGATGACATACTATGACGCTCTGAGCGCTCATCATCGCTCGAATCGCGAGCACGCGGCGAGTTGGCCGGCATTCGTGCGGCCAGGGTGCCCTTCATGAGGCCGAACATATTAGTTGGTTCGCCAAGCTTCGTCGTGAAGAGCTGAAGCCTGCGTGAAGTCAAAGTCGGTACCGGTAAAATGACACCGGGGGGAGCCGGGACACACGGGACATACTCGGTACTGGGTGCCCAACCGATACTACCCGTAGGTCTCTCGGCATCGGGCGCCCACCAAGCAGTCCCTAGCTACGTAGCTAGTACCAAGGGCTAGTACCCTACAACCCTAGTGGAACTTGCCGAAACGTTAACCTCCGTGCGTGAAATCTCCGAGAGGTCCTGGCACCGGCTCACTCCGTAGTGAGGGCCATCTCCGCGACATCCCACGACGCAGCCTGCACCCCATAATCGCCATCGCGATCTGGCGCACCCCCGCCGGCTTCTTTCGGCAATCTTTCGGCTCTTTGCCTTTTTTGGCGAGCCATTACATTGTAGCGCGACTTGCCTTCACTCTCCTCTCTCGGAGCAATGCGGTCAGCAGATATTCCAATTGGTGAGTAGTGATGCCCCCAATGTGAATGTCGAGACGCGGACACCAAAAACAATTAAAATACATTCTAGATTCTTAGGAAGCGGGTGTGCACTTATACGATCCACATCTTCAGAATGAGCAGCGGCTCGACTGTACGTGTCTATTTTTCGAGATCTCTGATCTGGGCGCTCAAAAACCGAGTGCGTCAGCGTTACTTTTGGATTGCGGGCGAACTCGGTGCCGCGCCTGCATCATCATCGTCATCGGCGTACTGTGAGTACATCGCTTTTGTGAGCTGACGCGATATCGCCCGGCTCAGAGCCTCGTTGATTGGGATGGGAGCCTGGTCCGAAGGGCTGCCATAGCTGCTGCGGAGGTGACGAAGCTCATCGGCGATCACGGGCATGCATTCGGGCGGTGGCTCCCGTAGGACGGCCTCCATCTCAGGTTTCATCGCTCGCATGTGACTGCACGGTCGCCACTCGCGCTCGCCAGTCTCGGACCTCGCCCCCGAGAACCCATAGAGGCGGCAGAGCCCTGGCCGGTGCTCGTACATGCCGCATCTGCCCAAGCTACCGTCTGGCACAGTGCGCTGGAAGAGGACGCATGTTGGATCTCCGTTTTGCTTCGCCGCCGCCAGTCGCTCCAAGACCGCTTCGGCCTTTCCTTGTCGGATCAGTTCGAGGGCCAGGGGCAGAAGCTCGGCTTCCGAGGAATCGACCGTCGGGCTGGTGCAGCATTTGCCGCAGCCGGGTGGGCACCCGATGCCGGTGGCGCGCACCGTTCTGTCAATCTTGGCGTCTATTCTTGCAAAGTCGGCCATTATTGAATTAGCTGTCGTGGAGGTGTCCCTAGATAGGGATAGTATAACTCCGGAAAGCAGCCGATGCGACGTGCACAGCGGCACGAGCGCTCGGCTATGCATGTGATGATGAAGAGAGTGATGAGGAGACGCACGAGACACGTGTCTTCATGGGTGTCGAGTTTATCTTGGACTGTGAAACTGATGGGTTGAATGTTGGTGTGATGTGAATTAATATGAATTAATATTAATTCACATTTTCATAATGAATTCATTATGAATATGACTAAGCCCCGATCAAACCCACATCAAACCCACTGGTGCTCCTTGGATGGCTACTCGAGCCCGATGCACCCGAGGAAGCGCCACTATGCCGCCGTCGGCCTCCTGCTAAGCCACCCCGTGCTCACATCGGCCTTCAGCGGCCCCGTCACGGCTTTGCAGCGGCGACAGGCAGCCCCACCAGCTACCATAGCTCTCGTAGCAGCGTCGCGTGCAGGCAGCAGCGGCGGCCGCGCGGGCAGTGACAGCAAGATGCAGCAAGGTTCGTTTGAAGGCGGCAAGCTCCTTGCCAGTGCGTTCGGCTGGCTGTTGTCGGCCTTTTCGCTGACCATCTACACACCCATGATCATCAGCCTGCTGCGCACCAAGGACGTGGCGGGCATGTCGGCCACCACATGGGCGCTTCAGCTCGCTGGCTTCTTTATTTTCGTCATATACAACGTGCGGATGGGCTATCCGGTATCGACGTACTTGGACTTTGCCGCGCTCTCTGTTCAGGCGACGATCTTACTCACCCTCATTTGCGTGTTCCAAAACCACTTTTTTGCCATCTCCCTCGTTCCAATCGTCTCGCTCGTGGTGGCGATGCTCGTGCCCAAGGCGGTGCTGGTGCGCCTGCAGACAGCCTCGACTGTCGTGACAACTGGCGCGTTGCTGCCACAGATTTTGAAGAACTTTGCAGCGCAGTCACGCGGCGGCTGGTCGCCCTATTCGGCTGCGCTCTCCACCGCCGGCAACGCAATGCGAGTCTTCACGACCGCAAAGCTTGCTGGTGGTAACCCTCTGCTGCTCGTCCAGTTTTCGCTCAACGTCTTGACGAATGGCATCCTTCTGGTGCAGGCGCTCGTTTGGCCTTGATGCTTGGCTATACCCACCGATCCCCACATAGCTCCAATGGCCACGCCAAGCTGCCACGTGAACCGCCGCTGTGGAAGTTCTTTGGAAGTGGATAGAATTTATGTCAAGTTTTCTTCACCCCACTGTGAACCAGAAGAAAACGAACCCACGTCTGTCGTGTTAACGGTACCGGCTTCAGAGGAGGTCCGTTTGCGCGTCCGTCTGCCGATCTGGCGCCGAGGCTGCGGGATCCGCTCTCGCTTGTCGCTTGCCCCCGCCGCCTTCTGCTCCTCCTTCCGTACCGCGTGTGAGCGCCTCCTCGACACCCGGATGGCGGATGGCGTCACACGGCCAGGCTTCTTCCCTCAGCTCGCGCACCGCCTCGGCGCCCGGTCCTTTGACTTCGACACGCCCGACTTGCGCATGTCGACTCTCCTCGCCTCGGACTCGGACTTGGGCCACGCCTTTTCGGATGCTTGGGCTCTTCTTAGGGAGGAGGTCGATGGCGTGGTGGATGTTACGCGGTCGCCTGGCCTGCTCAGCCACCCGGCCGAGACGGTGCCCGCGCAGCACCGGATGCAGCACGCCATCACGGCCCAGCGGGAGGCAGCGGCGGCTCGGCGCCTCGATGTCC
>Ga0210246_102307_pt1 | contig 11965 bp, 8 predicted proteins | sample ChrtobMetaP3_8mM_FD_155469 | JGI IMG/M metagenome (GOLD analysis project Ga0210246, IMG submission 155469) | Chrysochromulina tobin associated microbial communities from unialgal haptophyte culture, Seattle, Washington, United States - P3_8mM | ecosystem: Host-associated > Algae > Haptophytes >...
GGGCTCGGCGGCGGCGGGCTCGGAGTCGGCGAGGGCGGTGGCAAGGGCGGTGGCAAGGGCAGCGGCGAGGGCGGCGGGCTCGGCGGTGGCGTGCTCGGAGTCAGCGATTGGCCGCAGGTCATCGAGACGAATGAGAGAGCAAGAGCAAAGAGGGCGGATTGGCGGCACGCCAATGTACTCGCGGATGAACACGTTGACGAGCGCGGGCATTCTGCGCGTCGCCGCTGGATGCAGCTTGCGACACGAGGGTGCAACATGAGCATCTAGACAGTGCGCGGTGCGTTCCGCGCGGTCCGCCTCGAGGCGAACAGTACCTGTAACACTCCTAACAATGGGCTTCAAAGAAGATGACGGGCCCGTTATTGAAGGCGGGCGCTCTCGTTAAATGAATTTTAGATACCAGCCTTGTGTGTTTGCATGCCACGAGTTCGCCGAATCTCCGTTGCGTGAAACCGCCATAGCGGCCGCGACCCCCTCACGTTTGTTGTGTGGAAATGGCGAAGTTTCTCGTTGCGTCTGTCGTGTTAACGTTCACGCTCGGACCAGGGAATGGCACCTTGTGCCCCGCGTTGTGCCGCGAACACGATCTCGCAAGACGTCTTGCCGGTCATCTCTGCGACAAGCGAGCCGGCGGTGGTAGAGGCTGGATGGCTCTCCTACTTGGAACGCATTTATCACCAACGCTTGGGGAAGCGCGTCTTGGACACGAAACGCTTCACGTGGTTCTACAACGAGATGAAGCCAGGCGTGCTCGACAGGCACCCCTGCACAGCCATATGCCGGATGGCCACTAGCCAAGGCCCAAAATACGATGGAACCCCGTGGATAGGCCAGTTCGGTCCAGAAGGGCCCAATCAGACCGGTGCGTATGGCTTCTTCGTCCACCGACCCTTTCTGTCAGTCGAGGAGGCGGTGGGGTGCACAAGACTCGAAGTCATGCACGTGGCCGCGCGTTGGTTGGGAGGTCCAGAGCGTGGTGGAAGCTGGTTCTTTCACACCGTGGGCAGCGGCATCTTCCTGGACTGCGACGAGCTTCGTCGACGAGGTCGCATCATCGCATTCAAGAATAGGTTTTCGCCTGGAGCCCCACCCCACGACGGCGCCAAGACGGACCTGTTGTTGCCAAAGTGGATGGAGGCCCATGGCGTCTCGATGGTGGTGTACACCGAGGCGGATTTCAGGAAGCACCTGAACCCTCGCACCGAGATCCTCGTTCGTCACATGCACCTCGGGCATCACGAGTACGAGAACGACAGGGGCGCGTGCCTGGACCATCCGACGATCAACGTGCCCCTGCGCACGGGCTTCGAAGGCCAGCTCTCATGCAGGTGCATCCCGCAATCGAATCTATTGCACTTTCAGGGCGATGGAAGCCGGGGCCCCGTGGACTCGACCAACTGCCATGGGACTCCGATGAGTGAATGAGGATTGAATGTGAATGAGTCACAGCTCACACTGACTTGGATGCGTTCACAATTAGTCGAATGTGGTCTGTAGATATGGACAAATGAGGAGAGTTTAATTAGGACCAGATTAGGAAAAAGTAAGGAAAAAGCTTCGCCTCTGGTCAGATGAAGAAGTTGCGACGCTAGATCTGCTGGGTCGCGCTGCACCTGCGGAAGACAGAAGTGACGGTCGGGTAGAACCGCCGACGCGGGGCACGCGCCGTCCGCCGACGGTCGACGGGACCCAAACCGAACTGAACGCCAACTCTCGTAACGCGTGTCACGTGCGGCGTACTCGAGTGTACGTGCGCGGTCCCGCAGACCGCGCCATCCGCCGTGGCGTGCTGGTGCACGACCGACCTTCGCCGTCGAATGCGAAATGGTTCGGTTCGGACTCGACGCGTGGGGGTCATTAGGATTCCTACATGTAATCCAGGAGCTTATCTGAAAAGTGAGGAGCTGAGGACTATGGAGCGAAAAACCGAAAGACGTGAGTGTCCAATTGACAAGATTCGCGTAAAGGACGGTAAAAGTTGCGCATGCCTCGCTAGGGGTTTAGGGGGGGCGGTGCAGCGCCGCAACTAAGTGCATCGGCGCTCGGGTTTTTTTCATGTTTCGAGCGAAAGCGTGCCAGCGAAAGCGCAGGCACGAAAGCGCGTTCTTTTCATGTCGCCACGCGAATCCGACCGATGAAGCTCCTCTACGCTTTGCCTATTGCCGCACTCGCTGTGGCCGTTGCGCAGGACGATCTGGCCTGGCACGAGAGGGCGAAAAAGGCCGCGGAAGATGCCTCAAAAGCTGTCAAGGATGCCAACGATAAGGCCTCACAGGCGTTTGTCGAAAGCGGCGCGAAAGCTAAGCTCAACGAGACTGCGAGGCAAGCTCAACAAGAAGCTCAACGAAACTGGGCGCTCCTAGTGGTGGCGAGTAACGAGACTGCGAGGCAAGCTCAACAAGAAGCTCAACGGAACTGGGCGCTCCTGAAGGTGGCGAGTAACGAGACTGCGAGGCAAGCTCAACAAGAAGCTCAACGAAACTGGGCGCTCCTAATGGATGCGAGCAACGAGACTGCGAGGCAAGCTCAACAAGAAGCTCAACGGAACTGGGCGCTCCTAGTGGTGGCGAGTAACGAGACTGCGAGGCAAGCTCAACAAGAAGCTCAACGGAACTGGGCGCTCCTGAAGGTGGCGAGCAACGAGACTGCGAGGCAAGCTCAACAAGAAGCTCAACGGAACTGGGCGCTCCTGAAGGTGGCGAGCAACGAGACTGCGAGGCAAGCTCAACAAGAAGCTGAACGGAACTGGGCGCTCCTGAAGGTGGCGAGCAACGAGACTGCGAGGCAAGCTCAACAAGAAGCTCAACGGAAATGGGCGTTCCTGACGGAGGTGAGCGACAAGGTGGCTGCAAACGCGGAACATGCCGTGGAGAGGCGCATGCTCGAACTGCAGCAGCAGGCCTTCAACTTCTTCAAGCTCAGCGACGAGATGATCAAAACCTTGGAAGAGATGGCGTGGAACTTGTTGCAGATTGCCATCCTGCTGCTGGCGACTCGCTACTTCTCTGCAGACTTGATGCTCCTCATTGTGGGCATCGTGCTGCTCTCCGGCTCCGGCCTGATCACATACTTTCTCAGATTTGTTTGGTTCTTGCTCTGGCTCGCGGCGATGGCGCCGCAAATCTTCCTTCTCTTCCTCTTCGTCGCGCTCTTCGTGCGATCGCGCACCCGGGGCGTGCTGATGAGGGCGTGCGGCATCGAGGACGACGCTCTCTCAAAGGTCTCCGGCGCCATGTCCGACGCCTGCTTGGACGCCTGGAAGCTAGCGACGTCTAAAACGCCATTCATCAGGCTCGAGGACTCTGGGGACAACTGGAAGGATGCGGCGATCGACCCGGCGATGGCGGCGCGGCTCGACAAGATCGAGGCCATGATCGACGCGCTGGCCAAGCGAGAGCGCGTGCCGTGAACATGGGTGTACAGGGGGCCGCCACGGGGACGGGCGGGGGCAACGGAGTTACACACATCTTACAGGGCGCGTAACGGCTGTTATGGCCCGGGGTCGTTTGCGATCCGCCTTGTCGTGGGCGCAATGGCACTCCGGGGAGTACTCTCGGAGTTCATGAACACGACATGTGGCACGATGTACTTAAAGAATCATACACAGGGTACCGTGGACCTCGCCTCAGACACCGTACCAGTTCGGGTTGCACTTGTCCTTCCAGCCAGACTCAGACCTGAAGCTCGACGCCCCGAGCATCGCATCTCGAGCCCCGAGATGAGCCTCATCAAGGCTGAGCCGCGCGGTCCCGGGACGCGCGCTCGCGGCTCGCTGACTCAGCATGGGCGATGGGCTCCCAAAGCGGTCAGAGCACATACCGCGCGAGGTGGCTGCGCCCGAGTTCGCGGAGGAAGGCAGCGTGAGCCTCTGCGTCGGTCCTAGGTCGCTACGGCCGCCGCGTGGCGCGTTCAGCGGCGTCGTCGGGCCATCGGCGGCTGCCGGAGGTACGATGGCCAACGAATTGTAGCGGTCAGTGCCCTCGCCTGCACTTTGCCCCGACTCCTCATCTTCGGGCGCGATGCCACGTGGCGAGCCGCTGCTGGGCCGCAGCCTGCCGTCGGAGAGCTCGGCAGCGGCGATGGCGGCCGCCTGCACGTCCGTGCCCTCGTCGAGCAGCACGAAGGTACCCTTACCCGTGCCACGGAAGCGTACCCAGCACAGGCAGCACTCGCCGCGGAGCAGAGCGAGCACATCCTCGCATGCGGCGCTCACGCCGACCGTGAGGAGCAGCAGCAGCACGGCGAGCCCTAGCATGACGGCGAGGCCTAGGAGCGAGATTATGAGCGCCTGCTGATCGATCCGAAGCGGGTACTGCCAGCCGACGAGCGAAAGCAGCCACTCTGAGAATGGGTCGCCCATCCACGGCGGAAAAGGCGGCGGACTGAAGATGGGTGGCGGCGGCGGCGGCAGCGGCGGCGACGGTGAGTAAGGCGTAGACGACAGGCCTACCAGATGCTGGATTTCGTCGGGTAGCAGGGACTGCAGGTCTTCGGGCATGGCAGGCGGTAAAGGGAGGGCTTCTGGGACAAAGACATCTTCCTGGGATCCCATTTTGGACCAAGCACCAACGCGGGCGACAGCGCGTCTCCGCGATGTCCGTAACCGCGAAACTGGACAGTATTCCTAGTAACCAACTTTCCAAATCACCCCCCCCATTCACGCATACAACACTAGACTTGGCTAGCTCCATATCAGTTGTTGAGCGTTCTTGCTCGCGGTCGAGGTCATGAGGGCCGACTGGAGGAAGGTGTCGCCTCCGTGGGTGTAGAAGCGCTCCCACGCCGCGTCGGCCGCACCTCGATCTCCGGTGATCGAGATCGAGGTCGCGAGGCTCCCGGCCGGCGAGGTGGAGCAGCTCCCCGCCGCACCGAGTGGCGCGAGCCTCTCGGGCGCCGTTGTGGGCACGGCGGGTGAGAGGGACGCGACCCAACCGCCGCCTCCGTGGCCGGCACTCGCGCGCCCACTGCGGCGCGCGGCGGCGACGAGGCTGGTGACTTCGCTCCTGGCAAGGGCGTCGGCTCCCTGAGCTCGCCCGACGAGATGGGCTCGCAGGGTGGCGGCCTCCACCGCCTCCTCGCGCTCAGCACGCTCGCGGCGCACCTGTGCACAATCAGAGGCAAGCAGAGGGCGGTGGGCGGCCATCAGCGGCAATCAGCGGCAATCAGCGGCAATCAGCGGCAATCAGCGGCAATCAGAGGGTGGTCGGCGGCAACCAAAGGGCAGCCACAAGCCATTGGAAACCGTTCGAAGGCGGTCAGTGGGCCATCATCATCCGCGCAATCATCATCAGCGTACCTGCCCTCGTAGAGCCTCGAGCTCTTCATGAAGGGCCCCCACCACCGCCGATGACGACGCCATCTGCTGCTCCGCGGCAGCCCGCTGCGACTCGAGAGATCATCCGTGCTCATCAGTGCTCATCAGTGCTCATCAGTGCTCATCAGTGCTCATCAGAGCTCATCAGTGGCACGCACCTGCAACTCGAGAGAGCGCTGTGTCGCGAGGCGCTCGGATTCGGCCGTGCGCGCAGCGGCCTCGGCGCGCGCGCACTGCGTCTGGCGCTCGGCGGCAAGAGCGGCGACATGGCGCAGCTCCGTGGCCGCTTGCACCTGCTGTCGCACCGTCGCGAGCTCCTCGGCTAGCCGTAGCTTGGCCTCGTGCTCAAAGTCGATCTGGCGCGCGAGATCGTCGAGCTGCGCTTGATGACGGCTGATGAGCTCGGCACGGCGCGTCTCGCCCGCCTGCTCCGCCTCGAGCACCTGCATGCACGACACGAAATGAGGGAGAATGAGTGGCTCTGAGTGGCACTGAGTAGCAATCAGACGCAATCAGTGCCCGCAGGCCTCCTCCGTGCCCGGCGCCGTGCCAAGCACCTTGAAGGCCGCGAGGGCGGCCGTCTCTGTGGTAAGCTCCGCGGCCCGCGCGCGCTCGGCCTCGAGGGTGATCTCCCAGACGGCCTGCGCCGCCGCGTACCCCTCGTGCCGCCCTTTGTCGTACTCCGCGCGACGGCACTCGGTGTCGAGCGCCGTGCTGAGCGTCTGACGCAACTCGGCCTCAATCTCGGAGCGGAGATGCGCCTCGAGTTTCGGCGTGAGCTCGCGCCGGAGCTGCTCGGTCCGGGCGTCGCGGTCGGCCGCCTCGGCCGCTGCGCGCGCGCCCTCGTGCGCCGCCCACACGTCCTTCTCCGCCGCCCAGCCCGCTCGAGCTCCCGCGAGATGCGCCTCGAGCTCACGAATCTCGGCCTCGAGCTCAGCAGCTCGCGCCTCGAGCTCAGCAGCTCGCGCCTCGAGACCTTGCTGCGCCTCGCCTGCCGCATCGACGCGCTCCTCGGCGCGTCGCTGTGCGTGCAGAGCAAGCTCGTGAGCGTCGGCTGCGCTTGCTCGGAGGGCCGCCGCCTCCGCCGCGGCCGCCTCGTGCGCAGCCTCGGCCGCCGCCGCGCGTGCCTCTGCCGCCGCGACCTGCTGCTGGAACTGGCGCCTCGTCTCCACCAAACTTCGCTCTGCGACCGCCGCTGCCTCCGCATCCGCACGCTCGTGGGCGGACGCGAGGTCCCGCTGGAGAGCTCGCTGGAGGGCGACGAGGGCCTGCCTCTCGGCGTTGCGTGCGCGCTGACGCGCGTCGAGGGCCCCCTGCGCGGCATCGAGCAGCTGCCGCTCCGCTGCCTCTGCCGCCGCTCGCGAGGCGTCCGCCTGCTGCTGCTGCTGCTGCTGCTGCTGCTGCTGCTGCTGCTGCTGCTGCTGCTGCTGCTGAAGCTGCTGCTGCTGCTGAAGCTGCCGCGTCGTATCGAGCGCCGAACGCTCCGCCTCGAGTGCGCGCGATTCGGCGGCACGAAAGTTCCGCGAAAGCTCCTCGAGCTCAACTGCGTGGCACGCTTCTGCGGCGTGCAAGGCGGCCTCGGCCGCTTCCTTGGCCGCGAGCGCCTCTTCGGTCGCAAGCCGCTGCACGGCCGCGGCCTCGCGCTCCGCCGCGGCGGCCTCGCGCTCCGCCGCGAGCTCGCGTGCCAGCTCGCGCTTCTCCGCGGAGGCCGCAGTGGCCGCTGCCTCGCGCTCGGCACAGCGCTCGGCCCTCTCTGCAGCCTCTCTCGCCGCATGCTGCGCCTCCGCTGCCTTCGCAGCGCCCACCACAGCGCCCAGCTCGGCGAGACGCGCCTCGGCGATCGCGAGCTCGGAGTGCCACTGATGACCCTTGATTGCGTCCTCCATTGCGATCGCAAGCCGCTCCTCGAGCTCCGCGGCGCGTGCCTCGAGATTGTGGTTACGCTCCTCGAGATTGTGGTTACGCTCCTCGAGATTGTGGTTACGCTCCTCGAGCTCCGCGGCGCGTGCCTCCACCTGATGGGGGACGCAATCAAGGGCCATCAGGGGCACTCAAGGTGTGGCAATCTCGGCGGCAATCTCGGCGGCAATCTCGGCGGCAATCTCGGCGGCAATCTGCCTCCACCTCGCCTCGTCGTTCGACCTCTTCGCGCCGCTCGCGCTGGGCGGCTTGCAGCTGCAGCCAGAGCTGCCCGCTCCGATGGTCGACGCCGCCGCCGCCGCCGCCGCCGCCGCCGCCGCCGCCGCCGCCATCGCCGCCACCGCCGCCGCCACCGCCGCTGCCAGCTTGGGAACCTGTGATGGGCGCTGTACTGGGCACGCCGGCGGTGGCGCCGCCCGCCAAGCCGTTGCCCACGGCCCCGAGGAAGCTGCTCCCCTCCATACTCCACATGGGGCTACCCCCGCCGCTCCGGCCCTCCCCCGCCTCTTCCCATTCCGAAGCCCAGTCCGAAGAACCGATCGTAGACCCGAGGCCGAGGCTCTGGCCGAGCCCAACACGGCGCGCCGGACTGCTCGGCAGCGACGCCGGACTCGCCGGGCGATGCTCAACACGGCGCGCCGCCGCGAGCTCCAGAGGTTCCGGAGGTCCTTCGATCGCCTGGGGCGGCGCGACCTGGCTCGCAGGCAGGCTCTCATCGAGCCCGACGCTCTGGCTCTGGCTGGGTAAGCTCGAGTTCAAGCCGAGATTGCCACCGAGATTGCCACCGAGATTGCCTCCGAGATTGCCGAGATTGCCACCGAGATTGCCACCGAGATTGCCGAGATTGTCACCGAGATTGGGTAAGCTCGAGTTCAAGCCGAGGCTCACGCCGAGGCTGCGGCTCTCGCTCGGAAGGCTCTGGCCGAGCTCGATGATCGGGTCGGGCGGCGGCACGCCTTCGAAGCCGAGCTCGATCGAATCGTCCAGTTGAAACTCGTCCGCATCGACGACCTCCTCGTCGTCCTCGTTCTCCTGCTCCTCCTTGTCCTCCTCCTCCATGTTGTCGACCGCCTTGTCTGCCGAGCCCACCGGTGCGATGATGCGCCCGCTCCCGCCGCCGACGGCAGGCACTGGAGGCTTAGGCGGGCTCGAGCTGCTCGACACGCGCTGCTCCCATGATGCGGCGAGCGCGCATCGCCGCGGCGGTGACGGCACACCGGGCAAGGAACCGCCAGAACTGCGGAAGGTATCGAGCTCACGTTGCCGTGTCGCGCGCTGCTCCTCGGCCCAAGCGGCATCGGCGGCCTGCTGGGCTTCCGGCGTCACTGTGCACACTTCACAGGCGCAGAGCGTCTTCAGCTTGCCCGACTTGGAGCAGCGCTTGGCGTCGTAGCTCTCACTGACCGGGGGCATGATGATAGAGCTTCGCAGAGCTGCAGCGGCCGTTCCGCGAAGCCCAGGAGGGAAGGACCGGCCCAAGTGCCTATAGAGACGGGCGTTCTCTCCAAGCGTGGCGGAGTGCGTAGACTTCCCGCTCGGTTTCAAAGTCAAGACAAGTCAAGTCAAGTTTACTTGGACTTGCTTGGAGCGCCGCGAAAGATCAGTAGGCACAAGACACACAAGCGTGTCAAATCACAACGAGGTCACAAGAGGACTGAGTCAGAGCATCTCCGGTTTGGCGAGAATATCCACATGTTCCATGCGCGGTTCGTAGCTCGACGATCGTCTCCATTTCGAATTTGCGCTCGTTCCGAAACGGTTCATTCTGACAATGACGACCGAAATCATTACAAGTGTACAAATTGGAATACCTTTTCACCTTTTTATGTGAGTAGCGGGGCGGTGAACAGGCTGGGCGGCGCCCGGCAGAGCGCGGCAACATCTCGGCCGTGTTTCGGCCCAAAATAGATGAGTTTCGGCCCAAAATAGATGAGTTTCGGCCCAAAATAGATGAGTTTCGGCAGGGAGAGTCGATGCGCGGCTAGGTGAGGGCTTAAGGGAGAGACGATGCGGCTGGGTGAGGGCTTAGCGCCCCTGAGGCTTCCCAAGGTGTATTGGTGGTGGTTCGCGCCTCTCGCCAGGAAGGGCTTGCAGCTTGATCATTTTGTCGAGCACCTGGCCGAGCTTAGCCTCGAGTCGCAGCATTGACTGTTCCATCCGATCGACGCGCCTCGTCACAAGCTCCGCGTCAAACAGAGGGACCGCGCCCGCGACGGCGCCCCGGGCATAGCTGGAGAGCTCGAGCTCGACCATCTTTTCGTCTTGTACCCGATCCCCCGGAGCCAGCTGAGGCCTTGGCGCCTTGGCCACCTCCGCCTTCACATACTCGATGAGCTCCGTCACCTCGGGATCCTTGAGGCCATCGGGCGGCGGCGCGACAAAGTTGTCGAGGAGTACGGCCACGATGACGTTGGAGAGCACAAACTGCGTCAGGATGGCGAATGAGATGTAGAAGAATGACACCGCGAGCGTGCTCCTCTGATACAGCCCGAAGAGAAGTGTTCGACAGATGGCCTCTGCCCACGAGTCACCAGTCATCACCTGGAAGAGCGTGTACATCGCGCGCGTGTAGGTGCCGTAGTACTCGATGCCGTGCGTGTAGCCGCGCGGCGTGATCGAAGACACCACATGCGAAAGGCTGTCAACGTCGTCCGTCATGTAGGTGCCGTTGATGCCAAACTCGCGGAAGAGCTCGACGGCGAGGATGGCGTAGATGCAGAAGAAGATGAAGAGGATCACGAAGGCGTTCGCGACGCCCGGAACGGACGCGAGCAGCGCCATGATGATCTTGTTCAGCGACTTGATCCGCTTGAAGAGGCGGAAGACGCGGAATGCTCGTAGCAGCTTGAGCTGAGAAATGGGGCCTGAAACGCCTGCCAACAGGATGACGCCCACCCCGGTGATGAAAAAGTCGAAAACGTTCCACCCGCTCTCCCAAAACGCTCGGCCAAAGCCGTAGCCGTACATGTTCCACAGCAGCTCAACCAGGAAGAGTACGTTGAACACGGTGTCCGCGCCGTCCCAAAAGCTGGCATATTTCAAATGGCTACGGTCGGCGTCGATCTCCTTCTCCACAATGTTGACGATGAAGTTGGCGATGATGATGCCGGCGACGGTCCAGACGACTATGGGATGACAGTAGTAGCGGCGCACCTCCCGTTGAAAAGGCAGCGGTTTGTTTTGGCCCAGGATCGAGTGCCTCAAGAAGGGCTCGGACGGCTTGTAATCCTCTAGATAGTCCATCAGCTTCGAGAGGCCATACACGTCGATCCCGTTGCACTTCCCGTCCTCATCTACGAGTTTCGTGTTCCGATTGACGAGCGGGCCGCACTCGGCGATCAAGCGCTCAGACTGCTTCCCCGTCACTCCCCGACCCAGCTGCTCGAAGCCGCTCACCATCTCCTCTGGATCAAGTACACCGCTTTCGTTGGTGTCGATCTTTATGAAGGCTTTCCAAACTTTGTGGTCGACACCCTGAGGGAGATCCTCAGTGTTGCCCCTTTTGCGCAACGCTTTGACTATTGCTGCTGTCCTTGACATGCCGCCGCGCTGCTGCCCTTGTGGGCAGCCTTGCTAAGAGCGCCCAGGCCAGATTCCATTAAATATTGAGAATTGTTATTGCACCCAAATATTGTGGTTACATGTACATAGGAACCTACTGTTCGTTGTCCCGGGCGTCAGTGAGCGAGAAAATGCGAGTTACACACGCTGGCCGTTTAGTCGTTTCTAGGTACACAAGTTTGTGACCGGTACCGGTACGGATTCTTTTATCCGGTCTACCACTTCCGGTCCCAAACTTGCGACATGACACAAGACACATGTACATGTACACCTATCTGGGGTTCTGGGCCCCCCACGTGACGTCGGTCTCGAGAGGCTTGCGTGAACCCCCAGGTGAACGAGGCGTGACTTCATGTGCGGTGTGTTGTGAAATGAACATTATGCCATCCGTCGTTCTGGACGTGTTGATGTGTGAATGTGTCTTGGGTTAGGGTTGGCAAAAATGGGCTGTGAACTCGATCCTTCAAAAGGATTCTAGTAATGAACAAACTAAATGAACTAAAGCCCCACCCAAAAAGGGCAATTTTTCAGTGTTGGGGAGAAAGGAAAAGGGGGGGGCGCGCGCAGCGCGCGGGGGCGCGGAGCGCCCGAGGGCGCCGCCGGAGGCGGCGCCGGAGGCGCGGCGATGCGCCGGAGGCGCATAGGAACTTATAGATACGACTGGGAGCGATTTCTTAGATTTCATCACATACATTGCCGCATCCACAGACCTGCCCGCGAGCATGGTGCATGCATGTGCTCAACACAGTGACTTGGGATGGCATGCTTCTCTGTGTTGCATGAGTCCATACGGTCCCTAGACTCGATCTAGGGCCCTCCAGCTATGTGCTGTCTCGCGATCCTTAGAGATCATGTTCATCGAAATTGACCTTAGACAATAAGTAGCTCGACATGCGAGCCATAGCCGGATTTTGATACACATCTCCAAGGATCGAGAGATAGTGCATAGCTGGAGGGCCATTGATCGAGTCTGGGGATCATATGGTGTCATACGACACCGAGAATCACGCCATCACAGGTCGCTCTACATGCCCCTAGTACCAAAATGCGACCAAAACGCGACGTCACAGGTCGTACTCGGGGTCACAATGTGACATCTGAGTCGCGACAGTGACTTGGGATGGCGTGATTCTCTGTGCTGTATGACTCCATATAGTCCCTAGACTCGAT
>Ga0210246_102308_pt1 | contig 11964 bp, 7 predicted proteins | sample ChrtobMetaP3_8mM_FD_155469 | JGI IMG/M metagenome (GOLD analysis project Ga0210246, IMG submission 155469) | Chrysochromulina tobin associated microbial communities from unialgal haptophyte culture, Seattle, Washington, United States - P3_8mM | ecosystem: Host-associated > Algae > Haptophytes >...
CACCCTCTCCACCCCCCTCGCCGCCACCTCCCTCGCCGCCGCCACCATCATCGCCACCACCCTCACCACTGCCCTCGCCTCCGCCGTCGCCGCCCCCGCCATCTCCTCCACCCTCTTCGCCAGCATCGCCGCCTACCTCACCATCGGAACCGCCGATCATGACTGCACTGGTCAACAACCTCGCCTCAAAATCCACAGAGTTCGTGGCGATTGTTCTAGCGATTGTGGGTGCCGTGATTGGCACGGTGCTGTGCTGTGGCATCATGTATTTCTATGGGTGCTACTGCTCGCCAGCAAGCTGCGCTGGGAAGCGACTATTAAGCCAATATCCGGCAATCACCAAGGCGGATATCGGCAAGCAGGTGACCATCAAGGGGAGCACACTTCTCGTCGATGGCGTTCCACGCTCTGTGCAGTGGCATACTCCTGTGCTGTCAGACAAGGGCAAACTCGAAAGCCCTCGAGGGCTAAGCCACATCGACATCGAGAATAGGATGATTGCTGATGTCGATGATAGCATTGGTGGCACCGTCAGCCTGCAATGGAGACAGGGAGTTGGCGCAGCCTTCTTTGAGAATCCTGCCTGCAAACAGGAGATTGCGTACGAGCAACTGGCGATGAAAGTAGGCCTTGGCAATGTCTCCGCATCCTCTCGAGACTTGCCCGCTCAGAAGCCTGTTCGTTTGGTCAAAGCTCAATACTTTGTCGATGCATGGAGCGCCGGGAACATGCTCTGTCCACGCTTTGCTCTAAGTGAGGACAACTTTTACGACGGACCCTTCGATAGTCCTGCACTGCAGATTATTGCAATTGCCTATCCTGGGCCCGATGGCGAAAGTTCTGTGGCGCAGAGCGCTCAAGCGATGCTCATGCCAAAAGCGTTCCTGTACGCGATTGCCATGCTGCTGAAGGCGCGTAAGGCTCACTCACCACGCCTGGAATTGGCTGTGTTTATTGACGTGTGCAGTCTGGACCCGCGCGTCCTTATGACTTACGAGCAAGGGATCGCCAGCATACCATCCATCTTTGCCCATCCAACCGTCGAAGTCTGGATTCTAGATGGCGCGATTGCTGGCACGGATGGGGCTCGTGGCGGTGCAAGAGGATGGCTCACTGTCGAAAAGGCTCTGGCGTGTACCATTCTGAAGAAGGTGCACACCTGTCTCGACTTGAGCGCGCTACAGATTGCTCCAGAGCGAGTGAAGCACTGGAAGAAGCAAATTGTGCAGCAGTGCAGCGTACCTCGGCGTGCACCTGCGTCTGTTGGGCAGCTCTCCGCTCTTCTGGCTGACAATCCGTTTGCTCGAAGGGCCGACATGCATGTGGCTCTGCAGCTGTATCACAAACATCTCACTGAGTCGCTCGGCTCGCTCTCTAGGCTTGAGTGCCGTGGATTCGGCTGGGGCGACCAGGAGTGTGTCCAGCTCGCTGAGATTCTCCCATACGCCGAGCAACTTCGCATCTTAGATTTGTCTGGAAATCCTTTGATCGGCGACATCGGGGCAGGGGCGTTAGCAGCGGTCTTGCCGACTTCGTTGTGCTCTCTCGACCTGCGCGCATCAGGACGCAAGCCGAAGTTGCGATGTCCCAACAGCAATCCAACCTCGTCCGCGGCCATCATGCGTTTCCGCGCTACGTACGAAGGTCACGTCACCCCCAAACGCCAAGCCGCACAACCGACGCCATTATCTCGTGTGAAGCGCGCTGTTGGCCTTAATGGCCTTCCGATCGAGGACAGTCCGAACCCGTGGACTCCTCGTTCCGAGGGGACCAGTGTGGAAGGCGATGTCACCCCGCAAAGGGAACCTTGGGACGGGGGAGGCGGCGTCCATCCTGCCGGCGTTCATCCTGGGGCAGCATCCATCCCAGGTCCTTGGGATGGGGGAAGCGGCATCGAGCTCCAGTCGTTGCAGCCAGTGGATGAGGAATCACCGACCGACCTTGATGTTGAGAGGGACCTGGAAGCCCAGTTTGGCGTGACGCCGGCACGACTCTCGGGATTCTCGGCCAGCACGGGCGGCGCATCGACGAGTGGCGCATCGACGCGTGTTGCTTCGACGGGCGGTACACCGGGCTGGCTCAAGGAGGCGACCGTCGAGGTGCGCCGGCTGAACGTCGCGCCCGCCATCCTCGGCCTAGCGCTGTATGAGGACGAGGAGTCCTCTAGTCCTCTAGAGTCCTCAGGACCTGACAGTGTGGAGGATGAGGAGGAGCCCGAGACGGAACTCAACCCTCTTGTTGAGAAGGAATCGGCAGTTAGCAGGACGCCAACGAGACAGCAGTGGTGGCACCCATCGGCCAAAATGGCAGCGGTCAAGGTGCAGTCACTGGTTCGCGGCCACCAGGCACGCGGCGCGCTGGAGGAGGCGCGGCGCATTGAGTCGCTCCGATTTTACGTAGCCGAGGGGGCATATGACGAGGCCCTCAAGTTTGCGATCACGCCTGCCGAAGAGGCGGCGATCAAGCAACATGAGACGGAAGGGGATCCAGCCGCTGTATCGGATGCGCTAGAGGTGGCGCTCAGCCCTGCAGCCGTCACGATCGAGACCGAGCTCGACTTAAGACATGTTGAAGCAGCCCTCACTGCCGCCGCCCTCCTCGCCGCCTCTGTCACCAGTGAGCAAGACCAAGTTTGGCACGCCGCCCTCGACCGAGCGCGTAGAGCCCGTCTAGGGCAGCAAAATGAAGCCTCGTCGTCGGACCTCAGAATTTGAGTCTGTTTCAATTGCTGCGGCACAGGTACAACTAGGTACTGTGGTGTGCCTTTGCCAAGTTCGCTGTGAATACCGTAGTATACTCCCGTGATGACTCGACTGATGCGTTCAAATAGGTGCTTTTCCCTTGACTTCATGTCGCGAGTTGCGAGTTCTAGTATCATCAAGAATCCGCAATCGAATCCCCTCCGCTCCCTGGTCCCTCAGCGACCCTGCACTGACAGCTTGGGTCAGCTACAAATCTCTAACTCCTGCACTCTCCTTCTCGTCACTGCTATTCAATCTGGACGAAACATGTCCTTCCACACCTGGGTAGAAGACACTGTTGTCCACACTTCCTCAAGTTTAGCTTCAAATGGTGTTAGCGGTGTTCCTGGAGGCCGTGCATCTGGCAGACGCGTCATGTCGATCCACATTTCCTCCAGTGGTGTTGGCGGTGCTGGCGGTCCTTCCGGTTGACGATGACCCCCAGAGCTTTCCACGGGAGCCACACTTCCCGAGAGGAGATTCTTGCGGGAGAAGACATCCTGTAGGAAGCTCGGTCTTTCGGGATGACCATGGTCTCCAGAAACTTCCACGGGAGCCACACTTCCCGATAGGAGATCACTAAAGGAGGCGCGCCTTGGTGCGCTTAGCGGCACTCGCTCGGACGGGTACGGCGATGGCAGAGGGAGAGCATGAGGGGCGAATTCTGGCTCAGCGGCCAATGCTAGCGGCACTCGCTCGGAATCAATGGACCAAACAGACCCGGACGCTGGTATAGTCGAATGGTATGATATCAATGCATCATCACTAGATGCTTCTCGCGTCCAGCCGCCCTTCCCATCCGGCCGCCACGCCACGTTGTCGCTGTCGGTGCGCCGTCCTTTCGTCGGTGTAGCGATCGATTCACCTGGCTTTCGATCGAGCTGGAGGAGCAGCAGAGGCTCTGGAATCGCTGCGTCCTGCACAAGCCCGGGAGAAGCCGGTGAGAGTCTCGTGACCAATGTGGAAAGAGCAGCCACGTGCACTGGGTTTGCAGCTTGTGCTTCGGCTTCCATACGCGCAGCACGCTCGCGAGCAAGCTCCTCTGCAAGACTCTCGACAGTCTTTGCGAGAGCATCGAGGCGCGCTGCATTCGCGGATTCAGCCGGCGGCTCTTCGGAAGCCGCTGCGAGCGGGTTCGATGGTGTCTCGACGACTAGCGAAGAGGCTGCCGCCGAGGCCTCCTTGAGCGCCGCCATCTCCCCTCGCAGATCGGCGAGCTCTTGCGTCAGCCGGGCGACAGCCGGCGAAGAGGTTGACGAGCTGCACGAGTTGATCTTCTCCGCCAAAGTCTGAGTCTCGTCGCCTGTCGGGCTGAATGCCAGGTTTGAGGTCTCGAAATCGGTGCGCACAGCGGACTCTGACGATGGCACTGATGCCTCATCGCTGGCGCCTTCTCGAGCAGCAGCAGCAGGAACCGCCGCAGCCGCCACAGCAGCAGTAGGAGGAGACGTCCAGCCGCCCTTGCCGTCCGGCTGCCACCCTGTGTGGCCTGGCTTTCGATCCATCTGGCGCAGCAGCAGTGGCTCTGAAGCCGCTGCGTCCATGTGAGAGAGCCAAAGCGACTCTCTCACATTGTTCGCGACCAAACCGACTGCTGAAGAAGACGGCGGGAGCTTCGTAACCAAATCGGTTAGAGCAGCCAAATGCTCTTGGCTTGCATACGCCACAGGCCGCGGCTCGACGGCGAAACGCTGCATCGGCGTGTAGGGAGCTCGCTCAGACGGCACAGCAGGTGGTGTTGAAGACTGGGCTTGAACCGCCATACGAGCAGCACGTTCGCGAGCGAGCTCCTCGGCCGCAATACGTGCTGCACGTTCGCGAGCGATCTCTTCGGTAAGTCTTTCTGCACGTTCGCGAGCAATCTGCTCCGCGAGCGTCTCTACAGTTTTTGTGAGATACTCGAGGCGTGCTGCATTCGCAAAATCTTCCCGGTGCCGTAGGGAAGCCGCGGCGTGCGGCCTCGATGGTGTCTCGACCGCAAACTTAGAGGCCGCAGAGGCCGCCTTGAGTGCCGCCATCTCCCCTCGCAGATCGGCGATCTCTTGCGTCAGCCGGGTCGCGAGCTCCGTCGCCTCGTCCATGACGAGGTACATGACCTGGTTGAGCTGCGCCTCCTGCGCGTCTTTACGCCTCGGGGAGGCGCGGCGCGCTGGTGAGCCTGTCCTGCTCACCTGGGCCTTGATCCAGCTGTCATCGGGGAGCGCGTTCACGGTACCTACTGCGGTCACAGCGGCCGCAGCCTCTGCCGCTTCCTTCTTGGCTACCAACTTTGCCTCGGCCGCAGCCTCCTCGGCCGCTGCCCTAGCCACGGCTGCCGCCCTGGTTTCGGCCGCTGCTTTATCGGCCGCCGCCCTAGCCTCGGCCGCTTCCTTCTCGGCCGCTGTCTTCCCCTCGGCCCTAGCATGCGGCGCCTGGCGGGCCACGTTGCCGCGCTGAACCGCCTGTACCTTGGTCGCGGCGGCGGCCTTCTCCGAGGCGGCCTTTGCGTGCGTCTCGGCTTCGATACGTGCAGCACGCTCGCGAGCAGTGCTCACCTGTTGCTCGCGGGCCACGTTGCCGCGCTGAATCGCCTGCACCTTGGTCGCGGCGGCGGCCTCCTTGGCGGCCTTCTCCGAGGCGGCCTTTGCGTGCGTCTCGGCTTCGATACGCGCAGCACGCTCGCGAGCAGTGCTCACCTGTTGCTCGCGGGCCACGTTGCCGCGCTGAATCGCCTGCACCTTGGTCGCGGCGGCGGCCTCCTTGGTGGCTTTGTCTGATTCGGCCTTCTCCGAGGCGGCTTTTGCGTGCGTTTCGGCTTCCATACGCGCAGCACGTTCGCGAGCAAGCTCCTCTGCAAGACTTTCTACTGTCTTTGAGAGCACATCTAGGCGCGCTGCGTACGCCAAATCTTCCGGCGGCCGGAGTGCCGGCAAGCCTGGACTGCTTACCTGTTCCTTGATCGAAGCCAACTCGGCTTGAGTGCGCGCGAGCTCGGCCGACAGTTCGGCAACCTGCTTGGCGAAGGTATCCAACTTGGCGAACGTATCCAACTGTTGGGGCATGCTCGTGTTCGCATCGGCGAAAGAATCAGGTGCAGCAGCCGAAGCGTCGGCCATTGTTTTCGGCGACTGGCGGGCCACGTTGCCACGCTGAACCGCCTGCACCTTGGTCGCGGCGGCGGCCTCCTTGGCGGCCTTCTCCGAGGCGGCCTTTGCGTGCGTCTCGGCTTCGATACGCGCAGCACGCTCGCGAGCAGTGCTCACCTGTTGCTCGCGGGCCACGTTGCCGCGCTGAACCGCCTGCACCTTGGTCGCGGCGGCGGCCTCCTTGGCGGCCTTCTCCGAGGCGGCCTTTGCGTGCGTCTCGGCTTCGATACGCGCAGCACGCTCGCGAGCAATGCTCACCTGTTGATCGCGGGCCACGTTGCCGCGCTGAACCGCCTGCACCTTGGTCGCGGCGGCGGCCTCCTTGGCGGCCTTCTCCGAGGCGGCCTTTGCGTGCGTCTCGGCTTCGATACGCGCAGCACGCTCGCGAGCAGTGCTCACCTGTTGCTCGCGGGCCACGTTGCCGCGCTGAATCGCCTGCACCTTGGTCGCGGCGGCGGCCTCTTTGGCGGCCTTCTCCGAGGCTGCATCTTCCACCGCCAATGGAATTGCAGGATCAGTTGCAGGATCAGTTGCAAGATCAATTGCACTCGAGCCTCCATCGATGGGCGCCGCAGGCGCTCCGGTACGGCCTTTGAGCAGCAAGCTTGCTGTATCACTCTTTCCGGCTGCCACTGCAAGAGCGTGTGCAGAGTTGCCGTCAGGATTGAGTACGTCGGTGGCAGCTCCATGCTGAACGAGAAGACTTGCGATGTCCGCAAAGCCTTGCTGTGCCGCCGTCATCAATGCGGTCCAGCCAGTGTCTGCCTTGATGTCCGGGTCGGCGTTCCTCAAGAGCAACAAGGCAACGCATTCCGTGTGACCACGGGCGGAAGCTGCAAAGAGGGGCGTCCAGTTGCGGGTGCCTTTGTAGTCAATGCTGCCCGCGGGCGCTTCGGCCAGTGCGCGTGTGAGCTCAGCCACCTTGCCCAGCAGAGCATGTTGCCAGATCTGGAAGCCATCCGCCGCGCCTTTTGGCCGCAGAGCTGTGGATGGTGCCGAGATGGCGGAAGATTCTGATGGCATGAGATCAGCTCTTCCAACGGCGACGTCTGCCACGCCGCCTGTCGGAACAGCGCCTGTCGTGCCCTCCGTATCATTTGACGTGCCGGCCATGCTGGCTTGTCGCGTTTTGGTACTGAACAGGCGCATGAGCACACAGGAGGGGTCGCCAATCGAGTGCGTTTCAGTCTTAAATGGGCGCCGTCATGGGCGCAAATAGTCAAATGCTGCACTTCCGTAGATTTCTGAACTGATTACAGTACAGACACACGCCTGAAGAACGGAACGTCGCTGTCGGCGAATCCTCGCGGTTTTCTTCAGGCACAGATATCATGGGTGCTCGCGTCCGCTAATTCAGCGCGAGAGGCCAGCCACCTAGAGGTCAGCCATCCAGTCCACGACGCGGGAGCGGCGGCTGGTGGTGGTGCATGGCAAATAAAAGGCGTCTCGGGTGCCCACTCGGCATGGCTAACGAAACCGTGCGTGGGTCGGCACGAGGCAGGCGTGGCAGAGGTGGTGGAGCTGATGGCGATATTAGTCGTCGCGAGTGGTGCCGCAGTTGCTAGTATCGCCTGAGATGCAGCCGCCGCTGGTGCTGCCACCGCCGGTGCTGCCGCCGCCGGTGCTGCCGCCGCCGCTACCGCGGCCGCGTGCTCCTTTGCCACGGCAGCTGTGCTGCTGGCCCGAGGCGAAATCAGACTCTTGAGATCGCCCGGCATCAAACCCATCTGCCTGAGGGCTGCCTCTGCAGCATCCCTCGCAGCAAGCTCACCATGCACCCTCGCCCACTCCATACGCATGGCATCAGCTTCCAAACGGCTAGCCTCGAAAGCGGCAATTAATCGGTCCTTCTCCGATGCCAAAAGCTCCAGTTGGTGCTGCAGTTGCTCATTTTCTGCCTTGAGCGCGCGGAGGGTTTCCGATTCCTGTGCGCCGCTCGTACAGCTCGGCGACGGCCCGGATGGCGCAGCTAATTCAGAACTTGGACGCTGCATTCGTGCTTGGAAAGGCCTGGAATGATTGCTCCCAGTTGGCCTGCCGTCACCCCATCCGACTTCGAACGGAGGCGGCTGGCGGCTAGCCGTGCGCGGCGTGCGAGCCGACTTGGGCCACCGCTCTGTCTCAACAGTAAGCAGTGCACAGCCGCTCTGTGTCAACGGCACAGAACAGCCGCGCACATTCGGTGTGCTGAGGGTCTTTAGTCGATAGGCGCTGAGCGGTCGGGCCTTGTGCTGTGGGCCAGTCCACAGCTCGGGCTGCGTATCGCACGGGCCGGGCCAGTTGTCGCGCCGTCCCATGAAGCACGTGGATGAGGAAGTGAGGGCGAGGCGTTCCAAACTTCATGAAACTTGTTGCGATTTTGGAACGGCGCCGGCGAACGGCGCGCGCGGCGCGATTGTGCTCAGTAGACATAGTTTGTCGCGGTCCCCGAAGCTCACCACGCCACCGACTCAAAGGACGGCTCCACACAATTGGCTCCGCACCTCTCGGTCAACATTCAAGTGTACTGAGTACTCGCTCTCTCGTGACGCCGACACCCCCTTCAAATTCCCCCACCGCAATTCAGGGGGTCCTGCCAATGTGTAGGTAGCTTGGTCAGTTACAAATCTCTCTTCGCTCTCTCGGGTCACCTCCATTATGCTACATGTTGTGAGGTCGGTCTCATTCCCAGCGCGCGCCGGCGGTGTTCCCTGATCCCTGTCGATTTCTGCCCTATGCTGCCGGGCGGGATCTTGTGATAGGCAATCAGGTGAGGACTCAGCACCATAGTACTGAGCTCGGGGGCCTCGGGCCCAACTCGGGCCTCGTGGCATGCCTCGTGGCCTCGGACCGTGTCTATCGCTCGGCTCTTTAGTACCTCCATCGGACGTTCGGTACTCGACTTACGAGTATTAACTTCGGTCGGCGTTTCGACGACCACGTACTAAGTGTCTAGTGTGCGACCGGACCAGGACCGGACCGGACGACACGCCACACGCACCGATACCTTGCCACCCCCCCGATAAATGATGCACCGCCGGCGCGCGGTCGCGGCGGGGTCGCTCCAGTGGCAGTGCGGCAGTCCCGAGTCCGTATCCTCTCGAAGCATACGGTGAATTCACTTAAACTGTATCCAATACCATATGTACATCTTGTTGGTCGGTAAGAGTTGGGGCGTCCGCCGGTGCGCGCGCGCGTCGTCTCTCTGTCTTCTCACTCTTACTGCACATCATCTCTCTCTTTAGAGGCCGGGCGCCCCTTAGTTCTACTGCATCACCACGTGTCGGCTCAGCGGATCGGCAGGCTTTCTCAACCTGGGCTGATGTAGCTGTGGATGAGTGGGCCGGGAGCCTCTGCAGGCATGACAAACACGCTGGACAGAGGAGCCTGTGCGATGGTGTGGACAGCCTGGACATGCTCATGCGCCGCCGCGTCACCTCCCGTGTGACCCTCGTACTCCATCGTCGCCGCCCCCGCCTCCTCGTGCGCCCCCTCGACCGACGCTGCCGCAGGCCACGCTGACTCGGATTGCACGCCACCATGCGCATCGGCAAGCGCTGAGGCCTCCGCGCTCGCGGCGGCGCCTAGATAGGTCAGGGCGTCGGACCCATTTGGCACTGAGCCGTCCATGCTTTTGGGTCGGCCGCCGGGCGGTAACGACTGGTTGCCCGTCGTGTGCGTGTACGTGCAGTGGACGGTCGCGCCCTCGACCAGATGCTCTCGCGTCACCTCGACGTCGGTGATGACCCCACTCGCGACGAGCAGCAGGCGGCCAAGTTTATGGTACGCATACCGTCCAAACGTCTTTCGGATCAGCGTCTTGAGCTCGCGCAGCCCTGCTGTTGGAGGGAGCACGACGCTCGTGCGGCCGCCTATCGCGGCCGCCAGGATGCCCTCGCCGCCCCACACGTAGATCGTGCGAGGCCCATGCGAGAACTGTGTCTTCTCCTTTTGGGCAGGGAAGACAAGCGATTGCATCCCAGGCTCAGCGACCATGAGCTCACCGCCACCGCCTGCCATGAGCGCGCTGCCGCCCGCTCCCATCATCGGCTGGGCGCCTTCATATGCCTGCAGGTGCTCGGCATACGGCACCTGCGGCATGGCCTGTGTCGCGCAGTGACCGAGGACGTGCACACCCTCGGCCTCGGCGCCCACCACGACGGCCTCGATCACGGCCGCGCCATCCGTACCGGCCGCGCCCACGTGCTCGACGTGCTCCGTGTACGGCCCGCCGTTCGGCGAGGCCATCGCGGCGGCATCCATCCCGGCGTGCTGCGACAGGTTGTGCTGCGACAGGTTTGCGCTCGTCAGAGATGAGAGACGCTCCTCCACCACCATACCACATTTGATCAACGCGTCACGCAACCAGTTGGCGGCCGCCTCCTCGCCGTCGTCCGCGCGCAGCCGATGGCGCAGTTTGTTGGCGTGCGAGCGGCACAGCGTGTACTCGCGCCCGTCTAGGATGACCTTCTTGTCGCGCAGGCCCGCCGGGTTCGTGTTTGGGTTCGTGCACGTGATGTTGCCTCCCTTTGGCCACAGCGGACATACGATCTTAGCCTCCGGCTTCGAATGGGCGCGCGCGCCGATGGCCTCCTCTGCATTGATGGCTACGGTGTGCTCCTGCTCACCGCTCGGACCTGGCTCGGCCTCGTATGCCACCAGCTGCGCGCACTCCTCCTGGCCCACAAGCTGGGCACCCTCCTCGTGGCCCATCAGCTGCTGCCCGCCCTCCTCGTGGGCCTCGGCAGGCCCCGCCTCCTCATGGGCAGCTTGCGGCGGCGCGGGAGCCAGCCCTTCCGCGGGAAGCAGCATCGTCTCGCCGGGCGCGGCAGTTGAACTGGCAGCCGATTCATCGTACGGCGCCTGTTCGTGCGCTTCCTCTGGCAGCGTGTCGAGGGCGCCTCCCTCACAGGTGAGAGTAGGAACGAGGCCCTCCTCGTCCGGGCGGGCGCGCTTGTATGGCGGTTCAGCCTCGCCACCGAAATGGGGCTGCTCGTAGACGGGCGCGAGAAGTCCCGCCTCGCTTTCCATCTCTGGGCGCGACCGGCGTGTTGGGCCCGTGTGGGGAGCGTGACGGTGAGCGTAGGGGTCGCCTGTGGGAAAATCAGCTGTGGAATGAGAAAAGCGCAAATTCGATAAAATGTCGACGCTCTTGGGCCATGAGACGTCAGTGGAAGTTGAAAAACGGCCTCCTTAGCTCAACACCCCAGAGGACCCTGGCCCCATTGCCTGGCCCAGGTGCAGCTGCACCACAGGGGTCAGTGGGGCCCCACTCAGTGGGGAGCAAGCAGTGACCACCATCGTCGAAAGAGCCGCCACCTCATGTCTCTGCAGTGATCGCCGGCGCCGCCGCAGCACGCTGCCGCTCGAGCCGCCACGCTATAGATATCGTCATAGAGATCATCGAGGTTTCGTCATTCTAGGGCACCGCAATTAAAGGACTCCGTTCCATGCGGCGCCACAGCACGCTCCCGCTCGAGCCGACGGCCAGTAGATAAGGTTGAGTAGCGCTTTCATTCACCATGCACACCACCACACGTGCGCGTAGAGCCAAATGAAGAGGCGCTGCGACGTAGGAAGATGATCATTGGCGTGCTGGCAGCATGCTGCTGATGCCGGACGTGCGCTTGGAGCCGCCGAAGAGCGCCATCTCGGGCGCGTGCGCCGGCAGCACGCAATTGAACGCGCGGAAGATAGGCCAGAACCGCTCCTGGAATCCGTCGCCGAAGGAGCGGCGCACGTCGGCGAGTGTGTAGACCGCCGCGATGGGCGCGATGGCGGTGTCGTGGGCGGCGGCGCTCAATGGACAGTCGAAGAGCTCGGGATGAGACGCGTGCGTCTGCGCGTGCACCATCTGCTGCCGCAGGCCATTGAGAAACTGCACGGCCTTGCGTGTGCGTGTGGGAAGCCTCTCATCGCTCTGCAGGAACTGGAGGATCTCGGTGAGAGCGACATCCACGTCAAGTTTGCTGTGAATGTGAATGCACACAGCCATTTGGGACGCGAGAGAGAGGAGACGAACGTCAGCGCCGCGAGGCCGGGCACAGGGAGATCGGGGGGGGGCAGGGAGCATGTGCGCAAGGCGAAGCGCTCGAGGTGGTGGGCGAATGGGGCAAGGG
>Ga0210246_102327_pt1 | contig 11890 bp, 8 predicted proteins | sample ChrtobMetaP3_8mM_FD_155469 | JGI IMG/M metagenome (GOLD analysis project Ga0210246, IMG submission 155469) | Chrysochromulina tobin associated microbial communities from unialgal haptophyte culture, Seattle, Washington, United States - P3_8mM | ecosystem: Host-associated > Algae > Haptophytes >...
CAAGGATTCTTCAAAAAGGGCGGCAAAAGATTCGGACATGTGTTTCCTTGCCACAAACAGGATTCCAGCAGCACCATTGCTACTGTTTTTATAGCTGCTTGCGGTGGTTTTTTGCGGTGAGACCGCGGGTTAGGTTAACGATCCACACCGCCTGAGCGCTGACGCGCGAGAGGGGCGGTGTGGGCCTGTTGCACAGCCTTTCGACCGTGCCTGAAGGCCCCCGGTGAAAAGGGCCTCACACTTTTCAGCCCTGCGCAGAGGCTGCGAAGGGCTGTCGCTCCTGCCACCAGGCCAATACCTTTTCGACGGCTTCATCAATCGTCAAATGGGAGTTGTCCAGGACCAGAGCGTCATGTGCGGGCTTCAAGGGCGCCACGCTGCGGGAGCTGTCCCGTGCGTCGCGTGCTTCCAGGTCCGCACGAAGAGCGTCGATATTAGCCGAAAAACCCTTTGAAATCAACTGTTTATGGCGGCGCTCGGCGCGGCATGCCGCGCTGGCGGTCAGGTAGACCTTGAGCGGGGCTCCAGGGAAGATCACCGTGCCCATGTCGCGGCCGTCGGCCACCAGCCCGGGCAGGCGGCGAAAGCTGTGCTGCAGGCCCACCAGCGCCTCGCGCACGGAGGGCAGAGCGGACACGCGCGAGGCGTTCATGCCGGCTTCCTCGGTGCGGATGGCCTCGGTCACATCGTCGGCGCCCAGCAGCACGCGGCCTGCTTCAAAGCGCACCGGCAGCGTGCGTGCCATCGCAGCAATGGCACCTTCGTTTTCCGGATGGATGGCAAACCCGGCGCGGCCCGCGGCCAGGGCGGTGATACGGTACATCGCGCCCGAGTCGAGAAAGCGGTAGCCCAGCCGCTGCGCCACGGCTGCAGCTACGGTGCCCTTGCCGGACGCGGTGGGTCCGTCAATACAGATCACCGGGACAAGCTCGGGTGACACGCCCGATACCGAGAACAGTGTCTCGAAATACTCCGGGAACGTCTTGGCCACGCACTTGGGGTCTTCGATGCGCACCGGCAGCTGCGCCGGGTTGAAGGCCGCGAGCGAAAAGCACATGGCCACGCGGTGGTCGTCGTAGGTGTGGATGCTGGCGGGCTTCCAGTCTTGCAGTGTGGCCGGCGGTGTCACGCGGATGTAATCGGCGCCTTCTTCCACCGTGGCGCCCAGCTTGCGCAGTTCGGTGGCCATGGCGGCGATGCGGTCGGTTTCCTTCACGCGCCAGCTGGCAATGTTGCGCAGTGTGGTCGTGCCTTCGGCGTAAAGCGCCATCACCGCCAGCGTCATGGCGGCATCGGGGATGTGGTTGCAATCGAGGTCGATGGCCTTGAGCGGCCAGCCGTGCCCGGGCGCGCCGCGGCGGATGTTCAGCCAGTTGGGGCCACCGGTGATCACCGCGCCCATGGCGCGGGCCGCGTCCACAAACCGGATGTCGCCCTGGATGGAGTCAAGCCCCACACCGCGCACCGTGATGCCGCCGGGACCCTCTGCGCTGGTTTTTGGGTCATTTTGCCCCCTGGCGCTTGTTGAAATTGCCCCGAGTGCTATGAAATAGCTAGCAGAGGATGCGTCAGCCTCCACGTGGATTTCGCCCGGCGACTGGTAACGGCTGCCCGCCGGGATGGAAAAGCGCTGCCAGTGGTCGTGCGCCACCCGGATGCCGAAGCGCTCCAGCAACTGCAGCGTGATGGCAATGTAGGGCTTGGAGATCAGCTCGCCCACGACTTCGATCTCGATGGCGCGTTGCCCCGCCGCCAGCGGCAGAGCCATGAGCAAGGCGGTGAGGAACTGGCTCGACACGTCGCCCCGCACGCGGATAGGCGCGTCGAGCAGCAGTTCCGGTACCCCGCCCGCATGCGCGATCCGCAGGGGCGGATAGCCGTCGTTGCCCAGGTAGTCGATCTGGCAGCCGAGCTGGCGCAGCGCATCCACCAGGTCACCAATGGGGCGCTCGTGCATGCGTGGCACGCCCGAGAGCTCATATTCACCACCCAGCAACGCCAGCGATGCCGTCAGCGGCCGCATGGCCGTGCCCGCGTTGCCCATGAACAGTTTGGCCGGTGCCGCCGGCTGGCCGCCGCCCAGGCCCGTGATCAGCACGGTGCTGCCGCGCTCGTCCACCGTGCAGCCGATCTGGCGCAGGCCGTCGAGCATCACGCGGGTGTCGTCTGACGCCAGCAGATCGTGCACCGTGGTCGTGCCGTGGCTCAATGCGGCCAGCAACAGCACGCGGTTGGAGATGCTTTTGGAGCCGGGCAGGTGAACTTCGCCGCAGGCGGTCTCGAGCGCGGGAAGGTCAAGGAATGCGGTGCTGAACATGGCGTGGATAGAGAGTCAGAGGTCGAGGGCTGAGGCGTGGATACGTCAAGGCGTCAAGGTGTCGGGGCTGGCCGGGCGGGCAGGTCGCACCCGCAGGGCGGGTGGGTGTGCGATGCCAGCGTCTGGCCCGTGTGTTCTCAAAGCCGCAGACGCGCCACCCACCGCGCCGGATGCTGGCTTGTAGCGCCGCTGGCAAGCACGGCCACCCGTCAGTCAGCGCAGCTTGGAAGTACGCTGCGCGCCCATGCGCCAGTGGGTGCGGGTCTCGCTGGCAAGCGTCAGCATGTCTTCCAGGGCCTGGGCATTGCCCTTTTCCATGGCCTGTTCGATGTTCTGGAGCGCCTGCTGGAACAATTTGGACTGGGCAATCAGCTCTTCGCGATTGGCCAGCAGGATGTCGCGCCAGACCTTGGGGTCACTGGCGGCGATGCGTGTGAAATCTCGAAATCCGGGCCCCGCCAGCGACAGGAAATCGTCACCCTCAGGCTGGCCCGTGATGCTGTTCATCATCGCGAACGCCAGCAGGTGAGGCAGGTGGCTCACAGCCGCAAACGCCGCATCGTGCGATTCGGGCGACATGCTCGACACACGGCTGCCCAGCGCTGTCCAGATTTCCTGGGCTTTGTGCAATTGAGTGGTGTACGTGCGCTCGGTAGGTGTCAGGATCACCTGGCGGCCGCTGTAGAGGTCTGCCTCGGCATGCTCCACCCCCGACACCTCTCGGCCCGTGATCGGGTGGGCGGGCACGAACGAGCCCACCTGGTCGCGCAGCGCGCGTTGCGCTGCCTGCACCACATCCGCCTTGGTGGATCCCACGTCCATGATCAGCATCTGCGGCGTGACCAGGTGCTTGATCGCCTTGAGCGTCGCTTCGGTTGCAGACACCGGCACTGCGATCAGCACCACATCGGCACCGGCCACGGCCAGCAGCGCCGAAGGGGCTTCGACGTCGATCACGCCCATCTGCCGGGCGCGGTCGGTGGTCGAGGGCGACTTGCTGTAGCCGACCACGCGCTTGACCAGGCCGGCCTTCTTCATCGCCAGGGCGAACGATCCGCCCATCAGTCCACAGCCTATGAGTCCGAGTTGTTCAAACATGCACGCTCCTCAGGACGAGACGGGGTAGGTCCCGAGGACTTTGTAGAACGCGCACAGGCTGCGCAGTTCTTCCAGCGCGCGCGCCACATGGGGCTGCGCGGGGTGGCCGTCCAGGTCGATGTAGAAGTAGTATTCCCACTGGCCCGTGCGGGCAGGGCGCGACTCAAACCGCGTCATCGACACACCGTGCGTCTTGAGCGGCACCAGCAGGTCGTGTACGGCCCCAGGGCGGTTAGGCACCGAGACCACCAGGCTGGTGCAATCCTTGCCGGACGGCGGAGGTGTTTGCAGCGTGTGCGGCAGGCAGATGATGGCAAAACGTGTGCGGTTGTACGCATCGTCCTGGATGGCGTGCGAGACGATGTGCAGGCCAAACTGCGTGGCGGCACGCTCGCTGGAGAGCGCTGCCCAGACCGGGTTGGTGGTGGCGAGCCGCGCGCCTTCGGCATTGCTGGAGACCGGGCGGCGCTCGGCATGCGGCAGGTGCTTGGACAACCAGGCCTGGCACTGCGCCAGCGCCTGGGGGTGGGCCAGCACGGCTTCGATGCCGTCGAGCGAATTGCTGGTGCGCAGCAGGTTGTGGCGCACCAGCAGGCTGACTTCGCCCACCACATGTGTGGGGGTGTGCAGGAACAGGTCCAGCGAGCGTGTGACCACGCCTTCGGTGGAGTTTTCGACGCCCACCACGCCGTACTGCGCGCTGCCCGCAGCCGTGGCGTGAAACACCTCGTCGAAGTTGGCGCAGTACATCAGGTCTGCCGCGCCGCCAAAGAACTCGATGGCGGCCTGTTCGCAAAACGTGCCTTCCGGGCCCAGAACGGCCACGCGCTGCGGGGATTCAAGCGCCAGGCACGCCGACATGATTTCGCGCCAGATGGCAGCCACATGCGCCCCTTTGAGGGGACCTGGGTTGGCGGTCTGGATTTTTTCGATGACCTGGGCCACGCGGTCAGGCCGGAAGAACGGCGTGCCTTCGCGCTTCTTGACCTCGCCCACCTTCTCGGCCACCAGCGCCCGCTGGTTGAGCAGCGTGAGCAGTTGCTGGTCGAGGCTGTCGATCTGCACGCGCAAGGTGGCGAGATCGGGGGAGGCTTGCGGATTGTTCATGAAATGGGGCGTGTTCTTGTGTCTGCGCGCGGCCGTGTGTCAGGCATTTTTCTTCAGGGATTTCTCAGGCGCGCCGTTGCTCAAATTCTCGCATGTAGTCCACCAGCGCCTGCACCCCTTCCATCGGCATGGCGTTGTAGATGCTGGCGCGCATTCCGCCCACCGACTTGTGGCCCTTGAGCTGAAGCAAGCCGCGTTCTTTGGCGCCGGCCAGGAAGGCTTCGTTGCGGCTCTCGTCGCGCAGGAAGAACGGCACGTTCATCCGCGAGCGACAAGGCACGGCAACCTTGTTCACATACAGGCCGGAGCTGTCGATGGCGTTGTAGAGCAGGGCGGCCTTGGCGGCATTGCGCGCCTCCATGGCGGCCACACCGGTCAGGGTGCCTTCGGCCTGGCGCTTGAGCCATTGGAAGGTCAGCCCGGCGATGTAGATGCTCCAGGTGGGCGGCGTGTTGTACATCGACTGGTTGTCGGCCACCGTTTTGTAGTCGAACGCGCTGGGGCAGATCGGCAGTGCATGCCCGAGCAGGTCTTCGCGGACCACAACCAGGGTGAGCCCGGCGGGGCCGAGGTTTTTCTGGGCACCGCCAAACGCAAGCCCGACGCGCGACCAGTCGACGCTGCGCGATGCGACATGCGACGAAAAATCGATCACCAGGGGAGCGTCGCTGCCCAGGGCCTTCAGATCTGGTAGTTCCTGAAACTCCACACCATGAATGGTTTCGTTGCTGCAGATGTGCACATAGCTGGCGCCGCGGCTCAGGTTCCAGGCGGCGGGGTCGGGCAGGGTGCAGAAGCCCGAGGCTTCGCCGGACGCGGCAGTATTCGCCTCGGATGCGTACTTGCGCGCTTCCTTCAGCGACTTCTGACTCCAGCTGCCCGTCACAACAAAGTCGACCACGCCCGCGCGAGACAGGTTCATGGGAACGATGGCGTTTTCGGCCAGGCCACCGCCCTGCATGAACAGGATCTTGAAATTGGAAGGAATCGCCAGCAGTTCCCTCAGGTCGGCCTCGGCCTGCTCACAGATCGAGATGAACTCCTTGCCGCGGTGGCTCATCTCCATCACGCCCATGCCACTGCCGTTCCAGTCGAGCATCTGGGCCGCGGCTTGCTGAAGCACCTCGACAGGGATGGCTGCTGGACCGGCGGAGAAGTTGTAGGGGCGGTTCATTTTGAGTGAAATAGGGCTCTAGCGCTTGATTTATATGCGCCGTTTGCTATTGTTATTATAGCATCTCGTGCGGGTTAACCGCCCGCTACTTTGGGACGCGCGGTGCGCACCGGGCAAGCCCGGGCGGCACCGCCCGGCCTCAGACCTCGGGCGTTTGCGGTGGCGCAGAATCAGAGGCGCCGCCATCGCCGTCCGCGGCATCCGTGTCAGCCAGGTCCGCAGGATTCGCATCGTTTTCAACAATACGCTGCAGACCGCTGAGCTTGGCGCCTTCGTCCAGCGCGATGAGTGTGACGCCCTGCGTGGCCCGGCCCAGTTCACGGATCTCGGACACTCGGGTGCGCACCAGCACGCCCTTGTCGGTGATCAGCATGATTTCGTCATCGGCGTGCACCAGCGTGGCGGCAACCACCTTGCCGTTGCGCTCGCTCTGCTGGATAGCGATCATCCCCTTGGTGCCCCGGCCGTGGCGGGTGTATTCGACAATGCCTGTGCGCTTGCCGTAGCCGTTTTCGGTGGCCGTGAGCACGCTTTGCGTTTCGTCTTCAGCCACCAGCATAGCGATCACGCTCTGGCCGTCTTCCAGGGTCATGCCGCGCACACCGCGGGCCTGGCGGCCCAGGGGGCGCACGTCGTTCTCGTCAAAGCGCACGGCTTTGCCGCCGTCACTGAACAGCATCACGTCGTGCTTGCCATCGGTGAGCGCCGCGCCGATCAGGTAGTCGCCATCGTCCAGGTTCACGGCAATGATGCCGCCCTTGCGCGGGTTGCTGAATTCGTCCAGCGCCGTTTTCTTGACGGTGCCCATGCTGGTCGCCATGAACACATATCGGTCGGCCGGGAAGGTACGCATGTCGCCGGTGAGGGCCAGTACCACGTTGATCTTCTCGCCCTCTTGCAGCGGGAACATGTTGACGATAGGGCGCCCACGCGAGCCGCGCGAGCCGGCCGGCACTTCCCACACCTTGAGCCAGTACAGCCGACCGCGGTTGGAGAAGCACAGGATGTAGTCATGCGTGTTGGCGATGAAGAGCTGGTCGATCCAGTCGTCTTCCTTCGTCGCCGTGGCCTGCTTGCCGCGTCCGCCGCGCTTTTGCGCGCGGTACTCGTTGAGCGGCTGGCTCTTGATGTACCCAGTGTGGCTGAGTGTGACCACCATGTCGGTGGGCGTGATTAGGTCCTCGGTGGAGAGATCCTGCGCGCTGTATTCAACGATGCTGCGGCGGGCACCCAGCTTGTGCTGGCCAAACTCGCTCTTGATGGAAGTGAGTTCGTCGCCAATGATGACCGAAACGCGCTCGGGCTTGGCCAGGATGTCGAGCAGGTCTTCGATGACCGACATGACCTCCTTGTATTCGGCAACGATCTTGTCCTGCTCCAGGCCTGTCAGGCGCTGCAGGCGCATCTGCAGGATTTCCTGCGCCTGCGTTTCTGACAGGCGGTACAGGCCGTCCTGGCCCATGCCCAGTTCCTTTTCGAGGCCGTCGGGGCGGTAGTCGTCGGCGTTGACCACACCGCCATCGGCGCGGGTGCGGGTCAGCATCTCGCGCACCAGCTTGCTGTCCCACGAGCGGGTCATCAGCTCGGCCTTGGCCACTGGCGGCGTGGGCGCGTTGCGGATGATGGCAATGAAGTCGTCGATGTTGGCCAGCGCCACCGCCAGGCCTTCCAGCACGTGGCCGCGGTCGCGCGCCTTGCGCAGCTCGAACACCGTGCGGCGGGTGACCACCTCGCGGCGGTGCTGCAAAAAGACGCTGATCAGGTCCTTGAGGTTGCACAGGCGTGGCTGACCGTCGATCAGCGCCACCATGTTCATGCCGAACGTGTCCTGCAGCTGCGTCTGCTTGTACAGGTTGTTGAGCACCACCTCGGGTACTTCGCCGCGCTTGAGCTCGATGACCAGTCGCATGCCCGACTTGTCGGACTCATCCTGGATGTGGCTAATGCCCTCGATCTTTTTTTCGTGCACCAGCTCGGCCATGCGCTCCTGCAGCGTCTTCTTGTTGACCTGGTAGGGCAGCTCGTCCACGATGATCGCCTGGCGCTGGCCGCGGTCGATGTCCTCAAAGTGGCATTTGGCACGCATCACCACCTTGCCGCGACCGGTACGGTAGCCATCCTTCACGCCATTGATGCCGTAGATGATGCCGGCCGTGGGAAAGTCCGGCGCCGGGATGATCTCCATCAGGTCGTCGATGGAAGTGTCTGGATTGCGCAGCATGTGCAGGCAGGCGTCCACCACCTCATTGAGGTTGTGCGGCGGAATGTTGGTAGCCATGCCTACCGCGATACCGGCCGACCCGTTGACCAGCAGGTTGGGGAGCTTGCTGGGCAGTACCAGCGGCTCCTTTTCGCTACCGTCGTAATTGGGGCCGAAGTCGACGGTTTCCTTGTCGATGTCGCCCAGCATTTCATGGGCGATCTTGGCAAGGCGGATTTCGGTGTAGCGCATGGCGGCGGCGTTGTCGCCGTCCACCGAGCCGAAATTGCCCTGACCATCCACCAGCATGTGGCGCAGTGAGAAATCCTGCGCCATCCGCACGATGGTGTCATACACGGCCGAGTCGCCGTGCGGGTGATATTTACCGATCACATCGCCAACGATACGGGCCGATTTCTTGTAGGGCCGGTTCCAGTCGTTATTGAGTTCGTGCATCGCAAAAAGCACGCGGCGATGCACAGGTTTGAGGCCATCGCGCGCATCAGGCAGGGCCCGTCCGACGATCACGCTCATCGCATAATCGAGGTAACTGCGCCTCATCTCTTCTTCAAGACTGATGGGCAAGGTTTCTTTGGCGAACTGGGTCATCGGGGACTTGGTATGCGGCGAGGGATAGCCATTTTAGGGCTAAGACTGTGTAGCGATAGCGCAACATATCGAAGCAAAACGGGTTTTGTCCTACGGTGCCCGGAGCTGTCCCCCCGCTGTTGCCCTGTTACGTATGGCACAATCGTTTGAACGCTTTGGGTGATGGTCACCCCCAGCGTCCTGATTCGCAGCGCGGCTGCGGCTTTTTCCCCAAGAGGAGAACCATGAAGAAACTGAACAAAGTGGCGATGTTGTTTGCCTCTGCAGCGCTCGCAACCGCCGCAGGCGCTCAAACCGTTGACAACTGGACGAACGCTTCGGGCGTGGTCTGGAAAAACGGCACCAACGAATACTGCTGGCGCGATGCCAACTGGACGCCTGCAACGGCTGCTCCAGGCTGCGACGGCGCTATCGCTGCTGCCCCAGCTCCTGCCGCTGCTCCAGCACCTGCTGCCGCTCCAGCACCCGCTGCCGCTCCAGCCCCCGCTGCTGCTCCAGCACCTGCAGTTGCCACCAAGGTAACTTACGCTGCTGACGCATTCTTCGACTTCGACAAGTCGGTTCTCAAGGCTGAAGGCCGCGCCAAGCTCGACGACTTGGTCTCCAAGGTCAAGGGCATCAATCTGGAAGTCATCATCGCCGTGGGTCACACCGACTCCGTGGGTTCCGATGCCTACAACCAGAAGCTGTCGGTTCGCCGTTCCGAAGCCGTGAAGGCTTATCTGGTGTCCAAGGGCATCGAAAAGAACCGCGTGTACACCGAAGGCAAGGGCGAAAAGCAGCCAGTGGCTGACAACAAGACTTCCGAAGGCCGCGCCAAGAACCGTCGCGTGGAAATCGAAGTGGTTGGCACCCGCGCCGCCAAGTAATCTCCGGATTGCTTCACAAAAAAGCCCCGGCAACGGGGCTTTTTTGCGTCTGGGTCCTCCGTGGGGTTGTCTGCCTTCGGGCAAAATCACCGGATGAGTGAAACAGTCAACGCGGATCCGGCGGAACTCGCCAAATTCTCCGAACTCGCCCACCGCTGGTGGGACCCCGACAGCGAGTTCAAACCGTTGCATCAGATCAACCCCCTCAGGCTTGACTGGATCCATGGCCTTTGCGATCTACGCGGGAAACGTGTGCTTGATGTGGGTTGCGGCGGGGGTATCCTGGCTGATTCGCTGGCACGCAAGGGTGCACAGGTCACTGGGATCGACCTGGCGTCCAAAGCGCTTCGCGTGGCCAAACTTCACGCGCTCGAGACAGGCACCACCAATGTCGAGTACCGCGAGATCAGTGTCGAAGCGCTGGCGGATGCAGACCCGGCGGGTTTCGACGTGGTGACGTGCATGGAGATGCTTGAGCACGTGCCCGATCCCGCCTCGGTGGTCCAGGCGTGCGCGAGGCTGGTGAAGCCTGATGGCTGGGTGTTTTTCTCCACGATCCACCGCAATGCGAAGGCCTTCATGCTGGCGATCGTGGGTGCTGAATACGTCATGAACATGCTCCCGCGCGGCACCCATGAGTACGCAAAGATGATCAAACCGAGCGAGCTTGCGGCCTACTGCCGCAACGCAGGACTTGCAGTGTGCGACACACGCGGACTCTCTTACAACCCGCTCACCGAGCGGTACTGGTTGAGTGCCGACACGAGTGTCAACTACCTGTTTGCGACCCGCAGGCCGGCCTGAAGATGGCTCTGTTCAATGATGTGAAGGCGGTGCTCTTCGATCTGGATGGCACCCTTATCGACAGTGCTCCCGATCTGGCTGCTGCTGCCGACAAGATGCGCGTGGTCCGCGGGTTGGCACCGCTGCCGTACGAAGTTTATCGGCCGGTCGCTGGCGCAGGAGCCCGTGGCCTGCTCGGAGTAGCCTTTGGTCTTACCCCCGACCACGAGGACTTCCCTGTGATGCGTGAGGAGTTCTTTGTGAACTATGCGTCTTGCATGACGGAGCGCACGTATATTTTCGATGGCGTGGTCGAGTTGGTGGATGCGCTTGCAAAAAGAGGGATGGCCTGGGGTGTGGTGACCAACAAGGCGACCCGTTTCACTGCGCCGCTCACCGCGTCGATGGATCTGTTTGGAAGCGCTGGTGCCATCGTCAGCGGCGATACTACGCCCCATTCAAAGCCGCATCCTGCTCCATTGCTGGAGGCCGCTGCCAGGTTGGGAGTTTTGCCTTCGCAATGTGTTTACGTCGGCGACGATGAGCGCGACATGGCAGCGGGGCACGCGGCGGGCATGGGTACGGTTGCCGCAACATACGGTTATCTGGGGGCGGAGGCCAATCTTTCCGCGTGGCGCAGCCATGCTGAAATTAAATCCCCGGTTGAACTCTTGAATTTCCTGGGCCCGGTCTAAAATATGTGGTGAAGGGGCTGTCCTGGTTTCGACGTGGGTTCGGAATCGGTGTGGTGCATGTCGAGCTTGAGTCACGCTCGTAAATCTCGATTTAACAAACTAACTGCAAACGACGAACGTTTCGCACTCGCTGCTTAATTGCCAGTGAGCCTTGCAACAGTCGGCCTATGGGCTGGGCAAGGGGGTTGTGAGCAATCATGACCTCCCGGCTGCAAGGATAATTACATAGGCTGGTTCTGATCCGGGTACCTTGGGTCGGGGCGAGAAAATAGGGTACTGGCGGCCGGTGTAGCGTGCGACTGCGCGATACCGGTGGCGAGACTTAAATCAGACCGCTAAACATGTAGATCTGCCCGATAAAGGCTTGCGGACGCGGGTTCAATTCCCGCCAGCTCCACCACTTACTAAAAGAGCTTTCTTTCGCAGGGAAGAACGCTCTTTTTTTGGGCTCACCGTGAACCAGGTTTTGCGGCGTTCGTGCAAGTGCGCCTTGCTGTCCCAAGAGCGATTCGCTCTGTATGCGCACGCGGCTTCCCGGAGGGATTTGACGACGGTAAACGCAAAGCGAGTTGCGTGAGGCGGGTCGAAGAGCCCGGTCGAGAGCATCAGATGCGCGCGATCACCGCGGCGATCGCGACGACGAAGAACTGCACTCCGAAAAACAGCACGAGGATAGGCATAGGTTGGCTCGCTCTCTTGGAGCCGCGATCCTATGGGGGATGCTTGTCGTGACCTGGTGCGACACCGGCGTGTAGGGGTGTAGGCGCCGTCCTACCCGATTGGCGCCGGGATGTCTCTGCTGTAGCCGAAAGTATCAGTGCTTGAGTACGCTCCCTCCCCGCACGAAAATCGCAACGCAACTTCTGGAGGTGCGTATGCCGTTGGAATATCTTCGCGCCATTGAGCGGGATGCCTTGCCGATTCTGGAGTGCGTTCCCGAAAACGTCGACAAGCTGCGCGTGCTGAACGCGGCAGGCATGGTGGAAGTTCAGCTTGCCCCGGTCGATGCGCCAGTGCAGACGGCCCGTGTGCTGTGTG
>Ga0210246_102365_pt1 | contig 11672 bp, 7 predicted proteins | sample ChrtobMetaP3_8mM_FD_155469 | JGI IMG/M metagenome (GOLD analysis project Ga0210246, IMG submission 155469) | Chrysochromulina tobin associated microbial communities from unialgal haptophyte culture, Seattle, Washington, United States - P3_8mM | ecosystem: Host-associated > Algae > Haptophytes >...
TTGGCCTCGCGAAGCATCTTGAGCATGGGCTCTTCGTACCTAATTAGGGATGGCCATCAAGGGAGGTCATCAGGGAGGTCATCAGTGAGGTCATCAGGGTCATCAGCATCTTGAGCATGGGCTCTTCGTACCCAAGCAGCAGGACGGCGATGTCCTCGCCCGGCGAGTTGTGCACCTGATGAGGGAGTCAATCAAGGGAGGTCATCAGTGAGGTCATCAGTGCCATCAGGGTCGCATGGAGGCGAGCAATGCACCTGATGAGGATGGTAATCAGAGGCCATCAGAGGTCATCAGAGGTCATCAAGGTCGAATGGAGGCGAGCTACGCACCTTGGAGACGATCGTGTCGATGGCGCGCGCGCCGTACATGCCCTCGTGCAGCGCGTACGCCTCGTCGATCACGAGGACCTTGCCCTTGCAGATCTCAAGCAGCGCCGCCGTCTTCTCTTCGGTGCCGCCCACCGCGGATGCGATGAGATCCGATGGGGTGCGCACCTGATGAGGGAGGTCATCAGAGGTCATCAGAGGTCATCAAAGGCCATCAGAGGTCATCAGAGGCCATCAGAGGCCATCAGAGGCCATCAGAGGCCATCAGAGGCCATCAGAGGCCATCAGAGGCCATCCGAGGCCATCGGAGGCCATCAGAGGCCATCAGAGGTCATCAGAGCCGACGAGGTGCGCACCTTGACCTCTGATTGCAATCTCAATCTCACTCTCACTCTCACTCTCACTCTCACTCAGAGGTGCGCACCTCGACCGAGCCGTCGCTCAGGTAGCCCAGCCCTTTGAGGATGCGCCCGTAGATCTTGGCCACCGACGTCTTACCGGTACCCGGGTTGCCCAAAAAGAGCCGATTGAGCGGGAGCATGTGCAAGGGTTCGCATCGGAGCTCGCGTTCGTAGTTGATGCGAGAGAGCTCGAGAAGGCAGTGCACCTGATGAGGATGGTAATCGGAGGTCATCAGAGGTCATCAGAGGTCATCAGAGTCATCAAGCTCGAGAAGGCAGTGCACCTGCTGCTTGACCTCTGCAAGCCCGATCTGCTGATCGAGCTCCGTCAACGCTGTCTTGAGATCCGGTACCGTCTCGACGTCCGGCGGCGGACCGAGCACGTCCACCACGCGCATGATCAAACGGTCGGCAGCGAACTGGGACGACTTTCGGCTCGGGATGAGAGGCGCGTCCACGTGCTGCTGCTGCGGCGGCGGCGCACCGTTCTTTGGCGCAGCGTTTGGCGGCTTTGGCGCGGGCGCCGTGACGGGCGCCTGGCTCGCGGGGTGGGCGCTGAAGATGGGGGCGCGCGGAGCGATGGCCTCATAGGTGAGCTTGTCGTCCTCACTCAGCTTGTCGTACTCGGCCTGGCACAGATCGTACGACGGGTTCCCAGAGCTGCGCAGCTTGTACCGTATGCCGACGATCGGCTGCATCTTCGACTTGTCGCAGATCACGTTCGGGTGGATGCCGATGTTGAAGGGAGTGGTGTCATGCAGCTTGAGGAAGGCGGGCTCGATGAGGTACACCTTGTCCTCGAGGAAGACCTGCACGAAGCTGGGCATGGATCTCGCGTCGAGCACCGTGGCCTCGCCCTCCAAGAAGCGCTCGGGCAAGCAGCCCGACGAGATCGCCGACGGCTGGATTAGGACCACGTGTCCAGGCAGGAGCGTGGGCAACGGCCGCCCCTCGGCGGCGCCCAGCACGGCGCCCGCATCGGCCATCGGCGCCGCCTCGTCCGCCGCCAGCCGCGCCGGCGCCGTGTTGGACGCCCCCTGGTCCGAGCGCACGGCCTCGAAGGCCACGTGGGCGGTCTGGGCGCGTTTCTCAGCGCGCCTTTCGGAGTCAATGCGGTTGGTGGCGCGCGTGTATGACTGCTCGAAGAGCGTACGCACGTCGCGCGCGTTGGCAAAGCCCTTGACCCCGCGCCGGCGTGCGACGCGCCTCGAGGCGACCTCGGCAACGTTCGCATCGAGCGGCCACCCATTCTTGCGCGCGAGCTCGAGAAAGATCTCGCGCAGCTCGGGCTGCGTGAAGTCCTCGAAGAGGATGTCGCGGAAGCGACTCTTGAGCCCGGGGTTGAAGCCGTACAGCTTCTCCTCGATGTCGTCCTTGTAGCCCGCGAAGATGATCGTCATCGTCTCGCGCTGCTCTTCAGCCGCGGTGAGCAGCTGGTTGACGACCGCCTTGCCCTCGGCGTTCTTGGCCGGGTCGAGCTGGTAGGCTTCGTCAATGAAGAGCACGCCATTGTCGGCCGAGGCGATGAGCCCAGGGATCTTCTTGGGGCATTCGCGCGCCATGGCCTCGCCGCTCGTGCTCACGAAGGTCGTGCTCGAACGCAGCCCAAGCTCGTGCAGCAGCTTGCCGAGCAGCTTCGCGACCGTGGTCTTGCCCGTGCCCGGGTTGCCCATGAGCGAGAAGTTGAGCGAGGTCTTGACGCGCATCTCGGCAGGGAGCTTGCGCTCCGCCATCACGCGAGTATGGAGCTCGAGCGCGATGTTCTTGACGTGCTGCAGCCCGCGCAGCGTCATGAGCTCATCGAGCGCGGACGAGGGCAACACGGGATCTCCCTCAGCGAGCGCATCGTCCGAGGCGCGCTGCCAGCGCGCCTCGGGGCCGAGTGAGGTGGACGAGGCACGCGTCGGGTTGACGGACTCTGTCGAAGCTTCCTGGAGCAGCGCGCCCGCGATGAGCTCGCGCGATCTCGCCGCGTCGAGCTCCGCAATCTCGCGCCTCTCGGCGTCGGTGAGCAGCGCGCTCCCCTTGAGCCCGAGCGCGCCCAAGACGGCGCCGGGCACGTCGCTCACCGCACTCTGGTGCGCGAAGAGCGCGAGGCATGCGAATGAGTTGGACGAGTGCGGGCGCGAGCGGGCGCTGTGGCGGGCGGACGGCGGAGGTTGCGCGATGCCGCCGTACTCGAGGCGAGCGAGCACGAGGAGGAGGAGCGGCTCGCACGCGACGTGCAGCTCGGCCACCTTGCGGCAGTACTCGTGCACCACTGCCCACGCCTCGGCCTTGTCGCGGCTCGCCGGGTCCGACGCGAGAGCGAGCGCGTACCTAATTTGTGAGGCACTCGCAATCAATCAGGGGCCATCAAGGACCATCAGGGGACCATCGGTCCGTCGCGAGAGTGAGCGCGTACATGACGTCGAGCGCCGAGGCAGCGGCCGCCGCCGCCGGCTCGCCTTTAGCCACATCGCGGGCATCGTCGAGCATCTCGGCGGCCGTGTCCCACTGTCCAGCGAGCAGCGCTGCCGACGCGCGCTCCGCCTTGCGCCGCGCGTTCACAGGGAGCGTCGCCGGGTCCGAGAAGGCAAGCGCCGCGCCGAGCGCCGCGCCGAGCGCCGCGCTAGCGCCGCCCCGGGTGGCGGCGGCGGCGGCGTCGGCGGCGGCGGCGGCGGCGGAGGCGGCGCGGCGCGCGGAGGCGGTGCGCCGTGGCGAGAGGGGCGTGAGCTCTTCCTCTGCGGGCGCGACGAGCTGATCGAGCGTCTCGGGCCGGGTGATCAAGGGCAGCAGGCGCGCGTGGGAGGTGACGTAGAATCGGACAGCGGCGACGCGCTCGGCGCGCACGATGAGACGCGCCGCCTCGGCCACGCGACTATCGTCCGCGCCGCCCGCGCTCACGGCCATCTCGAGCGCGCCTGTGGTCACGTTGATGACGAGCACTCAGAGGCACTCAGAGGCCATCAGAGGCCATCAGAGACCATCAGAGGGCCAATCAGAGCTCACTGCCATCTCGAGCGCGCCGCCCTGGAGGGTGGCCATCGCCATCCCGTCCGTGTCGAGTCGACTGAGCTCTCTCATTGCAATCACAATCTCTACTTGCACTCACAATCTCTACTTACTTGCAATCACAATCTCTACTTGCACTCACAATCTCTACTTACTTGCAATCACACTCCCTAATTGCAATCACAATCTCTAATTGCAATCACAATCCCTAGTTGCAATCACAATCACCTTTGAGCGTGGCCATCGCCATAATTGCAATCACAATCACTAATTGCAATCACAATCTCGAGCGCACTTTGGAGCGTCGTCATCGCCATCCCGTCGGTGTCGGCCTCCTTGAGCCGCTCCATGAGGCCGACGAGCTGCTCAATTGCAATCGTCCGGCGCATCTCGAGCGAGATGACCGCCTCCTCGGCCACCAGAGGCTGCGCATTCAGACTTGGGAGCTCAGTACAGCGCGAGCTTGGGAGCGAGGTCATCAAGAGGTCATCAAGAGGCAATCAACGAGACTCACCTGCGCGTTCAGCTGGGCGCGACGGAGGCGCGCCCGGCGCAGCGCGAAGAAGAGCCGGCACGCGGCCTGCAGCGCGAGGCATGCGATGCGCTGCTTGCACTGGCGCTGGCGCAGCCGCGCGCGCGCGACGCGGGTGAGCCGGCACGCAGCCTCATGCATCCGAAGTGGCAGGAGAGCGCGTGCGTCGCACAGCAGCCCGAGGCAGTCAGTCGGGTGGCGCACGTAGCACAGACCGCTCGTCGGGTCACTTGAGAGCACCCGCACGCGTGAGCGCAGGTGCTGCAGCAGCTCCGTGAACGCCTGCGGGCCAGCGTGCGCAGCCGTGCGCAGCCGCGTCCGCAGCGCGGCCGCCGCCTTGGGCGCCGCATCGAGCGGCTTGGGCGCCGTCTCGAGCACCCCGTACAGCTCGATGCCCGCGCACGCCAGCACGTTGGTGCCGCCCAGGTTGGGCCCCGTCTGCACGATCCGAAAGTGGCGGAAGCCACGCCCCTGCACGAGGGCGGGCTCGAGCTTCCAACTCGCCTCCGCGAGCGCCGGCGCCGCGTTGCCGGCCGGCGTTGGGTTGGGCGGCGCCGCGAACGCCATGAACCCGCTGGCGCCCTTCCACTTTTCATCCACGTGCCGGCGCAGCACCATCCACACGACGCCGTCGCTCGAGCCCTGCAGCTGCCAGTGGCTCGGCGCGAGGTTCCCATCCGAGTCGGTGCGCAGGCAGTAGCGCTCCGGATAGAGCGTCACGCCCTCGCCCAGGTCGACGGCCATCCATGACGCGGGGCGGTCGTCGGTTTGGTTGTACACAGCGCCGGCGGCGGGGGCGGCGGCGACGGCGGCGGCGGCGGGAGGACGGGGCGCGCCGAAGGCCTGCATTTGCGCCTGCATTTGCGCCTGCATTAGGGCGCTCATTCCAAAGGCGGCGGCTCCGGGCGCTATGGGAGCGCCGCCCACGGGAGGACCGAGCGCCGTGTTGAGCGCGTGCTCGACGAAGCGCTCGGGGGCACCGCGGGGCGCGCCGCCCGACACGGCGCCGGCGCCGGGCCCTCCGCCGCCGGGCGCGGCCGCCCCGGCCGCTAGCGCCGACGGCATCACCGAGCTCATCGAGGCAACGACCACTCCGCGCGTGTGCGGATTCTTGTACTGTCGCTTGCCGCCGCCGCTGCCCAGGTAGTAGAGGACGCCCCGCCCCTTGCCTGACGCCACATCGCCCTTGAAGGGCGCGCCGCGCAACGGCAAGTGGATGCCCGGCGTATGTGCACCGGCGAGGTTGGCGATCGCGTGCCACTCTCGGAAGAGCTCTGAGTGCGCGCCCAGGCCCGAGGATGCGCGGAAGCGCGCGTCGTACGAGGTGACGACGACGTCGCCGCGCGCGAGCGGGGTGAGCCCGTGGGCGTTCACGCCCGAGACGGCGTTCACGCCCGAGACGGCGTTCACACCCGAGACGGCGTTCACACCCGAGACGGCGTTCACGCCCGAGACGGCGTTCACACCCGAGGCGACCACGTCGCTGTCGCCAAAGATGGCGCAGAGGGCGAGGGCGGCGGCGGCGAGGGCGTCCACGCGCCGTCCCGAGCAGTTGGGCACGCGCGGCACCGGAGCGAGCGCCGTATCGAGCATCTCGCGCACCTTGGCCGGCGACCCTGGCTTGATGGAGGACGTCATTAACGACCCTGGCTTGATGGTGGACGTCATGGCGGCGCTGGGCGCGGGGACGGGGGCGGGCGCGCGCGCGGGCGCGGGCAGGGCGAGGCGCAGGATGCGGTTGGCGTTGTTCGGCACGAAGTAGATGTGGCCGTCGGCGCCGAGGACGCCGCCGAACCACTTGCCGTCGCCGTACGCGGAGAGGTCGGGGCCGACGGGCTCGGCGGCGTGCGTGGCCGGGTCGAGGCGCAGGATGCGCTTGGCGTAGGACGGCACGAAGTAGATGTGGCCGTCGGCGCCGAGGACGCCGCCGGACCACTTGTAGATGCTGCCGTACGCGGAGAGGTCGGGGCCGACGGGCTCGGCGGCGTGCGTGGCCGGGTCGAGGCGCAGGATGCGCTTGGCGTTGGACGGCACGAAGTAGATGTGGCCGTCGGCGCCGAGGACGCCGCCGCACCACTTGGCGCTGCTGCCGTACGCGGAGAGGTCGGGGCCGATGGGCTCGGCGGCGTGCGTGGCCGGGTCGAGGCGCAGGATGCGCTTGGCGTTGGACGGCACGAAGTAGATGTGGCCGTCGGCGCCGAGGACGCCGCCGGACCACTTGGAGTCGCCGCCGTACGCGGAGAGGTCGGGGCCGACGGGCTCGGCGGCGTGCGTGGCGGGGTCGAGGCGCAGGATGCGGTTGGCGTTGTTCGGCACGAAGTAGATGTGGCCGTCGGCGCCGAGGACGCCGCCGGACCACTTGAAGTTGCCGTACGCGGAGAGGTCGGGGCCGACGGGCTCGGCGGCGTGCGTGGCCGGGTCGAGGCGCAGGATGCGGTTGGCGCAGGACGGCACGAAGTAGATGTGGCCGTCGGCGCCGAGGACGCCGCCGGACCACTTGCGGTTGCCGTACGCGGAGAGGTCGGGGCCGACGGGCTCGGCGGCGTGCGTGGCCGGGTCGAGGGGCGCGGCGGCGGCGAGGGCGGCTGACGCGGCGGGCGCGCCGGCGGCGCCAAAAGGCGCGGCGGCGGCGGGCGCGGGCGTCGTGATGGGCGCGGGCGGGCCGCCGAAGGCAAAGGCGGGCGCCTCGTTGGGCGCGGGCGTCGGTGGCGCCGCGTTGGGCGCGGGCGTAGGCGGCGCCGCGTTGGGCGCGGCCGCGGCCGTCGGCGGCGTCGGCGTCGCCAAGGGCGGCGTCTGGTAGATGGCGCCGTCGACGATCACAAAGTCGCCCGGGCTGAGGCGCTCGCGATCGAGGTAGAAGCCGAGCACTTCATACACGTCCGCGCCGAGCTCGCACACGAACCCTGCCTGTGGGGAAAGGGAGCGTGGCGCCGTGGAAAGCAGCTCGGCGCGGATGGCGTCGATGAGCGCCACGTGGCGCAGCTCGATGCCCTCGGACTGGGGCGGCGCGTCGTCGCGGTAGACCCACACGCGCCCCGGCTGGCTCGCGTCGTGGTGGGCGCTCGCGTCGGCGCCGGCTGTGACGGGGGCGGCGGCTGAGACGGGGGCGGCGGCTGAGACGGGGGCGGCGTCCGCTCGCTCGCGCGTCGTCTGCCCTTGAGCCGCCGTCGTTCCTTTCTTCGAGGTGCGGCGAGCGCTCGACGCGGCGGGTCGTGGCGCGGTGGCGGCGAACAGATTGGCAGCGGCGGGCGCCGTCGCGGGCGCCGTCGCGGCGGGCGCCGTCGCGGGCGCGAAGAGCGCGCCGCCTCGCAGGGAAGCACCCAAGGGCGGCAGTCCCATATTAGGCAGTCCCACCGGCCGCCACGGCACCTCGCCGTCGCTCGGCTGTCCGAAGCCGACGGCAACGGCCGGCTTGGGCGGCGCGGGAGCGTCGTCGGCGTAGTGGGCCCAGAGGGGCGGGCGGGGGGGCGGCTGCGCACCGCCGGGCGCCGTATCGAGCGCCTCGGCGGGCGGGTCCGCGCTCGGGAGGGCGACGAGCTCAGCGAGTCTCGCCTCCCAGCCGGGCTCCTCGGGGAAGTCGACGACGACCTTGAAGAGGGCCCGCGGTGCAGGCGACGGCTTCACTTGAAGGTCGCCCGGGAGGAACCATCCACCGTCCGTGCCGTCGGGGAAGCGCACCTGTGGGGAAGGGAGACCAGGGCGCCGTTGTGAGCACTTGCATGCGAGGCCATCCGCCGCCCGCGCCGTCGGGGAAGCGCACCCGGTACGGATTGCTCGACTTGTCGTCCACTGTGAGGACAGCCTCGCGACCCACGTACGGCAGCGTGTGTGGGGAGCCTTGCAGAATGATGACCGTGTCGCCCACCTTGGGGGTCAGCGAGGGGATGTGGGGGGGGCGATGGACAGCCACGACCGTGCCGACGCTCTCTCTGGTGACAGCCCCCCAACCTTGCGATGGAGTGACGCCGTCCCGGACGCGCACGCGTGCGCCCACGACGATCTGGCTCTCATTAGGGAGCAACGGCTGACTCGGGCGGAGGCTGCCGCCCGAGGGGAACAGCCCGCCGCCCGCGGGCGGCAGCACGACTTCGTGCGCCGTGTGCCGGGCGGCGGGCATCGGCTGATCCGCGCCGCTCTTGTCGTCGAGGACACGCCACGGATCGGCTGCGCTCTTCCGTCCCTCGAGCACCCACCTGTGAACAGGGGAGAGGGCGCCGTGGTGAGCACGTGCATGCACAGGGGGGGGGGGAGTGACGAACCCTCGAGCACCCACCGGATGGGGTCGCGCTCCGGGCAGTCGTTGGCCGTCACCAGCATGTACTTGCCGAGCACGGCCGCCCCCTTGGCCAAGCGGCATTCGAGGGCGCCCTTGCGCGCGTCGAGCCACTTGGTCGTCGGGGTGCCGTCGAGCGCCTTCGCGGGCTCCTCATTCGGTGGGTTGACACCGCCCGCATTGGTCGCGTCCGTGAGTGTGAGCGCCGTGCCGAGCGCATCGAAGACGACGAGCTGTGCAATCTGGAGCTCGGCGCAGCTCGGGAGGCGCGTGCCTGTAGTGCGGAATCGTACGAACTCGACGGCATGGGAGGGCGCGGGGGGCACGAGGCCGCCGCTCACGAGACCGCCGCTGCTGGCGCGCGGAGCGAAGCCGAAGACGGTGATCCTCCTCTCGGCAGCGGCGGCACGGTACCCGCGGCGGTCTGCTGCCGCTTGTGCCGGCGTGGCGCCAGAGGCCGGGGCGGGCGCCGCCGCGCCGCCGAAGAGGCCGCCAGAGGGGGCTGGCGCTGTGCCACCGAAGAGGCCGCCAGAGGGGGCGGGCGGCGGCGTCGCACTCGCGCCGAACGCCGGCGTCGCACTCGCGCCGAACGCCGGCGTCGCACTCGCGCCGAACGCCGGCGTCGCACTCGCGCCGAACGCCGGCGTCGCACTCGCGCCGAACGCCGGCGTCGTACTCGCGCCGAACGCCGGCGTCGCACTCGCGCCGAACGCCGGCGTCGCACTCGCGCCGAACGCCGGCGTCGCACTCGCGCCGAACGCCGGCGTCGCACTCGCGCCGAACGCCGGCGTCGCACCCGGTGAAAAGGGCGCCGGCGTCGCACCCGATCTGGCGGGCGTCGGCGCGCCGCCGAAAAGGCCGCCGCCAGCAGCAGCCGGGGCGCCGCCGAAAAGGCCGCCGCCAGCAGCAGCCGGGGCGCCGCCGAAGAGGCCGCCGCCAGCAGCAGCCGGCGCGCCGCCGAAAAGGCCGCCGCCAGCAGCAGCCGGCGCGCCACCGAAGAGGCCGCCGCCAGCAGCTCCGAAGAGGCCGCCAGAGGGGACGGGCGGCGTGCCGCCGAAGAGGCCGGCAGAGGGGGCGGGCGGCGGCGCGCCTCCGAAGAGACCGCCAGAGGGGACGGGCGGCGTGCCGCCAAAGAGGCCGGCAGAGGGGGCGGGCGGCGGCGCGCCACCGAAGAGGCCGCCGCCAGCAGCAGCCGGGGCGCCGCCGAAGAGGCCGCCGCCAGCAGCAGCCGGCGCGCCGCCGAAGAGACCGCCAGAGGGGGCGGGCGGCGGCGCGCCGCCGAAAAGGCCGCCGCCAGCAGCAGCCGGGGCGCCTCCGAAGAGACCGCCAGAGGGGACGGGCGGCGTGCCGCCGAAGAGGCCGGCAGAGGGGGCGGGCGGCGGCGCGCCACCGAAGAGGCCGCCGCCAGCAGCAGCCGGCGCGCCACCGAAGAGGCCGCCGCCAGCAGCAGCCGGCGCGCCACCGAAGAGGCCGGCAGAGGGGGCGGGCGGCGTGCCGCCGAAGAGGCCGGCAGAGGGGGCGGGCGGCGGCGCGCCACCGAAAAGGCCGCCGCCAGCAGCAGCCGGGGCGCCTCCGAAGAGACCGCCAGAGGGGACGGGCGGCGCGCCACCGAAGAGGCCGGCAGAGGGGGCGGGCGGCGTGCCGCCGAAGAGGCCGCAAGAGGGGGCGGGCGGCGCCGCGCCTCCGAAGCTGACGGTGGACGCGGCGCTAAACGCGTTAGGGGGCGCGGGCGCGGCAGTGAAGCCATTGCAGACCCCCGCTGCTGCCGGAGCAGGCAAGGCAACCTTGCTCAACTGCTCCGCAGCTGCGGAGGCGGCGCTGGCTGCGGCGAGTCGAGCGCCGTACGGAGGATAGAGAATGCCAAGTTGCATCAAGAGCTCGTACGACCCCTTGTCGCCAAGCACGGCCTCGATGTGTGCGCACGCCACAAACGCTGGGACGCCAGCAGCCGGCAGGCGCATCGCCACCTCCACGAACGAGTCGAAGACGGTGGATGGCACGCTTCCTTTGACGGCGGCGCAGAACTGGTGCACCTCGTCGAAGGTCACAGGCGGATCCAAGTCGAGGTCGGCGGAAGAGCACATCCCGAGCTCGGCCGCCTCGCGAGTCGGCATGTCGCGAGCGCGACGGAAAAGCTCCGATAGTGAGACTTGACGTGTCCTCTTCCGAAAGGAACTCGAAGAGGCCACGTGCCAGTCAGCCCGCCCTTCTCGCAAACCCCTACACCGAACATGACGCCCCACATCAAGCACGCAAGCACGCAAGCAAGCAAAAGCAAGCATCGTTCCGGTCTCCTTCACGCTCGCTCGCGCGTAGTGAGGGGAGCCCAGCGGCGGCTTCGTGTGCTGATCCTTCGTGACGTCGCGTGTCTGAAAAAGGATCCCTGTAAAGTAAGGAACTAGGCGTACGATCCGTCGACGAAGTGTATTTGCGCCGCGTAACCCCTTCTATGTTTCTGAACCCCAATGCCCAAACGGAAACGCGCCAAATAACTACTTTCGTAACGCACGCGGGCCGCGGGTCGCACAGTGTACGCTCACGGGTGACTGGTGGGGCTGAACGCTCCATGGAACGCTCCTGGTGCATGCAGATGCACCGTGCTATCAACACGTGATGCAACCGCGAACCAGCTCGAGAGAAGTCGCACACATCATGCACCATTGCCCATCGCGGCGGCATCGCACTCTGCGCCACTGCCACTCATGCGGCCACTGGCGACTGGGCAGCACTGCCAGGCAACTTCCAGGCGACTTGAACAGGCGATCTCACACTGCCAGGCGACTCAACTGCCGGGGAGCTCTCCGAGGCGGCTCACTGGGTGGCGTCGTGATGGGCGCTCGCGTCGTGCTGGGCGCTCGCGTCGTGATGAGCTCTACGAGTCGACGCACTGAGTGGCTCACTAGGTGGCTCACTGGGTGCCGGATGGCGACTGCAAGCTCGGGCCGGGTAGGCCCACGCCGGCGATTACGGCGCTAATTACCGTCTGCCGTAACTGCAATCACGACGATGGACCGGGCGCGCCGGGTAGGCCCACGCCGGCGATTACGGCGCTAATTACCGTCTGCCGTAACTGCAATCACGACGATGGACCGGGCGCGCCGGGTAGGCCCACGCCGGCGATTACGGCGCTAATTACCGTCTGCCGT
>Ga0210246_102366_pt1 | contig 11669 bp, 5 predicted proteins | sample ChrtobMetaP3_8mM_FD_155469 | JGI IMG/M metagenome (GOLD analysis project Ga0210246, IMG submission 155469) | Chrysochromulina tobin associated microbial communities from unialgal haptophyte culture, Seattle, Washington, United States - P3_8mM | ecosystem: Host-associated > Algae > Haptophytes >...
TCACACTGCTGTGAACAACATTATTTTGCGTCTACGTCATCACACTCCGTCCCGGCCACCCGCAACCTCCAAGCAACTCCCGAGATCTATCGTATCTCCACCGCGGCGCGGTCTCGCACAAATCGTCTTCGGCATCGTGAGTACCTACGCCCTCGCGCCTCGCCACCATGCCAAACTGGCACCGCTCACGCCAGCGGCACCAACCAGCATGCGGTCAGTGCACCTCGACACCGGCGGCCGCCTCGAGCAACTTGGTGATCTCCGGCTTCTTGTTGATGGATGCGATCTCTAGAGGCGTCTTGCCATTGCCCGAGGCTGCTTTATGCACATCGGCCTTCGCCTCGAGGAGCGCCTTCGCCGCGTCCACGGCGTTCGAGCGCACAGCAAGCCCCAAGGGTGTCCATCCGTCGCGGCCCACGGCATCCACGGCCGCGCCGTATTTCGTGAGCAGCTTGATCGTGTGCACATTACGCAGCAGGGTCGCCTGATGGAGCGCCGTGTTGTCCTTGCCGAAGGCCTTGCAGCCAAGGCTCAGATCCGCCTTGGCCAGTACCAGCAGCTCGACGACCTCGTTCAGACCACCCATGAGCGCCAAGTGCAGCGGCGTGGCGCACTCGATGTTGGGCAAGTTCGGGCTCGCCTTGTGCTCGAGCAGCAGCCGCACGAGGCTCGGGTCACCGGGCGGCGCATCCTCGCCAGCCTCCTCGGCTTGCTCGACCATGCGGATCACGGCCAAGTGCAGCGCGGTCTGGTCGGTGTTGTCGAGCTTCTCGATCTTGCCGTCCACTTTCTTGCCCCACTGTCCTGAATGCTGGCCGTCCGTCCGGAGGCTGATCGCGTTCACCGGTGCGCCATGGGTCAAGAGCTTCTCGCATACGGCGAGGCTGCCGGCCTCGGCGGCAATGTGGATGGGCATCAGGCCCTGCGCGTTGTGTAGGCTCTGCGCCGACGTGAGGGAAGAGATCGCCTGCTTAGCAGCGAGCACCGCGAAGCTCATCGCGTCGTCGGTGGCTGTGGAGCTAATGGCGGATTTGTTCTTGCTGGCCTCGCCGAGGATCATTTCGAGACAAGCAGAATTGGCCGCCGGCGCCTCCTCCTCCTCGACGAGTGGATCGTCACCGATGCTCTCGCCCAGCGCGGCCTTGACGGCGAGATGGAGCGGCGTCTCGCCCTCGGCGTCCTGCTCGCTGAGCTCAATGCCATTCGCGAGCAGCTCCCGCAGCAGCTCGACGTCGTCCGCAATGACGGCCGCGTGCGCCTTGAGCGACGGCGCACCGCACAGCTCGCGCATCTTCTGATCCTTCGCCACCTCGTGCGCTCTCATGCCGTTGCCAGCTTTGATGCTCGGATCTGCCCCACACTCAATGAGCAGCTTGGCAACGGCGTGCTTGGAGCTCTGCGAGGCCATGTGCAGCGGAGTGATGCCAAACTGATTCTGCGCGTTCACGTCGGCACTGTAACGAATCAGCACTTCCGCCACCTCTATGTTGCCCCAAATGGCAGCGACGTGGAGTCCTGTCTGCCCGATCTTGTTGGTAGCGGACGGGTCCATGCCCTCTTCGAGCAGTGCCGTCATGGTGTCCACATCATTGTCCTTGGAGGCGCGAAGGACAAGGTCAAACGGAGCAGCCCCCGCAGGCTTCGCACGCTGGTTCGGTGATGGTGGCATCCGGTGCGAGGCGGCCGCCTGGGGCGCGCACAGCTTCAGAGCAGCAAACAAGTGTATGCCCAGTCGCCCTGGTGGGGGTGCTCAACTTGTGCTCGAAGTGCTCGTCTTTTGTGAATCGGCAAAGCGAAGTGTTTGAAATTTCGAGCGATCCGGCTTGACAGACGCTCACACTCAAACACGCCCTTGGCACAACCCGTCATCGAGCAATCTCCGGAAGATGCACATCGCGAGGGGACGAAGATCCACTCAACATGCTTGCGTCACGAGCCGCCGCACCGCTGGCGCTCCGCAGCCATCCCGAGGTTTACTCGGCAATGCGCTCCCCATTCCCATTGGTCCGCATGGCTGAAACAAGTCAGGTGAAATCATGGTACGACGCTGGCCTCCGGCTCTTGAATGAGCCTGAGTCGCCGACTGTTGAATCCTGGTTCGATGAGGGTCTGGCTGTGGTCGAGCGGCGCAATCAAATGGCCGCTGCGCTCGCGCAGAAGAGAAAGGCGATGCTCCTAAAGCGCGAAGGCGCTGATGCGATTGCACGCCGCGAAGAGAGCACCGCCAAGACCGCAGAGATGGCAGCGGCAAAGAAGGCAGAGCCACGCTCTCTCGAGGCTGAAGTGGACAATTCACAGTTGCCTCCTGCACCGCCAACTCCCCTGCCCTCGCCAGCGCCCTTGGCCACATTGGAGACGTCTGCCTTGCTCGGTAAGCTGCTGCTAACTGTGGCCAAGGTAGCTGAAAAGACGACGGCGGTCATTGATGCACGACTGGCGGAGGCTCCCCTGCCGGCCCGGATCACTGAGCTGGACCGCGTGGAGAAGCTCAAGTTTGCGGTTCCACGGTATGCCTTGGCAGCAGCGCAGCTGGCTTACGAGGACGCGACGGCCAAGCTTGAGGAGCTGTGGACGCCCGAGACGCAGGAGACTGCGCAGCGCATTGCCACGGAGATCCTCGCTGTCTCCAAGGGATTGGCCGTGGCGGGCATGGAAACGGCGAAGCAGCTTGCGGAGAAGTTCACCGAGCAGGCTAAGGCGGCCACCGAGGAGGAGCCCCAACGCACGGCGGCAGCGGAGGAGTCTGAACGAGTGGCGCGGCCCTCGGTGGATTCAATCTCGGATTCAATCTCGAAGTCAATCTCGATGGATTCAATGCCGCCGCCGATGGCCCCTGCGCCTGCACCCGCGCCCGCAGCTCCCAAGATGGCCGACATCGTCGACACTGCGGGCGGCGCTGGTGCTTTCAAGACCCTCGCCGCAGCGCTTGGTGCTGCCGGCCTCGTCGACACCATGAAGAGTGTGGGGCCCTTCACCGTGTTCGCGCCGACGGACGCCGCCTTTGCCAAGCTGCCCGCGGGCACCATCGAGGACCTCCTCAAGCCCGAGAACAAGGCCAAGCTCGCCGCCATCCTCACGTACCACGTTGTGCCTGGCAAGGTGATGGCCAGCACTGTGGTCACCATGGATGGCGCGAAGGTGCCCACCGTCAACGGCGCCGAGGTCACCATCAAGGTCGGCAAGGACGGCGTCATGGTCGACGGCGCCAAGGTCACGACGACCGACATCGAGTGCACCAACGGCGTCATCCACATCATCGACTCCGTCATCCTACCAGCGGCGGTGCCGGCCAAAGAAAAAGAGGAAACGTTTTCATTCATGGCGCCTCCGCCCGGCCTCGAGTGCAATGATGATGACGAGTGCGTGCTGCCCGAGTTGGAGAACGAGGACGAGGAAACCTCGGCCGTTGCCGACGAGGGGGACTCGATGGCCGCGGGTATGGCTGTTGTCGAGCGGCGCAACCAAATGGCAGCTTCGCTCGCGCAGAAGAGGAAGGTGATGCTCCTGAAGCGCGAAGGCGCTGCTACGATCGCTCGCCGCGAGAAGATCGAAGCCGAGGAGCAGAAGAGGAAGGTGATGCTCCTGAAGCGCGAAGGCGCTGCTACGATCGCTCGCCGCGAGAAGATCGAAGCCGAGGAGCAGAAGAGGAAGGTGATGCTCCTGAAGCGCGAAGGCGCTGCTACGATCGCTCGCCGCGAGAAGATCGAAGCCGAGGAGCAGAAGAGGAAGGTGATGCTCCTGAAGCGCGAAGGCGCTGCTACGATCGCTCGCCGCGAGAAGATCAAAGCCGAGGCCACGCAGCAAGCAGCGACCAAGGCTGCGACTGTTGCAGCCGAAGCAGCAAAGACAGCTGCTGCGGCTGAGGTGGAGCGCATCGCGGCCGAGGCAGCGGCGGCGGCTGAGGCGGAGCGCATCGCTGCCGAGGCATCGTCGGCGGCTGAGGCTGAGCTTATCGCTGCGGCAGCGGCTGAGGCGAAGCGCATCGCTGCCATAGCGGCGGAGGCGGAGCGCATCGCTGCCGAGGCAGCGGCGGCGGCTGAAGCGAAGCGCATCGCTGCGGATCAAGCCAAGGCTGATAAAGCTGATAAGCAAGCCAAAACTGCTAAGGAGCAAGCAAAGGCTGATAAGGCTGATAAGGCTGATAAGCAAGCCAAGGCTGTCAAGGAGCAAGCAAAGGCCGATATGGCGAAGGAGAAAGCCAAACAGGAAAGGCAGCAAGCAAAAGCCGTCAAGGAGGAGGCGAGAAAATTAACCGACGAGGAGGAGGCGTCGCCATTGTCAGCAGCCGATGGGTCGGCACCCGACGAGGCAAAGCGCAAGACGGCGGAGCAAGCGGAGGTCGAGCGGCTTGCTGCCAAGGCAGCGGCAGCAGCCGAGGCAGCGGCAGCGGCCGAGGCAGCGGCAGCGGCCGAGGCAGCGGGAGCAGCCGAGAAAGCGGCAGCGGCCGAGGCAGCAGTAGCAGAAAGACGTCTCAAGCTTGACTACATCAGGGCGCAGCTCAGCATTTCAGACACGCTTCCGGTGAAGGAAGTCGTCCAGCAGGCGAACGCTATGGTGGGCTTACCCAACAAGGGCACTCTTTCGACGCAGGTGGAGGCGCTCTTTGAGGCGGTTGCCGTACCCGACCTGAAACGCTTGGCAGCGGAGAAGGCGCAGGCCGAGAGGGAGCAAGCGGAGAAGGCGAAGGTCGTCAAGGGTGCGGCAGTCATCATGCCAGGTGACATTCAACCGGGCTTCTCGGGAGGGTGGTGAGAACGTGAACATGGAGCATGTAGACGAGATGCATGAAAACGATGCTAAGTTTTACATGCCATGGCCAGCAGACAATGACGTTCTACCGGGCTTCTCACCCTGGTGGCTTCTACATGGGACAAGATGCAAGAGCATAATTGTAAGCTTCCATGCCATGAGATTGCCTTGAAGGTGAATAGTGAATGGGGCCGGAGGAACCTATGCCAATGTCTCGCCTAGGCTCCAGAGCTGGATTGCGGATCGGCGACGAGACGAGTCCGGAATCACGTGGTCACAAGAAGTTGCTGTTCGTACGGGTAGTGTAGGGGCGGGGGGCGGGATCGCTCTAAAGCCCGAAGGGGTTGAAGTCGAGTTAAAGTCGAGTGGGTGGCCCTTGCTGTATAATGCTAGATACGAATAAAGCAATCGGGTCCTGAATGGTGGTGAATGCGCCTGTCAGATCGTGCTATCTATCGTGTAGATTTGTTTCCCCAGAGCTCTGAGGCCGGGTCGGAACAAATCTACAGAGTAGAGAGTTCAGAATATGGGCGGGCACGGCAACGACCAGCGCACAGCTAGCCTCAATGCATTCCAACCCTCGACCTGCTGCACACACCTCACTTGAAGCAGCCTCTCCGCAATCGGCAGTGCGATGTCATAGGAGCGCTTAATAGCGAGCGGCGCAAACGTGGGCGCAAAGCTGGGCAGCGGAGCGTCAACCGTGCTCGGCAGCGAGGAGGTACTGCTCGCTTTGGATCGCGCAAAGTGCGGCCTCATTCTCTTCCTGCTGCTCACCAGCATGAAGTAAGCGCGGGCCTGCGTGAGGGCGTCGTAAATCACGAGCCGGGTGCGGCAGCCCCGGTATTGGCGTTGAATGCGCCGAACGGCCGCATGTACGGCCTTCATGCGCTTGCGCATGCGGTTCGCGCGCACGATTGCCTGGATCATCGTGGCGTTGCCACTTTGCAGGCGCAGGCGTGCTTTCGCGAGCCACACTCGCGAGCCCGACTGGATGATGGCGCTCGCTGCCTGGGTGACCATGCGCTGATTCTCGAGCGCCTCCGAAAGCTGGGTGAGGGCAGACATCTCCAGGCCGGAGCCCTTGCCGCCTTGCACGCGCACGGGCGTGTGCTTGACGCGGATCTTGCTCTTCGGAGGGATCTGCGCCTCGAGTCGGCCTAGACGGTGATTCAATGTTCGCACCATCAGGTTGAGCAGATGGCCCACCGCGTTCTCTGTGGGCTGGCGCGCCGTGTCCCACCATTCGCCGTCTTCGCGCTTCACAAAGTTCTCATACTTCTCGCGGCTCGTTTCCCTGAGGTGCATAAGGAACTCAAAGGCGTCCGCCTGCCCAGATGCCTCGAGCTGATCATCCGTGGGCAGTGCCTTGCAAAGCGCAGCGCGCACGATCGCCTCAAGGAAGTCCCAAAAGGAGAGATTCTCGACTTTTTCGCGACTCTTGAGCGCGTTCTCGTCAATGACGCACATGCGACTCCATAGAAAGATGAGCCGCGCGTCATCGATCGACAGGTCGTCGTCGATGATTGCAAGGTCGCGCGCCAGCTGCACCCACTCGACGACGGAGAGGAGCTTGTTCGACTCCGCTTGCTTCTTACCCAAATCGCCGTCTCCCTTGGCGTAGCGTTCGTAGAGCATTCGCAGCGCCGGCTCATACATCCGGAGCGCGGAGTCTGTCGCCTGCGTGTAGCAATACTTATCGCGAAATTCGTTCGAGTCCTGGCGCGTCGCGGGATCACACTTGGCCTTCATCGTCTCGAACAGCTTCACGAGAGCGTCGGACACGTCAGTCAGCTTCGCCCTGCCCGTGAGCACGTAGCGCGCGACCGCGACCCGGCACAGGCATTGCATGTACTCGGCACGCGTTAAGCCGAGCTTAGAGTTGTGTTCAAACCTCTTGCGCTTCGTCGTCGTCTTCTTCTCGGGCGCCTGGTAGATGCCGAGCGCATTCACCAACGGCCCCTCCTTCACTGCTGTGTTGGCGACGACGAAGATGAGGTCATAGTTGCCCATGTCGGCGGTGCCTGACCCGCTGACCACGAGCTCACACTCCTCAAGGAACGCCGAGTAGCCCAGGTTCGTGATATGGAAGAGGTCGTCGGACGGGCTCTGCGTCGCATAGTGGTCGAAAGTCGACAGGAAGAAGCGCGCATTCACTACGAAAACGGACTCCATCTCCTTGAGGAACGCGTCGAGCTTGGAACGAGGCACGCTGCTCTGGTCTTTGGTCTTCATCGCGGCGTCATGCTTGAGCAGGAACTGGGTCAGATTGCTCGTCTCGATACACTCGCGCCAGTCGGTCTGCACCGCTCGCTCGAGGCAGCGATCCGTGTCCCAGAAATCCTTCGAGTCGGACCATTTCTCGCGACCGCGCCATATCGACTCGGCAATACGATACGTACTGCTCGATCCGCTCCCACCGCGACCGCGATTGTCGTTGTCATTGCCCTTGCTTAATCCGCTCCCACTTCGCCCGCGATTGTCATTGCCATTACTGTTGTCGTTGTCGCGCGGACACGACGTGCGCGATGCCACTGGTGCCGCTGCGGCCTCGGGCACGAAGAGCCGATTGCGCTGCACGCAGACTAGTGCGTGCTCAAAGGCGCGTCCCGACGCGCTCGAGGTGGGGTCGCGCTGAATCCCCTTGAGCGCACGGTGCGCTGAGAACTTGAAGTCGCGATGGCGCTTCTCGAACTTGGAGACGCGCTCGGCCAGCTCGCGCCGCCGCTCGAGGGTCAGCGAGATCGGGATCTCCCGCTCGAGGGTCAGCGAGATCCCTAGCTCCGCCATATGCTTCGTTACCGCCGGCGCGTCGCCGAGGGTGCTGACGGCCTGAGCAGGAGCCGCCGGCGCCGCGACAGTAGACGCGGTTTCAGCGGTCACCAAAGCTGACGCTTTGAGAGAGGACGTGCCAAGGATTGGGGCACGGCGGTGAGACGGCTGCGAGTTTAGGTGCGGCGAGATGCCGGGAGAAGCTGGTGCCGAGGAGTCAAGCCGAGGTCGTGTACACGCGCGCGAGATGGCTGCTGCAGAAATTGGCGGCGGCCGGTGGCGTGGGACGATTGCACTGTTTGCAGCACCAGAGGTGGCGGTGTTTGCGGTGGAGGCGGTCGTCATGCCGAGCGCGTGCACATTGCCTGATCGCCCCAACTCAGCATGCTTGGGCGATCGTGCTGTAAGATGAGCGGCGGGCTCGTCATCAGCTTCCACTAGTACCGTCTCAAACTGAAATGCGGGCGAGCCTCTCGACGGCGTCCAACCTCGAGCGCCCGCGGTGAGCCAGTGCCGAGGAGCTGTGCGCAAAGCCTGTTGCACGAAAGCTGGTCGCAGCAGCGGCTGACGCGCGCTCCAAGGTCGTGTCGATGGTGGCTCGGCGGCGGCGTCTGCTGTTTGTCGAGCGGCACGTGCAGATGCAGGTCGTGGTGCCGTGCCAGTACTTGGTGGTCTGGGAGCGAGTCCAGGCGTGAAACCTGGCGTGAGTCCGGCTTCGTCCACGTCGTCGGCGGTGATCCTCCGAGTTTTGCGGGCCCCTTCAAGAAATTCACGAAATGTTGATGGATGCCGTGCCTGCTCAAGACAGGCCTTGCAAGCGCATGCTCGGAACCCACTCCGATAGCATCGTTCAGGACCCTGCGGCGCTTCAGGAATGGGCTTGCAAGCCTCGGCCGACACACGAGGAGGCAGAGCACGCAGCACGGCCTCATACATCTTGTTGGCATGCGTTCCTCCAGACTCACAGTCCGTTAAAGCGATTGCAGACATTGCCTCGGCGCGTCCGCGTCCCATTCCTGCAGGTTGGCACGTGGCAGCTCGGCGCCGCACCGCGTCCGTCCGAAAGGCCGCCCGTCCTCTCTTAGCGCATTGTCGGTGAACGGGGTCCTGCGCGGCGGGGGCGCCCTGTGAACATATGTGAACTCGGGACGGAAGACGCCGGTTCGAGTGTGACCTTCGTGACTATGAATACGAGACTTCTCGTCGTTTTATTGGTGTGAAAACGTGTACCATGGCGACGAGACGTCCACCTGTCGCGAGCCCACGCCTGAGCACTCGCTTGCTGGCTCCACCGCCCGTCGACCCGGCCATTCCACTAGAGGGTTTCCATTGGGAGGCATCACTTGGACGCTTCATCAACGGCGACGGCTACGAATTCAACCCGAGGGACGGCATGTTCCTGAACACCCTGACTCGCAAAGAGTACTCCTTCGACACATCAGACCGACTCTTCAAGCCTCGCTCTTCCGACAGTGACGGCAGCGCTGCCGAGCCCTTTACTCCCGTCAAGGAACTCCTGTCCGGCGTGTCGACCGAGCTGACGGCACGCAAGGAGGCGCTCACATCTCTCATCGGCCAGCTCACGCGCCGTTTCACGCCGCGCAGCGGCGCTGCGACAGCGCCCCACGACGAGGAAGAGGTCGTAACGCTGGGACGTGATGCCGTTCGCATGCCAAGCCTCGGGCCTTCGCCTGCGCCGGCGGCTCGGCCGGCACAGGCATCCTCAGCGCCGCGACGGCGTTGGGGCGATGATGGCGATGAGTATGCTGACGAGAACATCGCACAGCCGCCTGTGCCACCGCCGCCGCCGCCCTCGAGCTCTTCGATCCAGGCCGCTGCCACGGGGCGGACGCCGGTGCTGGCGCCTGCCAATGGCATGCACACGGAGGCACGTATCTGCTCGCCGCGCCTCGCCGCTACAACGAGCACCAGCGGCGGCAGCACCAGCGGCGGCAGCACCAGCGGCGGCAGCACCAGCGGAAGCGGTGGTGCCGGCGGCAGCGGCGGCGGTGGAGTGCCACTCAGCGCGAGCAGCACCCACGAGCCGTGGCGTGGAGTCAACTCGGCACGGCTCTCCAGCACCCGCCCACGAGCCTCTCCCGGGGCTCCAGCCACCTCCACCACCTCCACCACCTCCACCACCTCCACCCAGCCAACGGCCACTGGCGGCGGAGCGTTGTCGTGGGCACCGCCCTCCGCCGCCGCCTTGTCGGCTGCCTCCCCGCCCTCGGCTGCCCGGGTGAGCCTGTGCTCGCCGGGGCTGCGCTCGCCTCCGCCTCGGCCTCTGCCATTGGAGACCGGAGGCAACTCAAGGCATGCCCATGGGCCCAGCGCCAGCGCCAGCGCCAGCGCCAGCGGCGCTTCCGGCTGCAGCGCTGGCGGCAGCGGCGGCGCTGGCGGCAGCGGTACGCGGGGAGAGGTGCTCAGTACTGCGCGAGGCCCTGCGAGCGTGCCTCTCGGCACCGAGCGCGCGCCCTCGTCAATCTCGCCTCAATCTCCGCTGTCTCCGCCCTTGCCACTCGGCCTCTCATTCGGCGTAGGCGCTCAGTACGGCGCTCAGTACGGCGGCTTCGGCTCGCCCGGCAGAGCAAGCGCCCGGGACGGCGCAGCTGCCGAGTCGGAGCGCCGTGCAGCACGGGACACACCTCTGGCGGAAGGAGCTCGCTCGGAGCTCGCCGCGACGCGAGAGGCCCTCCGGCAAGCCCAGGCGCGACACGCTAAGGAGCTCGAGGCGGTCCGACGGGGCTGGAGCGCACGGTGCGATGAGCTCACCGTGACCATCGGCAAGCTGCGCAGGCAGATGGAGGGTGGAGGGGAGGTTGGAGGGCCGGACGCCCCGGCCGGCGCGGCCGGCGCGGCGGATGCCGAGCCAGTGAGCGCTGACATGAAAGCCGTGGCGGCACCGGTGGGGGCGGCGGCGGAAGCCGAGCCCACTGGCGCGCGATCGACGGATTCGATTGCGATGGTCGCCAGCTGGGAGGCCAGATTGCAATCTGAGGTCGCCAGCTGGGAGGCCAAGGTTTCATCACTCGAGGCTGCCCTGACCGAGGCACGATCGGCGGCGGCGGACTCAGCAGCACAGGCCAAGGCGTGTGCCGAGGCAGCCGACGTCCGTGTGGCAGCGGCCGAGGCGGAGGGGCGCAAGTTTGCCGAGGAGGCCCGTGAGTGGCGTCGGCAGGCGGAGCGCGCCATCGTCGAAGCCAAGGCCGCTCGTGCGTGCCCGCCCTCGCCCTCGCCATCGGCTTCCTCGACGCCGCTCCCCCCTTCTCCGAGCGTCGTGTCGAGCGAGAAGCGCGCCGCCGCCGCTGAAGTGGCCGCTGCAGAGGCTGCGGCGGCTGCAGCAGAGGCCATGAAGCGTGCCGACACGTGGCAGGCCGAAGGGGCGTGCGTCGCCGAGAGGCTGCACGAGCAGCTTGGCGCCCTCGCGCTCGCCCTCGAGGGCATGCAAGTGCCCGATATGGCGTTCTCTGGCGTGGCGGAGAGTGAGTGCCGGCGCGCCGTCACCTCTGCCGAGGGACGGCTACAGCTCGAGCAGCAGCGGTACATGCAACAAATCGAGCGCCTCGAGTTCGAGAACGAGGAACTTCGGCGTGCGACGCGGGCCAAGTCGGACAAGATTAACGCACTCAAGCAGCAGCTCACCGAGCGCAGCAATACCGAGCGCAGCAATCAGCAATAGCAACACTGCTCGGTAGGGGCACTCTGGCACTCTGGTACTCTGGTCGCGATCAGTTCGTCCGCGGGGTCGACATCAGCTCACCTCAGTCGGGATCAGAGGACACGCGATGAACACGCGAGAAGGTCGAAGGCTCGAAGCTCGCCAATTTTTCCTGCTGCTACGTGCCAGCTGCGCGGAACCCAGAGCTGGCCGTCGTGTGCGGGGTCCCCGGTGGAGCCACCTAGACGACCTGTAGATCGATGTCATATAGATCGGTGCCGGCTGCCGCTTTCACAAAACCCTAAAGAAACCCCACCCCCACAGTGTTCAAAGCCTATGGGGTAATTACCGTACCTGAGTAGCAGTGGGAAGGTCCCCCTAGGTCAAAAAAGTGCGCCCCACAGTGTTCAAAGCCTATGGGGTAATTACCTGAGTAGTGGGAAGGTCCCCCTAGGTCAAAAAAGTGCGCCCCACAGTGTTCAAAGCCTAT
>Ga0210246_102369_pt1 | contig 11651 bp, 5 predicted proteins | sample ChrtobMetaP3_8mM_FD_155469 | JGI IMG/M metagenome (GOLD analysis project Ga0210246, IMG submission 155469) | Chrysochromulina tobin associated microbial communities from unialgal haptophyte culture, Seattle, Washington, United States - P3_8mM | ecosystem: Host-associated > Algae > Haptophytes >...
AAAACAGTGTTATTAACGTTTAACAACAACAAGCCTTTCATCATTAACATTAACATGAAACAACGTTAAGGAAAAAAATTAACGCTTCCTTAACGTTAGAACTCAAATCTAACGTTAGGCTACTCTAACGGCTCGGTAAGTAGGTCTCACCACTCATCCAGGGGCTCCGGGCCGAGCGCCGGGTTGAGCTCATTCCACACGCGATAGAAGCCCACGCTTAGCATGATGCCGAAGATCCAGTAGCGCAGCGAGCCTGCGCCCGCGTCGCGCGCCGGCGGCGGCGCCCCCCGTGCGCCCATTTCCTCCTCGTCAGGGTTGTCAGCATCGTCCTCCCCCTCGCCGCCTTGCTGCTCCTGCCGCTGCATCCGCTGCAGCTCCTTGACGATCAGCGGGTCCAACAGGTCAATGCCATGCTTCTTGGCGTCGGCAATCTGCTCTGGCGTCGGGTTGGCGAAGTCGATGTTCTTGGGGTCGTTGCGCGCCGAGCGCACCTCCTCCTCCGCAGCAAGTCGTTTGTACTCTTCAAGCTGTTGCCGATGCACCGCCAGCTTCTTCTCGAGCTCGTCAGCATCCGCATGGCGTCTGTTCTCACGCAGGTGGGCGATGGCCGCCTCGGCCTCCCGCGCCTCCTTCTCCGCCATCTCGGGCGTGCGCGGCTTACCCGCCGCCGGGTCGTTCAGCTTCTTCTCCTCCTCAGCACGTGCCCTCTGAGCCGCGAGCGTCTTCTCGTCGTACAGCTCACTCTTATCGAAGAGGCCCTTGAGCGCGGACGCGTCCTTCTTCTTGGCCTCGAGGCGCCCCTTTTTGAGCTTCGTGAGCAGCGCGCGGATCTCCTTGTCGTCGGGCGCGGCCGCCGCCGCCTCGCTGAGGTCGGCAATGGCCGAGTCATTGTCGCCGTCGGTGGCGGTCAGTGGCTCGCTCCGCGCGCGCGCGCGCCGGTAGAGCGCCTTCGAGTTGAGGCCGTCGAGTTCGAGGGCGTTCGTGCACGCCTGCACGCACCGCTTGTAGTCCTCGTCGATGCTCGAGCCTAGCTCGGGCTTCCCCGTACATGCGCGACCGAGGAAGCACGCACCCAAGTTGTTGTAGCACGACGTGGCAAAATCGCGCACCGCCCTGCGCTCGTCCTCGTCCTCGGCCCGGCCCTCGCCAACGATGTCGTCGATCAGGTCGATGGATTCGTCCTTGATGCCTTTGTTCTTCCAGTCAGGGTCGTTTTGCCGCAGGTACCGGAAGGCGCCGATCGCCGCCTCGTAGCACTCGACCGCACTCGCATACTTCTTCTTCCGGAAGAATTCGTTGCCCTGCTCCTTGAGCTCGGCCGCCCCGGCGAGCCGCGCGCCGACGGGTAGCTTGCGCAGCTCGAGGCACGTTTGGTTCTGCATCCACATCGAGTTCTGCAGGTAGGTGGGGTACCCCTCGAACTTGCGGCGGTGCTTCTCCATCTCATGGCTCTTCATACCCATCGCATGGTGCATCATGTTGCCAAACTCGGTGGACCGATCCATGATCCCTGGCGTGTTTAGCATGTTGCCCGGCATATTAGTGGCTCCGAGCGCCGATCGTCCCGCGAAGCTCGCATTGGACGCGACTTGTCCACAGTCTTGCACACGCTGTGTGAATGAAAGGCAAAATTTCGCAAGCGACGCGCACGGAAGCCAAGACTCGGGCCGGCGTTGTGGCGGAGATTCGCTTTTTGCGCGGCGAGGAGGCGTTTCGAGTTTGCGAGACCCGCTGGCCTCACAAGCAATGGCGGGCAGCTTCGAAACGCCCGAGGATCTGCCGCGCGCGCTGCGATCCTGGGCAGGGCGCTGCCTCTCCGACGAGTCCGCACCGCTGTTGACGTCAGTATTGCTCACGTGGGCGTGCGATGCTACCGACGAGGCCTCTCGAGTACAATGGCGGGAGCTCAACGACCTCTGCAGGGACTCTGAATTTGGATTCGGACATAGCAGGGCGGACGCCGTCGAGGAGCGCGATCGCAGCCGCGCTGCTGATGCGTCACTCGGCACCGGACCGGTGATGGTCGACTTCAGCCCTCCAGAGCCGCAGGGCGCGTCTGAGGCCGCTGAGACCCGTTGGATGGAAGCCGAGCATGGTAAAGAACGGGGCACTTTTGGCAGCTCGCGCGACGCTTCCATTCACATTCATACTATGAACGCGGCGCTCATGCCATTGCCAAAGGCTGGGCGGACCTCGCAGACCATTCGATTACGCTTCCAAATCCCCGGCCCGGGCGCCTACTCGCCAGACGTCGGCAGCGTGCCGTTCGCGAGCACCTCACACACCTCGTTGTTTCCACAGGGCGCGACGTGGGGGCGTGACGACCGGTACAAGCACCTGTCGCGTGCCGTGACGCCGAGTGCTGCCGCACTCTCGGCTTCGACCCCCCTGCCACCGCTCAGTGGACCGTCCTCTGGCTTCTATCCCATGCCGGTACGGACCCACCTGCCCATGCTTCGCCGGACGCTCACGGTCGCTCGTCACACGTGCTGCCCCCTCTGCTTGCTGACGAACTCCCATCGGCCCCGACTGCCCGGCCGCAGGTCTTTCCCGCGCCTAAGGAGCGTGCATCGGGTATCGGCAGCCGCTGCCGCGCGCGCCTGTTCCCACCCGCCGCCATGCTTCCCGGCGGTCAACCCCCAGAGCGCATCCGCGAGAGGATCGAGGCCGTGCGTGAGCTCAACAAGAAGACCCTCGTCGGCCCCGACCCGTGCTCGTACTCGCCGGGCAACAAGTTCAATTCGGAGTTCCCCACAAAGAGTGTGGGCCGTCTGTCGGCCCAGGGCCTTTTTCGCCCGAGCACTGCGCTTGACGAGGAGGGCGCCTCAGTGTACGAGATCGAGAGGCAGGCTGAGGAGATGCGCAGGGAGGCGCGCGACCGGAGGTATGACCAGCGCCGCCGCGAGGATGTTGAAGTTGAGCTCAACCGCGTGCGGCAGAAGCACCTACTGCTCGCGGCGGGGGCGAAGCGAAGCATTGGACAGAGCGCAGGTAGCGAACGGTCAACCTCCTCCGGCGAGATGGATGTACTTGCGGAGCTGCGAAAGCGGCTCGATGGCAGCCTGCAGCGCATGTCCGACCTCTTCTCCGCCATCGACGTGAGCTGGGACGGGCTGGTGTCGCGCGAGGAGCTCGGCGTGGCGCTCGCCGGCCTCGGTCTCGACGTCTCTCGCGACGAGGTGCGCGCGCTCTTCGACCGTATTGACGTGGACCGCTCAGGCGAGATTGACTTCCGGGAGCTCAAGCGAGCTCTCTACCGACCTCCCTCGTCCAAGAAGAACAGCGCCGAAGCCGCCCATTCGCGATGGGAGGCGGCCAAGACCGCCGCACGGCCCTCGACGATCTCGGATGAGCAGCTCAAGGCGTATCAGGGACTGGGCATTCGACGGAGGGCGGGAGCTCACAAAACCAACAGCCCGTGGGCGACAGGCCCTGGGCGCAAAATCTCGGTTGAGTTCCTAAGTGGCATGGAGCCGCCGGAAGTAAGGAGCATGGGGCCTGCTCAGTACGACCCCCGCCCTGGCACTCATTACGTCAAGCACCGAACGTGCGACCTGGGTGGCGATGTTGGAAGAAACAAACGGTCGCCATTGCAGGCGGAGCCGGGCACGGTCGCGGGCTACATTTACCGCGCTCGTGATCAGTCGGAGGGGGCATGGACGATGAATTTATAGACGTGCGTCAGACGCTCACAAGGGCGACCGAGTAAGACGACCTCGGGGCTACGACGATGCGTACTTATACGTAGCCTTCGTCCTTGGATCGGATGGTGGGATTCGCCCGGGACATTCACATGCGCTCCCGGGGAGCGGGGTTGCGTTCGATGCTTGCCACTTGCTTGCCTGCGCCGTCTCGCAGAGATTGTGTGCAAGCAAGCACTGCGGCCTCCTCATCCTGTGGGTCGTCGGTGCAGGTCCGAGGTCGCCGGTTCCCTCGTCCCCTGTGAACACAGAACGAAAATTGTTCAGAAAGGCTCATGTAATTGGACAAATAAGGAAACGCCACACGGGATCAATTGCTGGGGGTTCCAGGACGTGCAGGTCATCTACCAGCGCACTTGCTCCCACAAGCACAGGACGTCACTGAGCGGTTCTGAGGTCAGGTCGGACCGCTGAGAAAATGACGCTTTTTTTTGCCCAGGAGTTGTCGAGAGGGTGTTTCAAGACTCCCTGTAGTTAGTAGGGGGCCCTCGGAGGCGCGGGGGGGTTAGGGGGGGGTAAAAACAAAAATCGTGAAACGAAGGCCTTCGGAAATAGGGAATTTGAAGGGAATCGTGAATCGAAGGCGTTTCGTCACTAGAAACCCTATCCATGGCGCACCTAAGCATCATCGACGCGGTTGCGTGAGCGGAGCGACTTGTTAAGCTCGCGACCGCCCGGCTCGTACTCGGAGACGAAGGAGTACTACGAAGTCATCCTGAAGGAGTCAATCGTCTTCCTCAAGACCAACGACAAGCGTGGCACCTCCGTCTTTCTGGTGAAGCCGAGCTTGAAGCCGTGCCAGTCCAACGCCGTACATCACGCCCAAGGTGCAGCGCGGCCTGGGCTCTTTCGGCACGGTTGAAGAGGCTGCTGTTGGTGCTTAAGGCACTGGTCGCTGGGCAGTGCCGACGCCGCTCTCGCAACCACCGTGGTGAAGGCTGCCGCCCAGGCGAACGGCGCAAACTGTAGCCCTTGGCTCTGCGAATGCTGATGCTTAAAACGGTCCAGTGTGCGCCATAGGGTCCGGCGATGAGGGTGGCGTACAATGTATGAGCAAAACGTGTTGTAGCGGTCATATAAGTCATTCAAGCACACGTTCAATCACGCGCTATTGGAATCGAAGATAAGTGGCACCATTTTCTTCGCGCAGTGGTGGGTGCTAGACCTGACCTCAGAACCGCTCCACTGCCTTCGGCACTGCGCAGTACGACTTCGCGCACGCGTATTATATGTTAAACGCCAACCAGTCGGCGCCAAGTCGCTTCTTGCTGGCGACTGACACGCACTTCTGGCCGCCTTCACATTCGCGAAGTAAGTGGATGGCCGTGAGCGACGCAGCCAGCGAGCGCGACGGCCTTCTCATCGCACGCTCGACCAGCGTGCTCCTGCGGCTCCTCGACGACTTGGCGGCCTTTGCCCGAGGCGGCGGTGACGGAGCGATCCACCTCGGGGACGCTGTCTGCGGCGGGGGCGGTTTCAACCAGTCTGCAGATGTCTACACGAGCTCTCTGCGCTGGTTGCGTGCCATGGAGACTCGCGCCGCAGGAAATTGGCCCATCCACCATGTTCCCGGCAACCATGACCTCTCGCCTGCAGGTGGTGGGCTGCGAGCGTGGGAGAGCACGATGGCAGCGACGTGCATACGAGACAGCAGCAGCCCAGAGGAGAGCATCGCCACTTGCGATGTGGATGGTGGGAGCCAGCCAGGTGCGGATGCGTCCCCCATCTACCGCTCACTGCTCACGAGCCACCCGACGTGGCGCCTGCTGCTTCTTAATTCGATGGATGGCAGAATGAATTTCACAGCGGAGGTGTAATTACATACGTGGCGCCTGCTGCTTCTCAATTCATAGGTGACATCCTGTGTACACTCCTAGTGCCCGAGTCGTCGGGGGAAGGCCCAACAATTGGCGGAATCACTCCAGACGCGCTAAGACCGAGTCGTCGGGGGAATGCCCAACAACTGGCGGAATCACTCCGGACGCGCTAAGACCGAGTCGTCGGGGGAATGCCCAACAACTGGCGGAATCACTCCGGACGCGCTAAGACCGAGTCGTCGGGGGAATGCCCAACAACTGGCGGAATCACTCCGGACGCGCTAAGACCGAGTCGTCGGGGGAATGCCCAACAACTGGCGGAATCACTCCGGACGCGCTAAGACCGAGTCGTCGGGGGAATGCCCAACAACTGGCGGAATCACTCCGGACGCGCTAAGACCGAGTCGTCGGGGGAAGGCCCAACAACTGGCGGAATCTCCCTCTCTCTCTCTCTCTCTTGGGACCAAAAAAGCGGTCAGCGAGATCTGCCGACATCTGTACGCCATATCCTGAGTTGAACTCGGCCGCAATGAAGACGGTGTTCGTACGGGTGTATCCAAGTGACTCATCGAGGCGCTCGAAAGAGAGGATAAAGGGGGTGGTATAGACGGGCCCCCTCAATATGAGGGTGACGCCCGTGTAGTAGCACGCCCCCTCCTGGCGCTCGTACTGGTCGAGCGCCCACTTGAGGTCGAGATGTAGGGCACGACCGAAAGCGCACAGGCGTTTGATAAGCATAGACCGGAGCTCGCTCTTGGCCGAAGTCAGGGCGGTGGCGCGGGCGGTGTGGACGTGGGCACGGCGCGCGGTTTCGTCGGCTTCCCAGCGCGCCCGCGTATAGACAATCTGAAAGACCTTGTCCTGGTCGAGCCCGGCACAGGTGTTCCAAATCAACGGCACCACATGGAAGGTGCCGACGTCGTACGTGCAACATGACCCACGGATCGCCCAGTTGCGGTCGATGGAGTACGCCCACGGATTGCCCCATGTGCAACCTGGGCGCACGTCGAGCTGTAGGCGAAGGGGCGGCAGCGGTGGCGGCGGCTCGATCCCGACTGGCCACTCGGCGAGTTGCAGGCGCCGCTCGAGCTCGCCGCCGCGCCAGGGCACAAGGCCACGCTGGTGGACCACTTGCGCGATGACCGTCGCCGCGCCGCGCAAGAGGCGGGCCTGTTGGCGCTCGATCTGTATACGCATTCCCACGGGCGGTAGGGGCCCACCCCAGCGCGTGAAGTTCTCGAGGCCCTGCATCCCCGGCCTCAAGCGCGTGCGCACGTCGCAACCAAATAGCTTCGAGTCAAGGACGCTCCGCTGCCAATCTCGGCCTCTGGCATGCTGGTTCGCGAGCACCGCGTCCAGCCAGGCGGCCGTGGCATCATCAAGCTGCGCCCGATCGAAGCGCACGGCCGGCAGGGCGGCGGGGGCGGCGGGCGCCGGCGGGCTAGTGGGGGTGCTGGCGGCGCCGCCGACGGTCCACGTGGCATAGGCCGTGCAGTCCATCCCTACGAATGCCGGCGAGAGGTGGCTGGCGTAAGCGGCCGCGTCTGTCGGCATCTGGCCGGTGTAGGCTTCGCCGAACTCGATCGGGTCGGGCGGGAGCGCCGGGGCCGGCAGCACATCCCAGTCGTCGAGGTCGATCCAACTGAGCTCACCGGCCAATTCGACGCGCACCGCCCTCAGGTCGTCCGACGCGTACACGCGCACGCGCTCGAATTGGGTGATATGACGGTTCCCCTGACGTAGATCTCGGACCTCGATCCATGATCCCACGGCGAATGCATGGCCGGCGAGGGCCTCCACGCCGAGCACCGCGCGCACGGCGGCGGCAGCCGCCACGCCGGCCGGCCTTGGCTTGGGCGGTTGCATCAATGACATCCTGTATTCTTGCTGGAGCCGCCGTTTCCGATCCCCGCGGTTCCAACCAACCACCTTTGCACTCGCTGCTGCCGCCGCCGCCGCTGCTCGCTCAGGCCCAAGGTGCCTCGCGAAGTGCAAGGCCGCCTCCTCTGGCGTCGCGAAGAAGCCCAAGTATCGCGTCTGCGTCTGGCGGGGAATCCCCTGGATCTGCACCCGGTACTTGCCACTCTGCTTCTGCACGCCCTCAAAGCCCGACCCGTTGCTCGACGACACGAGCACGAGCCCCTCGGCCGCCGCGGTCGCCCTGGCCTCGTCTGCCGTGAGCGGCTGGAGCGTCGCAGCGATCCTCGCCTCCGCCGCCTCTATCGCCGCTCGCGCCGCCCCAGCGCGCCTTGCATAGCACAAGGCCGCCTCCTCCGGCGTCGCGAAGGAGCCCAAGTATCGCGTCGTGCCATTCTCCTGGATCTGCACATTGTACTTCATGTCACAATGTTTCTTGCGCACGCCCTTGAAGCCTGTCTTGCTGCGCGACGACGGTACGAGCTCGAGCCCCTCGGCCGTCGCGGCCGCCCTGGCCTCGTCTGCCGTGAGCGGCTGGAGCGTCGCAGCGATCCTCGCCTCCGCCGCCTCTATCGCCGCTCGCGCCGCCCCAGCGCGCCTCGCGTAGCACAAGGCCGCCTCCTCCGGCGTCGCAAAGGTGCCCAAGTGGCGCGTCTGGCCATTCTCCTGGATCTGCACTAAATACCTGCCGCGATTCATGCTCACGCCCTTGAAGCCTGTCATGCCGTGCGACGACGGTACGAGCTCGAGCCCCTCGGCCGTCGCGGCCGCTCTGGCCTCGTCCTCCGTGAGCGGCTGGAGCGTCGCAGCGATCCTCGCCTCCGCCGCCTCTATCGCCGCTCGCGCCGCCCCAGCGCGCCTTGCATAGCACAAGGCCGCCTCCTCCGGCGTCGCGAAGGAGCCCAAGTATCGCGTCGTGCCATTCTCCTGGATATGCACTAAATACCTGCCGCGATTCTTGCTCACGCCCTTGAAGCCTGTCATGCCGCGCGATGACGGTACGAGCTCGAGCCCCTCGGCCGTCGCGGCCGCTCTGGCCTCGTCCGCCGTGAGCGGCCGAGATCCTTCCATACTCGCCGCTGTCTCAGCCGCCGCTGCCTCTGCCGCCGCTGTCTCAGCCGCTGCTGCCTCTGCCGCCGCTGCCTCTGCCGCCGCTGTCTCAGCCGCCGCTGCCTCTGCCGCCGCTGCCTCAGCCGCCGCTGCCTCAGCCGCCACTGCCTCTGCCGCTGCTGCCTCGGCCACCGTGGGCTCCTCTTCCTCGCCCAACGGGAGCACCTCAGAATCCTCCTCGGGGAAGCGCAAGTCCGTCGCCACCTGAAGGGCCTCTGCCGATCGCATAGCTGGAGCCATCGTGCTCTCCACCACTACCGCCGCCTCTGCCGCCGCTCGCTCAGCCCCGACGTGCCTCGCGTAGTACAAGGCCGCCTCTGCCGCCGCTCGCTCAGCCCCGACGTACCTCGCGTAGCGCAAGGCCGCCGCCTCCGGCGTCGCGAAGATGCCCAAGTTGAGCATTGAGCCATTCTGATGGATCGCCACTAAATACTTGCCGCGATTCTTGCTCACGCCCTTGAAGCCCGTCTCGCTGCGCGACGACGGCACGAGCTCGAGCCCCTCGGCCGCTGCGGCCGCCTTGGCCTCGTCGGCCGTGAGCGGCAGATGTGGATCAGCGTTCCTCGCCACCAACGCCTCTGCCACCGCTTGCTCCGGCCCGACGTACCTCGCGTAGCGCAAGGCCGCCTCTGCCGCCGCTCGCTCAGCCCCGACGTACCTCGCGTAGCACAAGGCCGCCTCCTCCGGCGTCGTGAAGATGCCCAAGTAGCGATACGAGCCATTCTCACAGATCCGCACCCAATACTTGCCACCCGGCTTGTTGCACACGCCCTTGAAGCCCGACTCGCTGCGCGACGACGGTACGAGCTCGAGCCCCTCGGCCGCCGCGACCGCCCTCGCCTCGTCTGCCGTGAGCGGCTTTGTCACAGGTATCCTCGCCTCCGACGCCTCTGACACCGCTCGCTCCGCCCCAACATGCCTCGCGTAGCACAAGGCCGCCTCCTCCGGCGTAGCGAAGATGCCCAAGTAGCGATACGAGCCATTCTCACGGATCTGCACTTGGTACTTGCAGCCGTTCTTCTTGCTCACGCACTTGCTCACGTTCTTGAAGCCCGTCTTGCTGCGCGAAGGCACGAGCTCGAGCCCCTCGGCGGCCGCGGTCGCCCGTGCCTCGTCCGCCGTGAGCGGCCGAGACCCTTCCATACTCGCCACTGCCTCTGCCGCCGCTGCCTCTGCCGCCGCTGTCTCAGCCGCCGCCGTGGGCTCCTCTTCCTCCTCTGCGGGCTCCTCTGCGGGCACGGCCACCACCTCAGCGACGAGCGCTGCGCCGCCACTGCTGCTCGCCGTGGGCGCCTTCGCTCCGACGTCCGATCCACTGGCTGCGCCACTCGCCTTCGAGTCGGCCTTCTTACCATTCAGCCCGTACGCGTCGTACCTCATCCAGCTTGCGACCGTCCGCTTCTTGAACCAGTAGGCCGTGCCGTCATCTTCGAAGTAGATCTGCACATGCTGCCCCGAGGTGTTGTTGATTGTGCCCGTGTAAAAGGAGCCGCAGTGAACGCCAAACTCGGAATCAGGAACGTCGATGACCTGGAGGGACGATGGGTGGCATTCAGTGGCACTCAGAGGCACTCAGCGGCACTCAGCGGCACTCAGCGCGCACTCAGCGCGCACTCACCTGGCCTGTCCATACGAAGCCGTTCTCGCCGGGCTTGATGTCGACAGGTGACTCCACCACGGGCGCTGTTGCGGGCGCCTTGGCCGCCCCGAGCCAACCGACCAGGCGCGAGACGAGCTCCGCACGCTTGCCGCTCGTGTCGCATCCGGCCGTCTTGAGCGCCCCACGCAGCTCCTCGACCTTCATCTTAGTCATGTCAACCGTGCACGGCGAGCCCAGCGCTGCAGCGAGGACGAGCTCAGTGAGGACCGCAGACCCGGTCGCAAAGGCCGCTGCGGCTTCGAGCGTGCTGCAGGTGCCCGCCATGGGCTCTGGCTCCGCCTCCGCCCCCGACTCCATCTCCATGGACTCGGTCTCCGCCTCCGCCTCCGCCTCGGCCGCCTCCTCCTCGGGCCTGTTCTCCGGAATGGCGGCAAAGTGAGCGGCCGCGATGTCCGCAGCGCTCGCGCCGGAATCGTCCAGCAAGTCGACCGCCTCCACCTCGGCCTCCTCCAGCTCCATCGCCTCTTCCGCCTCCATCGCCTCCGCCTCCACCGCCTCCGCCTCCATCGCCACCACGTCTCCGTCCTCGCTGTCGCAAAGGACTCTCGCACTGGCCGACGGGAGCCGGCCCTTGGAGCCCGAGAGCACGCCCACCACACCAAAGGCGCTCTCCGTCTTTGGAGGTGGGCCCTTGGAGCACGAGAGCGCGCTCACCACACCAAAGGCCACCAGCACATCGCCTTCCTCAAAGAAGCGTTTGTGGTTGCCCACGCGCCCGCCCGGCGGCACTGGCGACGCGCAGCGCTGGATCGTGGTCGGGAATCGCGCCGTCGTCGGCGCCGCCCACGCCGCCTCGCCCGCGCCCTCCTTCTCCTCGTCGCACTCAGCCATGGCCCTCACATCCCATGCGACCGCATCCTCCTCCGCACCGCTCTGGTGCACGTGGTCGCGAGTGCACGCGCTCGCGCCAACCGCGCCGCTGCCCACGCCGCCGAGGGTCTCAACCAGCACGCTGGACGCGCCCTCCGCCGGCGCCTCCATCTCGTTCGCCAACTCGTCCATCATCGCGACATCCATTGCACTCAGCACTGACTGCGGGAATTCTCACGTGTCACGGCAATTGCGGTGCTCGCGAAAAGAAGATCCAAATTGGAATACAAATTTGGTCTTGTATTCTCCACACATTGCAAGACAGGACAAGACCAGAAAACAGACCCACTCATTGACACCCTGGCCTCTGACGCGATGGATCGCGCAACCGTAAAATATGAGCCACGACAAGACAAGTCGAAGATACTGGAGCGAGCAACTGGACGGACACGCACCAAAAGCAAAAAGATCACACAAACGTTCCAGCCACGGTCAGGGTGAGCCAGCCCCTCCTAGGGAAATGTTGAAAGTGAATGCATTTGCCCGGAGCCTAGGGGTTCCTAATACCGTTCGAGAGCGGATAATATTCTCTCTCGAAGGAAAAAGGTCGCACTCGAAGGAAAAGTAATCTATTGG
>Ga0210246_102373_pt1 | contig 11631 bp, 3 predicted proteins | sample ChrtobMetaP3_8mM_FD_155469 | JGI IMG/M metagenome (GOLD analysis project Ga0210246, IMG submission 155469) | Chrysochromulina tobin associated microbial communities from unialgal haptophyte culture, Seattle, Washington, United States - P3_8mM | ecosystem: Host-associated > Algae > Haptophytes >...
CGACGAGGACCAGACTCGGCTGATCATCGCCCGCCTCGTGGCGTCGCTCCTTCCGCTCTTCCTGCTCTTCCTGCTCCGGCGCTTCCACTGGCTGCTGCGCGAGGCCCGAGGGGCGGCGGAGAAAGCGGCGGCGGCGGCGGCGGTGGCGAGCCGTATCGGGCTGGGTGAATACGTTCTCGTGAATGGCAGGCGTGGCAGGATCACGACCGACGATGGGACCGGTGACCTTTACAAGGTCACCTTTGACAACGGGGAGGTGAGCGGATGGCTCTACCCCTATGATGTGACTCAGGATGCGACTCGGGCTACGAAGCCTCAGTCTGAGGCGGCGAGGGCTGCGAGGAAAAAGGCTGTGCAGCTGCAGAAGCAGGCGCGCGGCGCGGAGGAAGCGGTGCGCTACCTGACCGAGCGGTACGCGAGCGACGACTCGGGAGGCGTGCGGTGGCCGCTCCGCTCGCAGTGGCAGCTCGTCGTGTGGGCGCGGCAGGGGCTCCTCTTCCTCGTGTCCTTCGCCATGGACTGTGTCATGTGGTTCTCACCATTCGAGGCGCACCGGACCGCACGCTACGTCTTTGCCGCGCTTGCGATCGCGGTCCTTGGCGGCTTCTGGTGGCTGCAAGCCCATCGTCAGCCGTACACGATGCGTCAGCAGCATTGGCTCGAGGCCTTCCTCTACGCCGTCGACATCCTCGCCATCGTCGGCGCTTGCGTGTACGGCGCACTCACGCACGACGGCGCGGTGCAGGACGGGCCCATGCGGCTGGCGCTCGAGCTGGGCCTTGGCGCGCTGCTCGGCGCCTCCGTGCTCGTTGCAGTGCTGGTCGTCGGCGTCGGCATCGCGAGCGAGCGCCAGTTAATTCGAAAAGCGTTGATTGACGAGACCGGGATCCAGTTAATTGACGAGCCGATCGTGGCCGCCATCCGAGATGGTGCAGTGCGCTTGATCGACATTAACTGGCTGCTAGATTCGCGCTCGGATGGGCAACTGCCGCGCGTCACCAAGGTGGTGGCACGCCTCGCTTCCAACGAGCCGACGAGCGTTCTGACTCGACGGTTGGCGACGCACTGCGGGACCTCGTCCATCTGCATCACGGTAGAGACGGCCTCGGCAGCTTCGCCGTCGCCGCCTCCCTCTCCTCCGGAGGTGGCTGCCCTGGCGGAGGTGCACCTCGAGGATTGGTCCTCCCTTGGGCATGTGACGCTCAAGAGTACAGTTGTCGTCAGCTTCCACCTCAGCACGTTTGAAGAGGCCGCCACGCTCACCGCAGCCAACCTGCGCCGCAAGGCCGAGACGGTTCGCGACAGGCTGGCTCAGCTCCCTGAGCTCGAGAGAGTCGAAATTGTCATCGGAAAGCCCTTTCTGCCACACTGCCAGAACATGCCGCCCGAAGCCTTCCTGCCGCCTAAGCACGCCGTGGCCCTCTATGAGCGGCGGCGACGCGGCGTCAAGGTCGTCAGCTATTGTTGGCGTATCCCTGGCATGCCTGACCCCGATGGTTTCACCCTCGAAAAGATCCGCGGCTCCCTCCTACAGGTGATGGGGGGCGGAGACGGCAACCACGGTCTCTTCGTGGACTTTGCCTGCATCCCGCAGTCGTTTGCGTGGCCGTCGTGGTATGCCCCGGAGGTGATCATCGGGCGCTTAGGCGCCGAGGCGCGTCAGGGTCCACCTACCGTGCTCAAGTTTGAGAGGGAGCGCGTCGCCACGGAGAACGAGGCGCAGGTTGGCGTCGACGAGCTCGTCTCCCTATGCGAGGGGAAAAAGTGGGAGCTGGCCTCCATTGCGGACTTTGAGAGCCTCGGCCTGAGCAAGCACGTCAGTGTGCTCTTCCACGGGCGTTACCATAACGGCGCGTACCGCTTCGACGAGGGAGCATCTGCCGAAGGCTACGTACGCTTCCGCACGGCTGACGACGCGAAAGCAGCACGTCAAGATCCCAAGCTCACGCGCATGTGCGGCGGCAAGGAGCCAAAGCTGATGGGCGAGCACGTCTTCGAGAATGAGCTCAAGTTCAAGCGCGCTTATTCCGTCATGGGCAGCCTCTACGCGTCCGCCACAGGCACCTGCGTGCTGCAGCTCACGGACCCGCCTGGCAAGCTCGGTCACGACGTTGTGCCGAGCGAGCTCGTCTCTGAGCGCACGGGGACCGTTTTCGTCGTTCAAGACGAGTCGCTCAAGGACAAGTCGCTCGAGGAGCTGCAGAAGTTGCTCGGCAACAGCGTGCTGGCCTGCGAGAAGAAGGGGTCGACGGGTGTGGTAGTGGTGCGTGTCCTCGGCGAGAGGGCGGCGCGCGCCGTGCGCTCGCTGAACGAGCGCGGCTACCCGCTTCAAACGAGCGCGGCTACCCGCTTCGTCGCAAGGATCACGTGCTACGTACGCTCGCTTCGTCGCAAGGATCGCGTGGTGTACCCAATGTACAACTTGCGGCCGTACGCCTCGCGCGGGTGGCCGACCTTTGAGGCGTCCGCCGCCTCTATTGTGCTCGCGCACCTCAAGAAGCGCGAGCAACGAGGCCGGGAGCTTTCGGACGAGCTCAAGCAGGCGGAGGCGAGCGGTTCCAAGCTCATCAATATCGACGTGATTGGCGCCCCGCGTGTGGTGGAGGTGGTCGCGCAGTCGCCGGGGCGCCTCCTCCGCGTGTGCAAGAAGAACCTGCGCTCCGAGCGGATCGTTTTCTTCGGGAGCGACAGGAAGGAAGTCGTTCAGCTGCTCTTGGACTTTGAGGACTCGATCGCTGTCGAGGTTGACCAGAAGCGCGCCAAGCACCTCAAGCTCACGACGGAGGACCTCGTGCGCGCGCGCAGGTCGCGAGACCTCAAGCTGCTGCAGCGCCTCACCGTCAACGAGGAGCCGATGCCCACCCAACACGTGTCCGTGCCGACACGCACCATCCACGTCGTCTCGGTGGAACTCGAACGGCATGGCTCAGGGAAGATCGAGACGTGCCGTGACAAAGACCTGCGAGCGGCCAACATGGTCGATGGATTGATCAGCACTTTTCGCGCTGCCCTTTTCACTTCCCGGGCCGACGACAGAGACTTGAATACACAGAAAGGTTCCTCAGGGCAGGGGGTGACGTGCGTGAGCTCCGAGGAATTTACAGACTCCGAGGAATTACGGATATAGGGGCGATCTCTTGGAAGGGGAAGCGGGCGCGCAGAGGCCGTTGTGCACACAGGTCGAAAGGTGGCCGGGCGTAATCATGTCGTGCTGCATGCCGAGTACCGAGATGCGGGGCCAAGCGCCAAGGGGTCCTGTTAATCCTGTGTTCGCTTGCTGCCCCAGGTTGGCATCCGGTTTCATTCGATTGCGTCGTCGTAAGTATAGAGCATCTCTTACGATTCGCACCCTAACCCTAACCTAGCCTGCACACATTGCTTTTGGATCCCTTCTTCTCGAACGTAAGCTCGTTAAGGGATTGAATGTTATAGAATGCCGCGGGAGCTCGCCATGGCGCGAGCCCCCTATGGTACAAAATGCTACCAAAATGCCGCGGGAGCTCGCGCCATGGCGCGAGCCCCCTATGGTCCACACAGTAACACGGTCTGAATCACGGATACTGGTGGTGATGGGGATGGTTGTGGGTTCACCAAAAACTGCACGCGCTACGCAGCGTACGAGGGTGCGCGCCGGCTGGTTCTGGTCTCCGCATTGGGAGTTTCCGATCCGTCGGCGGATTTCCGCGCTATGCGCGCATATCGGCGCCTCCGGTCGTGCCTGTACCCCCCCCTTGCCGGAGCGCTCCCCACCGTATCCCCCGGCTGGTGGCGGGAACGCGCCCTGCGCGCTCTGGTTCCTATAGCTCGCCGTGGATACCTTCACCCCGGCCGAACCGCCCTTGACTGTAACCTTGCCCGGCGAGATAAAGACAAATCTGACGCAGAAACAACCATTGTTATTTGCTCGTGGAATGTGTCAGGTGTCGCACAAATTGGGGAGCACGGCTCCCCAGGTGTTTTGAACCGACGGAGACAGACACATGTAAGTGCTCCGCAGCCATGAGTGTCCTGTTGCGTGTTGGGGAGTTCCTCTTAGGAATTTCCTTCGTGGGTTGATCGTGAAAATTGCGAGCGGACTATACCTTAAGCGGGGAGAAAGCTTAAAGAATGCCGTCCACCCTGTCGCCCTCGCCTTACACCCTGCCATACCACCCCCCCCCCCGAAAAAGATGGTCCCCTCTTTCAGCTTGTGCCGTGCCGCGTCGGGAGCGCAGAGAATCTTAAAAGCAAACGGGGGGATCTACGGCTGCATCTCCATCTTCATCGACGTCCGCCCGAGCTGCGTGACATGCTACATAATGCCCAAGCTTCGTCAAGTTCGAGAAAGACAGGGGAGGGGGGAGCGAGAGCACAGCCATCATAGTGTGAGCCCGGGCCGCAGGGGGATTCGCTGAGAATCGGTTGCTCGAGGGTCCCCCGGATGGAATGAAGATTGACGACGGTACTCATCATTCATAATGAATCGTAGTGAGTCGAGCGTGTGTGTACATGTGCCCGTACAAAGACCGGCTGGCAATCATGGTGGTGGACACAAAAGAGAAGGTCTTGGTGCGAAAGGATTGCATTGACTTCGACTACACGCCCCTCCATCTGGAGGGATCTGGAGGGATCTAGTTGGGATCCGGTGGGATCTGGTGGGATCTGAGTTAAACATTTAACCTATAGGAAATTAAACGCCTGTTGTAAGACGAGAAGTTTTCTCATCCTGGGATCCTCTCGCACGCTCCAGGCCCTCCTTTCTCATTGTGAATGGGGGCTCCACACGCGGAGCGTGAGGAGACCGGTGTGCCTGGCTTATCTTTGACTCCCCTGTGGGGAAAACGTAAAGGATCGCGTTTCTCAGAGAGGGAGAATGTAAAGGACCGTTGACGCGGGACGCGGCATCGGCCGCACGCAGGGAGTGCGACGATTCGGAGAGAGACCGAAGAGGCCGACCGGATCACGAGGGAGCGTGATCTCGCGCGGGGGGAACAGTGAGAGCCGTTCTGTGTCGCCCGCCTGAACAGTGACGGGGCGAGCAAATGTTGTGTGAACTGGGAAAGTATGAATAGGGGCGACGTCGCGGAAGTCACGTCGTCTCTCAGACATCAGTGCACCGACTCGGGCACAATCCACGGCCCTGCGTGCGACACTCATGTCGTACAGCTTTCTCCTCGCGCTCATGACGGTCTCCACTCGACTCGATCCGCTCCCCGATAATGCCACTCAGGCCCGTTTTTCATCCCTGCAGCAGCGCGACAACTCGTCGCTTGCTGCGGCAGCAGCCACGGTAAGCAGCGGCTCTTTCATCGCCGATTTCATAGCCCATGGCACTCAGTGGACGCGTGAGGCTGCGATGGGGCTTACCTCTCACAACTGCTCTCTCGATGGCATGAAGCAAAGCCACTGGGCGAAGCCGCGTGCCTCCGTGTGGTATTTCATCGACCCGGCCATTCGATTCATCGAGGAACTCTTGGCCTTCAATGCGTTCAATCGCGACAAGGACGGCGCGCTCTCTATCCTCGTAGTTCTGCATTGGTTCCTCACGAATCCTCGCCTCTGGCTCTTCGTGGTTACCTCCGCCGTGCATGTCTTCATCATCTCGTGCACCAAGATCCTCAGGCTCGTCGCCAGGGCCGCCAACCGTAGGCGGAAGAAGAGGGAAGTTGTGCTGCCGGCGGCCGGAGCGGCGACGGAGGGAGAAGCGGCGTCGGCAGAGGCGGTGTCAGCAGAGGCGGCGTCGGCAGGGGCGGTGGCCGAGCCGACGAACGTCGAGAACGGCATCTCCATTGTTGACGTGATTGAGCTGGCGGCAGGGGAGCGTCTGGCGGGGATTTTGCGTGTCCGAGGCGGCATGGGTGCGGGTGCCTCTGCTTTGACCGACGAGAGCCCAGACGCGGACATCAAGGCTGCCTACGAAGGTGCATCGGCGCAGGAGCGGTCGGTGTTTCTCGTCGATGTGGGCGAACAACACAAGAGGAAACTAGTGAGTCTCGGCCTTGACGTGCCGGAGGCAGCTCCGGGTACACCGCTGCCGCCAAAGCTGCGTCAGGCGCTCACAGAGCTCGACACCATCCTCATACAAGTCCTTCTGCAAGGAGCGATTCGGTTGCTATCCGTGAAGTGGCTACTGATGCAGCCGGCCAACTTCAAGATGCCGAATCGGCAGGCGCTCGAGGAGATTGAAAGGAGCGGGGTCTCGCCGTCGCCGCTGCTGAGCTGTGAAGAGGCCGCAGCGCTCGTCGAGCGTGGAGATCGGAGCATCGGCGCGCTTACCTACGGCTGGCTCAGTCCAGGCGATCCGGATCCGGACGGCTCGCGCGTCCGCGTGCTTCGACGCGCTCTGATGGGGATGGTAATCCGAATTGAAGCCTTGTTCTGGGACTTTGGATCGCTGTATCAGGCACCAAGGACACCGGAGCAGGCTGCTTCCTTTAAGCTTGCACTCGAGGGTGGGGCGATGAATCAGCTGTATGCATCGATCCTTGCAACGACCGTGCTCCAGATCGAGGAGATCCCACCCCGGCCAGCAGAATTCGATGGCGTTGTCTGCTTGTTCAAGTTGAGCGCAAACTTAGACGAGAACAAGGTACGCGCGGCACTCATCAGGTTCGGAACTATTGAGAGCTGCCACCTCAACCACAGCCCCCCAATTGTGCGCTTTGCCTCGCACACCTCTGCCGTCGCGGCCAAGGACGCGGGTGCCTGGCCCGGCCTTTGCGAGGGGCTCGACACGCTTTACAACGAGACGCCGTACTTTTCTCGTGGATGGTGAGCGCTGCCCTTTCTATTCTGCACAGATGTGATGGGATCCCCTCTCATCCCTCACGCGTCTGCCACACTGTCCCACCCAGGTGCTGCTGTGAGGACTCCTTGAGCCGGGAGCTGATGAAGCGGTTGACGGCCTACCCCGCGCTCCAGGTGCACCTCGATCAGCTGCAGCCGAAGGTCTTTGCGCTGAGCAGCGACGCGGACGCGACACCCGTTGAGGTTGAGGCGGGCGAGCTAAATGTTGCTGCCGACATTGAGCGGATCCAAAATTCCAAGTTCACGAGCAAGGGCGATCACCCCGTGGTTGTTGTTGGCTTGTACACGAAGTACGTGCACGACACCGTTGGTGCGCTGACAAACACACTCGGATCGCTTCAGATGCTTGCGTCCGGCAGCGCGACGGCCGCGCCGGCGGAGCCGCTGCCGCAGGTCGATGCGCCCGCCGCATCGCCGCTGCGCGTCGCCGAGGGACAACCGCTGCTCTTACTCTCTTGGCAGGGGAACAGCGCGGGCGACGGGCCGCGCTTTGGCGTCGTCGATGCGACCGGGGGACGCGTCGCTGCCGCCGTCATGGGCGGTGATGACGCCGAGCTCGCCTACGACCGATGCAGCCAGGCGGTACTGCCGTGGCGGCCGCCCGCCGCCGGCTGGGACGCCGCGTTCGTCGGCGATGCGCGTGCGCTTCGAGACCTCGCCGAGCCTGCACGTCGCCTGGCGGACGATGCTCGGTTGATGGAGTCTGAGTCGGCTCTGCGCGCCGTGGGCGAGCGGGCACGCGAGATTGCCGACGGCGCGGCGCGGTGCCAAAGCATCGCGCACGCGGCGCGCGAGGCGGGTGGCGCCGTGCAGTCGTGCGTGGATGCGGCGGCGACGCTCTTCAAAGCACAACAGGGCGATCCCACACAGCTCCAAGCCGCGCTCGGCATGGTGCGTGCGGCGGTCGAGAGGCTAACGTCTCAACTGCAGCCCGTCGCGCTCGAGGCCGCGCTCATTGCGGCGCTGCGCTCCAGCGGCGCCAGCGGCGCCCGGCGCTACGCCGCCGGCCAGCCGCTCACCGTGCGTACGGCCGGCGGCTGGCGCGATGCCGATGTGGCCACGGCGGGCGGCGACGGCCTCTGCCACGGCCTCACCTTCTTGGAGGGCAGCAGCGGCGAGCCACCAGCCACGCTCGCGCTGCACCCATGGAACCACGCGCCGCGCGAGCTGCCGCAGGTCGCCTTCAAGGCGATGCACGAGTGGTGGACGCGGGAGCTGCGCAAGCAGCACACGCAGATCTTCGATGCGCTCTCCGGCAATCGGCTAGATGCGCTGCAGCAGTGCGTGGCCATCGAAGTGATGGGAGATGCCGATCTGGATGGCTTGCGCGGCGTGCACGGCCTGAGCGATTGGCTGCACTCGCTACATGCTGTACGACGCCGCGGCGAGGCGATCACTGCTCCGGGAGCCGCGCTGCTCACCGCGCCGCCCGCAGCGGGCAAGACGACGCTCATCAGCCAGGCGGTGGTCCTGGCGCTCAATTGCGCCGAGTTGGTGCCCATCGTGATCAAGGTGCAGCTGCTCCAGGCGAAGCTGCACGATGCACCTGACGCGTTCGCGTCGCACTGGAACTGGATCGACGCGTACTTCTGCCTCACTGAGAGGCCCGAGGTGTACCGCATGCTGCGCCAGGCGATGATGGCGCGGCGCGCGCTGCTCCTCCTCGACGGGCTCGACGAGGCGGGCGCCAAGCGCGCCGAGATTGAGCAGCATATCGTCGAGGTGCTGGCACCGCAGGGCCACGTGATTCTCTGCACCTCGCGGCCAGCGGGCGTCGACGAGGCGCGCTTTTCCGGCTTCCGCTTGCTGAAGCTGGCGCCGCTGACCGAGGCGCAGCAGGAGCAGGCGCTGCTGCAGCGGCTGGGGAATGCGGCGGACGTGAGGCAGCTGATGACCTTTGTCGAGCGCATGCCAACGAGCACGGATCTTGCTGCGACGACGATGCAGCATCGCGTCACGGCCAACCCGCTGATGCTCTCGATGGTCGCGTCGGTCTTCGAGATCCGCAAAGGGCTGGGCATGCCGAAGACGGTCGCCGAGCTGTACGCGTTCGCATCGGACGCGATGCTCGCGCGCGGCGGCGGCGTGACGGCAGAAGTGCGCACGCTGCTGGAAGCCGTGTTCTTCGAGGCGCACGTGGCGCAGGCGCGCGTGATCACCGAGGTGCAGCTCCTCCGCGCGGCGCTGGGCGCCTTTGCGCCGCCGGGGACGCTCGCCGACCTGGATGCGAAGGTGGCAAACCCCTTCCAGACGTTCAAGGGCCGGCCGGAGAAGGGCCACTACGTGGAGCTGCTGGACGGCGAGCGGAAGGGCCAACGTGGCGTGATCGTCGAGGACGACAAAACAGACAAGCCATACAAGGTCAAGCTGGCGGACGGCGCCACAACGGGGTGGCTGGAGCCCAGGCAGCTCGTATCGTCCGGGCTGGATGAAGCTGCTTGCCGGGCGCAGATGGCGAGAGCGGACGCGGAGCGCCTTCCTGCCCTGGACGGCGCGGTCCAGGCGCTGCGTGATGAGGAGCGGACGGCGGTCGCGCAGGTTGGCGAGCGCGTGGGACAGGATAGGCTCCCTCTTCTCAGCCTGCTGCAGGTCGAGCCGCTCCAGATGCAGTCGGCGCACCTCTCCTTCCAAGAGTACTTTGCAGTAAACGCCATCTGCTCGGGAAAGTACCGCCTCCCTGAGGGGTCGCCGCCACCGTGGCAATGGCCTGCGTTTTGGGCCAATGCGGTCACGCTCGGCAGCGAGATGGGCGACGCCTTTGGCAAGGGGCTGAAGCAGACAGCCGGGGCCGGTGATGAGCTCGACCTGAGCCAGAAACTCATTGGGGGAGATCGGCCGACGATGGTCGCTGCGGTGGCCGAGTTGATGCGTGGGCTGGCGTCGCTCAGCCTGCGAGAGAACAAGTTGACTGATGGCGAGGGCCTGCAGGTGTTTGCGACGCTCCAGACGAACACGACGCTGGCGCAGCTCGACTTGGGTGGCAACCAGCTCGGCGCGGAGAGCGGCAAGGCGATGGTCGAGGCGCTCCAGACGAACACGACGCTGACACAGCTGAGCCTCAAGAGCAACAAGCTGGGCGATGCGGGCGGCTGCGCACTCGCAGTGGCGCTCAAGAAGAACACGACACTGGCGCAGCTCGATTTGGGGGGCAACGAGCTCGGCGCGGAGAGCGGCAAAGCGATGGGCGAGGCGCTCCAGACGAACACGACGCTGAAGCAGCTGAGCCTCAACAACAACAAGCTGGGCGATGCGGGCGGCTGCGAGCTCGCGATGGCGCTCCAGACGAACACGACGCTGACGCAGCTCGACTTGGGGGGCAACGAGCTCGGCGCGGAGAGCGGCAAGGCGATGGGCGAGGCGCTCCAGACGAACGCGACGCTCACGCAGCTGAGCCTCAGCAACAACGAGCTGTGCGGCGTCGAGTTGGACGCCGCAAGGCTGGTTAGCGGGCCAGGTCAGAACTGTTCCAAATACAACCGCGGAACTTACTGTGCAAAGGGCTTAACAGCGATTGCCGATGCCATGCGCGTCAACGGCGCGCTGATGAGTCTCAATCTCTCGTCCAACAATCTCTGTGGTTGGACCATCACGCACACCTTCAAAGGCGGCTCTGGCGTTGACTATGAAGACGAAGATTATTGTAAAGGAGGCAACAGATATCAAGGTGTTAACTCTGAAGGGGACGATTATTTCGAAGTTGGCCAAAGATTGAAAGGTGGACGCATCGTCCTTGATTTCCTTAATAACGGCGACCTCTGGTACTCCGATTTGCCAGACTTGTCCGGTGTCAAGGTTCTCGCTGATGCCCTCAGCGTGAATGGCGCGCTGACGAGCATCGACCTGTCCACATGTCTTGGGCCCGATTTTGGGCAAGGAAGCGAGGGCGAGGAAGCTAGGGCCTTGATTCGCAACGCACTGCAAGGAAAGGCAGGTTTTAAGCTCCTTCTCGAAGGAGATAGTTGGCCAAACGTCGGTAGAGGTTAGATCGTTAAGTTGCTTAATGATGACGTGTTGCATGCCGGTGTGAAACGAAATGCGACACGACTTGCGGACAGCCGCGCGCGCGTGCTCGCCGCGATCGAACTTGACTTTTTTTAGGTATTAGGATTCGGGTTAGGGTCAGGGTATCGATAGCATCCCGACGGGCCTCTCTGCCGCCTCTGATCTCCACCTGTGGCCTCCTCGGGTCGTCATGGGACACCGCCGGCCGGTGAGCCTTCCTAAAGCCTTCCCACCCCCCGCCGCCGGCCACCCGGACCCCCTCGCACAAAGCCACCCGGAGCCGACCCATCGCGCGCCGAGGTGAGCCGTTTACTATCAGGGGGTATCGATAGCATCCCGACGGACCTCTCTGCCGCTTCGGATCTCCACCTGAAGCCTCCTCGGGTCGTCTTGGGACACTGACGGCCGGTGAGCCTTCCCACCCCCCGCCGCCGGCTTCCAGATCCCCCTCGCACAAACGCCACCCGGAGCCCACCCGTCGCGCACCGAGGTGAGCCATTCACTATCAGGGGGTCTCGGTAGCATCCCGACGGACCTCTCTGCCGCCACAGATCTCCACCTGTGGCCTCCTCGGGTCGTCTTGGGGCCCTGCCGGCCGGTGAGCCTTCCCACCCCCTGCCACCGGCTTCCAGATCCCCCTCGCGTAAATGCCACCCGGGGCCGACCCATCGCGCGCCAAGGCGAACCGTTTACTATCAGAGGGTATCGAAAGCATCCCGACGGACCTCTCTGCCGCCTCAGATCTCCACCTGAAGCCTCCTCGGGTCGTCTTGGGACACTGATAGCCGGTGAGCCTTCCCACCCCCCGCCGCCGGCCACCCGGACCCCCTCGCACAAACCCCA
>Ga0210246_102375_pt1 | contig 11621 bp, 6 predicted proteins | sample ChrtobMetaP3_8mM_FD_155469 | JGI IMG/M metagenome (GOLD analysis project Ga0210246, IMG submission 155469) | Chrysochromulina tobin associated microbial communities from unialgal haptophyte culture, Seattle, Washington, United States - P3_8mM | ecosystem: Host-associated > Algae > Haptophytes >...
GGGGCGGCGGGGGCGGAGGCGGCGGTGGCGCAGGCGGCGGTGGCGCAGGCGGCGGTGGCGCAGGCGGGGGAGGCGTGGGTGGCGGTGGCGACGGCGGCGGAGAGAGCTCCTGGCAGACGATGGGCGCGAAGATGCAGATGCATAACAACAATCGCATCGCGACTGAACCGCGGAGAAAAGTTGGTCGCGAAAGTGCGCGGGCGAGAGATCGCATTTCGACGGAACCGTTAATTAATGACGTTACGTACTTTAATTTCCCCTTCAAAACTGGTTCTCGAACACTGCCGGGGTTCATGGGTTGTCTCAATTTCCTAAAGCGGCAAGTTCTATGGAAGAAAGCTCGCAGCGGCCGCGGAGTTCCCGAAGCCTATCTTCACATGCGGTGCAACCTCCTCCTCGTCCCCACGGCCCTGGTGGCGGCGCAGTCGACTGGCATTAACGTCTTTGCGACCAACAGATTTTACGTTGACCCATACTTCCAGAAGAACGTGGACGATGCGACGGCAGGCGTGACGGACCCCGCCACGCTCGCAAATCTGGGCAAGATGCGTCAAACAAGCACGGCGCACTGGATCACGAAAAAGAGTATCATCAACACGACGGAGCCCATCCTAAAGGGGGCAGCCAGCCAGTCGCCGCCACCGCTGGTGGTCTTCGTCGTATACAATCTGCCCAACCGAGACTGCGACGCCGACAACTCGCTCGGCGAGTTCTGCTGCGCTACGAAACCAGACGGCTCGTGCGACTACCTCGCGGAGGGCGACTGCAGCACGGGGCTGAGCCAATACAAGAACGACTTTCTCGATCCGATCGCCGCCGTCGTCGCCAAGTACGCCGACAAGGTGCCGATGGCCTTCGTTCTCGAGCCCTCGTCGATCCCCAACCTCGCGACAAACAAGGGCAACCCAAAGTGCGCCACCTCGGCCACCGAGGCATCGTACACAAAGGGTATCCCGATGGCGGTCGACGCGCTCGCGGCCGCCGCCCCCAAGGCTTCCATCTACATTGACGCCGCGCACGGCGGCTGGCTCGGCTGGGAGGCGAATGCGCAAGCGTATGCAACCCTCTTTAGCACTCTCCAAGTTACGGCAAAGGTGCGCGGCCTTGCGACGAATATGGGCAACTTCCAGCCGTTGGGCGTGCCGTGCCCGGCGTCGGCATTCGACGACTCGATGCACAACTACTGCGGTTCCACCGGTGGCGTTTGTTGCGAAGACCCGTGCGCTCTCCTTCCACAGTTCTCGAGTGGGAACAATGAATACAACTACATTCAGGCTCTCACGAAGGAGATCAAGCGGGCGATCCCATACTGGGACCCGCACTACATCATCGACACGTCGCGCAACGGCATCACGGACGAGCGCTCCAGCTGTGCCAGCTGGTGCAACGTGCGCGGCGCAGGCCTCGGCAAGACGCCCTCGTCCAACAATCTGCTGCCTAATTTGGTGGACGCTCTCTTCTATCTGAAGACGCCGGGCGAGTCCGACGGGTGCACTGAGACACTGCCGGATGGCTCGACCTGCCACGAGTACGATAAGACATGCGGCGACCCCGACGCCATCGGCTCGCAGCCCGGCGAGCCCAAGGCCCCCGTCTCGGGCACCTTCTGGAACTTCTATGCTGTCTCGCTGGCGAAGAACGCACAATTCGTCGCCCAGTCCAACAAGACGGCACAGCTCGCCACTCAGCCTGGCCCGATCCTGGTGGCGCACAAGGGCAGCTTCGGCGGCTCGGCCCACCTCGCGATGACACACCAACACTGAGATCCGAGGGAGGGGACCCAGGCGCGGCGGAGGCGAGGGGGCGGATTGCAGGGCGGGACAGTATAGGTCTGCTGGGCAGTCGCGCTGGGCCTCTTGTGCGCGCGGTTCAAATGCGAATGAGAGCGGAGCATGCATTTCACACAAGATGTCTAATACCGAAGACGCATTGCGCAAAGCGCGCGCGAACTAGCGGGTTGATTTGCAGACCGGTGCACAGCGTCAGCAGTCCCGACACCGTACACGCTTAGTATGCCTGGGGGCGCCCCCCTCGCCACGTATATCGGCTGCCTGTTGGCATGTTTTACTTACTTACTAAGTTGGTTACTACTCAGCAGTCCCGACGCACCCGCGAGTCCGGGACTTCACGTGACGTGGCTGGGTCCCGTGAGCCGCGATATGCCCGTGGGGCCACGCCCGATAAACATGTGCGTCACGAAAAAAAGAGTGTGGCACAGATTGAAGTGGGTGTCGAATTACAAACTTGGGCTGTGAAGCTGCAGCTGTCTGCAACTCCCTGAGTGCTCATCCATCAGGTTGCAGCTCACCACGCCCCCGTGTGCGAATGGAGTTGCAGCCTCTCCCCATGGTGCAGGGAGAGTTCGAGCGGCCTCTCCCCATGGTGCAGGGAGAGTTCGATGACGAGATGCTTTTAGACGAGCTTTTGATGACGGTGAGTGAGGGGCGAATCGAAGTACATGCGTCTTCCGGGCCAATCGAAGTGCCCATGTCTTCCGGCTGCTGGTCGAGACAGCTCTGCGGTCGAGACCATCCCTGCACGCCAGGCTTCAAGGCTGGCCCTGGACACTTCAAAAACAAGTTCTGCGAGCGCTGCCGCAAGGACGGAATTCTGATCTTGGCGGAACGCGTGTGTCTGACGACGTCCGAGTTGCAGCTGCAACAATTCGAGAACAGCAACGGGAGGAGCGTCTGGACTCAGGGCGCCCGGCTGGTCAATCAAACCATGAAGTGTGCTGGCCCGGCGTTGCTCATCTTTGAGGGACGCGTACCGGCAGTCATCGCGGCGTCCGCGGCCCCACTGCCGGACAGCTGGCTCTGCCATGACGCATCCTTCCGCGGTGCCGCATGCATCCGCTTCACAATTTCAAAGGGAACGCTCGTGCCGGTGTCCACCGTGCCGACGGCGCTCTGCGCACAGCTCTTGCCGAGGCAGCTCTCCGCGCTCGAATTTGAGTCCGCCCCTAAGCGTCGCCGCGCCAACGATGCCCAGTCAACACGGCGCCCATCTTCTACGGCCTCTCCCTCTAGTGATGACTACCTCGCGGACCAGGAGGGTCGAGGCAACGGGAGCTCTGCCGCGAGTGCGTCGCCGCCTAGGTTGGTCGCAGCTGCGGAGCCGACTGGAGACGCATGCATGCACTCGCTCGGCATGCATGCGCCCGAGCAAGGGCCCGAGCTAGGGCCCACCCTCGAACTTTCGCGCATGCTTGCGCCAACGGGCGCCCAGAGTGGCGCCCAGACCCGCATCAGAGCGCCACCCTCGAACCGCCGCACGCTGCTCGCCGCACACGTGACTCTCGAGAGGGAGATCGCCGCCGCACTCCGTATGGGCGTACTCCCTCCATTTCACGCTCCAGAGCCCGAGGTCGACCGCGAGGATTGGTTCTTGGGAGCGGACGTCGCATTCCCATTAGGCTCCGGCTACGACGCATCCCCCCTCCCCCTGGCGTCCGAGCCGACAGAGCACCCGTTCTCGATGCAGGAGAGGGAGCTCCTCTCGGCTCTTCTGCCACAGCTCCGCCTCTCGTCCGCCATACTGCGGGCCTCGATGCCTCTCTCCGACGAGCCGCCTGACGCCCACGAGTTTGCCACTGCTACGCGCGAAAGCACCCCGTGGGCCTCTGGCGATCCGCCGTTCGTATCGGCTCCAGATGATCGGGCGCGGCCGGCGACGGCAGGTACGCTGCCGCCGTCGCCGCCCTCGCTATCGCGCCCCTTGACTAGCGAATCTCTTCTGTTCGCGACGAATGGCAAGTCGGCGGCTCCGGAGCTGAGCGGTACATGTACCACGCTGAAGGCTGCGAAGTGCACCGTGGGCACGCAGACTGGGCTGACGGTGAGTTGGAGTTTCGTCTACACTATTGTGGATTTCGCTATCTGGTTCGCTTGGTTTCCGACGATGGTTGTCGTTGGCGTATTTCACGTCTACATGTCGCCTATCGAGAGAAGTTGGTCGACAGCGATCTTCGAATTCATCCTCCCTTTCATTATCTTTTTCGCGAGCATCGCCATATTCGTACTCGTGATCCGTTCGGTCGGCATTCTCGACGTTCGCTCGGCGCGCGTGCTCACGGCCACGTGGTGGGGCAGATTATTCCGGTGTTGCTGCCTGCCGAGGTCTGAGCGCTATCGCGTGATGGATGAGGAGAAGGCCTCCGTCATTGAACTTGACAAGAGCGTGAATAAGCGGCTCCTGGACCGGACCTCCCGGAGCTCGATCTGTATCTGCTTCCTTTTGCTCGCCAATCTGTACTTGGTGGGCAACAGTTTCTTTGTGCGAATGTTCATGCTGAGCGACAGTTCGGATGATGATTTCGAGGCCCAATCTGCGGCAACATTAAACAGCTCCAGCATCATCCAGAACTCCAGTCTTCAGAACGTGAGTCTTCCGAACTCCACAGTCTTCTGAACTCCAACGTCTTCTGATCTCCAGTCTTCACAGCTCTCCACAGTCTTCACAGCTCTCCACAGTCTTCACAGCTCTCCACAGTCTTCACAGCTCTCCACAGTCTTCTGCTCTGACTAGGAGCGTGTACTCTCTGTTCTTGGTTCTCGCGTACAGTACGTGATCTGGATGGTCGCTGACTACGTGAACTACTACGTGATCACTCCGACTGATTCCCTGGCCGCACGTGAACGGTGAGCGAGCCACTCTGAGAGGCCACAGTGCCGTGTGCTGCAGTGCAGAGTGTGCTGTCACGGGATCCGGGGGCGTACATTGAGCTTCAAGGATCCCGAAGCCGAACTGCGAACCGTTGAAACATGAAGTTCTCGTCGACACGGTACATGTACAGCCCGGCCGTAATTGTTGCGTATCGGACCATTCTCAATTTTGAGTGTGACTGTGAGTTATGTATCGCCGAGTACTAGTACCGTACTAGTAGTAGTACCGACTAACTGACGACATGATCGGACATGCCGCGAACCGACGACGGATCCGAGGACGTTTTAGAACCCGGCCACCGCGAGAACGCAGACGCGACCGGGCTAGACACCGGGACTAGGAGCCCGGCCCATGGCCGGCTCCCGTGGGGGGCTGTTTGATAACCTCAACATCCCTATTCACAGATGCGCAGCACAGAGAAGACACCGGGATCGGAGCGCACCCGGCACGGCACGAAGCAGCAACGGCATCCAGCAGAAACGAGAAAGTAGCGCGTTACTTGCACCGTGCGCTGAGAGACTTGATGGGGTTGGCGTGGGGAGTCCGGACCCTGTCCCCCCTTTATGTCGCGTTAAGTACTTAACTGTTAACTTTGATTTGCGGAGGTGGTTTTAATCCCCCAACCGAGCACTCCGACTCCCACACCACTCCAGCCACAGCTTGCCCGTCAGGCCATCTCTCTGAAGTCTGGTGGTCTGGACTCTTGCCATGCGCGGCGCGGCCGGGTGTCAGCTGTACGCTCTCCACCCCAGCACACGCGCGCGCGCGCGCAGCGTAGGGTAGGTTTTCCTCTCAGCTATCCCACGCATCACCGAGTATCCGAGTCCGGACCCTGTCCCACCCTGTCCCCCCATTGCAGTGGTTTTTATCCCCCAACCGAGCACTCCCGCACCGCTCCAGCCACAGCTCGCCCGTCTCTCTGGTGGTCTGGACTCTTGCCACGCGCGCCACGCCGCACGCGGCCGGGTGTCAGCTGTACGCTCCACCCCAGCACACGCGCGCAGCATAGGTTTCCCTCTCAGCTGTCCCACACATCACCGTCCTCCATGTTGCGCGTCATGTTGCCGTCATCATCGTCCATCGAGTCAGCGTCGCAGTCGACTGGCGGTACCGGTAGCCAATCGCCCGCATTGTTCGCCCTGCCTACACCCTGCCGGCCCCTCCTCCCCCGACGCCCCTGGCGCCACCGGCGCCACCGACGCCATTGGCGCCATCGACGCCACCGACGCCGAGCCAGCTACGCAGCCACGCCAAAGGGGCGAGGGCCGTGTTGAGCACCGGCCACACGCGCGGCGCGAGCGTGAGTGCACAGGTGCACAATCCCCGCCGGGAGTGCGGCGAGGAGCACGGCGCGATGGGCGCTGTGGTAGGGCGGCAGCGGCGCAGCTCTGGAGCGTATGTTCGGCCCATACAGCCCAAGCGAGCCGCTACGCTCCCGCGGCGGGATGCCTCCCTCAGAGGCCGCCCATGCTAACTCGTCTGTCCAGTTGCCTAATATGGAACTGTCTCCCTCCTCGGCCTTGTCGCCCGACACGGCGCCCTCGTCGTCCGCGCGCGCGAGGAAGGCGAGCACGAGGACGACGAGGACACCACTCAACAAGACTATGAGCGCGACCATGAGTGCCGGCACACGCCGCACGCCGCCACGGCCGTGGATCAAGGCGCCGTCTCGGGCGCCGAGGCGGTGGAAGGCACACAGGGACAAGCCGACCCAGCACACATTGAGGAGCGCCGCGATCCACCGGAGCACTTCCCACGCGGGCGAGGCGGCGGCGGCGAGTTGCATGGGATCGTTCCACCGCGCGGCGAGTCCATCGGTCGGGTCTTCGAGCCAGACGCGTATGGCGCTCGGCAGGCAGGAGCGCAGGCCGAGGAGCAGAACCACGAGCCACAGGCCGATGGACGAATATAACCTCGGGGAATTCCGGCTCATCCACCGACCCGTCCACACGACGCACACCTGCAGCATTTAGGGCAATCAGGGAGGCGATTTCAGCATGCAGGTTGGGATGCATGCCGCATGCAATTCGGGAGGCGCGGCGAAGCCGGCATGCACACCATCGCGGCGGGCAAGTGCAGCCCGTGCAGGAGGGCGTAAAAGGGGTTGATTACAGAGGGGAGCGCGGTGATAAAGGGGAGCGCGGTGATGGCCGTTGGTTGGCACTGATTATCCTTGATTTCCCCGAGGGCAGCGGTGAAGGTGGCGATGGCGGAGGCGGCGAAAAAGGTGGCGAGGGCGGCGGTGAAGGTGGCGAGGACGGAGTTCTCGAAGTTCTGGACGGCGGCGAAGGCGGCGTCATGGGCGGTGGAGGCGGCGATGGCGGCGAGGACGAGGGCGGCGGCGGCGAGGGCGAAGTTGGCAGCGAAGGCGGCGAGGGCGGCGGCGGAGCAGACCATTGCTGGGTACGATGTAAAGGGCGACCAATCCAAACCAGGGCTGAAGAGTCCGGTGGGCGCGAACACGGCCTCGAGGTCCGCCCATAAGCCTACAGAGAAACGATCGAACGCGAGAAAGAGCGACGCAAGCAGCAGCAGCTGCCGCCCGTCCATGAGCAGCCGTATCGCGTCGTGCATGCGCCGCTGCACGCCCGCCTGCGTCGCGCTTCCAGCAATGAAGACCACACAGTAGATGCTGAGCTTGAACGTGAGGAAGCACGAGAGCCCGAGAGCCCCGACAGTGCCAAGAGCGCCCCACGCGTACGCGAGGGCCGTTGGGAGGGTCGCCAGCAGGCGGGTGGGAAGGGCGGCGCCGGCTGGCGCGACGCATGCAGCCGCGAAACGGACGAGGAGGCTCGAGACTGCCCCAAATGGTGCAAGGACCAAGAGCCACGTCACGAGCGACACGAGCCCCGCGGCGAGCGGTGCGCACACGACGGGCAGTAAGCACTCGAGCGCATACGCGGCGTTCGCGACGGCGGGCAGGGCGGCCCAGCAGCGCCGGCTCATCGTATACCCTTGCGTGTTGTTCTCTCCAAACAGGTCACCCAACGGGCGCGTTGTGTGGGTTTCCCCCGGGAGGTCGCGGCACACTGGCATCACGAGGAATTCAGCGTCAGCTGCATTGACCGCGAATGGAACTGCAGGAGTAACGCGAATTGGCCGCTCCCGCGCTTCATCGGATCTCAAGCGAGGCCGGCTCCGCACGGGCGGCGGGTGCAGCGGTAGCACGTCCCATCTCTCGAGCCTCTTCATCAGCGCAATCAGACGGAACGTGCCCGCCCCCAAAAACGAGATGTCGAGCTGGCGCACCGCCAGGTAGAAGGCCAGCCTGGGTGGCACAGCACGCAGGCTGGCGCGTGCGAGTGCGAGATGCGCCAGGCTGAGCACGAGCTGCGCGACCGCCAGCTGCGTCGCGCGCGGCCCCTCGAGCAGCGCCGTCAGCGCCGAGCACACGCCTGCGCACAGGACGTCCGCCAGCTGCAGCACAGCGCCTGCAAGAAGAGCGCCAAAGAGACGTCGCAGGGGGCCAAAGGTGATGGCACGCTGCCCGACGAAGGCGAGGCGCATGCGCGCCTCGGCCGTGCGCTGCCCGCCAATCACCGGGCACGAGCACCGCTCGGACTGAGGCCCCAAGCAGAGCCAGCAGAACGAGTGGCCGCAGCGGCAGACCATGTGGTTGCAGCCGGCGCGCCGTTCGATGAAGACGCTGCAGCGAGGGCACTGGCCCGCGTCGCGGCCTTCGCACCAGCGCACGAGCTGCGCCGCGGGCAGCTCCTCGCACAGCGTGCCCGGGTGCCACGGGGCTTTGCAGTCATGGCACACCGAATGGCCACACGAGGGGCACTCTCGCGGGCGCGGGCCGACCCGGCCGCTCCCATGCCAAAGGGCTCCGCCAAAGCCGAGGGCACCCAGCACGGCGGTGGCGATGCCAAGCCGGGGCGTCAGCCCGATCGCTTCGCTCAGCGCCGGGTACAGCAGCGGCAGCGAGGCGAGCGTCGCACTGCCCGCGAGGCATGCCACCGCCGCGCCTGCTGACACCAGCGAATCTTCGACGCACGGCAGGCACACGGCGCCGCAGCCCGGCTGTGCGCACCAGCGCGTCTCCGGGTCACGCTCAGCGCGCTGCGCGGCGACGAACGCGTCGTATCGGTGCAGCCACGGCCCATCCAGCGATGCCGCCACCTCGGCGCGGCTCACCTCCGGGCAGTGGCGCTCGCCGGGGTCGGTGCCGCTCGCCGGGCACGGCAGCTCGAGCACAGAGCGCTCGTCGATGCGCACGCGCAGATATTGCTGCCAGCAGGGCCCGCAGAAGGTGTGGCCGCACGAGTGGCGCGGCGCCCCAACCACTTCGAGGCAGATCAGGCACCTTGGGAGCAGCGCGTCTGCAGCTTCGGAGGCGGCGGCTGCAGCGGCGGAGGCTGCGGCGGCGATGGCGGCAGCGTCGGCCGCGAAGGCAGCGGCGGGCACGATGTCACGTCGTTGGCGCACGGGCGAGCGTGAGGCGCGGCGAGGCAGCTGAACACGCCCCTCGACTCGCTGCTGCAGCGAGCCTCTCATCGCGCGTGTGAGCACCATCTTATCCTATCGAAGGAGGAGCCGCGCCGCAAAAGAGAGAGGGACGGAGAGGGACGCGAAAGCGCCGCCGTGGGCTACCGGGTATTCACCCCTTTGTTGACCCCGAATGCATGCGAAAGTGGACTAAAGACGTCTAAAATCTAACTTCATCGTACAGTAATGTCAATATGAGATGCCCTAGGGCCCGGTAGCGAGGCGCCTGTGGATCCTCGTCCTCTGGACTTCCTGGTCGCCGGCCGGCGGGGGAGCTGCAGCCACCAAAAGGGGGCCCACACCGGAGGGCGCCCCGGCCCATTTTCGTGACTTTTGCCTCCGCCGCGGAGGAGTGCCGATGCGCGGGGCGTAGTACACGTACTTCGTGGCGTCAGGAGGCGCGTCGACGGGCCGAGGCGCCGTCCCTATGGGCGCCGTCCCTATGGGTGCAGTCCCTACGGGCGCCGTCCCGGGCGAATCTCCGCCGATTGGCTTTGGACTAGAGGCTCGCGCGTTCACAATGAAGGCCGCCGCCTCTTCTGCCGTCAGCGACGACGATGCCGCCTCTGGCGCCGCCGCTGCCGTGGCCGTCGGCGGGCGGCCACGTGGCGGGGGCTGTCGCGCGCCGAGCTGAGCGCCGCTGATGACCTCTGATTGCGGGCGGCCACGTGGCGAGGGCTGCCGCGCGCCGAGCTGAGCGCCGCTGATGACCTCTGATTGCGGGCGGCCACGTGGCGAGGGCTGCCGCGCGCCGAGCTGAGCGCCGCTGATGACCTCTGATTGCGGGCGGCCACGTGGCGGGGGCTGTCGCGCGCCGAGTTGAGCGCCGCTGATGACCTCTGATTGCGGGCGGCCACGTGGCGAGGGCTGCCGCGCGCCGAGCTGAGCGCGGCTGATGACCTCTGATTGCGGGCGGCCACGTGGCGAAGGCTGCTGCGCGCCGACGAGCCCTGACGGAGCACCAGCAGCGGAAGCGATGGCGTTGGCGGGAGCTGCGACGGCGGGTGCCGCGCCGCCAGCGGCGAGGTCGTTTCGCTCGTGCCACGCCCTACTGGCTGCAAGAGCCGCCGCGGCCGCTGAGGTAGCGGCTGCTGCCAACCGCTCCGCAGCGGTGCTGCCGACGGGGCTGTAACGGTCGGGCTCACGCTGGAGTGCTATGGCGCGCACGGCGGCGTTGGCTCGGTCCGCTTGCACGCGTGCCGTGTACTCGCGCCACGCTCGCATGCACAAGCGAGCACGGCTGAGAGCCCAGTGCCGCAGCGCCCAGACCGCAAGCTGCGAGCGCATCCGAATGACGCCTTCACGCAGCCGGGTGCGCTCGAGCACCAGAGACGCTGTCGCAAGGACCTCAGCCGCGGTGGCTTTGGCCTCGGCCTTGAGGCGCCACGCGCTTGACTCAAGCTCTCGCGTCGCAATCGCCGCATTGGACTGCGCCTCGCGATTCGCAAGCAGCAGCTCGAGCGCTTCCACGCGCCGAATCGCCTCAGCGTGCTGCTCGGCGCGAAGGCGCTCGGTGCCCTCATGTACTCGCTTGTACTCGGCGAGCTCCGCACGTGCCGCCTCCGCATGCCGCAGCTTGCGCTCAAGTCGATGGACCTTGGCTGCGCCCTCGTCGAGCTGCGCCTCGTACGACACCAGCCGGAGGCTCTGCATGTCGAGTCGCAGCGCCGTAGCGGGTGGGTTGGCCTTCGGATCGCCGGAGACGTTGGGTCCCCGCGCGCCCAACGCGACGCGCCCGATCGGCGCGACTCTATCCCATCCGTCACCGAAGCCGTCGCTAGCCAAGTCGGGCGCTGAGTCGAGCGCGGCCGCCGCGGGCGCGTCGGCGGCCGCGAGTGCCGACGACCGGTGAGTCGCATGAGTCGCCTTCACAGTCATGCGAGTCGCATTCACAGTCGCATGAGCCGCCTTCAGAGTCGGTTGCGGCCCCAGCTGCTGATGCCCCTGCTGCTGCTCCCTCAGCTGCTGCTGCGTGCGCTCGAGCTCGTCGGCCATCTCGCGCAGCTTGTGCGCAGAGAAGGTCTTCAGGCGCTGGAGGGCCTCTTGCGCCTCGATCAACTCAGCACGGGCCGCCTCGAGCTCGGCTGTATGGGCGTGTTGGATCGAGCGCAGCTGACGCCCGTGGGTGGCGCGCGCCTCGGCGAGACGCGCCTCGAGCGTGCCGAGCATGGCCTCACGCTCCTGGAGCTGGCCGCGCTGTGCCGCCGAGTTCGCCACGAGGGCCTTCGCAGAATGCACTGCCAGCTTCCAGCCCGCAAACGCGAGCAGCCGCCGCTGCCGCTGCGCCCCAAGCACCGCGTTGTGGGCGAGCCGATGCTTCAGCACGTGCACCTGCTCGCGGAGTGAGGAGGAACGCAATCAGACGCCATCAGAGGCCATCAGAGGCCATCAGAGGCCATCAGAGGCCATCAGAGGCCATCAGAGGCCATCAGAGGCCATCAGAGGCCATCAGAGGCCATCAGAGGCCA
>Ga0210246_102381_pt1 | contig 11592 bp, 10 predicted proteins | sample ChrtobMetaP3_8mM_FD_155469 | JGI IMG/M metagenome (GOLD analysis project Ga0210246, IMG submission 155469) | Chrysochromulina tobin associated microbial communities from unialgal haptophyte culture, Seattle, Washington, United States - P3_8mM | ecosystem: Host-associated > Algae > Haptophytes >...
TCCCCTGAGCATGCCGAGCGGCCTGGCGTGTGCGGGCACACCTATTGGGGTGGGGGGGACCGCTCGGGAGTACAGGGAAACGCCTCGGCGACCGGCCCGTAGGGTAGTGTGAAAAAGAACTGTTTCCTAAGAGCACTGGGTCCGTACCTCCCTCTCTTCTGGGGACCTTCTGGTGTCACGAAAAGGGTTCAGATACCCCCCGCGGTTCTGCGTCAATGCCGGAGCACATCTTCATCAAACAGCAGCCTCATCCGCCATGGAAGGACTCGCACTGGGCCGTGCCAAATCACCCTCCACGCCCACCGTCTGAGTCGCCGCCCATCTCGAGCCCGCCCAGCCCACCCTCCCCTAGCCCCAGCGGTCAATATGGCAGCAATGGCGGTGGTGGCGGGAGCTCGACGGCGGGCTCGGATGTGGCCTTGGATGCAGGCGCGACCTCGCGGGCCCGCGATGCCTTCAGCGTCATCTACGAAGAGACCATCGATGCCGTCTTCAAGGCGGACTCAAGGGCAGCCGGGCTGGCCAAGCTGCGCCCTTATCTCGACGCGAACATGTCCAAAGAGAGCGCCGACGCATTTCAGGAGTGCTGCGGGAAACTCTTCGTGCTCTCGCGTGTGCACACCTCGATGGCGCCAGAGGTCTCGTTCGCCAAGGTGCAAGAGATCACCGATACCCTCAGCCGCGCGTGCTCGATGGCTAGTCACACCGCGGCGCCGCTCGTCGCTGGCCTCAAGCGCTTCGTCGAGCAGCGGATCCTTCCGAATGGCGCGCTCGATCATATCACCGAGCAAGGTTTCAGGCTGCCCGCCGACGAGGTTGGGGCGCTTCTCGACCGGTACCGTTGGCCGCACGACGCCAAGCGTACGCAGGTGTTGCACATCTTGCGCAAGACCTTGGAGGCGGTCGCGGAGCTACGTACCACATCAGATGCTGCTGTGAGGGGCAGCGAGAGCATCGAGGAGGCTAGGCTCATCTTGAACCACTCGCACGAGCGTCTGACCCGGACCATGGAAAGCGTGCTCGACGAGCATGCGACGCGTTTGGACCCGACGCTCGTAATGGGCCAGAACCTCTTTCTCGCGGTGTCGCGCGTCGCACAGGCGCAAGAGCAGGAGAACGTCGACCGCCTGCGGAGTAGGAGCTGGCCACCCTTGTACTCTCGAGTCCAGACGGTGTTCGCAGAAGCAGAGGCGAGGGCAAAGGCGGCGGTGAAGGCGGAGGCAAAAGCGAAGGCGAAGGTGGCAGAGGAAGTGGCGAAGGCTGCGGCTGCGGCTGCGGCTGCGGCTGCGGCTGCGGCTGCGGCGGAGACTGCCAAGGAGGCGGCCAAGGAGGCAGCGGAAGAGGCGAATAGGGAACGCTTAGAGCGCTACATAGCGCACGAAGAGGTACCACCAATCTGCCCCCCTCGAATCCTCTCCTCAGGCCCACACAATCTCACACCCACTCCATGCGCAGGCTGAGGCGGCCGCGGCAAAGGAGGCGGAGATGGACCGCAAGGCAAGGGCGAAGCACTCGCGTGAGCAGCGTGCTAAGGCGCCTGAGCATCCTATCTGTGCTCCCTGTGGGAATAAAGCCTGCGCCGAAGGCGAGCTCCTATCGGCCAGCTCGTCCTGCGCAAGCGTCCCCGACGCAGGCGGGCCAGCTGCGATCGCCTTGGCCGCACCAGCGCCAATAATACACGAGTCACCTGTCGCCATCGAGTCTGATCTCGACCTGCTCGCGAGTGCTCATGCGCCGCTGCCGCTGTGGGAGAAGGGGCTGCGCAAAGCACAGGCGTCCTCGCCCGCAGCAGCAGGCTACAGGCGTTCAGGCAAGTCTTCTTGCAACGCGCAGATGGGCGAGTTATACCAGCGCGGCGAGGCGGCGCCTGGCGCGCCGCACAACTCGGTGCCCTTGCGCACGGACACGAATCCTCCCTTTATGCCCGAAAATGCCTCCGAGGCGGCAGCAGAAGAGGAGGAGGCCCGCGCGGCTGGCTCGTCAGCAGATGGCAGCAGGCCATCGCGAGGTGAGCCATAGCTTGGAGCCTAGCGGTCGTGAGACAATCGTGAGTATAGCCCCCGATAGCGAGTACTTGAGGTGACCGGGGACGGTGGAGTGGTGAGCGCGGGGGGGGGGGCGAAAGAGTGACTGACTGTAGGCTCAACATGTTAACCATGCCATGCCTGTATGTGTGTCCGCCACGGTCCACACGCCAGTCAGGCGAGGTGGTTGCACGGGTTCAGACCCAGGGTTGACCTGGGGTATGGCGACTCTGAACCGTGTCTGTGAGCGCGGCACGCGTTGCATGTCGCGAGCATGAGAATGAAGCGGCTGTGACGTGTGCGAGGTGTTGCCCTTCACGCTTTTGAGTTTGGTTTGTGCGTGTTGGTGTGTTGTGAATGAAAATTAACAGTCTCTTCACACCACACCTCTGCACGCGATGCCTGCGCGCGCGTTCCGCCGCCGCCGCAAAGCGGACGAAGAGGGTGCGCCGGCCGACGAGACTGCGCAGCCAGTCGCGGTTCCTCCGGCGAAGAAGGCCAAGCCCAAGCAGGTCTCCTCGGGTGGCGGTGCGGCGCTCTCCTTTGACCTCGAGGATGAGGGCGAGGCCTTCCAGGTCTCGAAGAAGAAGAAGAAGCTCGCACGGCTAGAGATTCCGAGCCGTGACGGAGACAACGACGCGGAGCCCGCTGGCGCATCTCGAACGGGCGCGTACACCGCTGAAATGCTCGCAAAGCTGCGCGCGTCTCAGCAATTTCGTGCGGCGCCGAGCGGCAAGGATGATGGCGAGCCATTGGCGGGCGACGTGCTTCCAGGCGAGGCGGAGGGCGCGGGCGGAGACGCGGTGCCGGACGCTGAGGCCATCCGGATCGCTCGCGCACGGCGTGAGCGTGCGCGGCGCGAGGGCAAGGAGATTGAGGAGGATGCGGCGGCCGACAGCCAGACGGAGCGCTACATCGCGCTGCTGCCTCGGCGGCGGCGGCCGGGCGAGGTGGGCGAGGACGAGGAGGAGGGCGAGGAGGGCGACGAGGGCGGCGGCGCGTCCAAGGGCGAGAGCCGGCAGGTACGCGAGGAGGACGTCGACGAGGAGGACACCATCTTTGAGAGCCAGCAAGGCCCACGACTCGCCTTCGGGCGGCCTCTCGAGGAAGGTGCGCTCCATACGGCGCGAGGTCCGCCGACGATCGTGGGTGGGGGGCGCGGGGCGCACGGCGCGGCAGCCGGCGAAGGCTGGCGCGGCAGCGGCCGTCGCGGCGGCGGCGGCCGAGGTGCTCTGGAGGTGGTCGAGCTCGACGCGGAGGAGGAGAGCGACCATGCGAGCGCCGCGGCCCCGCGTGTCAACGGCCATCCAGATGCCAACGGTCGGGGCGGCATCGTCGGCCTGGGGGCTGACGGCTCCTCTGGCGGCGGCAGCGGCACAGCGGCGGCCGACGCGGCCGCGGAGGAGGCGATCGCCGAGCGTGCGGCGCGCGTGGTGAGCGGGAGCGCGGGCACTTTGGTGGTGGAGCGGCTTGCGGCGGAAGTGACACGCCTCGAAGCGTCTGTGGTACTCCAGAGGCAGGAGCTCGACGGCACGCAACGGCTGCTCGAGGCGAGCGCCGACGACGTCACGCGGCTCGAGGATGTGCTCGACACGGCGCTGGGTGACTTTGGGCTGCTGCAGCGCGCGCAGGCGTATACCGAAGACTTGCTCGACTGCCTGCAGGAGAAGGCACCCCTCATCGAACGGGCAGAAGCGGCGCTGCACGCGGCGCTCGAGCAGGGCAGCCGCGCCCACCGCGACGCTTTTGAGGTGCTCGAGGCGGCAGAGCGTGCGCGCGCGCAGGTGGTGCTGCGGGGCGCGTGGCGCGCGCCGCCCGTGCCGCGCCGGGCGCGCGCACCCTCAGAGGGGCCCCCCCCGCCCACGGCACTCGAGCCGGCGGGCGATGTGAGTGTGCTCCTCGCTGCTCAGGTGGCGCTGCAGCGCGCGGATGCCGCGCGGGGCGCACCGGCGGCAGACGGTTGGGACGAGGAGGAGGAGGAGGACGAGGAGGACGACGGCGACGGCGATGACGACGCGCAGGCAGGCGGCGAAGACGAGGGCTGTGACATCGAGGGCGGCGGCAAGGAGGGCGGCGGCAAGGAGGGCGGTGGCAAGGAGGGCGGCGCGGCGGCGGCCTCGCGCCGTGCTCGCGCCGTGCTACGCGCCGCCGCGGGCATCTTCTCCGACACAGCGCCCGAGTTTTGCGAGGTCAAGTACGTACGCCGGCGCTTCGCTGAGTGGCGACGTGCACACCGCGCATCGTACGACGACACCTTCGTGGCGCTGTGCCTGCCCGCGCTGCTCGCGCCGCTCGTGCGCCTCGAGCTGCTGGGCTGGCGGCCGGTTCGCGAGGGGGGCATCGAGGAGGCGCCCTGGTACGTCGACCTGCGCCGCGAGGCCGAGGCGATGGCGGGCCTCAATGGGGTGCATGGAGAGGGCGGCGGCGAGGGCGGCGGCGAGGGCGGCGGCGAGGGCGGCGGCGAGGGCGGCGGCGGTAGCAGGGGTGCAACCGCGACGGCGCTCCGAGCGTCGTCGCGAGCGCGGGAGGAGGAGGAGGAGGAGTGCTTGCTCGCGCAGCTGGCATGCAAGCACGCGCTGCCGCGGCTGCTGCACGCGCTGCAATACGTGTACCGTACGACCTCGCTCGCGCAGACTTCGGAGCTCGTGCAAGGCGTGCGCGAAGTTCGGCGTGCCGTCGAGCTTCTCGCGCGTGCGGCGGCGGCGGCGGCGGCGGTGGCGGCGGCGGGCACGGCGGCAGGCACGGCCGAAGCGGCGGAGGCGGCAGCCACGGCAGGCGCGGCGGAGTTGGCGCTGCGCAGGCTGCTGATGATGGCCGCCTACCGCCTCGAGGGCGCGGTGGACGACACATGCATACCGCCGTGCTTTGCAGACGCCGCGGCCGTCGGCGTCGCTGGCGACGGGAGCGTCGCCGCGGCGGCCATAGCCGCTGCAGCCGCGGCAGCGCGCCGACTGCAGCGCGCGGTGCGGCTGCTCGGCGTACTCACCGAATGGGCCGGGGTGCTCGCGGCGGACGCGTTGCAAGCGCTCGCGACGGCGCTGCTCACGCGCCACATCCTGCCCTACCTGCGCGCGAGCCTCGAGCGCCCTCGAACCGATGGCACTTCGCTCGCGAGCGGCGGCCTCGTGCACGTGTTGAGCGCATGCGAGAAGACCGCCCTGAACATGCACCCCGCTTGGCGCAAGCGAGATGCGCGCGGCGGCCGAAGCGCGTGCGGCGAAGCGCTTCACGCATTCGTGGCGCAGGGCGTGAGCGAAGCGGTCCTCGCGGCCGATGCGGAGGCAGGAGGGCCGCTGCGCGCCAAGCTGGCAAAGCTGCTTGCAACGCTCGACCATCCTGCATCTTGATGGCAAGTGTCCGAAGAACAAGAAGCCCCCCTCCGAGCCCTTGTTTAACCCCTGTGTACGGGTACTCCCATAAAAAAGCCAGTCCAGCAAACACTGTTGATAGCGTTCTGAGAGGGGCCGCCGGTAACCATGAGCCGCGCGCTACATGATTGTACCTGTGGTGAAGTTGAAACTGACGACGGGTTGACTTCGTTTATACTGATGACAGACTTTAATTAACAGCCGTCGTGTGAACAGCCAGGAACTCTGCGCCCTCCACGCTGTGTGTCTTCACGGGACCTGTAGTCGTGCGTCTTGCCGAGATGGCAATGAACGTGAACGTGAACGTGAACGTGAACAGCCACGAACCACCGAAAGGACTTCCGAGAAACTACCACTACAGATTCTTTGTGATGCTGGCCTTCGTTTTAGGCGGCGCCTGCCTCGGTCTGAACGCGCCGCTACCGAAACTAAAGCAAAACTCCTGGCAGGCACGGTAAGAGCCGCACTCGCTGCACGCGGTTGATCCCGCCTCGCCCTGCTCCACCTCTCACCTGCACCACTGCGAATCGCAGCCTCGACAAGGCGCTTCTGGATGTGGAGCTCGGGCCAGGCTCGCGGTTGCGGCTGCTCAGCAAGGTGATCCTTGACCCCGCAGTGCGAGAGGACGTACAAGCAGCCATCGGTGTCATTCGCGAGCGCGGCATCGGCAAGGGACATCCCGACGCCATCGACAAGCTGTGGCCTGTAGGGACGACAGCGCGCGCCGATCTCGAAGCGCTGACCGCGCTTCGTAAGCAGATTCCAGAGGCGCTTGAAGAGCTGAAAAAGCAGTCGCCCAAGGATCTATTTGCGAGCTCGGCGAGCTCGGACACAACGCAGGCAAGTGTGAACCCGAGCGAAGTGCTCAGCTCGCTCGCAACGCTGGCGACGGACCGCACGAAGCAGCGGGAGCTCATCGAGGAGGCGAAGGATCTGGTGCGGCGTACGCCCAAGAGTCTTGAGACGCCAGCCTACAAGGTAGTGGGCACCGTCGAGGGCCCGATCGTGCTTGGTAAGCCGGAGGTCATCGAGGTGCGTGAGTACGAGGCGTTCACCGTTGCCTCGACAGAAATGCCCAGCGGCGGCATGGGCTCGCGCGCGGGCGCGAGCGGCTTCACCACGCTCGCTGCCTACCTCTTCGGCAAGAATGCGGGCAGCGAAGCGATGGCGATGACGATGCCGGTGTCGACGACGATGGATGCGGCGGGCAATGCGAGCATGGCCTTCGTGCTGCCACGCCGCAACGCCGACAACCCGCCGGCGCCGCTGCCCGCTTCCGACGTAACCATCGCCCAGGTGCCGAGCCGGCTGTGCGCAGTGAAGGCGTTTGGTGGCCTCGCGACCGACCAGGAGGTCGAGCGTCAGAAGCAGGCACTGCTCACGTCGCTCGATGCGGCAGGCTCGACGCTTCGAGTGGTCGATCGGGATCAGATTACAGTCCTGCAGTACAATTCTCCACTTACGGTGCTCTGGCGCCGACGCAACGAAGTGGCCGTCGTCGTGGAGCTCATCGGCGACCAGAACGCGCAGGCCGTCGACGCCCCTGCTGAGGGAGAATCGTGGGAGCCGTTCTTGCAGCAGTTCCGTGCGGATCCTCCTGCTAAGCCGGCTGTGGATCCTCCTGGAGAGGGGGAGTCCTGGGAACCGTTTCTGGAGCAGTTCCGCCTCTAGAGTTGGCGCATGGCTCCCATCGTCAGGCATGACAAACTGCCTGACTTGACCTGTGAGGCTCATGAAAAGGTGGCGCCCTGACGCGCCTGAGCTGGACTCAGCGCTGCACATTCCAGTTTCCACCGACTCGGGTGGGCTGGTAACGGAAGTTCTACAGTGCGGACCGGACGTAGTCGTACCGAACGAAAGTTGTAACGTTTAGGAGAGACAAAAGAAAAGCCGTACTCGAGTCTTGTCTACTGAGCTATTGTAAGGACCCCGCACGCTGACGCGGGTGATGCCGCGCATGATTACTATTATTAAGAGTTTCGCGAGACAGCGCGCGCGGCGGCTGCCGGCTCCTCTCGCCTCGTCCTCCCTCGAGCGTAGATAACCTTCTATATAATACTATATCGCTTCTAGAAACGTTCTAGGTGAGTCCTGTTGGTACTGATCATAACTGATCAGTGATTCGTTGAGGCTGAGCGGGTGGACGTGTGTGGCCTGGCTCGCCCTGCTCTTTGCTGCAGACTTACCCATCTCGCGCGGCTTTCCAGGCAACCTCCAGACCACTGCGCAGATGCGGACGAGGGTTTCGGAGGCGGTGCCTGATCTCGCTGGCAGCGGCCCTACCGCCGTCTGGACGCCAGACGACACGGGCGCTGCCGCGGGCACTGCTGCCTCGTGCCGATTGTGGATGCACTCGAGGCGTACATAGGCGCCCGGCACGACGTTCCACCGCGTCGACCTGCGCGCTGCCCCGGATCGAGTCTCTCTGTCCGCGCTGAATTCGTACAGCGAAGATGAGGTCGCCGGAGTTTGGCCTATGGGAGGCATGGCCGTATGACGAAACACCTCCCGCAGCGCCGCGCCCACTTGGCTCGTATTGGCCGTGATGTTGCCGCATTCTCGAAAGCCGAGCTCGGCACACTCGGGAGCGTCGGGCTGCACCAGCGTAAAGTATTCGGCGCCGTTCATGAAGGCCCAGCGTCGATAATCGAACCACGCATGCGTGCTGATGGTCGTCATCTGTTCGGGCATGAGCTCGAGCGTGGCGCAGCGCCGTCCTGAGCGCTCGGTGGGCAGCATCGACGTCCAAATCATCCCCTGGCCGTGCATGCCCACGAGCACCGACGCGGCGCTCACCGCGCACAGCTGCTCGGCGAGCGGCAGCGCCTCGAGCTGCAAGAGCTTCACTCGACCCGCGAGGGTCGCGTCGACGTCCAATGCGGCCCGGAGCGCACCTGATGATGGATGCAATCAGAGGTCATCAGAGGCACTCAGAGCCCGTCCAATGCGGCCCGGAGCGCACCTGATGATGGATGCAATCGGAGGTCATCAGAGGCACTCAGAGCCCGTCCAAAGCGGCCCGGAGCGCACCCATGTTGACGATCGCACGCACTCGCGACTTGCGCTCTATGAAGAGCAGCCTCGGCGGCTCGTCGGCCGCAGCGGCGGCCTCAGCGCGAGCGTGCAGCTCGAAGCTGGCCCAGAGTGCCCGGCGCAGCGCGGCGAGCCGCGAACGCACCTGATGAGGGATGCAATCAGAGGTCATCAAGAGTGCCCGGCGCAGCGCGGCGAGCCGCGAACGCACTGCGAGGAGCGCCGCGGCGTCATTGTAATAGGGCCAAAACGATGAGTGACCGCCGATCGCCACGCCATAGCAGTGCAGCTGCAACGGCTCGAGGAGCGCGTCTGTCCGCGCGGCATGCGGACCCGCCGCCCGCTCGTCCACGCCGCGGAGCGCCGTGCTGAGCAGCCGAAGAGCGAGCGACCAGCCAGGCCATGCGGCGGCTCCGAGAGGCGTCGCGCCGGGCCATAGGACGGTGTACCTAATGAGGGACGCAATCAGATGCAATCAGACGCAATCAGAAGAGAGAGCGGGCCATAGGACGGTGTACCTAATGAGGGACGCAATCAGATGCAATCAGACGCAATCAGAAGAGAGAGCGGGGCATAGGACGGTGTACCGCGGCAACAGATCGACGCCTTGGCAGCAGCTTGACTCGGTGGCATCTGTGGCACTGCCATTGCGTGCGCTGACCGCGCCCGTGCCAGCCGCACCCATAGCGTCCCCGTCGAGGCGCGAGCGCCGTCCCGAGCGCAGGTCAGTCTCGAGGCTCTGGCGGAGCGCGTGCAGATCTTCGCGCAGTGGCAGCAGATGGAAGAAGCTGTGGAACAAATTGTCCATCGTGAGCTCTACCACGACGGCCACGCGGTCGCGCAACCACTTGGGCTGCGCGAAGATGCGGGGGTCGCGACGGCCCAAAGCAGCGATCTCGGCGAAGGGCATATCAAACCTCCCATCAGCCAGGCGGTAGGGTTCGGACTTCCCATCCTCGTAGTGACGAGGCCAGCGCAGCGGCCAGAGCGGGGTGCCCCCCCCCGGCGCCACCTGCAGCAGCAGCATCTTGCGATCCGAGTACTTGGAGGGGTCGACGCCCCTGAGCCACACGCTCGGCCGAGGTACGCCATACGCCACGCACACGTCGGGGCGCGTCCACATACCACGCGGCAGCCGGAGCGGTGGCACGGCGGACTCGTCGCCACGTGCGCTTAGGGGCAGCGCGCGCCACGATGGCGACAGCGTCGAGCGCACCTCCAAACTAGCGCCGATGCTAGGATTGAGCACTGCTGCTGAGCTGCGCGCCTGCACCACGATCCACGCAGCCCACGACTCAAAACGAACGAGCGGGCCGTTGCATGCCGCGGCCGTGCACCACGACCACACGGCGTGGTATCGGGCCTGCTGAAGCATCCGCTCCGCGGAGCGATTGCGCGTGAGCTCGGGATGGTCGACGATGATGTGGTCAGCCGCCAGCAGGGCCCCATCCACCATCCAGCTCTGCGTCTCGTTGGTTCCAGTGACTCGGACGATACGCACACCCTCGATACCCCGAAGCGCCTCGGCAGCGATAGATCGGTGCACGCTCGGTGCGACGATCACCGTCATCGGCTCCTCCGCATCCGCACGTAAAGCGTTCACTGCAGCAAGCCAGAACGCCGCTGGTGGACGGGGGTCACTGCAGCCGCTCTCAAGCACAGCGACAGGCGCGTGAAATTCGCGCGCTCGCCGCGACCAGGAAATGATCCGTGATGTTCGCGAAAGGCCTTCGGAGGGCCAGGTCGGCAGCGGTTGGCATGTGGCTGGCATATGCGCGCCAGGGTCCATCGGCGTACAGGGACATCGAAGACGCTGTATTGGGCAACTGTTTGTTTGATGTCAGACCGACCGGACGTCCGCACACTCGCTCAAATAGCAACGAAGCATGCAAATTCTGTTGAACTTGTACGTATGAAGTGCTTGCTCTGCTCAGGGGCAACCAAGCCTTGGGCTCTGCAAAAGAGATGACCGGCAGGATAAGCAGCCCTGTGCCAGTTCCTGTGCCTGTCGCTCAAGGCCATCGCGAATTGCAACTCTCAGGAGAGCCGGCCATCGGGCTGACCATCCGCGTGGTGTTGTCACGCTACTGCACGGATGAAGTCTGCAGACTCTCGACCTTGAGAGCCGCCAACTATGTGATCAGTGTTGTCGAATCCTTAACACCTGCAAACCTCAGTGCTGTCATTGCCAGTGGCAACATCAACAATGGCATCATAGAGCGCATCGGCAGCGTGCATGTACAGTGGTTCGCCTTTGATGCGCCATCGCCACCACCACCTGCGGAACCAAGCCCACCGCCATCTCCGCCACCTCCATCGCCGCCGCCGCCCTCACCACCACCCCCGTCGCCACCCCCAGCCCCGCCGCCATCGCCGCCATCGTATCCACCTTTTACACCGTCGCCGCCGCCGTCCCTACCGCCGCCCAGACAACCGCCCTCTCCGCCGCCACCTTCGCCGCCTCCCTCACCACCGCCGCCCTCACCGCCCCCATCGCCACCACCGCCATCGCCTCCGCCCTCGCCCCCTCCACCTTCGCCGCCCCCGTCACCGCCACCTCCGTCGCCGCCACCTTCCCCGCCGCCGCCCTCTCCACCGCCACCCTCGCCGCCCTCTCCACCTTGTCCACCACGGCCTCCGCCTAGTCCTCAGACACCACCAGCTCGCCCGCCACCATGGATCATCACACACTGCCAGAATGCACGTTGGGCGCGTTTGGATCCCGACTGCTGGAGGCCACCGCCACCCCGGGCACCGTCGCCGTTCCCGTTGCCACCGCCGCCGTCGCCGCCACCCCAACCACCGTACAGTCCAGACCAGCCTTCACCACCGCCATCGCCACCTCCGCTACGTCCACCGCCACCAATACCTCCGTTTTCGCCTCCACCATCACCGCCGCTTCCATCGCCACCTCCATCACCACCTCCTCCAAGGCCTCCGCCTTCACCTCCTCCACCTTCGCCGCCACCATCACCACCACCGCCGTCACCACCCCCATCGCCGCCCCCACCCTCACCACCTCCACCACCTTCGCCTCCACCACCTTCTCCACACCCTCCATCACCCCCTCCTCCGTCTCCTCCGCCCCCATCACCACCGCCACCCCGCCCTCCTCCTCCTTCACCCCCGCCACCAAGCCCTCCACCTCCTTCCCCCCCTCCTCCGCG
>Ga0210246_102393_pt1 | contig 11532 bp, 2 predicted proteins | sample ChrtobMetaP3_8mM_FD_155469 | JGI IMG/M metagenome (GOLD analysis project Ga0210246, IMG submission 155469) | Chrysochromulina tobin associated microbial communities from unialgal haptophyte culture, Seattle, Washington, United States - P3_8mM | ecosystem: Host-associated > Algae > Haptophytes >...
TGCCTCCCTCCTCACAGGTCGGCGAGCCCCCCGCCCCGAGCTCTGATTGCCTCCCTCATCACAGGTCGGCGAGCCCCCCGCCCCGAGCTCTGATTGCCTCCCTCATCACAGGTCGGCGAGCCCTCCGCCCCACGGTGACGCCCTGCATGCAAGTGCTCACCACGGCGCCCCCCCTCCCCACAGGTCGGCGAGCCCTCCGCCCCGCCCCCGCGGACGTGACGAGCCTCTCGTGGCCCATGCTTACGGCCGCGGCCGTGCTGCGGATGACCGCGCACGACGATGCGGCGCGCGCGGCCGGCGGCGGCGCGAGCGGCGCGAGCGGCGGAAGCGGTGGGTTCGGCGGGTTCGGCGGGTTCGGCGGGTTCGGCACGCCCGGGCCTTCCTCTACCCCCACGGCGCGCGCGATGTCGGGCGCCGTGGTGGGCATGGGCGCCGTGGTGGGCGCGGGCCTCGGGCGGGACGCGAGCGATCTCGCGCTCGGAGCTCACGAGGCGGCGCTCGCGCTGCTCCAACGGCCGTCGGCCGAGGGCGCCGAGAGCTTCTCGCACCTGAGTGCGCCTCAGCGGCTGGCGCTCCTCGCGTACCTGGTGGAGCAAGCGACGGACACGGAGGCGGCTGGCAAGGCGATCTTGGAGGTGCATGAGCGCACGTTGGCACTGCTCGACGGGTTCGAAAAGGAGGACAAGGAGGCGCGCCGGAAGCAGAAGGACAACAAGGATGACCTGAAAAGCGCAGTGCGCCAATGGTTGCTCAAGGAGGGGGGCGCGACCTCGCAGGGCGCCGAGTTGGGCGCCGACGTGGACGTGACCGATGCGGCGGTGACGGCCGAGGTGCAGCGCATGCTCGATTGCGAGCAGAGCCTCTTCCGCTATCCGGGGGTGCCAGGAGGGAGCCTCGCGCCGTACGTGGGCAAGATGAGCCTCACGCTGCTCCCCCTCGCGGACTTGCGCTCGACCGAGGCTGAGCTCTGCATGCAGCTCGAGTTGCAAGCGAGTGGCATCGATGAGAACGGGCGCGAGCTGAGCGCCCATGCGCTCGCGCACTCGAATGCACGGCGCGACGAGATGCGCCGCCGGCGCGACGTCCTGCCGCCCGCCCGGCAAGCGGCCCTCGCACAGCTCACGGCGGCCTTGCAGGCCCCAACCGCCGATGCGCTCAGCACGGCGCTCGCTGCGGCGCGCCTGGCGGCACTGGAGGGCGACGGCGCGGTGGACATGGTGAGTGGCGCCAAGGGCGGCCGGTGGATGGTCTCGGAGGTGCGCGATGCGACCAAGGCGCTGTTTGAGATCGAGCGTGCGGCGGCCGAGCTCGAGGTGGCGACGCGGCGCAAGGAGGCGGTGAAGCAAGAGGGGTGCGTGCGAACGGAGGCGCTCGGCGTCGATAGGTATGGGCGGCGTCACTGGGCCCTCGAGCTTGATGTACCGACGGTGCGCCCGCCGCCGCCACCGCCTTTGGAACGCACTGCGTCGGGCGGTCCTCTTGATCGGCAGCCGTCCCTACCCGTCAAGGAAGAGAGCGGAGCAGCGCCAGCGCCGTTGCCCGCGCACATCTTTGAGCGAGCGCTGTCCCGAGCACACACGGCGGCCGCGACGGCGGGGCATGGGTACGTCGTCTGGCTGCAGCCGCGCACGCAGGACGTGCGACACGTGCTGCGCACGCTGCCGCCGAAACCAGGCACCGTCGTGAGCTTTGGCATCCAGGATGACGTGTCCGATGATGACGATGATGACGACGTCACGCCGGCAGCGGGGAGCGCCGTACTGAGCGGCACAGGGAGCGGCGCGCCCGCGGCGCTCGGCTGGCTGCGCTACGTGGGCGAGGGGGCTTGCCGCGCCGTTGAGGCTTCACTCGACAGCCGTGGCCTGCGGGAGCGAGGGTTGCGGCGGGAGCTCGGCGCGCTGCATGCGCATCTGGCCTCGCGCCACTTGATCGCTGCCAAGGAGGCGGAGCGCGAGGAGGCACTGATGCAAAAGACGCGTGCGCAGGCCGCCGCCGCCGCCGCCGCCGCTCAGGCGGGCCAACAGGCTGCCCAACAGGCCGCCCAACAGGCCGCCCAACAGGCCGCCCAACGAGCCATTTTGGCGTCCTCCCGGGCATCCCAACAGGGCGTCGTCCAGTGCTGGGCGGCCTCGTGAGGGCGCCGTGTTGGGCGACCGCTGCAGGGCGCCGTGTTGGGCGACCTCGGAAGGGCGCCGTGTTGGGTGGCGGCGCCGCTGAGGCTGAGCAGACGAGGAGAAGGAGAAGGTGTAGAGGAGGCGGAGGAGGGCAGATGAGACGATCAAGCGAGGGGGCAGCGGGCGTACCGCAACACACGCACACGTTGGATGTTCATGTTGAGGCCGGGCCGAAAACGAGGCCAGCCCCCGCCAGCAGCAGGTAGGAGAGCACACCGCCCCACTCCCCCGCCCCCCTCCCCCGCCCCAGCTCCCACCGTTTGCGGCATGCATGCGTGGTATGCACACACGTGTTTTGGATGTGAAAGCGCGGCCGGTATACGAACCCGGCGGTTATAAATCGTTAGAACGCTCACCTACGGAGCTACGCTGCTGTTTGGATTTTTAATTAAAACTCGTGCACGATCAGATGAACCGACTGCAACGAGTTTTAATACGCTTTAGAGACAAAAATATTTCCCAACACGGGGCAGGGGTGCCTCTGGCCAAGCCGCGTACACCAGCGGCTTCCCCACGATCAACCAATACGGCGCCTTCGCGCCCTACCTTAGAAGGCAAAATCGGACATCGCATGACATCGCCCTCTCTCACACGAAAGCGGCACGCTCAGCCCGGGCAACCGCATCAGGGCAGCCATGGAAGATGTGTTGGGTCCTGCACACGATGCTGCATATCAAGGAAATGACGACAGTCTTCGCGGTCTGGCGCTTGCCAACCTCATGGCGGTGGATGCAGAAGGAAAGACGCCCGCGCACATTGCTGCTTTGCACGGCCACGAGAGCTGCTTGCATGCGCTGCATGAGCTCGGGGCCGCGGCCAGCCTGTCGGCGGCGGATGCAGAAGGAAAGACGCCCGCGCACTTGGCTGCTAAGCTTGGCAACGAGAGCTGCTTGCGAGCGCTGCATGAGCTCGGTTCGGCGGCAAGCCTGTCGGCGGCGGATGCAGAAGGAAAGACGCCCGCGCATATTGCCGCAATTCTTGGCCGAGAGAGATGCTTGCAGGTGCTGCATGAGCTTGGGGCGGCGGCCAGCCTGTCGGCGGTCGATGCAAAAGGATGGACGCCCGCAATCTGGGCTGCTTTGCAAGGCCACGAGAGCTGCTTGCGTGCGCTGCATGAGCTCGGGGCAGCGGCCAGCCTGTCGGCGGCGGATGCAGAAGGAAGGACGCCCGCAATCTGGGCTGCTTTGCAAGGCCACGAGAGCTGCTTGCGTGCGCTGCATGAGCTCGGGGCAGCGGCCAGCCTGTCGGCAGCAGATGCAGGTGGAAAGACGCCCGCACATTTCGCTGCTAAGCTTGGCCGCGAGAGCTGCTTGCATGCGCTGCATGAGCTCGGGGCAGCGGCCAGCCTGTCGGCGGTCGATGCAGAAGGAATGACGCCCGCAATATGGGCAGCACTGCAAGGCCACGTGCGCTGCTTGCATGCGCTGCATGAGCTCGGGGCAGCGGCCAGCCTGTCAGCGGCGGATGCAGAAGGAAAGACGCCCGCAATATGGGCTGCTTTGAAAGGCCATGAGAGTTGCTTGCATGCGCTGCATGTACTCGGGGCGGTGGCCAGCCTGCCGGCGGCGAATGCAGAAGGAAAGACGCCTGCGCACATTGCTGCTTTGCACGGCCGCGAGAGCTGCTTGCATGCGCTGCATGAGCTCGGGGCGGCGGCCAGCCTGTCGGCGGCGGATGCAGAAGGAAAGACGCCCGCATATTACGCTGTTATGCTTGGCAACGAGAGCTGCTTGCGAGCGCTGCATAAGCTCGGGGCGGCGGCCAGTCTGTCGGCGGCGGATGCAGGTGGAATAAAGCCCGCGCATATTGCTGCAATGCTTGGACACGGGAGCTGCTTGCATGCGCTGCATGAGCTCGGGGCGGCGGCCAGCCTGTCGGCGGTCGATGCAAAAGGATGGACGCCCGCAATCTGGGCTGCTATGCACGGCCGCGAGAGCTGCTTGCGTGTGCTGCATGAGCTCGGGGGGGCGGCCAGCCTGTCGGCGGCAGATGCAAACGGATTGACGCCCGCGCACGAGGCTGCTATTTACGGCCATGAGATCTGCTTGCATACGCTGCATGAGCTGGGGGCGGCGGCCAGCCTGTCGGCGGCAGATGCAAAAGGATGGACGCCCGCAATATGGGCTGCTATGCGAGGCCACGTGCGCTGCTTGCATGCGCTGCGTGAGCTTGGGGCAGCAGCCAGCCTGTTGACAGCGGATGCAGATGGAAGAATGCCCGCGCATATCGCTGCTATACACGGCCACGAGCGCTGCTTGCATGCGCTGCATGAGCTCGGTTCGGCGGCGAGCCTGGTGGCGTTGGATGCAGATGGAGCAACGCCCTTGCATGCCGCTGCTATGAAAATGCCCCCCGATCATGCCAACTCAGAGCGCAACTATGTCCGCTGCATTCGGTTCCTTCTGCAAGCGGGCGCCGACATCGACCAAACAGATGGCATCGGCGACACGCCGCTGCTCCTAGCGGCAAGTCGTGGCCATCTTCTCAACGTGCAAGAGCTGTGTTTGCATGGTGCCACTCGAGAGCTGGCCGGTGCTCCATCAGCCATTCAAGTGTCCGTTGGCTACCCTACTGTCTGCCGTTGGCTTCGCCGCACACGCGACCATACGTCGCCGTTGCACTATCTCGAGCTCCTTTCTGCCTCGCAATGCAAGGCCCTGCTTCGCGCGGGTGGCCGAGTGCAGGACGCATTCCTTCAATCACGTGCCTTATGCAGATTGCAGCGCGGGCCAGGGACGGCCGGGTACGAGGCCGCTCAGTCGGTAGCTGCCGCTTGCATGCCGTGGCATGCGGCGTCTCATTCACTCTGGCCAGCAAGCTGCAGGGCGCGCGCATGGGAACTCCTTGCCGCATGCTATCAACTGGCATACCGTCGCAACACGCAGGGTGAGTTGAAGTATGGCAACGAAGCGGCGGGTTTGAAGGATGCATTGGTCTCCAGAGTGCTTGCGTATGGGCTCGATCGCACCGCTTTTGAGCGAACACTCAAGGGCGCGGCAGTGGCCGTCGCCTTGACTGCCTCGGACACTGTATCCCACACGGTTGAGCCGCCAGTTGCGAGGTTGGCAGCGGAGTGGTTGGATCAGGAGCTTGCGAAGAGAGCAGCAGTCCAAGAAGGAGGAGGAGAGAGTGTCGAGAGCGAGGAGGAGGAAGGCGAGGAGGAGGAGGAGGAGGAGGAGGAGGAGGAGGAGGAAGGTGAAGAAGGTTGACGAGTTGGATCCGAAGGCTTCGTCGAAGGCGAGGATGACGTGATGAGCACCACCGCGCAGGGTGCGGACAATTTCCTTTGCGAATGTGAACCTTCGGGCGTGCCCAGTCGCTAGTACGCAGCTGCCTCCAGCAGGAGCGCGGCCATCCGTAACGTTTGAAGTGTTTAGTAAGTAGCCGAAGCCCATGCCGAAGCCGTATTAAGTAACACACGCCTTTCGGCAAACCTCACACATACGACGACGTCTAACGAGGTTGCGCGGCGGGGGGGGACCCTGGCGTTATATACTGTACGAAGGGATCGGACGCCATGACCTTGTTCCTTAAGGGATCGGCCGTTTCCCCCCATCTCTAGAGAGATCTCAAACCCCGCATCGAGGTTCTCACACCGCAGCGCGCATCGCGGCTCTCCGGCTCTCACACCCCGCACATGACGCGAGAGCACCGGCAGCACTTGCTGTCAAAGCCGGGCGCGGCCCGGCGCACCGGCGTGCTGATGGTCGTTACGGTGGTGGTCGTGACGGTGGTCGTACCACCACGAGTGGTCGTACCACCACGGCTGGGGCTGAGGTCGTGCCGGGGGCTGCTCGGCACGACGCCAAATGTCACCCGACGGTGCGCCCGGAGGCCGAGCGCGACGAGATGGTACTTGAGCGCTGTGCTGAGCTCCACTTCCACAGCGACCGACACACCGTTCTGGCCGAGCTCGAGGGAGTGCAGGGTACACTGACCGGGTTTCGTCATGAGTACGCGGAGCAGCGGCCTCACGCCCTCGTCGCCCAGCTTGCACCCAAACATGTCGAGCGTCCGAAGGGTGCGATTCGACTCGAGGCACTCCGCCATGAGCGCGCCGCCCTCGGCGCCGATGCGCCAATTACCAGTCAGGCTCAGGTCGAGCAGGCACGTGTTGTGAGCGACGAGGGCGCTGATGATGGCCACCGAGGCGATCCCAAGGCCCTGGGCGGAGAGGTTGAGGGAGATGGAGGAGCCCCTGTGAAGACCCTTGAGGCTACAGACCGGGAGGGCAAACTCACTGTCGATGCGCAGCTCCTCGAGGGTCTTATTCGAGAGAAGCGCCGTGGCGAGCGCGCGAGCGCCGACGGCGCCAAAGGCATTGGCTCGCAGGTCGAGCGACACGAGCTCGCAATCGGGTGCGAGCAGTGGCAGCGCGAGGACGGACACGTCGGCATCACTCAGCCGGTTGTCGCTCAGTCGGCCGATGACGCACGCACTCAGCATCATCGCGAGTGCTCGAAGGGCCGTCGGCCGGTAGCTCGCGGGCAGCTCGAGCGTACAGCGCTCGGCGTGCAGGCAGCCCCGCTCCACCTGGCAAAGTCGCAACAGCCCCTCGGCAAAGGGTCGCCCGAGCGCCGTACCGAGCGCGAGGGTCCCTTCCCAGTTGGGTCCCCAATGCCACGCAGGCGCGACGCGGCCGGGGGGCAGCACCTTGGGTACATGGCCGATCAGGGAGCTCAGGCTGATTGCCTGGGCAATCAGGAGGGACTGCAGCGCCGGGTGCGACGCAGTGAGCTCGAGTGGCTGGGCTTGCTGTAGGCTGAGCACGGGGAGCCTTGTCGGCAGCTGGGCGTGCTGAGCGCACCTGTGGAGAGAGGGCGCTGTGGTGAGCATTTGCATGCAGCGGGGGAGCCTTGTCGGCAGCTGGGCGTGCTGAGCGCACCTGTGGAGAGAGGGCGCTGTGGTGAGCATTTGCATGCAGCGGGGGAGCCTTGTCGGCAGCTGGGCGTGCTGAGCGCACCCTACCACCCATCGAAGGGTTTCCGCCACGCCCACAGCCGGAGCGTCGGCATGCTGCACAAGAAGACGACAGGCAAGCTGCAGGTGGGGCAGGCGCAGCACAACCATGCCATGATCACCATCAGGACACTCATCACCAGCCACTTCTGGACCAGCCTTCACACCTCCAGCCTTCACACCTCCAGCCTTCACAGCTCCACTCCTCTCCATTTGAGCGATCAGGAAGGCATAGCCCAGCAGCCTCGTCGCCCGCGCCGCAGACTCAAGCATAGGATTCGGGTTAGGGTTGGAGTTCGTGTGCTGGTTCGGGTTAGTGTTCGTCGCCCGCGCCGCATATTCGAGCATATGCTCCCCCTTCCCCCTTCCCCGTTCGAGCATGTGCTCCTCGTATCCCCCTCCCCCCCGCACTGCTGCTCGGGCGCTGCACGGACGGCCGGCCTTCACACCTCCAGCCTTCACAGCTCGGGCGCTGCACGGACGGACGGCCGGTGCGCTCTCGAGTGCGCTGCTCAGACGTAAGGCGGGCGAAAGCCTCGGGGCAGCCGCTTGCTCAAGTGGAGAGGAGTGGAGCTGTGAAGGCTGGAGCTGTGTAAGCCTCGGGGCAGCCGCTTGCTCAAGCACCTCCACATATGTCGGCCAACGAGGGGCGCCTTGAGCTTGTTCGTCGCAACGGTCGCAACGGTCCGCCCGGCGTGCGTGGCGGCGAACCATGGCGACCAGCGTCGTCAGCAGCAGCGGCGTGGACAGCAGCGAGCGCGCCTCGTCGTTGACGCGCTGCGGCGAACGCGCCTCGTCGTCGACGCGCTGCGGCGAGCGCGCCTCGTTGTCGACAGACGCCACGAGAGCGCCCGTGGCCGCTCCTGGAGCCGCCGACGTGCTCGACGCGCAGCGCCCTGGAGCGTTCAAGGGGGAAGCAGGCCAAACGGAGCGGAGCTGTGAAGGTTGGAGGTGTGAAGGCTGGAGGTGTGAAGCAGGCCAAACGGAGCGGAATGTGGTGATCAGTGACAGCGATTGTTCCTCGGCCAGCCCCTCTCGCTCCATCATCTCCGTCTGTAACGCCTCGGTGCACGGACGCAGGGCGACGTGCTGAAAGGTCGCGAGCACTGCGGCGGCGGAGCCGAGAATAGGGAAAAGCAGGGCGGAGGCGTTGGCGGAGCGAGCTGTCACGACCATCAGGTGGCCTTGCTGCGCGAGCACCTCGCCCACGTGCCGCCGGATGCGATCGCCCACGATGGTGCCGCCTTCATCGAGCCCGTCGATGAGCAGCAGCGCACGCCGCGCGAGCATCGCCTGGCGCAGCATCGTGTACGTCTCGGACCCCATGCCGTGCTCCCTGGCCACGTACGCATCGGCAAAATTCCACGCTCGCCCAAAGGCGCCCTCGCCACCCTTCTCGGCCATCTCCTCGGCCATCCAGCGTGCAAGCTTCGCCACGCTGATCACGATTGGGACGAGATTCGGATCGGCGTCACCCTGCGTTCGCCGTGCCGCGAGCGTGGCGAGGGTGTGAACTGCGAGTGTCTTGCCGCCGCCCACGCCCGCCGTGAGCAGCACGTTGTGATCCGCTTCTTGAGGTGCATTCGAGTCGCTCGTGCACCAAGCGGCATGCCGTGCGTGAAGCCAGTCGCTGAGCGCCCCAACCGTGTGCGCGCCACCCACCGAGTCGGCGGGGGCGGCAAACGCCTTCACTCGTACGGGTAGAAGCTCGAGGCGCACGCCCAGCGCGAGAGCGAGTCCCGAGCCACCACAGCGCTCTGAGTGCATGCTGATTGCCTCCCTCATCCGGTGACGATGAGAGCGTCCCGAGCCATGGTTGTCCCCGTCGTCCTTACCATGGCCGCCCTCGCCTTCATGGCCGTCCCCGTCGCCTTTGCCATGGCCGCCGTCGCCTTTGCCATGGCCGCCGTCGCCTTTGCCATGGCCGCCTTCGCCTTTGCCATGACCGCCTCCGTCGCCCTTCTCATGCCCCCCCTCCTTGGCTTTGCTTTGGGCGCCGCCGTCGGAATCTCCGCGGTCGAGGAGGGTCTGCAAGTAACGGAGCCGCCGCTCCTCAAAGATTCCCCGCGAGAGCAGGCGCGGCGCGTGGTTCCAAGGCGTGATCTTCATCGTCACCTGACGCTCATCGGGCTGCAAGGTGAGCACGTGGGCTCCGGTCTGGAGGGCGTGAGAGACGGAGCAGTCGACCCACCGCGGCGAAGGCCACTCTTGCCACACGACCAATGGCTGGCCCGCGCCGTATCGGCGCAGCCCGAGTCCCCCCTTGGCGCGCAGCCCTTCCGCGGCCAGCGCGTCGAGGTCAAGCTGGCCCACGCCCTCTCGAAGTGCCTGTGCGGCCGCGAGCAGCGTCGTCACGTCACCGAGCCCGCGACGCGACTTGATAGCGGCCGCGTCGTTGGCGTCGCGCAGCTGGGCATACTCCGGCAGCACCGCCAGCACCGCCTTGAGCCGTGCCGACTGCACCGTCGCCACGTCGACCAGCATCGCATTGCAGATGGCCAGCGCCGTCTTGGACGCCTTCTCGAGGACATCCTTCGCCGCGGCGAGTGCCGCGTTGGCGCTGGCCTCGGCGGGACCGAGCTCATCATCGAGCTTTCGGAGACGCTCCTCGAGCACCTCCTGTGACTCGGCCAATGAGGCCTCCGGCTGCGCCGCTGGCGGTGCCTCCGGCCGCGCAGGGCCGTCTCGGCCTCTCGGGCGGTCGCGCGCGAGGGCACTTGCGCTCGCGGCGGCAGCGCGTACTCGGCTTTGCAACGCGTCCTTCGCAGCTTCCCTGGCCGCGCGCACGGAGTCAAGCTTGAGCTCTGCTCGGCGCGCCTCGGCACACTTGAGTTGCAACTGGGGCTGGTCGATGAGCTCGCCGCTGCTCCCAGGCGGAGCGTGCTGCTCGGCCTGAGGCCGATCCTCGCCCATTTGCTCTTCGCGCACGGTCGGAGGCTGCTTCAGGTGCCGATCGATGCGCGCGAGCAGGGAAGCGTCGTGCGCCGCCTGCTTGACGGCCTGCAGCGCACTGCCGAGCTCCACATTCCGCGGCCACGGGAAGACCGACTGGATGGCACCGTCCATCGCCAACGGGTATGTCGTCTCGGGCTCATCGAGTTTGCTCGCGACCCGCTTGATTCTTCTGCCCGACTCGTCGACAACGCCAAGCATCCCTGTGCCTTCACCTCCACCCTCGCGCCCGCTTGCACTTGGCCCGCCGGGAAAGAAGAGCAACACTTGGCCGGGGGCGTAGCACAGAGCCTCCTCGGCCGCTGCGTGCGGCAGCACGAATACAGGACGTGGCGGCCGCGGTGCATCGCGCCACGCTGGCGTGCTAGTCTTTGCAGGCGCTGTCCAAGGATACCATGCTGGCGGGCTGGCCATCCCGAAGCTTTGTTTAGGCCTCTGAGTCTTGCCTGCAGGCATCACCTTGGGCGCCCGCCACGCTGGGCTCAACATGTTTTTCCGTTTTTCTTCTGCTTTTTGCGAAGGCCCTGTGCATGCACATGAACATTTGACTACGATGCCAAGTTTTGTTTGGGACACCCGCCCCTCTACCGTATCTATGAGCATGGACGAGCCTACGGGATGGCGCTGGAGGGCACTCGATTTACATGTCTGGATTCCCGTTTTTCTGGCTTCCTATGTCCGCGTCAGCCGCAACTAAGCCGCTACATGTAGGTCGCTCAAACAACTAAGTTTCTTGTCTGTAGAGGTGAGTGTAGCGGAGTCGGAAAATGCTGAAGAACGTAGATTTTCGCTCTCCCGACGACCCCGTCCATGCAAGTAGATAGCGCGGCGGGTGGGCCGCCCTGCGCGATGGGCCGTCCTGCACAACCCACCAACGCACACGCAGGAGGCAGGACCACGTCACGACCCCACCTACATGTATATATGCCCAATGCCGGTCTATGTCGTGTGTGTCCGGCTCCCCCGAACTGGTGTCCACGGTGTTTTGAACAGTATGACGCGAACAGTTACCGGTTGATTTCGTCCAAGGGTTTCGTCCGGTGTGTACCGGCTCCCCCCAGTGTTTTTGAACGCTGTACGTGTTGATCAAGGTTTCAATTTGGTGCATGTGGTGGTGCGAGGACGTAGTTGTGCGCTCGACCGTCTTCGTGGCCTACTAAACTGTACCGTTAGCTTGACCGTGTGCCCTTGTGCGCCCGTGTGTCCCGTGTGTGTCCCTCCGGGTTAGGGGGGGTTTCCTATCATTTTTGGGGGTAGTTTCCTATCGGATACGTATCCTGATGTATTCTGATGTATCCTGCATGTATCCTAAATGTATTCTGTAAGATACATGTATCCCTTATGTATCTTGATGTATTTCAAAATGTATCTTAAATGCCCTGTTATATTCCAAGAGAATACATGTATCTTGGTATTTTGCGTGTATTTTACACGTATCCCAAACGAG
>Ga0210246_102398_pt1 | contig 11519 bp, 8 predicted proteins | sample ChrtobMetaP3_8mM_FD_155469 | JGI IMG/M metagenome (GOLD analysis project Ga0210246, IMG submission 155469) | Chrysochromulina tobin associated microbial communities from unialgal haptophyte culture, Seattle, Washington, United States - P3_8mM | ecosystem: Host-associated > Algae > Haptophytes >...
ATTTTGACCTTGGGGGAGGGTTTCAACACTCAGGTAATTACCCTATGGTGTTTCTACATAGTGGGGCGCGAGATTTTGACCTTGGGGGAGGGTTTCAACACTCAGGTAATTACCCTATGGTGTTTCTACATAGTGCTCTGGCCACCGGGGGTGCCCCTCGCTCGCGCTGCCGCTCCCTCCAGCACACACACGGCCAGCGTCGGCATCTGGGTGCGCATGCGATAGCACGTCGGCCTCGATGGATGGCACAACATGCCATTCAAGTGCCCGCTCCCCTCAGCGCGCTCCCTCGACGAGCCCTCCGCTCCGAACAGTCGCGACAATGACTACCCCCCACTTCATTAAAGTAGCTCCCCACCCTCATACCGTTCCCCTGCCCTCAGAGCAAGTCCTGGCCACCCCTGCCGCCTCGGGGCGGCGGCTTTGGGGCCAGCTTGCTAACGGCGGTGTCACCCCTCAGCTTCGGCGGTTGCGGAGCGACCGAGAGTTTCAAGTTCATCAGCTTCTCGTCCCACCAACCCTTGGGCTTGTAATCAGGTTCGTCAGGGGCCCACTGACTGCGCACCATGTCGGTGTCGCGCTCGCGCCCACGCAGCTCTGTGGACAGCTCTGAGAAGATCCAGGCGAGGACTTTGATCGGCGTGGCAGGCAGGTACGATCGGCGCACCTGCGGCGCAAACAAAAGCGGCAGTCAGCGCGGCAATCGGAGCGGCGATCGGAGGCGGCCATTAACGAGGTCAACTGCAAGATCAGCAGCGGCAAAGCCAATGGGAGGGAAGCTCTCAGATTCATTCAGTCAAGTGCGTGGTGTAAACTTCCATGGAGGGAGACAGTTCGAGGATCGTCGTAGAGCAAGGATCGAGCGCGCGTGCGGCGAGATTGCGGCGAGATGCGACAGTGATAGGCATCAAGGGAGACGGAGGGAAATGCGCGCGGGGTGATTGGGGGAGAGGGGGGGAGAGGGGGGAGAGGAAGGGGAGAGGCATTGAGAGCGACGATGCGAGCGGCGATCAAAGGTGGCGCACCTGTGGCAACACCTCGGGCGCCCCCGCCCCCCAGACAGCACGCACGTCCACCATGTCGTGCCCCGGGTACGGTTGGATCGTCTTGACGCCGAGGGAGATGCACGGAGATGCAAGCTCGCACGCGGAGATCAGGAGCTCGCCCACCTTGTGAAGGGGAGATCAGGAGCTCAGAAGGGGAGATCAGTCGGAGATCAGGAGCTCAGTAGGGGAGACAGGAGCTCGCGCCCACCTTCTTCTCGCCACGGAGGGGTCCGCCGCAGCTGTACACGCAACCACCCAGCCCGACGGCGATGAGGATCACGAGGACGGGGAGGCCGAGCACCAAGAGCACGCTGAGTGCGGTGAGTGTCGGGCCCGCGAGCATGCGCGACAATGTGCCGGTACACCCTCCCTCAAAGTAGAAGGAGCGGTTGGTGTACCGGTAGGTCTCGCCGTCGTTGGAGACGGTGAACATCATCGAGACACGCCCCGAAAAGAGCCCCGAGCCGTCGTCACCCAACTCCATCTCGGGGATGGGGCATCGGATGTAATGTGCATGGAAAAAGTCGGCGGGCACCTGTGCAAGCGAGGTGAGCGGTAGCGATCGATATCCATTGTTGGCACTCGGAGGCACTCGAAGGCAATCCTTGGCATGCAGCGACACCCAACGCAGCGGCACGCGGCGGCCAGGAAGTGGCACTCATTAGTACTCCGTGGCACAAGCCCGCGCAGGCACCGTGTGCTCATACGCCTCCCGGGCCGACTCGCCCTGCCGCTTGAACATGCACATCAGGTTGGGCAGGGGCGCGAAGTTGGAGCCGTTGACGCCCACGAAGGCGCGATTCGAGACGGTGATGAGCTCATGCCCCGCGTGGCGTACATCGTGTACGGAGGCGCCGCCGTCGAAGCAGCGGTGCGTCTCGGGCTCGAGGCTGATTAGAAAGGGCGGGTGGCGAGGGTCCCACCTGATGAGGGGTGCAATCAGCGTTCATCAGCGGTCATCAGATAGAAATGGGCGGGTGGCGTGGCGAGGTTCCCACCTGTGTGCAAGCCGACCCGTTGCAAATCAGAGGTCATCAGGCGCACTCGGTGGCACTCGGTGGCACTCGGCAACACTCGGCGGCACTCGGCGGCACTCAGCGGCACTCGGGCGCACCAGGTGAAGACTCCCCCTTCGGCCATCGAGGGGCCCAAGTTCACAGGCAACGGCGGCCGTGTGAACGGTCCGGCGGACACCTCCACGTACACAGAGAGGGAGATGCACGGAGATCGACTGGCCGAGTTGAACTGAGCGCACTCGCGACCCTCGCGTGGAGGCAACGGCGACTTGACGCGCGCGGACGTGACGGAGACAAAGGTGGCGGGCACGGGACGCCCGATTTGGCCAAAGCGCACCATCATGCCACCCTTCGGATTGAAGTTCGAGCCGTACAGGGTGATCGTTCGGGATTCGTCAGAGGGCGTGTACGCGGGCGAGAGGGACGAGACGATGGGCGTGCTGAGCGCGTCGTAGTACGTGTAGCTGGCGAGGGAGGGGCCAAAGGCGGCCGTGCCGTTGATCTTGCCGTGGGACGCGGAGACGGCGGCGGTGCACGGCGTGGGCATGGGCGGCACAGCGCAGCGGATCGTGGTGACGGACACATAGGTCGCGGGCACGATGGCCGGAGGCGGCGGCTCCGGGAGATCGACCTCAAGCTCCCTCGGCGGCGCATGCATCTCGCGCATGCGTGCGTACATTTCGCGCGCGCCCTCGTCGACCAACGGCTCGAAGAGACACTGCAGCTCTCCATTTGGAGTCGGCGCGAAGTTGGTGCCAGTGACCGTGAGGATCACGGGGGGGAGCAACGGGCGCCACGTCTCACCCCATCCCGACGAGATCGCAATCACCGTCGGAGGCTCGGCGGCGGCGTAGAACGTGAAGCGCTTCGCCTCGTGCGACGTGTGCGACGAGGGCTGCGTGCTGTCGAGAGAGAGATGCAGCTCAAGTGTCTGCACCTTTGGAGAGGGCGGCGTCAGGCACACGGCAGATGTCGTGTTGAGGTACGTGGCGGGGGTGGGTGGCAGCGCTCCGAATTGGCAGGCGAAGCCGGCGGTCGGTGCGTAGTTGCTACCGGTGAGCCTGATGAGAGTGCCGCCGGCCGTGTCGCCGACGGTGGGCGAGAACGACACGAGGGTGGGCAGCTTGGTGGGGTCGTAGTAGGCAAAGAGCACGGCCAGGCCCGTGCTCGACCACGACGTGCCGCCGTCGCAAGAGACGCTGACGATCGCAGTGGAGGGAGACGACACAGCGGGCGCCTCGCAGCGCACCTGATCGCCGGCTACAAAGGAGGCGGGTAATGGCGGCCGATCGATCGACCCAAAGCGGCAAACGAGCTCTGCACCGGTGGGGCACATGTTCGTGCCGAAGAGTGCGACCACCGTCGGCGTGTGCAAAGGGGCGAGGCGCGGCTCGAGGGCGGTGAACGTGGGCGGGCGGGTCGGGTCGTAGTAGGTGACGTGCGCGCCGCAAAAGTCGGAGTAGCGACGCCGGATGACGACGGCGCCCCCCCCACTCTCGTCTTTCTCGTCGTCGACGTACATGACGCACACGGGCTGCGTGGCGTTGGCGCCCACCCAGGATGCCTCCGCCATCGGTACCTCACACGCCACAGCCGAGCGCGACACAAAGCGCGCTGGCACGTGAATGTGGCCCACCACGCAATGCATCGACGCGCCGCCGTCGTGGAAGCTGCTGCCTGAGACCATGAGCTTCGCGCCGCCGCGGATGTCGACGGCGAGCGGCACAGCCGCAATCGTCGCTGGTAGTCCACCGCGGTCATAGTATTCCACAGCGGCCAGGTTCCCCACACCCTCGAGCTTGGCAGGCGAGCGCACACCATCGCGCGTGATGGCGAGCGGTACGAGGAGGAGCTCGTGCAGGTTGGCCGGATGCGGGATGGCGGGCGCCGTGCAGAGCACCAGCGACGTAGACTTGAAGGTGGCTGGTGTCGCCCAACGCTCGGCCTTGGCGCCGTGCACTTCGACCGTGAAGTGGCACAGGAGCTGCATGGGCGCAAAGCCAGAGCCGTACACTTCAATCGTGGTGGGCGGCGCGCCAAATTGCAACGCGTACGGCACCACACGCGACACGATGGGTGGCGCCGACGCGTTGTAGAAGGTGAAAGGCACTCCGAGGGACACGAGCCCGTCGGCCGAGACCAGCTTGATCGTAGCGTCGGAGTCCGCCGACCGCACAGGGGGTGAGAAGCACGTCGCTTGCGCAAATGACATGAACGAGGCGGGCGTCGCGCCAAGCACGACACCCGAAGCTGAGAAGAGGCACACGGCGCGCCCGTAGGTGACATGGCCGCGTGTACCGTTGCCGACGAGGACCTGCAGAGGCGCCGTGTCGGCGCCGATGGGCCAGTTGGCGAGCTTGCGCTTGCCGCCGCCGCGGCCGCGGTGCATATCCTCGCCCATTGCCGCTGCTGTGGCAGGCGCGCCGCCGCCAACTGCGGCCGCGTTGTCAGCTGCGTGCGGCCGGTGCGGCGAGTGAAGCGGCTGCGTGGGGTGTGGTGGGTGAGGCGATTGCGTGGGGTGCGGCGGGTGCAACTGCCGCTCCTGCGGCTGAGGCGGCGGCTGCGGTGGCTGCGGCGGCGGCGGCGGCGGTCGCTGCTGGGTCTGCTGCTGGGTCTGCGCCTGCCATGGCTGCTCCTGCTGCTGCCACCGCTGCGCTGTCTGCGGCTCCTCCTCCTCCGCATCGTCGGCGAGGGCGCGCCGGCGCCGTGCAGGGACGGTGGTCCCCAACGGTGTAACTGTCGCCGCCCGGTGGCGCGCCTCTTCAGTGGTCGGCACAAAATTGGAGCCGATGAGCGTGAGCGGCATGCCGCCAGTGATGGGGGCCGCCGCGGGCGTCACGCCCGAGAGCCTCGCGCCAAGCGACGAGTCGTAGTACACGTACGTGACCAAGGGTGCGATCACCTCAACGTCCAAGGCGGCGCTGAGCCCCTTGGGTGTCTCCCCCCCCGAGAGCTCCCCCCCCGAGAGCACCGGCCACGTGTTCCCACCGTCGGTCGAGAGCGACACGCGCACCGCGCCGACGAGTGCCGCGGCGGGCGCTTGGCAGGCGATCGCGGCCGAGTCGACAAAGGTGCCGAATGCCTTCTCGGCGCCAAAGCGGCACACGAGCGCGTCCGCCGTGGTGGGCGGCTTGAAGTTGACTCCGATGAGCCTCACGGGCGTCGAGGCCTGACTCTCGCCGTCGGGCGGATCGACGGCGACGAGGCTCGCTGGCGAGCGCTCGTCATAAAAGGTGACCACGGCGGCAGTGCCGTAGGTGGCGCCACCGTCGAAGCTGAGCGCGACGGCTGCTGTCATGGGCATGAGGGGCACGGGAGTGGCGCACGTGGCATGCGTGCCGTCCGTGACGGTGGCCGGTGCAAGCAGTACCCTGCCCTCGGGAAGCGGCTGGTAGCGGCACACGCGCGACAGGCCCCGTGGCCCGCCCCCCACAGCATCGGGGCGGAAGAAGTGAGAGCCACGGAGCACGAGTGCCACAGACGCCTGCTCGTGCACGAGAGCGATCGCTTTGGGTTCGACAGCACTGACCAGCGCGAGCTGCGATGAGTTGTACAATTGGATGGGCACCGGTTCGACGGACCAGGACTCACCATAGTCGTGGGTCACGTGCAGGTGCGCCACCTGCCACCAGTGGTGCGGGGGCGGGCAGCTGATCGCACCGCCCGCAACAAAGGTAGCCTGCACACTCAGGTCAGTGGCAGAGTCCTGCCCATGGGCCCCGAAGCCGCCAAAGCCGCAACGCAGGTTTTCGGCGGTCGGGGCGAAGTTCGCGCCCTTTACTGGGATGGTCGCAGACGGGGCGGCCACGTCCATCGTCGCGGGGGCTCCCGTCACAATCGGCGGACGCGACGGATCGTACCTGAGGAGGCACCAGCAATCCATGGCAATCAACAGCAATCAATGGCAATCAACAGCAATCAATGGCAATCAATGGCAATCAATGGCAATCAAAAGCAATCCATGGCAATCAGCAGCAACCAATGGCCATCAACAGCAATCCATGGCAATCAGCAGCAATCCTCGCGGGCGCTCCCGTCACAATCGGCTGACGCGAAAAGTCGTGCCAAATGAGGCTGGCAATCCATGGCCATCAATAGCAATCAATAGACCATCAATGGCATTCACCAGGTGAAGTTGAGCGGCGCCGACCAGCTCACACCCCCGTCTGACGAAGCGCGTAGGCTGACGTCGCCCGTCGAGCCGTCTCGAGGAGGCGGCGGCACGAGGCATTGGATGGCAGAGCCATTGTAAAAGATCGGCGGCCCGAACCGCTGCGCCGGCTGCTGCGCCCATAGGGCTGCAATCTCGCACAGCAGATCTCCATACGACGTGGCGAAGTTGGCACCGACGAGCACGACGGCGGCCGGGTTGCCGTAAGGGGCGAGCTTGCTGTAGTTGGGCACGAGGGCCGCAAGCGTCGGCGGCACGCCAGGCTCGAAGACCACGAGCGGCACCCACGTCGCCGAGAGCGACGTGTCGGCGCCCGAGGGGAGTCCCCGATCCAAGTCGCGCACCGCTTGCTTGGCCGCTCCGAGGGGGCTCATGAGGGCGCGCAGAGGGTTGACCTCTCCGACTTTGGCCGACGACGCCGACGACGTCGACGACGTCGACGACGCTGACCAAATATGGACTCGAAGGGTGCCCTGGTACTTGGCGTCCACTTTGGGCGACATGCAGCGCATGAGCGCACCGGCCTCGAGCGTCGCGGGTGTCGCCCACAGCGGCTTCTCGTCGTCGTCGGCGTCGTCGTCGTCGTCGTCGTCGTCGTCGTCGTCGTCGGTGCCGTTGGCGGTCGCGGCGGCGGTCGCTGCAGCGGTGAGGGTGGGCGCCATGGTGGGCGCAAGGGGAGAGGGCAATGAGAAGACGCATGCGGCGACATCATCGGCCGGATTGAAATTGTGTCCGATGAATGTGAGCGGCGCGCCGCCATGAAGAGTGACCGCACTAGGCCACACCTCCACGAGCGTGGACGGCCTGTCGGCGTCGTGAAGGTCGAAGGTGAGTCCACTTGACGAGAGGGTGAGCTGATCGAGGGTGACTGACATTGCGGTGCGCACGGGCGAGCGCGCGACAGGCGAGGCGCAGGTGAGCGTGCTCGAATCGATCAGCGTCGCCGGCGTCAGCCCCAGCTCGTCGAAGACACACGCGAGCTCTGGCGTCGGCGCGAAGTTGCTTCCGGTCAGGGTGAGCGACGTGCCACCTCCCAGGCTCGCGTATGGAGGCAGAATGGACGAAACATACGGCGGTTCCGAGGCATCGTAGAGCAGCAGCGACGCACGCGACGGCAGGAGCGTGACGCCGCCGTCGATGGACGCCCGTACCGGTAGCCCGCCTCTGGGCAGTTTCGCAGTTGAGGGCGCCTCACACTTGATTGAAGTGCCCGAGATGAACGTGGCGTGTGCATGCAACTCGCCGAGACGGCATTGGAGGGACGCACCGACGGGCGCGAAGCCCGTGCCGCTCAGCGTCACGATCGGCGGCGTGCGCATGTCGCCAAGGATGGGCGCGATCGCGCTCACCACCGGCGCTACCGACGGGTCATAATAAAAGAATGGGAGGCCCGCCGAGGCGGGTGGGCCGCCGGCAGAAGCGCTCGCAGCACGCACGCTCAGGCTTACTGCAGCACCGGGCGCGCTTGAGACGGGGGCTTTGCACGTGACGCGCTCGGGGGACGTGAACGTTGCCGGCGTGCTTGTGCCCCCTGCCTCGAGGCCAAAGGCGCACGCAAGACCGGTAGCGACCGGTGTGAAGCCACTCCCAAATATGGTGAGCTCGAGACCGCCGGCGACCGGCCCGAGTGCTGGGCTGAGCTTGCTCAGATGCGGCGGCTCGTGGCTGTTGGTGAGCACGACGGAGGCCTCGCCCGACGCTGAGAAGAGCCGCCCGTCGAGCGAGACGCGCAGGTCGCTCTTGTGAGTTCGGGCGCCCTCAGACAGGGGCGAAGCGCACGCGAGCTCGAGGGTCGAGATGAAGGTTGCCGGTGATGCGCCGTCGGCGCCAAAGGCGCAGCTCATCGTGGTGGAGAGCGGCGCAAAGTTGCTCCCGAAGACGCGCAGCTGCGACGGCTTCAACCCGTCCGCAAACGTTGGGCTCACCGTCGAGACGATGGGCAGCGTCGATGCGTCATCTGTGCTCGGGAGCGGCGTGGCGTGCGAGGCATGAGGAGAAGGGCGTAGTGACAGGGCGGCGTGCGGACTTGGCGGAAGGACGTGCTGGCGATGAATCGGGGCCGTGCGGCAGGCCACGCGCGTTGCCGCGCGTGTGGTGGCATGGACGCCGCCTCCTGCTCATCCTAGAAGGTGTGCGTGAGTGTGAGCGCGATTCGGCGCGGCAGCAGAGGGCTTACAGTAGACCAGCAGTGCGCTGCCTTGGTCCTCCGGGAGCGGATCGATGCGCAGACGGATTGTCACGTTGCCTGGCAGGCCGCCTGGCGCGGGCGGAACCGTGCACAAGATCGTCTTCAGGTCCGGACGCAGCACCCCTGGGACCCATCTGCTGCCAAAGCCGCAGCGCACGTCGCGGTGCTCTGGCGACTCGAAGCCGGTCTCGCGGAACAGGGTCACCTCGATGCCACCTTTGATGTCGGCTACAATGGGCGTGAGCTGCACTGGCAACGAAAGTGCCGCCGCCGCGAAGAATACGACTGAGGGCATACCAAAACAGGGCGGGCCGCTTCACGGCCATGTTTACCGTTCATGTGAAAGCTTCCGCATGCAAAAAGGTTACCGGTAGGGTATTCAGTACGTGATCGACACCTCTCCTACAAGGGCTCCCTAACTTCGGCTCCCGCGGCTAAAGTCAGAAGAATACTACCAATGGGCAGCACGGACGGCCATGTTTACCGTTCATGTGAAAGCTTCCGCATGCAAAAAGGTTACCGGTAGGGTATTCAGTACGTGATCGACACCTCTCCTACAAGGGCTCCCTAACTTCGGCTCCCGCGGCTAAAGTCAGAAGAATACTACCAATGGGCAGCACGGACGGCCATGTTTACCGTTCATGTGAAAGCTTCCGCATGCAAAAAGGTTACCGGTAGGGTATTCAGTACGTGATCGACACCTCTCCTACAAGGGCTCCCTAACTTCGGCTCCCGCGGCTAAAGTCAGAAGAATACTACCAATGGGCAGCACGGGCAGCTGCGTCCCTTTCGCAGCGGAACCCTCTGCCGTGGAATTGGGCAACTTCACCAGGATGGAATCGGCATGCCCGACGGGCCGGCGCACGTAGCCTGGGATGGGCGGTTGATCTCGTGGCGAAAGGCGTGGCAGCGCCGAGAACTTCACCACCCGAGGGGACTTGTGACGGCCCTCCTGCTCGGCCAGCGGCGGTAAACGCTCAGATGGATCCTTCGAGTACGGCTCCCCATCCGATGCCTTAGCGGCAACAAGGAACTGGCTCATGAGGAGCTCGCGACGCGGAGGCACTTCGGGCGGGGCCTGATAGTACTGACGACGCGGGCTGGTGATGCCTAGCCCCGGAGCGACTCCTTCCGGTGGTTGAGGAAATCGATGCGGATCACAGTCGCTGAGCCACTCGCGCGCATCCTCACGGAACTGCTCCTCTCGTACGTCGGTTCGCAACTTGCTCCACCTAGAGTACAGCCTGGGTACCTCGTTCCAGCTCGAGTCGGTGGGCGAAGCTTGCAGCGCAACACCATGGCCATCGCGGACGAAGGCGGCCGTTGGCGACAGTCCAGCCGCCGATACACGTCGCCCATGCGCCGATGGTCCAGGCTGCACTCGTCGTGGCCTCCTTTGGGGTGTCACGTGGCGCCGCCGGGTCAGCTGCGGCCAGTCCTCGACGTGTCGCAGTTCGATGAGTTGGAGCGGGGACCAGTCCACGGCAGGAGCTGCTTCTATGAGGACAGGGGCCGTACGCCTCTGTTGAAGTAACTCTGTCAGCATTTGTTTCTCTTGCGCCCGCTCTTGCGCCCGTTTACGGGCAAACGCCGCTCTTGCGTTCTTTTGGATATTGAGCACAGCTCGCTTCTCTTCCTCAGCTTCTAAACGTGCCTTTGTCGCTCTCGCTTTCTTCTCTTCAGCTGCGTTCGATTCTTTTTCTTGTCGCCGCTCTTGCGCCCGCTTCCGGCCCATCTTCACTCTTACGTTGGTCTGTACCTTTTCCACAGCGAGCTTCCGTTCCGCAGCTTCTCTCCGCGCAAGTTGCCTGCGCCGTAGGTTCGCTATCTTTGTGGCAGCTTTCCGTTTCAGCCCGTCCAACCGTGCCAAGATGGTGAACGCGGAGGCCTTCCGACCCTCTGAACGCATCTCGAACGATGCGTCAAATCCGACTTCATCCATCTGTTTGAAGCGGGGGGGGTCTGCACGAGCGATGCCTTGGTACAGGCGCCACAGGAAGTCGGCATACTCCTCGCCGTCAATGGATCTCGTCCATATATCGGCAACCATGAACAGCGCGTCGCAAAAGGCGGAGTAGTTGAGCCCGAGGCCGTCTCCCGCTTTAGTGTCGTCGAACCAATCGGCCGCAATGCATTGAGCCGCGTCGTCGGCATCCCAGTCCTCCAGCAGCAATCGGTATGCACGCAAAAAGATTGCTTCGTACGCCTCGCGCAATGCTATCCTCTCCGTCGTCGCTGGGTGCGCGATGGTCATGCCTGTTGTGTGCAGCACGAGCTTCCAAAACTCGTAGCAGGCATCGAGGACCAATTTGTGACGACGCAGTGTGGAACGCTGCCTGAGGCTCGCCTCCGTGTGCAGGCTCGCATCTCCTTGCTGCCAATATTCCTCGTTTGCAAGGACCTTCTCCGTGGCGACGTTGGTGACGGCGTCGATGATCCCGTCTCCATCAATATCGATGCCATACCGTTTGCCGTCGCCGTCAATGTCGGTGGCGCTGTCCGGGATACCGGCACCGTTTGCGCCGACGCCGGCGCCCAGCCTTTTCGACCATTCTTTGGCTTGGTTGTTCACCTTGACGTCCGAGAGGGCGTCGGCGAGGCGATGGAGACCCTTCACCCCGTGGCGAAGCTTCCTGAGGTACTCCTGGGAGCGATTGTAGCAATTGAGAAGCGCGATAGCAGGAGCTACATGCAATGCTCGAGCGACTAGGAGGCGCGCGTGGATCTTGCTACGGGCGAGAGCCCAGCCTTTTCCCAGCCTTCGACGTGAGGCGGGCGTGGCAGCGGAAGGTGGGGACGCGCGGACCCATTCTGGGCTAGGGGGGGGTGCGCGGACCAGTTCTGGGCTAGGGGGTGGTGATGCATTGGGCTGCTTGATCATCCCGCCATGCACGAACGAGTCGCCATGAACGACGCTTCGCGTAAACTTGCGGTCTCGAAACGTTCGCGCGCGCGACAAGAGCTTTTCATGGAGTGGTGTGCGTAACCCGGACTTCTTTCGGGCACGGGTTCTTAACCCGGACTTGGCCAGAGGTGCCTAACCCGGACTTGGCCAAGTCCGGGTTAAGGACTTGTGCCCGGGTCCTTAACCCGGACTT
>Ga0210246_102405_pt1 | contig 11481 bp, 11 predicted proteins | sample ChrtobMetaP3_8mM_FD_155469 | JGI IMG/M metagenome (GOLD analysis project Ga0210246, IMG submission 155469) | Chrysochromulina tobin associated microbial communities from unialgal haptophyte culture, Seattle, Washington, United States - P3_8mM | ecosystem: Host-associated > Algae > Haptophytes >...
CTCCGTCGCCGCCGCCGCCATCCCCAACGCCGTCGCCGCCGCCCTCGCCACCGCCGCCATCCCCTCCGCCGTCGCCGCCGTCGCCGCCATACCCACCGAAGAGTGCTGCTACGGTCACGCTCACGCTTATGGCGGCCGGCAGCGTATCTGACTATGAGCAAATGAGGCCGAATCTCCAAATCAAGTTTGCGCTGGCGGCCGGGGTGAGAGCCGCATCTACCCTCTCCTTCCCTACCCCTACCTCTTCACCCCTTGCCTCGTCACTTCTACCCCCTACATCTCTCCTCCCCCCCTCACACATCGCGCCCATCACCCCCCAATCAGGTCTCCCCATCCTTCGTCGTTGTCGATGTCGCTGCCGGTTCCGTGATCATCACAGCTGTCATAGCGGTTCCCGTCGGCTCCACCGCCTCCGGCATCACGAACGCTCTCGCCATTACACTTGGCTCGACTTCGACAGCCAGCTCCTTCCTCGGAATCACCGTCACTTCAGCGCCAACATTCACGACCACCGACAACATTCGCAACACTAGCAATTCGCTCGCCCTTCCTCTCGGGCTCGGCCTCGGTCTCGGCCTCGGAGGCTGCCTCGTGCTCTCTGCTCTGTGTGTGCTCATCATGAGGCGCAACGGCAAGGTGCATGTAGCCGCCAAGCCCCCAATGACGCCAAGCGTCCAAACTGCAAAGAATAAACCACTCAAGGTCACTGACCTTGAGTAAGTTGCTTGCTTGCTTGCATTGAGACGGAGCAGGTCCACCCTGGTGGCGTGGCCAGGTGACGTGGCAAGGTCAGTGGCAAGGTCAGTGGCAAGGTCCACAGAAGCGCGCCGGGGGCAGAGGGTGGCCTCTTATCGATGTGGGGGCTTTGGAACATGGGGGAGAATCCACTAGGGCTAGAGCTCACGGAGGCTGCGGAGGGTGATCGCGCTGCCCTTTTGCAGAGGTCGATACCTGGGCGGGCCATGTTGCAGCGCTGCCCAGACCTCTACCCCCTACATCTCTCCTCCCCCGTCGATGGGCGGCGAGTGCCGAGTCCCTCCCGCCTGCAGGATGCGAACGTCTGAGGGCGTGACGAGCGCGAAGCCTACGCGGCCTAAGCCGGGTGGGGGACTGCGCGCGAGCCGTAGCGTCCCGCCGAGGCGCCGCGCCGTCCAGCTGGGTCATCGCTCCCCGGACCCCGCTGAGGCCGGCGCGCGCGTGCGCGTCTGAGGACTGACGTAGTGAGGTCTGACGTCTGTGCGCACCGTGCGCGCGGCGGGCCCGCGGGTCCCGCCGCGCCGGCGGGCGGCGCGCCGCCGCCGCGCGCGGCCGGAGACGCACTGCAGGGGGACTGCAGCGCGGTACACGTACAGGTACCGGGACCCGCGCGATCTCTCTCTGTCATATTGCAACCATCGCGGCCGTATCCATCGTGTCGTGGTGCGTGCCAACAAAACATAAATCGGTATCGGATGTGTAATGACATCATGCGGACCGGCCTGCCCCACCATCCCGCTTCCCTTCCGTCTAACGGCCCGCCACACGCACACGTCTGAACGTCACTCTACCGTACTTGCGGGTCTGTGGGCACTCTGGGGCATGCAATCGCCCCGTCGCGGCGCCGATGACGCGCTTATGCGACATGCGTTGAAGCCGACACACGCGGTTCTTGCCCCTCTTCTATTTCCATGCATCCCGCCCATACTGCTGCTTGCATACCATTCTCAGACGAGCTCGGCCGAGCTCCGCCACCGAGGCTCAGTCCCTGCCGTCGTCGTCGTCGTCCTCGGTGTCATCAAAGTCATCAAAGACCGCGACCTCGTCGTCGACCTCGGGCGAGGGGCCGCGCGCGGTCGATGCTGCGACCGCGACGGGGGGCACGGGCACGGGCGCGGGAGCGGGCGCGGGCGCGGGCACTGGCGCGGGCGCGGGCGCGGCCGGGGTCACGGGCGCGGCCGAGCCCGAGGCGCTCGCGACGGCGCCCGGGCCCGAGGTGCCCGCGACGGCGGGCGCTGGCGCGGGCGCGCCCACGACCGCGCCGAGCGGGGGCTTTGGCACCGTCAGCGGCCGTTGCTGCGCCATGTCGGCCGCAAACGAGGTGTGGGCCGCACTGGCGTCGATCCCAGCAGGACGGTCGCCTGGGAGGCGCGCCGGCAGGGCGCGCAGCTCGGCGGGCGAGAGCGTCTTGTACAGCTTCGCGACCCGCTCGGCGAGCGCCTCCTCGACGGCCTTTCGCTCTCTGACCATCTCGGCACGCGGGAAGACGCAATTCTTCTCGAGATTCGCACGCTTCGAGCGGAGAAGGTGCTCCAGCTGCTGTGGGGAGATCGATTCCACACCGCCTAACTCCCACTGAGCCATCTCGCTCGCGACCGAGCGTTTCGACTCTTGGCGCTCTTCGTCCCATTCACCCTCCTCGTGCTCGAAGCGTCCCACAGGTTGCCAGAGCCGGAAGCCCTCGCGCATACGCACAGCAGGCTCTCCGTACGGGTCGAGCTTGAGCCCCTCGGCGGCCGTGAGCCACGCGGGCGGGCCGCTGAGCGTGCCGACGGCCTGCTGTCCCTCGGAGGAGGTGAAGTACGCGATGAACTCCTCCTCTGTCACATTCTCCGAGCCGTCGGTGTCGAGTTTGGCGAAGAGTTTGTCGAAACGGCTCTGTGCCGCCTCGTCCCCACGGAGATTACGAGGCAGCCCCATCAGCGTGCGCACGGTCTCCTTCTCGCGGCAGCCACGCACGAGCTCGCCGCGCGTGAGGGTGCCGCTGTCGTCGAGGTCGATCAGGGCGAAGGCCTCGCGTAACCGTTTCTCGACGGCGGCCATGTACGGCGCATTCGGAGGCTCAGACAACGGCAAGGTTGGCGAAGCCACCGGCGCCGCCGGAGCGACCACCGGTGCTGGCGTAGTGACCACCGGCGCCGCTGGTGTGGGCGCCAGCGTGGGAGACGTTGGGTTCGGCGCCGCGGGTGGTTTCGGTGCGACCACAGGCGCTGCCGAGGCGACGGGAGCGGCTGGTGGCTTGGCCACGGTAGCGGCGGCTGGCGGCTTGGCCACGGTAGCGGCGGCTGGCGGCTTGGCGACGGTAGCGGCGGCTGGCGGCTTGGCGGGCGCGGACGACGGCGGCAGTACGGGCGGTATCGTGGGAAGCGGCGCCTCGGCCGCCGGGGCCTTGGCAGCCGTGACAACTGCACGTGTGACAGTAACGGCGGACGTTTGCTGCGGAGTCGGTGGTTTCGCGACCGCAGTGGCTGCGGCAACAGGCTTGGCGCTGGCAGCCGCGGCGGCTGCCTCGGCGGCCAACCTGGCGCTCGCCGCCGTGGCAGCGGCGGACGCGGCGGCGGCCGCCGTCGCCGACGAGCGCTCACGCTCCTGGACGAGTTGCTTTTGGAGCGATCGGATCGCGTCGTCCTGGTCCGTCGCGCGCTTCTCCATCGCCGTAAAGCCGCGTTTGAACTCAGCGGAGCTCACGACGGCATCGTCGTCGTCGTCGAGCAGCTCGCCGCCGAGCTTGCTCACCGCCGCGCCACGCTCCCGTGAGCCACGCCCTGCGGCGCCCTGGGAAGTACGTAACGTCTCCTCGGCCGCCTCCCTCGCGACCGTCGTCGCGACCTCCTTCGCCTGAATCGCAGCCACTTCCTTTGCCTCGTGCAGTACCATCGTCGCACACTCTTTCGCGGCGAGCTGCGCCGCCTCGCGAGCGGCCTGATGCGCCGCCTCCTTGGCCGCCTGGCTGGCGGCCGTCGTGGCGGCCTGCTGCACCGCTGCGCCGAGAGCCTCCCGCGTAGCTTCCTGTACGGCACTTGCACTAGCCGCCATGTCGGTGGCCTTGGAGGCTGCCTCCTGCATGCGCTGCTCGAGGAGCGAGCGTTGGGCCACCAGCTCGTGCTGCAGCCCATCCATCTGCGCCTTGAGGGCCGCCGTCTGCTGCGCCAGCTGGCGTTGCACCTGCTCCGAGAGCAAGGCCGAGCTGCCACCGCCCTCGGCGACCGAGGGCGACACGGCGCCTTCAGCATCGAGCTCCGCTTGAATCGACGAAGCTAATGTTTCGGAGAGCCCTATGGTGAGAGTGCGCTCGATCGAGGCGCGGAGCTCGGGCATCTCGCGCCCGATCTCGGCGCGCACGCTCTGCTGCAGCTCCGCGACGGCGGACTGCACGGCCGCGTCGAGCTGCGAGCTCGTACAACCTCCCGCCAGCGCACCCCCGAACGCGCCGCTGCCGGATGCGTCAGCGGCGCGGCGCACCTCGGCCTTGACAGCCTGCACCTCGTCGTGCGAGACGCTGCTGCTCGCATGCGCGAGCGCAGACGAGGGCAGCGAGGCCGCCGACGTCGACGGCCGGCACGGCAGCGTCGTCGTCTGCGGCGGCTGCCAGTGGCCCGGATGACGGCGCTTGATATGCGCCTGCAGGAAGGCGTCGGTCGAGAAGGCCTTGCGGCACACAAGGCACTTGGCGATCGCAGTCACGGGTGCCTCGTACATGCCCGGCGGGCCGCCGCCGCTCTTGCCGAGCTGCGCCTCGAGCACGCCGATGTACTCCGCCTGGTCGCGCAGCTGGCTCTCCGCCGTGCCGAGCGTCGACTCGAGCGTGACGTTGCGCCGATGAAGCGTCTCCTGCACGTAGAGCAGGTACTCGCACACGAGCTGCAGCAGGCGGAAGAGCTGCATGAAGTCAGCCTCGCTGAACCAGTGCAGGTCATCAGCGGTCACGTCCGCAAAGGCCACACCCTGCAGGTGCTTCTCGAGCGAGTCGATATCGACCTCGCGTACGACACGGTCGAGATCGAGCTTCGAGAGGCTGCGCCAGTCAAGCTTGCCGCGACGCGGCTGGAACGCGAACGGCTGGAAGGCCATTGCAGAGGAGACGGGTGGACTCGCCGCGAAGCCGGAGTCAATCTGTTCTTTCTGGTGTGAACGTTAACACAACATACGTGTGTGAAATGGGGGGTTCACGCCGAGGCCGGCAATCGACACGACAGCAGATTGATCAACAAGATTAGAGCATCACGCATTAGGCCCTCAGCATGCGCGTGCGCGAGCGGGAGAGCGCCTTCTTGCAGAATGGGCACTTGAGCATGATGGCTACCGGCCCGCGCGTCGACTCCACCAGCCTGCCGCGTTCAGGATCGTCCGGGGTGAGCCAGCGCCCGAGGCAGTCAAAGTGCGCCGCCTGCCCGCAGCACGGGGTGTATCCCCACCCGCCGTCGGGCTCGGACGGGTCTGGTCGATCGCGCGCCGTGCCGATCAAGGTCACTTCCCCGCCCAAGCAGCAGCCGAAGCAAGGACCCTCCTCCTCCAATTCCACCTCCACCTCCACCTCATCCAACTCGTCGCTGTTGCCAGCATGCTCCACGTCGAAGCTGGAAGAAGCGCCTTGCATGCGAGCCCATCCGCCGTCCCGCCGCTGTTGCCTTTCATCGGGAAGGCCCGCGTCTGTGACGGAGGCCGACAGGGCCACAGCGAGCTGCATGCCCTCCTCGTCCTCGTACCAGTCCTCGGCCTCCTGTGGGCGCTTGCGGCTGCTGTCACCCGAGCGCTGCGGCGTTGATCGGAGCATTGCAGGCGCTGGGCGCGCTGCTGGCGAGCAGGCTTCTTGCAGGCCAAAGTACACAGCGAGCTGGCGGAACATGTCCCGCCGCTGGACGCACTCGATGTCATCACACAGGTGCTCCGGCGCATTGTGGCTGCACTGGCCATGCGAGCTTGTGCGCATATGTCTCTTGAGGTGGCCCGACTGCGAGAAGCGCTTGCCGCAGCCCTCGTGGATGCAGGCGTACGGCCGCTCGCCCGTGTGTTTGCGCTTGTGCACCGTGAGGGCGCCCGACTCCGCGAAGCGCTTGCCGCAGCCCTCGTGCTCGCAGGCGTACGGCTGATCGCCCGTGTGCGTGCGCTTGTGATTCGTGAGGTGGCCCGACTCCGTGAAGCGCTTGCCGCAGCCCTCGTGCTCGCAGGCGAACGGCTGGTCGCCCGTGTGCGTGCGCTTGTGATTCGTGAGGCTGCCCGACTGCGAGAAGCGCTTGCCGCAGCCCTCGTGGTTGCAGGCGTACGGCCGCTCGCCCGTATGTGTGCGCTTGTGATTCGTGAGGCTGCCCGACTCTGAGAAGCGCTTGCCGCAGCCCTCGTGCTCGCAGGCGTACGGCTGATCGCCCGTGTGCGTGCGCTTGTGCCTCGTGAGGTCGCTCGTCTGCAAGAAGCGCTTGCCGCAGCCCTCGTGGTCGCAGGCATACGCCATCGTTCTCGACCCAAATTTGGTACGTCTCGTTTGCGATTGTCATTGTTTCAGAACAGACCGCTCTGCGAAAGGTGAGCTAGCTGCTAGGCTCTATGTGCCCTGTCCCCTAACAACACAGGACCATGCACATCACGCGAACTTGGAAGCGCATTGGCGGTCGGACGGTCGCGATGCGCCGACAAACTGCGCCGCTCTCGACAACGCGGCCCTCACGTGCGACATTCCCTCCCTACGCGCCTTGGAATCGTCACTTTCCGCGTCGGAACTCGCGCACGTCGACGCCGGCGGCCGCACCGCCATGCACCGGCCCGCAGGGTCGCTCTACTTCCTAAAGGCGGGAGAGCTCTCGTCGCTCGTACCGTGGCCGAACGCGAGCCGCACGATATATAAGAGCAGCATCAAGCACACGGTGCTGCGCGCGCTCGGACCCATCGTGCGCACGATGCTCGAGCGCTCGCCATCGCTCGCCTCCGCTGCGGACGAGCGAGGCGTGACGGTGCTGCACCTTGCGGCGCGGAAAGGAGAACTAGCGTGTAGGTGTGCCGCTAGCCTAGCGCCCGGCCAACGGGAAACGCGCACTCGCACGTCGGCATGCTCCGTGCAACGACAGTGGCCGAGAAGTTGAGGGCACAGCCCTCGCCCGGCCCATCCTCGGCGACGCACGCGCACACGCAGTTATATGAGTAGGGGTTTCCAAAATTGGAGCAGCCGGCAAAGTCCGCCTCATGGCTACAGTGACCGGAGCGGTCGCGCGTCGTGTTCAACGCCGAGATGAACTTGGACGTCGCGCCAAAATAGCAGTTCTGCTGGCCTAGGTGAGCCGCATGGCCCGTCATCGCGAGCTCGTACACGCCTGGGTTAGAGGCGATAAGCCTGACAGTACACGAGACGGTGTCGTCGAAGGGCGCTAGAGAGGCATTGCCAGAGCGCGCGCGCCCCCTCGGCGGTGGCGCAGGCGCAACCCCATCGCTGCCAGGAGTTTTCGGCTTGTGGCGCATAGCAGCAGCAGACCCGGGCCCATCAGTCGTGGCGGCGCCGCCGCCGCTGGCTGACGTCACGGTGATGTCTGCGCACGAGTTCCAAACCTGTGGGGTCTGTTCGCAGTCCCAACGCCAAGAGAGCGAGTAGTCGCCCGGCGGCAGTACGGGCACCCGAAGCCGATCCACGAGGATGAACTCAAACGCGCCGGCATGCGGCGTCTCGCCCGCACCCGCACCCTCGGCCCATGCTGACGGGAACATGAGGCCGGTGGGGCACTCGGGCACTCGCTGGCCGGCGGCTAGGTACGACTTGGGGTACGCGCGGTCGTAGCACGCGTACGGGTTCGCGGCTGAGCATCCGTCGGAGCCACGGTTTGGCGGTGCCGCCGAGGACGACGACAAAGACGACGAGGAGGTGATGGTGGAAGACGAGGAGGTGATGGTGGAAGAGGAGCGCGGCTTGCACCCTATGCCAGCATCGCAGCCGCACATGGGCACCGGGTTCTTGCGCCATTGCGAGCCGAGCGGCCACGTGCCCTTGCTCGTGGTGGTCGCGTTGATCCACACGGACGGCCGCGAGCCGTCCATGTAACGCACCTCGGTCGTCTCCGTCGCAAACTCTAGATGCGTCTGCTGGTAGCATGCCTCGCTCATCTCGCGCTTCCCAACGTTTCGGCAGAGCCGGTAGGCGTAGCCGCCACCGTGGTTCGCGTAGATGGCCCATGCGGCCTCGGCTGTGCCACCAGCTCTCCAGAAACTTCGGGACGATTCGGGCAGCGGCGGCAGGTCAGTCCCCTTGGCAAACTGCGGCTGGGCTCGCGCCATCGGGAGTAACGTGCTCGGCTTCGCTCCCGAGTTGACGCCGCACGGAGAGAAGTCATTGTTGTCGCGGCCGACGCTGCCCGGAGAGCGCCACGGATGAACGCGTGTCCAATCGCCAAACGCCGAGGCCCCATCGATGTTGTATGTGCGAAGCCGCCGCTCTTCCACAGGATCGCCACCGCCCAGGGTCGGGGATGGCAGAGGCACTGAGCAGCCTGCTGCCTCGATACTCGCATTGGTTGGGTAGAGGTGTCCGAAGTCGGTGTTCATGTAGGAGCACGCGCGGCAGCCCTGAAAGCAACCAATGTGGTAGTAGAGGCAGGACTCGCCGATGCAACCTGTGCCGCAGTACACTGAAGCGGGCCACCCGGCGCTGCTATAGCAACTCTGGCCGTTGACGCCACACGTGCACCGGTTTGCATCGTCTAGCACCTGTCCGCTGGAAGATCGGGGTTGCGGATATACCATCGCGCCGTGGCCCAAGACAGAGGCCGGAAGGAGCACCCAAGCTTTAGTCACCATCGTGTTTTTCTGTTCACATTCACAATGCACAGGGGCCCCTCTCACACTTGAGGGGCACGCGGCATGCTTGGCAGGAAGACAGGAAGGCTTCCCTCCGGACGGCAGCATCACTGGTCGCACTGGTGGCTGCGGCGGCCCTCGGCCGACGCTCCTCAGCAGTTCTCCTCGATCGCCCGCAGCGCCTCGTCGACCTTTTTGGCAGCCTCATCCTCGGCGGTGAGCGCCATGGCGAGCGACTGCTCCGCCGCCACGCGCGCCGCCGCTGCCGCCGCATACGTGCTATACATGGTCTCGAGCGTCAGAGCTCCCTTCTGCTCGGCGCTCGCCTGCTCGTACGCCGCCTCCTTGCGTCTCTTTAGCTCCACTTCGTCGATCCGATTGGCAAAGTACTCCTCGATGGCCGCCTGGGCGTGCTCACGAGCACGCGTCTCGATGGCAGCATCGAGCACGGCGCGCGCGCGCGCCACACGCGCCTCGAGCAGTTTGAGTGTCTGCATGCGAACAGGATCCGAAGCCTCGCGGGGCACGGGGCGCTTCGAGTCCCACGCGAGTGATGCTGCCGGAGGAGGCGCGCCGGGCTGGGCTACCTCGCGCTGGATGGCCTCCGCCCTGGCGCTCGCCACAGCGCTCGCCTTCTGCGCTTCCGCCCAAACCATTTCCGCGGCTGCCACATCAGCCACAGAAGGAGCAGCGGCTGGCGCGGCGGCGGCGGCTGGTGCACCCCAAGCTGCCTCCGGCGGCGCACGCAGCTGAACGAGGGATTCTCGAGGCGCGCTTTCCATCCGTGGTGCTGGCGCGGCGACTGCCGGTGCTCCCAATAGCCAGGATTCCCTCGGCGGCGTGCGTGACGGCTCGTTGGTACTTTGCGCGCCGGCGAAACGCGGGCGCGCCTCTGGCCCGAAGCGTCGCTGGCCATCCCACTCTGTGGCCCACGAGAGCGGCCGTCCCACTCCCGGGTTCGGGTCGGACGTCGAAACAACGCGCCGCACAGCCCGCGTCGGCGCGTTCACTGCACGCGTCTGCTCTGCTTCCGGAAGTGGACGTGCGCGCGATGGCTTGTTGGTACTCTGCGCGTCTAGATGGCGCTTGCGCGCCTCCTGCCCAAAACGGCGTTGGCCATCCCACTCTGTCGCCCACGAAAGTGGGCCATCCGCAGGTTCGAGAACCACTGGATTCGGGCTGTCTGCGCTCGCCGGCGGCAAGGAGTTTGTCATCCCGGAATCCCACCCCGGAATCGGAGCAGACGTCTGCGCCTGCATGCGTGCATGGGCAGTGCGGGCTGTATATGGATCGCTCGGTGAGAGCAGCAGGGCCATCGTCGGGAGCAGCATTTGTGGACGGAGTCTCAGCGAAGCTTCGCTCGATGCCGAAGTTCTTCTACAGGCGCGTCGCGTTGGGCGTTTTCGCGAAAAACTTCTCTGCAAAAAGTGGCCAATAAGTAAAGGTCGCAGCGCTGTCGACGAGACGCTTTTTCTCTTCATGCGAGACTACCGCCACACAGTTCTGAACGGCGGCGGTGGCGGACTCGGCGACTCATAATTCTCAGCACCGTAGAGCCACGACCAGTAGCTCGGATTGACCTGCTCAGACGATACGTTGGCCGTCAGCCATATCCGGGTCAGTTGCATTGAAAAGTCAGGCCAGAAGCTGCTGAGCTGGCGCGACAGACTTATGAGCGTGATTGTCAAGTTGTCGCCTGGGCCTATCGTGTTGTTGTACCAAGTGTGGGTCACGTACAAACTGTACTGCCTCTCCTCGCCCACGTCCCGTATGAATCCGGTGTCGTGGCGCACGACCCAGTTGCGAGCCGCCGCCTGCAGCACGATCCGATACGGGGCCGTCGTGCGGAAATTGCCATTCCGATTGTACGCGCGCATGCGCACGTGGAGATCCCATGTGCCTAGGAAGCGCACCGGCAGCAGGCCGTCGGCACGCGGATAGGTGACGCTATCACAGTTCAGGGTGTAATCGGGGTTGATCGAGCGACAGATCCAATTCGGATCGCCGCGGGGCGACGAGGTATCGAGTATTGTTCTCGCTGGAGGCGGCGGTGAGGGGGGAGGCGAGGGCGGTGGTGAGGGCGGCGGCGAGGGCGGCGGCGAGGGCGGAGGAGGCGAGGGCGGTGGCGGTGTGGGTGGTGGCGACGGGGGTGGGGGTGAGGGTGGCGGCGGCGAGGGCGGTGGCGAGGGCGGTGGCGAGGGCGGTGGTGAGGGTGGCGGTGGTGAGGGTGGTGGCGGAGACGGAGGCGGAGATGGCGGCGGCGGCGAGGGTGGCGGATAGGGTGGAGAGGGCGGGGGGTCGGGAGAGCGAAGAGTGGCACACAGGGCAAGTTCCCTGACGTCCGCTTCTACTTCGGGCGAGTCGGTGCGGCCATAGTCTACGCTCCATGCCCAGCGGGCCCGGATGAGACTGAACTCGACGCGCTCATTCTTGACGAGATCAAAGCCACCGTTAAAGGTAGTCTCGCCGATGTATTGGAAGCGTGGCGAGGGCGCGCTTGCAGTGAGGCTAAAGGTAAAGCTGCCACCGCTGATGCTCGCTCGCGCGCGCACCTGCACCGAGTAGTCTTGCTGCACGCCCTTCGGGTAGATGGTGTAGTGGTCCGCGTTTAGGTAGATGCGGAGGAGACCTGAGAGATCGTACCGAGCATTGTACAACGCCGTCGGAGCGGCGAGTACCGGAGGCTGGAGGAGACGTAGGTGGATGGCTCCACCATCGGATCCTGGGTAATGAGGATCGCTGCCGTAGCCGATGCAGTTGGGAGGTGGTGACGGCGGTGGCTGAGGTGGCGCTGGTGGCGAGGGTGGAGGAGAAGGTGGTGGGGGCGAGGGAGGTGGAGGCGATGGTGGTGGTGAGGGTGGAGGTGGTGAGGGCGGTGGTGGCGATGGCGGCGGAGACGGAGGTGGGGGGCTCGGCGGTGGCGGTGAAGGAGGCGGAGGCGACGGTGGCGGC
>Ga0210246_102407_pt1 | contig 11451 bp, 14 predicted proteins | sample ChrtobMetaP3_8mM_FD_155469 | JGI IMG/M metagenome (GOLD analysis project Ga0210246, IMG submission 155469) | Chrysochromulina tobin associated microbial communities from unialgal haptophyte culture, Seattle, Washington, United States - P3_8mM | ecosystem: Host-associated > Algae > Haptophytes >...
GCAATGGGATGGTTTGGTCGCTACGGTTGTCATTTCGTGATCTCCTTTCATCCAAGCTCTCACGAAATCTCTCCGCGTCAAGTCCACAAGATCCTCTTTTTGCAGATCCTCTCGCTCAGATGTCGATGACCAAAATGAGATGGGCATCGACACACACTGCACTGCCGCAGGCCCCCTGCCGCCGAGGACCTCAGCCCAGCGGAAGGACCAGGCTCACTGGCTGGTTCTCATCGCTCCAGCGCCGGTCGTAGGCGGTGGTTGTCGTGATGCAGGCGTGCCCCAGGAAGTGCCGCACTTCGTTGAGATCGGCGCGCTCACGCAAAGCGAGCGTGGCGGCCGTGACCCGCAGCGCATGCGCAGAAAACCGCTCCCCCACCACTCCGATCTGCGCCAAGTAGGGCTGCACAATGCGCTGGGCCACAGCGCCCGCAGTGAGTCCAGAAGACTTGAGTGGTGTGTCGGGCTGCCCCTGACGCCGCGACTGATTAGAAGCGTTGGTCTGTAGATTTTGAGGACTCTTCGGCCTGCGCTCGAACGACGCGGTGTACGGCGCGATGTCCAGGGGCGCGCTGGTGCGTCGCCCGGTGCTGCCGCTGTCATTCAATAGCCCACCGTCTTCCTCGATAGGACGACCTTGAGGATTGACATCGCACCCGGCACCGGAGTGACGGCGGACAGCCTTCATCCGAACGAACAGGCGCTCATCGCTTTGAGGCTGTGCGCCCCTCATCGCCAGGTAGCGCTGCACCCTCTCGCGCATGAGGGGTGCAGCGGCAATGAACCGCGTCTTGCCACCCTTACCCAACACTCGCAGGTGCGACACACCCGCGCGCTGACAATCAAAATCCCGCACCCTGAGGGCCACCACCTCGGCGCGGCGCAAACCTCCCAGCAGCATGACGGCCAGGATCGCGCGGTCTCGCACGCCCTTGAGCGTGTTCGCATCGGGCGCCTCCAGCAGAGCCTGGGCTTGCTCAAGGGACAGCGCCGGGGTCTTGCCCTCGTGACTCTCCAAGCGAGGCCTGCGCACGCCGCGTGCCGGGTTCGTGGGGATGAGCTGCTCATCGACCAGACGCTCCAGCAGCGAGGACAGGGCCGCGAGCTTGCGGCGTTGGGTGCTCGGCGACAGGCCCTGGGCCTGCAGGTGGTGGCGCCAGGCCAGCACATGGGAGCGCGCAACGCGCAGCAACTCGCACTGGGTTTGCAATCCTGAGAACGCGGCAAAGTCTCGCACGTCGGCGGCGTAGGCGCGCCTGGTGCAGGCGCTGGAGAAGTTGGCCAGCCACTGGTTCTCGATGGCCATGAGGCCCAGTTGTGTGAAGCGGCTGGCTGCGCTGTCGCGTTCGGTGTCGAGCACGGGGACGCAGGGGAGACTGTGGACGTGGGAGGGAGTCCGTGAGGGGCTGGGGTCGGAGAGTTGTTCGCGAAGGTACATCGATGGTGGGTGTCTCCCCTTCCCTGCACGGTGCAGAGAACTGTGGGGGTCCCTGTATCGATAACATGTGTTTTCGATACGTCAAGGGCACAAGCCTCTGCGGCTCTGCAATTTTCTGTAGGGCCGGTGTTCAGCGAACACTGTCAGCGATGATCGCTTAGCGGTCAAGCGGTTCCTGCCACTAAGCGGTCGTCCGTGCGCACCCTCTTCTGTACAACGAGTGGCAGGTTTTGGAGGTGTAGCTGACCCTGCTACTCTGCCTGGGGTTGTGCCACTAGTTCGCCCGCTGCGCTGCATCTGATCGCAGGGCGCCGGGTTTCTTTCAAATTTGAACGGAACTCATATGACTGCTGTACTCGCACTGAGCCTCACTCTTCAGATTGATCGACTGGACAGGGGCCTGTATCAGGCCGAGATTGGAGGGGGAACCATCCGGAAGGGCGAGCTCAGCGTATACGACTCGATTGCGGACGCGATTAGAGGGGAGGCTGAGGACCTGCCCGACGGCATATGTTTTTTCGTCGAGGTACGCTACGGAGGTTTGTCGAGTGGCAGCGTACCTGTCGGAATGCTGTCACAAAGGGCGGAGGAAATCGCCAGTCATCTTGTGCGCCTGGTTGCCGACTTCCATCTCCTCGAAGGATCGTGATCGGGAGCTGCTTGCAACGTGCTCAGCTGCCGACCGACTTCTTGATCGCCGCCGAAATGGAGGATTGTTGAAAGGCGGGAGGATTCTCCGCTTTCGACTTAGCCTTGCGCGGCCTGTTTCCGGCCGGTCCAGGGCTGAAAGTGGATTTCATCCCCCTCCTGACCGGAGCCACATCCGGAAACTGCTCCTCCATCATATCGGTGGCATTCGTGAGCACCGTCGCGCAGATCTCCAGTGCCTGGGCGATGTACGTGCGATCCGTGTCGTTCTCGAGGCCGGTGCCGCGGCCATTCGGCTCGATCCGGTAGAAGGACAGCGGCAGGATGTGGATGTGTTGCGACCAAAGGTCGTAGAGAGCGTCGAACTGGCCCTTCTCGAATTCGACCTTGGCAAGCATTTCGTCGCGCGTGTCGATTGTGAGGAACCGGCCGTTCATGCAGTTCTTCTGCACCGCTGCGGGCAGGGACTTGAAATGCTCGTTGCCAGAGAGCCTCCCCTGCAACTCCGCGCGCTGCCTCTCAAAGTCCTCTAGATCGTCGGTGATTCCGAGGTTCTTGTGCAGCTCCATACGGCGTGTGCAGTCGTTGAGGTGCATAACATTGATGCGCGCCTTCAACTCAGCCTCAGAGCTCGTAGGTCCCATCAGATAGTTGAATAGCAGGTACCCGTCGAATAGTGATCTTGCGTGACCAGCCACCGCGCCGAATCGCCAGTCTTCAAAGTCCGAGCGCACCCAGCGAGTGAGCGGAGCTGCCCGGATCATGGACGTTGCCGCTCCGCACATCTGCGTGAAGACGTATGAGGCGTAGCCGACGTTCGCCGCTTGAAAGCGGCCCGCCGAGGCTTGGCTGACAGCGATCGCCTCGCAAAGAGCAGCGTCGAACCTATTGAGCGCCGCCTTGTATCCGGCGCGATCGATACCGGCAGCAGCTTCTCTCATCGCCAATCCTGATCACGCGAATTGGAGCCGCGAAATCGCCGAATGACACCCCGGGCTTGATGGACCGAGCTGATGGTCAAAGTCTGCTGTGCCCTCTGACGAACTATGCTGAATGTCCCGAAAGCCGCTTTCGCCCTGAACATCGTGATGACTTCCGTGTTTCCGAAGACTTGTCTGCGAATATCCGCTAGGCAGCGTTCATAGCGCGCCCCTGCAATGATCTCGCGCAGTTCAATGTCGGGGGGAAAGTCGACGCAGTTAAAACCAGTAGCTTCCTCCTTGTGCTCCAGCTTTTCGATATAAAGCCATTCACGCTCGTACCCCTTTCCTTGAACTTTGTCGTCACGAACTGCTTGGACCTCGTCGTCCAAGGCCACTTCAAGTGGCGACATTCTGAGTAGTAGCTCAACATGCTCGGGTTGATAGTTCATTGGCAGAACTCGATCGACGAGAACCTTGATACCAAGGCAAACCCCAATGTGGTTTTGAGCAGCGTTACAGCCATCGACAGTGCTGACGACGCAGTCGAATGGCACGCTCATTCCACCGATGGCCGAATCAGCCACGTACCTCTGGGCTGGCCCCGAGAGACCTCCCAAGCTCTAGACCGATTTGGATCAACCTGTAGGACGAGCTTGGGTAGCTGCTCAAAAAAATCGAGGAGTATGTCCCCAGCATTTGGCTCTGAGAACAATCCATCCTCATGGAAAAACACTTCCACATCATCGAATTTCAGCGATATATGACAGTCAGGATGATGCTTCGTCCGCAGCACACTCAACAGCTTTTCTTTTGCCCATTTATATAGATCAGCACCTAGTGCCTCGAGGAACCCTGAACTTACGGCCGCAGCAGCCCAAACAGCCCCCACCGTGAGAGCCACGTCAAAGCTCTCTGGGCCGTTGACGCTGCTGTGCCAGGTGAGTCCAACGACGGTCTTTCGCTCCGTCACGAAGTCAGGCAAAAGCGCATCGATGTCTGCACCTCGGAAGCCCGCTGAATTGAGTTGGATTTCTACTGAACTGTGGATGTAAGACATAGGGCGATCCTTAGTGTCGAGTTCAGTTGCCGGTGAACGCATATTTCTTCCCGTCGTCACACCGCCTCAGATTGTGATGGCAAAGTCCCATGGGAACCCATCAAAGTCAGCGCCGCTGTGAACAGCGGCCCAGTTGACTCTCACGTCCTGCGGTAGCGAAACAAGCGCACTGATCTCCCTATCCCACTCAAATTCTGCGGCAAGAAGGCTACCAGGAATGTTAGGACTTAGGGCGCCAAAAGATACACCGTGCCAGACCCCAGCCGGGCCCTCTTGACCTGTCACACGTAGTTCTCTGTGACGAAGGGACTCTTCAAAACTAAGCTTAAGATGATCGGCTACCAACAGTTCTTTAAGCGTAATTTTGCCGAGCGGCGGACAATCGAATTGCCAAGCTGGAAACTCAAAAATCGTGTTCGGATCGGTAAGCGCGACTGCGATGCTGCTGAGTGAGCCCTCATCGTCAAAGGTCAGGGCAACCAAAGCATCACTGAATCTGTATCCCCACCAGTCTCGATAGCGCCGTGTAGGGGGCCCGAGCTTTTGCTCAATCAACTGGACCGGAGCCCCAAGTTCGATCCCACTGAATATGTTCTCCGGTGCTCGCCCTAGTTCTAGCCGAACGGAGGGGCGCGAGAACTTGGTGCGTAAGCTTTTTAGTCCACGAGTGCCTATTGCGAGCCAGAGTAAAGCCGCCCCACCCAGAAATCCACCAATTGCATTCACAAGCACGTCTTCTATTGGGATATGGGTCACCATCAATGCCATCATCGAGTCACTGTCAATAGGCCCGAACACGCTGAGTATCAAGACAAACGTCGATAGCAAGAGCGCAGTTGCATAGGCAACCTGGACAGTTCTAGTCTTAAGCCAGTCTTTCATTCACGTCATTAGAAAAGAATCGGGTCTGCATCTACGCTCTCGCAAGGCATAGCTTGCCCCCGATACATGCAAGGAAAGAAGCTACTGACGCAGATAGCGCTGCACCCACTCCTTCTCCAAACAACTGAGCCTCTTTCTAGTCAGCCCTCGTGTCCATGGAGCTCGCTTAAATTCCGAGTGTCTCAAAAAGTCCGCCAAGTGGAGCGCCCTCAGTATTGATAGTGGACCGTCTAAGCGCAGCACCTCTCGAAGTAGCCGCGTCCGATTCTGATCTCCCGTATGACTTTTGGATTCGGCCGCTAAAAGCATATCGTGGGGTGAAAGATCCTCAAGCCGCACGGCCTCCGCCCATAGCAGGTCGATCAAGATCAAACAACGACGTCGGATTCCATCATGACACGATAGCCAAACTTGCACTTCTGATCGAATCTCGTCATGACGACGTTCATCTTTGGTAGGACCAAGGCTCCCATATGCCGACAAAAACCCGGCCTGAAATCGATGGTCGACCAAAGACCGGAGCGGCGCACTGTTCCGAAGCAATCCGGTGCCGAAAATTGGGTAGGCTTCTGACACCAGCATGCGCCCTTGGAGAATCCGAGTACACACGTCGCTAAGCAACTCGCATACGTTCCGTGCTGCCTCTCGGGCCCAAACAAGCGCGACCTCGTCTTGATGGTTGACAGACGCAGCCTCGAGTTGGCGAAGGGCCTCCAGTTGGGCCACTTGATAGTACGAACCAAAGGGCCTGCCGAGAAAGACGACTGTTCCCCAGTCTTTGTAGATCTCCGCCCACCTCTTTCGGTAGACCTCTACCCAATCAAGGCGTTGCTGACGTCTCTGGCCAACAAGTACAGCCGCTTGCGCCACTCCGACGAGAACGAGCAAACCCGTCGCCAGTGCAGTGAATGCATCTTCAGTCATGCGAACCGCGGTCCCAACATCTCATGCATCAACTAGGGCCTGTTAACACAACCGCAGACCATCAGCGACGAGCACGAAGCTGATGAAGCCCAGGAACATGAGGTCGAGTTTCTCGAACCGCGAGAAGATACGGCGATAGCCCTTGAGCCGACGGAACAAGCGCTCGACCTCGTTGCGACGCCTGTACATCTCGCGGTCGTATTCCCAAGGTTCGATCCGCGTCTTCATTGGTGGCACCACTGGAATGAAACCCAGATCCAGTGCCAACTGCCGTGTCTCATTGCCTTCGTAGGCACGGTCCATCAACAAGTGCACTGGTCTGCTGGTCGGCCCAAGACTGTTGAGCAGGCGCCGGCCTTCAGGCGCGTCGTGCGCCTGTCCAGGCGAGAGGCAGAACGTCACGGCCGTTCGAGCATCCGCGGCAACCATATGAATCTTGGTGTTCCATCCGCCTCGGGACTTTCCGATGGCTTGTGGGCCGTTTTTTTTAGTGCCCCCGTGCCGTCGGGATGGACCTTGATGCTTGTGGAGTCCAGAGAGACCGCTTCGATCTTGATTCGCACGACCTGTGCACGCTGCAACTCCTCGAACATGCGATCCAGGACGCCGGCTTTGGTCCAGCGGTTCATGCGCGTGTAAATCGTGTGCCAATTGCCAAAGCGCTTGGGCAGACCGCGCCACTTGCAGCCATGCTCGGCCACATAGAGGATCGCATTGACCACCTGCAGGTTACTCAGGCTGACGTTGCCACGCTGCTTGGGCAGGCAGTGCTCAATGGTGGCGAATTGTGCGGGTGTGATCTCCATGCCCGATATTGTCCGGCGCAAACGACACGATCGCTATTAGTGTTAACACGCCCTAGTTCACCAGCCCCATCTCCTGCAGTCTGATTGCCATGGCATGGTCTGACACGCTGAATAAGGTCGCGAGTGACTTGAAGCGATAGCCGTTGAACGCCTCAGCGCGCGCCACAGCGAGGGCGAATTCCATCGATCCAGGGGGAAGACTCTCAAGGTACTGATGGTTCGCGATAGACAGGTTGAAGCAGATCGCGCTCGTATTCACCAGGGGCTCGTTGACCGGGAAGCGCGCTCTGAATGCCTTGAGTAGCAGCTTTGGAGGAATGAGGAAACAAGCCGCGAAAAAGTCAGCTTGTTGCTCCTCGACCGGGCGTCCAGGTCCTCCATGTGCAGACAGCGTGCGATCCCGGAACATAAGTTGCGCCGGATGGAGCAGATAGTGGCCCACCTCATGTGCCCCAGTGAAACGCTGCGCCTCATAGCTCTGCCGCGATGACAGCATCACTCTTTTGTTGGCTCGATCCAAGAGCCCAGCGGTTGCAGTACCGCCGTAGGTACCCAAGTGACTGTCAGGCAGGTACTTCAGCCCGAGAACACGACAAGCCGCCTCGGGCTCACACATGAACAATCGATCTGGTGGCGTGTTGGGCCACAGCCGATCGGCATGCTTTTCTATCTCAGAAAGAAGCCTCCGTGCTTCAAGCTCTATTTGACTTGGCGTCCACATGGCTACCTCACTATGAATGCAGAATCACTATATCTAGTGTTACGCCACCCTGTCAACCACTACAGGTAGTGTGCTCCCCAGTCAGCCACAGCCTTCGAATCTCATTAACACCGATAAAAAGCTACCCCTAAGGGTGGCGTTTCCTGTCCCCTCGGCCTCTGCGGGCTCCGTTGAGTGTCAGATCAGTGGAACGGCTCTTCTTCGGTCGAGCCGGGTCAGGGCCTCCACGCTGGAGGAGCCGCCCTGGATCGATGTGGTCACGTCGTCGAAGCAGCCGGCGCCGACTTTTTGCTGGTGCTAAATGAAGGTGTAGCCTTTTCGCGTGCGGCGTACTCGGACTCAAGCACCACGTTGACGTAGTGCTTCATGCCTTCGCCGCGGCGTACCCTCGACGGCCCGAATGTGCAACCCTATGCCCGCTGACGGACATTGACGGAGCGACTTCCTGGGCGGCTCCTGAACGGCTGCGATGCTGCCGCCAAGGTCGTTCATTTCGGTGCCGTGAACGACTGCAACCGCCAGCACAGCTGTTATCCACCTAGTGGGGCTGAGTAGCGGCAACCAGACTGAAGATGCCGTCGATGCGCCAACACAGCGTTTGCTGGCGTCAGGCTTGTGCGATGACAACATCCGACATTGGCAGGGCAACGCATGGCAGGCAATAGTCTTCCAACTTTTCCTCGGCACTCAGGCCGGGCCAAGGAATGTCGTAGCGCACTTGCCCCTGTAGCAAGCGAACAATGCACGTGCGACAAGTCCCGTTGCGACAGGACACCGGCCATGCGATTCCTCCGCGCGTCATCGCAGCGAACAAGCTGGTCTCGCTGTCGGCCTCCACGTGAGACGCTTGGCCGTCAACCCGAATACGAAAGGTTTTCATGTGCGTTGGAAATGAGACGGTGTGGGTCTGGACCGTTTCGCATCACTCTGGAATGTTGGAAGTGTGACGCGGGCAGCCCAAGCGACCGCTGCGAGCGTCACCGGACATTCGATCCACTGCGGACCCTAGGACCGTCACGCCGTTAAGTTCTGCGCTTGCTATACACACATGCAGGCACCGCAAACTGTCGTTCTTCGGGCTATATGACAGGACTCAATACTTAGTGAGCTGGGTGAATCCAGCAACCGGGGCTCTCGCTGCCGAAGAAGTCTACAGCGACATGCGCTCCCAATTCGTCGTGGATCATCTGAAAGACCCGATTGCAGTAAGCCTGATCCCCTCGGAATACTGATACCGCCACACGATTGATCCCCGTGTCTTTCATGCGCTTCAGCAGGTGAATGTCCTGCTCGGCGAAGCCCCAGCCATAGATCACCAGTGTGTCCCGCTGTGATTTCAGAACCTCTCTGTAGACAGTGGAGAGGTAGTAGCTGTTCTGGATGGAAGCAACTTTCTGCGTCCACGTTCCCTCGCTCACGAACAAGGGGACGACCTCTCCGTTTTGCCAGCGTTGAAGGACCGCTTCCAGCAACCCGTCTTGAAGGTTATGGATCTTGCGCTCCTGCTCGACCAAGTTTCGGCATAAAACAAGGCTGCCATGCGCATAGAACACCAGCGAGGTTGAAAGATCTCCTCGGATCGGCTGCCTGAATCGCTGCCAGTTATCGTCGAAGGCGCCACCTCCCACAAAGCAGTCTTTGAACGCATGCTGATCGTCAATGTCCAACCCGTAGGTCATCGCCCAGTACAGCACCAGGTCGTAGTTGAGCGAGATGACAGTTTTGAACCGCTTCAAGAACTGATAGATGCTCGGCAGGTGGATGCTTACCGCACCGTGCTCCGGGTGAATGTCGCGGACTGTTTTGATGAGGCAGTCCCTCAGGCCAACGTAGGCGGCATGGGTTCGCTTGTCGGGTATTTGTAGCGAACGATTGACGTTTGATGCCTGCCAGACGATCCGAAGAACCAGCTCAAAATCGTTGGTCTGAAAGAACTCGAACAACCGCTGAGCATCCTCGGGAAGCAGGTTTTGTTCGGCGGCATGTTGCAGCAGCGATCCGTAAGAGAAGCTCGGACTGACGGAAATGCTGGCACCGTTGCCGAGCAGAACTGTGCAGTCGTAATTTTCCGCAATCGCTTCCCAAGGCCTGATCTCAAACGGCATGTTGTTGGTCCTTGCACATTCAAGTCGGGAAGGTTAAGGTCGCGAAATTCGCACGAGATGGTTCTTGAGCAGGAACCAACACATATTGAGCGCGAAAGAACGGCCAAGCCGCGTCATCTGATCTTCAGGGATTCCCACCGGGCGGTGAGCGCCAGGACTGAGAAAACCGAATACACCGGCAAGGCCCTTTTCCTCCTCTGTGGTGATCTCGCCGCTGCTACGCAGGAACGCTAGCACCTCGCCCCACTTGGATGGGTTGTAAGCAGCTGGTGTTTGCTGCTGCGAGGCAACTTGAGCGGCTATGTCGCCGGCCAAAGTTTCGAGAGCCACGCGGGCGTTGACGAGCGAAGCGTTGTAGTCAGGCGGAGTTGCACGGAAAGCGGCGGCCGAGTCGTTGATCTTGGCGATGATTTCCTGCAAGCGGGGCGCCCCCGAGTTCTGCAGGGCGTCGATCAGGTCGTCCTCCAAGGGCGCCGCATCGGCAATCGACGGATCAGTTTGAGTCAGCTTTTTGCCCAGGATGATGTAGCCGTCCAGCAGCAAGCACTGCGTCAGGTCATGCAAGCGCTCGTCAAACCGATATTTCGGATTGACTCTAGCCCGCAAATCGCCCGCGGTTGCCACGACCTCGGCCAGCGCCAGCATCAGCGTGCGGTCATCGAGATCGCGCAGCGTATTCAGTAGTCCGTATAACAGCTGTCCTTGGGACAGCGACAAGTGCTGTACGCCGTACTTGCCCAAGAGCACGATTGAGTTCATGGGCTCCTGTAGTTCCAGGAATTGCGCGAACGAATAGCGGGTTCTTTGTCCGATCATGTTTCTTGTTTCTCGCAGACTCTAGAGGCGTGGCACCGTCTTGTCTTTGCATTTGCAGATGTCTCCGGAGCTTCCCGTACTCAGGCGCATATTGGGCTTCCCCCAGTTTCCCGGACACATCCAATGACATGATGTGTTCAGGAGATAGGCATGACAAGAACCCGAAGGAGCTTCACGGACGAGTTCAAACGTGAGGCAGTGAAGCTGTGCAAGCAGCCAGGAGCAACCTCCACGCACATTGCGCGGGACCTGGGTATTCAGACCAGCGTGCTCAGACGGTGGGTCACGCAGGAGCGTGGCGGAGTGTTGGACCTCAGGCCGAACCGGCCGCTTCGCAGTGAGGCTGCAACGGAGGTGGAGCGGTTGCAACGCGAACTGCGCCGCGTGACTACGGAGCGCGACATCCTAAAAAAAGCGCTCGGCTACTTTGCCAAGGACCCGCAGTGAAGTACGGCTTCATTGCGCGGCATCGTAGTGTCTGGCCTACCCGCACCATGTGCCGGGTTCTGGCGGTCTCCCACAGCGGCTTCTACGAATGGATGGGCAGAGCGCCGAGCCAACGCAGCCAGGACGACGCCAGGCTCACCCGCCTCATCCGAGAGAGCTTCGAGCTCAGCGACCGAACCTACGGCAGTCCACGCGTCTGGCACGACCTTAGAGCGCTGGGCGAGAGTTGCGGGATGAATCGGGTCATCCGGCTGATGCACCTGGCCAAGCTGCAAGCCCGCCACAAGCGACGCAGGCTACCTGGCGATACAGGCAGCAGGCTTGAGAACCACATCGCGCCCAACCATCTGCAACGCGACTTCGAGGCCAGTGGCCCGAACCAGAAGTGGGTGGCCGACTTCACCTACATCTGGACGGCTGAGGGTTGGCTGTATGCGGCAGCGGTGATGGACCTGTACTCACGTCGCATCGTGGGGTGGTCGATGAGCGACACCATGCAGGCCAAGATGGTGAGCGACGCTTTGTTGATGGCCCTTTGGCGGCGCGGCAAACCCAGCTCACTGATGCATCACTCGGACCAGGGCAGTCAGGGCGGATTCAACTGGTCGTCGCAACACCTTCAACCAGGAGGTGTTTATGGGGCGACCCGCAGGATGGATGAAGCAATTGACAGGGAGAGACGCGATG
>Ga0210246_102408_pt1 | contig 11441 bp, 14 predicted proteins | sample ChrtobMetaP3_8mM_FD_155469 | JGI IMG/M metagenome (GOLD analysis project Ga0210246, IMG submission 155469) | Chrysochromulina tobin associated microbial communities from unialgal haptophyte culture, Seattle, Washington, United States - P3_8mM | ecosystem: Host-associated > Algae > Haptophytes >...
AGCATGATGAACACGCTGAGCACACTAGACATGATGAGCATGCACGAGCATTATGAGCATGATGAGCATGATGAGAGCGCACTGAGCTCGCTCGCTGAGCACCATGAGCATGATGAGCACGCTGAGCACGCTTCGAAGCGACGGCCCACACCAGCTAGAGTGCTACGAGGAAATGGGCTGCTGCTGCTGTGAAACACACAACGCGCACGCTCTCCGGACCCCCAAGCACGGGGGCCGCAATCGCAATGGACGGAGGCGTGGCCGAAATGGGCGGCGGGGCGCCTACGACAAGCAAGCAAGCAAGCAAGCAAGCAAGCTTGTTTGCTTGCTTGCTTGCCTACGACGACGCGACGGCCCACACAGTATATCTAGAGTGCTACCGCCGGCTTCACCACCAAGAAAGGGACGATTCGAGGATACGTATCTAAGGGTGGGTATGGTGATTTTTGTTTTCGATCGACGGCACTTGATAGCATGTGGCAAAAAACAGCAGCAAAGTCCAGGCTCCAGCACTTATTGTCGGATGCATTGCATCGTGCGCGGCATTGGACGTGAACCCCATATCGGTCAACAGCTGTACCCGTAACCCGTTTGCGACTTGCTTTCAGCTGTACCCGACAGTGTACGCAACACTGATCTTAGTTGAATTTTTAGTTGACCAGATGAACGTGAGGGCCAGGAGCCCTTGATTCGTACAGTACTGTGACGTGTCGAAAAAGAATACAATCAGGGCCAAAGGACAAGTCGCTCAGAATTGGGCCATGGCGCAGCAGCTGCAGGGTGCGATCGCGTTCTACCAGGCTGATGGCAAGGACAAGTGTTTCTGGGCATGCAGCCGCCATGTACCCTCAGATACTGAGGATTCACACTTCTTCAATACCGATGAGGTGCTTATCTACGATCCTTACTATGGCGACTTCGGGCCACTGAACATTGCGCAGCTGTGCAGGTACAGTAGGATGATGACAGCAAAGATGACCGATCCGAACGTGGCCAACAAGAAAATATATCATGTGTGCAGACCACAGACGGATACACGCGCGAACTCCATCCTGCTTTGTGGCGCATGGCGGATCATCTGCCACAGTGTCACGCCACAGGAAGCCTGGGCTCCATTTGCGAGCGTCAAGCCCGCGCTCGTGCCGTACCGCGATGCCTCTCTCGGGCCGCCGAGCTACCCATTGACGGTCCTACATTGCTTCACTGGCCTGCACAAAGCTATCTCGCTGGGATGGTACAATCATGATAACTTTGACCCTGACGAGTACGAGCACTACGAGCGTGTCGAGAATGGCGACTTCAACTGGATCGTGCCGGGCAAGTTCCTCGCCTTCTCGGGTCCGACACAGACACCGATCGCCTATGTTGATGGCGTGAAGACAAACACCCCCGAGACTTACTTCGAGTACTTCCGCAAGCACAACGTCACGGGCGTAGTGCGCTTCAACAACAAAGTGTATGATCGCAAAAAATTCCTCGACGCTCAATTCAATCACTACGACCTGTATTTTGCGGACGGAGGCAACCCCACAGAGCAGATCCTCAAGCGGTTCCTCGAGATTGTCGAAGCGGAACCTGGCGCTCTTGCTGTCCACTGCAAGGCAGGCCTCGGCAGGACAGGGACGCTCATCTCTCTGTTCCTCATGAAGCATTTTTTCGTGACGACGCCGGAGATTATCTCGTGGCTCCGCCTTTGTCGGCCCGGATCCGTAATCGGCCCTCAACAGAACTTCCTTGCTGAGATGGAAGCGAAGATGCACGAGAAAGGTCGGCAGTTCCAAAAGGAGATGGCAGCAAAAGGCACGGTGACGCCCTTGCAGGCTGCGACGGGCGGCGCGGCAGCAGACGGTGTCTCAAGCGATGGGGAAGGAGCGCCTCACGGGGGACTGACAGTGGAGATGGGGGGATGCTCCGTGTCCACCCCCTCACGGCCTGGGCTGCCCCAATCGCCCAGCAGGACGGTGGCAGCGCCGCCTTCGCCTAGCATCAACGCCAGGTAAGGGCTCGCGCAGCACATCACTCCCAGCGCTGTTTCCGTCGCCCGAGCTTGAGTGATCCACCGCTGTCGACCACCTGCCATCCTCTGGCCCTCCCTATCTGTGGAGCTCACCTCTTCTCGCCCCATGTGTGCCCTTGTCGCTTCGCTGCGCCTTGCCTTGTGCTGTCGTCCAGGGGCGGTGCCAAGTCGAGTGGCTTTGGTGTCGCCGTCGCGTGTGCTCCAGCAAGAGCTACTCCGATGACCGCTGGCGGGCGAGGTGGTAGCACACACCCGGTTGCGGGCAAGCGGACTGGCGGAGTCGCCTCGCTCCTCGGGGGCAGGAAATGACTAGCCGATGTAGCCACTGATGTCGCTGCGCGGGTTGCTCAGACTCGCATTCACTGACACGCACGCATCGGGCTGTTCTGCGTTGGAAGTCAGTGGGCTCCTACGACAATCAACATCCACTTCCCACCAGGCGTCTCCAAGAAAGCGTTCTTCCGTGAATTTCTTGATTGAGAGTTGGCCTCGTCGCATGGAGCAGAACTTGTGAACTGGAGCCCTGGTACGTGTTAACCTGCAGTCTCGCGCCCAGGCGGATGGCTGCATCTGAAGAACGCCCCTCCGCCGTGCCCAATGAGATGAGCGCCCTCGAATTCGACCATCGAATCGTTTTCGAATCGTCCATGTATTTTATAGGGGCACGCGCTCTCTTTCTGCGCGGTGCTGTGGTATGATTTACTCTTGTTAGAGGGGCGGGGTGATGTGGGTCCTGGGCTGCCACTCTAGGCCTGTACACTGCAATTCCCAGCCCGTTTTCAGAAGGATGGACGAAGTTACACTCGCCTTTTTTACCGAAAAAGGTATTTTTCGAAGGGCGTCCCATTTCCGTGCAGCGAGATGCGAGTCGCAAGCAGGACAGATCGATCCCACCAGGGCATGCAGCGCGTGTCCACAACTAGGGAGCAGTCAAGCGAGGATGATGATGAATTCGATGTGCGCTGAGACGGCACCTTCATCAGGCTCTTTTGCTCTCTGTTTGGCGCTTTGATGCTGACATGTTGCCTTGTTTAATGCTGCAGGAAGAGGACGAGGACGATGACGAGGATGATGGGGTTAACGATGAGGTGAATGACGACGACGATGATGCCATGCCCTCACAGCAGGTGCCCACGGATCTTGGGCAGGAGCAGACTGAGGACTTGGGCAAGGTCATCTACCGCCTGCTTGTTGTCTGCTACTTTGTGCTGCTACCGTCCTACTTTTGGTATCGATGGTTGTACACGATTGAGTGGGACGTGCCGTACCGCATGTACTACCAAACCACAATTTGCGTCGCTGAGATGTTCGGCGCGATTTGCGTGATGATGCTTGCGGTCATCCGCTTCCCGCAGCCGTGGGCATACAACCAGGCGCCGCCTAAGGTGGTGCCCAGGATAAAGCCACGATACGTAGTGCACTGCTGCGTGCCATGCTACAACGAGCCATCGGACCTTGTGTTCGCCACTTGTGAGGCGGCGCTGCAGCTCAAGCACGAATGGGCCAAGGTGTACGTGTACATGCTTGATGACGGCCGGAACCTCGAGCGCGAGAAGAAGTGCATGGAGATGGGTAACGAGCGTTTGATCTACCTCGCGCGGAACAAGTGGCCGGGTGTGCCCATTCATGGCAAGGCGGGCAACGTTAATTCGGCACTCAAATTCAACATCTTCGCTAAAAAGCGGCCTCGCGACAATGACATCATAGTAATCTTTGACGCCGATATGAAGGCACATCCCAACTTTTTGCAGCACGTGCTGCCCTATTTCGAGGACGACCCGCAGACTGCCATCGCTCAAACGCCTCAGCACTTTTTCAATGTCGACCATGCTGGCGACGTCTTCAACCATCAGAACTCGTGCGCTTGCCGTGATCACCCAAATGTTTGCCTTGCCATCCCTAATGCTACTCACCCAGCCTCGAACGCGCAGTACTTTCTTCTTCGGCGTGCAGACAGGCCTCGACGCGTGGCGCGCGACTGTCTGCTGCGGCACCAACTTCGCCGTACGTGCCGCTCCTCTTGCTGCCGTGGGCTGGTTCCCGACCGAGTCGATCACCGAGGACTTCTTGCTCTCGCTCAAATTGACCGCGTCGGGCTGGCATTGCCGGTACCATGGGCATGTGCTGACGACGGGCGAGGCGCCCGATGACTTGCGGCAGATTTTTAAGCAGCGTTCGCGCTGGTGCACGGGCTGCTTCCAGGTCTTTTTCCAGGTGGAGACTTTCATGTGGGTCCGCCAGCTGCCCGCCATCCAGATGTTGTGCTACTTCAACTCGATCATGGGCTACCTTTCGACGATCATCTGCTTCCCCGTCTTTCTGATTGTGCCTGTCGTCTCTGTGTACACCAAAACGCACCCGGTGAAAGAGTTGACCACCGTGCTCGTCATCCTGTGGATATCTTACTTCATCACCCTGATCGCAGTCGTTGAGATGATGCCACGTCGGTTCTCGCGCTTCACTGGTTTCCTTGGGTCCAAGGTGAATTACATCATGTGGTGGTGCTTCCTCAAGGCGATGTGGAAAGCAGTCCGTGGTCGTCTGGGCTTCGGCAAGAAGATCGTGTTCAAGGTGACCGAGAAGAAAGGGGACCCCAAGGCGGCGAAGAAAGAGCCGGCGAAACAGGAGCAGCTTCTCGATCAGAAAAAGGGTTCGGGACTCACTGATGCTGAAGTCGCCGTCATGTACGGTTTGGTGGATGAAAATGGCGTCTATGACGAAGACGCGGTGCAGGCGTTGCAAGAACAGCTAACGGAGGCAACTGGCCCGTCCGAGGACCCTCGAGATTCGACACGGCATGACATGATCTTCCATTGGATCGTGTTCGTCGCCGGATTCATCGTGGCCGTTGCCGGAGGCGTTTCCAAGACGCTCGACACGCTGCAGTGGGGCTGGGACAACACCGTGCTGGCTAATATCTCCGTCGCGTGGGTCATCATCAACATGGTGCCTTTTGGTATGGCATTGGGCTATGCCTATTTGCCGCACGACAAGAACGTGCACGCCCTGCTAGTCTCGCTTTCATGGACCGCATATGCGATGTGTGTCCTTTTCTGCGTTGGGGCTATGCTCACAAAGGTCTGCTATGGCAACCCCAAGTTCATGTGACGCGTTTTTCGTGCCGACGATACATTTCCAGCCCTACACAGTCTGGCAATATGACTTGTTTTGAGCCGACAGACCTCCGGACGCGTGCCTGGCCCATGGCTGCCGCGCCCGATCTTGAGGGGGGGATGACCTTGACTCCGCACGTTCCAAGTGGCGTCGCCTTGGCTTTCAGTCCTGGAGATCTTTACGGCGCGCCGTCGGCTAATCGATGCCTGACACCACCGGAAGGCCTGATGCAGAACAGCTGTGCATATGGCGCGAGCTCGTTGATAGATTAGTTTTGCCGACGGGCTCGACGACAGATGGCTCTGCCGCCTTCACTCACGCGAGGAGCCCAAGGACATTCATACGGCTGGCCGCGAAGGCGAGGGTCTCTTTTTTCTTACACCGGTAATTCCTAGACCGGCAATTTAATTTAAATTCCCCGCTTTGTTTCAAGGCGAAGTCCTCAGTCGACACGGTCAGGTGCCGGCGTGCCGAGGAAGACGTCGAGCCCGGGGACGTGCAGCATCTCGTTCGGCTCGGGGTGCAGGCCTTTCGGCCGCAGCCAGGTGCGGCGCTGCGCGTCGCTCTGCGGAAAGCGCTCCCACGCGCGGTCGAGCAGTCTTGAAGAGCCAGTAGTTGACATGCTGTTATGCTAAGACGTACTGGTTTCACTGTTAGTATGCTCCACTGAGCTGTGCACTGGCGCCACTGCGCACACGCACAAAGACAAGGACCACCATCGAGGTCGCTGTCGTCCAGTCACGGATCAGAGTCAAGGACTGGCTCTGACCGGATACTTGCCCGGAAAGGCAACTGGACTACCTCGACCATATGATGATCGGTTACAGACACCCACCACTATTCACACATGAACACGGTTGTGTCACCCCCCCCGACGAGACACTGCGCTCGGCGAGTGTTAAGGCGTAGAAGTCACCCATGGGGAGGAGGGCGTCCTTGGGCGGTGTAAGATCCGCTGCACTTGTCAGGTGCGAGGCGCCGTAGGTGACCCCGAGATCCGCACGGTGAGACAGCCAGGCGAGGATGCGTTTGGCTGCGGCGTAGGATTCGTGCGTCGGCGTGGCCATGTGCGCGCACACTCGGCTGACTCCGTGCGCAATGGCCGGATGGATCTGCTGAATGTAGATCAAGGACCCCTTAAGGGCGCGGGCGTTGGCGCGCCACGCGATGTGCATCGAGGCTTCGGCGGCCGTCTCCTCACCTGCCGGTTGCAAGTCCATGATGGTCCGTGCAGTGGGCGTTGGAGGGTTGAGCGTTGAGGCCACCTCGTCAATCAGGTGCATGCGAACCAGATCGCGGATGTGCCCGCCCGCGCTGATGGTGACGGTGCGGTTGACCAGGTCGCGCTTGGCGCCGAAGCCGAGGATCGTGTGCCACCCCCCTTGTTGCGAAAAGGAGAAGCCGTGCTTGATGATCTCGGCGTACATCCACTCGAGGACCGCGGTAGTGGAGGCACCGCCGATGCCGTCGTCAACGTGCGTGGCGGGCCGCAGACATTGCAGACATGCCACTCTGCCTCTTCTGTCAAGACGACGTGCCGTCGGATGGACGGGCACACGCCACATCTCCATCGGTGGCTCCTTCGTCATCGACGAGTCGCGCTTCCTACAACCCATCCATCTGAGCAGCGAGTACTTTGACTCGTGGCCCACGCCCACGCCCGACTCGACCCTGCCGCTCGTCCAGCCTCCACCTCCGCCGACGAGGACTGCTCAAGTGCTCAAAGAGCCCTTGCCGAACGGGACGGTCCTCGAGTTTCGCTACGCGACAAGCGACTACACTGCCTGGGAGTGGTACTCGGGCAAGGTGGTCCTGAAGTAGTCCTGACCTTTGACCTGGGAGGTGCCGACAACGCAGAAGCGCGCCTTGAACTTGTCGAGCGCGCCGGTGTCGTGCGTCTTGATCTTGAACACCCAGGTCATGCGCATGATCTTCTTGCCTTGGGCGAGAGCCTCCTTGACGGGCACGTAGTGGAAGGCGTCGTGGGCTCGAAGGTTGTCCATCTCCTTCTCGATCGCGAGCATCCACTGATCGCGCTGCAAGGAGGTGAGGGCCTCCTTGATCCCACGGGGTTCGAGGGCGTGCACCACACCGCTCTCGGTGTGATAGACGACTTCCTTCCTGTCGATCGAGAACTTCTTGCCCTTGGCGAGGTAGAGCGCGGCGTCGATGGTCGGGCCGTCGTCTTCGTCAGGGACGTCGAGGAGGCCGATGTCGAGCTCGTTGTGCTCATTCGAAGTCACCTTGAGGAGGGTCGCGGTCGTGGACATGAGCGACGTATTTCTCTTCAGGGTTCTCCGGGGAAGGGCCGACGTAGAACCCTGGCAGAGCGTGCTCGTCGAACTTGTCGTCGCGACCCATAGTGTGCAGCTTGACGTGGTATCGGATGGGCGCCCGGGGTGTCAGCGGCGGCCTTGAGGATTGACCCTTGCTTGAGGGGATTCGGCATGTTCACACGTCCGCAGTGCAGCATGTTGAGGGAGCCGACGTCGGCTGGTGCAGGGTGAAGACGAGCACTCGGGAGCCAGAACATCCATAAGAAGGCGAACACAGCGCCTGCCAAGAAGCTGGCGACCGGCGCGCGCGCGTCGAGGATGAAGCGAGCAAGGGTCAACACCTTCGATCGCACGCAGAAGGCCTTCGAACGCACGGATAAGCTGATCGGCGACGTTCAGGCCGAGGCGAGCCGCATGGCAGAAGTCCTCGTCGAGCTGCGGAGCGACCATCTCGCCGACCTCGACCGCCACGCTCACCTACAAGATGTCATCAAGCACTACGTCGACCCGCGCATTCTCGAGCTCGCGATGACACAGCGTGGGCAACACGCGGAGCTCGTCAAGCGCGTCAGCCATCTGGAGAAGGACACCGTCGTGGAACTCAACGTCCTCCAGTCTCGCATTCATGCTCTCGAAGCTCGCCGTCACGTTCAGCCTACCGACCACGACACAGTCGACGCGCGGGCGACCGACAATGAGATGATCAACGCGCAGCTCTCCGCTCTCAAGGATCGCCTTCTCGATGTCCATCAACACTCGGCTGAGCAATGGACCGCTCTTGATGCCCGCGTTCGCTCTTTCGAAGTGGATCGCTCCTCGCTCAAGCCGCAGCCAGTGCCTAGCATTGCCTTCAAGTGTATAGCCACGGCATCCAGCCTCGCGCGCCAGACGTAGCGCACGTGCTCGTCAAAGTCGTGCATCTTGTCCGCGGACTCGCCGAGCTGTTCACAGAGCTGCTCCACGATGGTGATGCGCTCAGAGAGACACTCGAGTTGGACTGTTGTGACATTGGACAGTGCCTCAACAGCGGTGCTCGGCTGCACGTCGGCACGTTGCTCGGCGGGGAGGTCGGAGAGTTGTGACGGAGCAGGTGCCGAGGGTGCAACTTCGGCATGTGGGCCGTCCACGTCAGTCGACGAGCCCGCGACCTGCTGTGTAGAGGGGTACCGCGCCGAGGTGCTCGAGCAGCTTGGGTCGTCATCCCAGAATCGGAACGGTATGCCTGGGGCGGCCTCATCAACGCCGTGTTGTGGTTTGTCAAAATCGGTGCGCAGTTGTTTGAAGTCGATAGACCAGTTGTCCGCTACCATTGAAGAGCCAGTAGTTGACATGCTGTTATGCTAAGACGTACTGGTTTCACTGTTAGTATGCTCCACTGAGCTGTGCACTGGCGCCACTGCGCACACGCACAAAGACAAGGACCACCATCGAGGTCGCTGTCGTCCAGTCACGGAGCAGAGTCAAGGACTGGCTCTGACCGGATACTTGCCCGGAAAGGCAACTGGACTACCTCGACCATATGATGATCGGTTACAGACACCCACCACTATTCACACATGAACACGGTTGTGTCACAGTCGCAGCTGTGAGCTGCGCGTCCGTGAGCGTGGCGAACGCATGGGCACTTACTCGGCCCCTTTCTCGGCCCCTTCCTTATATTTGACTATATTTTTCAGTTCAGTCACGCGACGGCGGCACAGACTTTGCTTCTGTGCAAGGAGCCCATACAGTCACGCGACGGCGGCACAGACTTTGCTTCTGTGCAAGGAGCCCACTCAACGCAGCCCGCGATGGGCATTGCGGTGCGCGGCGGTGTGCCATGCGATGCGGTGTCGTGTGGTGGGAGCTCTCGTCTCGGTTCGCAGATGTGCGGTGTCGTGTGCATGCTGTTATGGTTGCAGCTGATGAGCGCGTGCTCACCACAGCGCGTGTAGGCGTGATCAACGCTCATCACAACGCGTGATGAACGCTCACGAGGACGCGCATGAATTCACACCGGGGCTGGGGTATGATTTCTTAGTCCATGAATTTACGCGCATGATTCTCATTGTGACGAGCTCTTCTGCATTTATGACTTCCATGATGTTATGGTTCAAATCCATGATTTCTCACTAAGACCCAATTGCGGATGTGTAACCGATCATCATATGGTCGAGGTTGTCCAGTTGCCTTTCCGGGCAAGTATCCGGGCAGAGCCAGTCCCTGACTCTGCTCCGTGACTGGACGACAGCGACCTCGATGGTGGTCCTTGTCTTTGTGCGTGTGCGCAGTGGCGCCAGTGCACAGCTCAGTGGAGCATACTAACAGTGAAACCAGTACGTCTTAGTACAACAGCATGTCAACTACTGGCTCTTCAAGCTTTCAGTGGAGCTCTCTGTGGAGATCAGTACACGTCTCAGTGGAGATCAGTACACGTCTCAGTGGAGACTATAACGCATAACAGTATGTCATCTACTGGCTATCCAATTTCTGAGTGTCCCATTGCGTAACCTCTACGACCTTCAAATTCTCTCTCTTCTCTCGCCCGTTCTGCGCTACTGGCACTCTTAGGGCTTTCGATCCCAGGACGGGGCGCAGGAGGCGCTCCAGCGCCCGAAGGCTTGCCCATCTTGGCTGGGCCTTAAAAGTTACTTTCGAGAACGCCGTCATAGTAGCACGATCCGACTCTCGTCAATCAGCCGGCGGATAGCGGTCTGCTCCTTGACCCAGTCGTGGAGCAGCGCACCTGCAGCATTCACACGCACCTGCAGATTCTTCTCCTTGTAGTAGTGAAGTTCCTTGCCACTCGAGAAGCCGTCGAATCCCACGATGAACACCTGATGAACACTCTCGAGAAGTCGCATGAGCATGACAAAGCCCGTCGTGGGCACTTGATGCAGTCGCAGCCCGAGCGTGCGGTGCGCACGCCAGTAGGTGGCGGGACTCCATGTGATTGCGCCTCGCGGCGGCAACATGGGCATCAGATATTCGGGCACAAAGATGAGCGGTGCCAGAACCACGTGGTTCCATGCGTAGCACGTGGGTAGCCAGGCCGCCTTTTGTGCAACCTCGACAGTTGAGACGTGGTACCACTGCATCATGTGGCACCACAGCGTCGTTTTCGAGCCGGTATGCTCTTCGAGACCCTTGGTCACAAACGAGTTGAAGCGCACTACAGTGTCGAAGCCATCGATGATGCTGCCCAACCCACGTTCACGTATGGAAGGCCCGTTCCCAACCAGCACCACGCTGCCAAGGCTGGCACCAGCAGGGCGGCATGCACTATTGCCGCTGCAGCTGCTCGTAACGCCGCCCTTGCTGCCAGCTCGTAAGGCTTCACGGATGAGCGCGTCCGCCTGCGGTCTACAAGCCGAAAATGCTGTGAGAGAGGGCAAACATGTATCTGTGATGGATGACGCTGGCGTGGACACTGGTACGACAATTTCCACATCGGTGTATGGTTTCGAAGATGTTGCGATTCCATCAAGTTCGCGGGCACACAGCCGCGCAAACTGCACAACTCGCAGAGCGAAAATGCCAAGCCAGATTGCACCCGCTATGGGCCACCGGTTGATCAGAGTGAGGAGCAGCATGGTGAAGATGGCCCATGCTAGGTACGCATAGTACGTGAGCACCGAGAAGACCCAATAGATGCCGCAGCGGCCTGTGAATCGCTCCACAATCGGGACCCAAAAAGGGATCGTGAGACTTGTGAAGATGTACACCACAAGAGCATGGGCGACGAGGTTGTCAAACATCGCCTGGCTCCACAAGTCGCGACTTGTTTGACCTCCCGGGGTGTCGATAAGGTTTGGAGGCTTTTTTCCGGTGCTGGTGGAACGAAAATAAAAAAATTGAAAAAGAGGGGAGAAAGAGGGGGAAGACTGGACTATGTACATGTAAAATAAATGTACCTTCAAAATACCTGAGGCATTACACCCAGGCTGTTTGGCGCGCGCCAGCGCGCTCGCCATTGCGCCCGCGCCCAGCGTGCGCTGCGCATGCTACCTATGATATTTGGGAACCGCGCACGTTGCGCACGGCTCGTCAGCTTC
>Ga0210246_102415_pt1 | contig 11405 bp, 9 predicted proteins | sample ChrtobMetaP3_8mM_FD_155469 | JGI IMG/M metagenome (GOLD analysis project Ga0210246, IMG submission 155469) | Chrysochromulina tobin associated microbial communities from unialgal haptophyte culture, Seattle, Washington, United States - P3_8mM | ecosystem: Host-associated > Algae > Haptophytes >...
ACCGCCGCCGTCACCACCGCCATCGCCGCCGCCGCCGTCACCGCCGCCATCGCCTCCGCCGCCCTCGCCCCCGCCACCCTCGCTCCCGCCACCCTCGCCTCCCCCGCCGCGCCCGCCGCCGCCCTCACCTGACCCCTTGCCCCCACCCCCCCCCTTGCCTGAGTATCCTCCGCCGCCCTCGCCGCTGCCACCTGAGCCAAGCCCACCACCTCCCTGTCCGCCTCCGCCTCGGATGCCTCCGCCGCCGCCACCATCTCCTCCACCCCCGTCGCCATCTCCGCCTCCCTCACCACCGCCGTTGCCACCGCCTTTGCCGCCGCCGCCTCTGTCTCCGCCGCCGCCATCGCCCTCTCCTCCGCCGCCCTCTCCGCCGCCACCCTCGCCGCCGCCCTCGCCGCCACCACCGCCCGTGCCATACCCACCCCCCCCTCCGCGCTTCCCCCCGCCCATCACCCCGGGTGGCGCCTACGTTCGCATCCTCACCGCCACCTTCCTCGTGGCCGACGGGCCGTTGGCCAATGCAACCAGCGGCCGCCGGCTCCACGATCTCGATCTCGATCTCGATCTCGATCTCGATCTCGATCTCGTAACCGACGGGCCGTTGGCCAATGCAACCAGCGGCCGCCGGCTCCAAGCAGCCCTCGATCTCGAACGCTTACGGCTCAGCCTTTCCTTGTTACTCACTGGGGTCGAACCGCAACAAATCACGCTGACCTCCAGCGCCGTACCGGGCACCGACACATCCCTAGTCGTCGCACGGATCCGTCTGCCAATCGGTGCCAACACCACCGCGGCCGCGGCCACGATGTCGAGCCCCGTGTCCCTTGCGGCAATCTCATCCGTCCTCGGACTCACGGTATGCGGATGGCACTGATGAGCCATGCTTGCCTCTTGATGACATCTGATGACCCTTGATTGCCTCTTGATGACCTCTTGATGACCTCTTGATGACCTCTGATGGCCCCTACTCGTTTCGTGATGAACACTGATTGCCTCCCTCATCAGGTACAATCGGCCGGCGCGCCGTTCGCAGTGGTAGTGCTCATCCCGGCGCCCACGCAGCCGCCCACACCACCGCCCTCGCCGCCGCCGCGGCCGCCGCCCTCACCGCCGCCCTCACCGCCGCCGCCGTTGCCGGCGTGGCCGCCCAACGTCTCCCCGTCGCCACCAGCCGCGCTTCTCTTGCTCTCGCTGGACCAGGTACACTGATGAGCCATGATTGCCTCTTGATGACCTCTGATGGCCCCTAATTGCCTCCCTCATCGAGCGCTCACTGAACCAGGTCATCGGCGCTGTCGCGGTCGGTTTGGCCGTGGCCGTGGTGCTCGGGATGGCGCTCTGGCGCGTGCGATGGCGAGCGCGCCAGCAGGCGGCACAGGCTGAGAAGGCGGCGCGGGACGCGGTGCACTCTGCAGAGCGTGCCACCGCGGAGCGGCGCGCAGCGGCCGAGCTCGGTCGAGCGCAGGTAGCCGGAGCGCTGCGGCGGGCGCGCGCCGTGCCGAGCGTTGACGGAGCAGAGGGCGAGGCGGACGACGAGAGCGATGAGGACAGTTGTGCGGTCGCCGCCACTGCTGCTGTGTCCGAAAAACCAGAGGCAGGGGCGACGGAGGCGACGGAGGCGACGGCGGCGGCGGCGGCGGCGGTGGCGGCGGCGGCGGCGGCGGCGGCGGCGGCGGCGGCGGCGGCATCAGACCATTGGACACCCACCATCCTTGAAAAGCCGGGAGCGGGTGTGCGTAAGGGGGTAGGTCAGACCCACCCCCTTCGTGAAAGAAGCCCGAGCGCCGTCCCGAGCGAGATAACGGCCGGCGCGGCGCGTGGCATCATCGACGCTCGGTACGGCGCTCGAGGGATCAAGTTCATCGAGCGCCAACGCGTCATCGATCGTGAAGTCATCCACTATGTGGGAGACGAGGGCAACGCCACCGCCATGGCGCTCGGTACGGCGCTCGCGGACAATGCCACCGCCACGGCGGACGGCTTCGGCGGCTACGGTGGCGGCGGCGGCGGCGGCGGCGGCGGCGGCGGCGGCGGCGGCGGCAGTCTAAGCGCTGGGGGCAGTGGAAGCGCTGGGGGCATGGACGGAGAATTCGGCGGACGTCAAAGGCGCGCGGCACTGCTCAGCCCCGAGGAGATTGAGGCGCTCGTACGCACAGCGATGCGGGATGAGATGCGACGAGCGAGGCGCTCCCCACACGCCACGCACGTTCCCCACACGCACGTCTCGTCGTCGAGGCGCTCAGCACGGCGCTCAACGCCCGAGCCCCGGACCTCGCCACCGCGCCATCCCCCACCCTCCTTGCGCCATCCCCCACCCTCCTTGCGCCATCCCCCACCCTCCTCGCCCTCGGGCCGCCAGCCCTTACGCTTGGGACGAAGCTCACGCGACGGCCACTATACCAAGGGCGCGCCGGGCACCTACACCAGCCGAAGCGGCTCACACAGCCGAGATAACGTCCGAGATAACGACCGAGATAACGGCCGAGATAACGGACGAAGCGGCTCACACAGCCGCCCGCCGCCGAGCGACGCGCGCACGCGCCGTACTGAGCGCCTACGAGAGGAGCGCCGTACTGAGCATGGGCGAGGGGAGGTGGGCCGCACGCCCGGGCTCGATCAGCACAATCCCTTTCTGCGGACCACCGACATGCCATCGGCTCTGCGGACTGCCAACATGCCCTCGGCACTGCGGACTGCCGACACGCCCTCGGCAGTCCGCAGTCCCTTCGTGCGGACTGCCGACACGCCCTCGGGGTCGCCCGGCGTGCAGCACAGCGGCGCATGCAACACCGCCGTGCCCGAGCGCCCCTTGCAGCCGTTACCAACGTCCGTCGAGAGCCCCTTGCGACCGTTCCCAACGGCCGTCGGCTCGCCTGCGGCCGTTGCAGCTGCGAGCATCGGGAGGCGCCCGGCGCCTCGGGTGCGGCGGTCACCCAACACAGGAGCATCTAGTCCATCCGTGCCCAACAGGGGCAGCAGGCTTAGGCATCAGGATAGTCACGATCGACGAGACAGAGGTCCAGCCACCGACCCGCCGCTGGTCGTTCGCGTGTAAGTTCACTCTTGAAAAGTACGCCTAGAAACCTTAGATGCTGAAACTCCTTCGCGCTTCGGCGCGATCGATCATGGCGGTACCCGTGCCTTCGACCTTCGTGCCTTCGCGTGGCGGGGGGACCGCGACGAAACTGACTGACTGTGACTGTGAACACCGCCGGAAATGTGGACGGCCTTGCTCGTGGTCCGATCGCTAGCTGCTGTGTGCTTCACCATACCCCCAATTGTGCCCGATTGTGCTCCTTCGTGGGAGGCACTCAGCAAACGTGTGGCGGCCACATCCGTCGGGCAGAAGTTGCTCTCCGATGAGGGACAGCGTGCCGTGGGGCGAGGCCCTCCTCACACCGAGGCGACGCTTCGCCTCTTTGACTCGGCCACTGAGTCCGATGTTCGAGTCACCTTCTTCCGCGACGACGCGGCCTGGTGCCCATACTGCCAGCGCTGCTGGCTCGTCCTCGAAGAGAAGCGCATCCCGTACCGAGTGCGCAAGTTGCCGCTGAATGCCTACGGCTTGAAGCCGAGTTGGTTCACCAAGATGGTCGATGGTGGCAAGCTGCCTGCGGTGGAGCTCGACGGCAAGCTACACGTGGAGAGCCAGCACATCATCCGGCTCCTCGACGCCACCTTTCCTCAGTCGCCGCGCATGGTGCCCGCGCCCGGCAGCGCCGACGAGGCTCGCACGGCCGACCTCCTCCGCTTGTCGAGCGAGATCGAGCGAGATTGGTTCTCGCTCGTCTTTTACCCGGTGGAGGAGGGCGAGGCGCTCGAGCGTGCGCAGGCGGCCCTCCTCGCCTCGCTGCGCCGACTCGACGACGCTCTCGCCTCCACGCCCGGAAGTTGGATGCTCGGTGGGGAGCACCTTTCGAACGCCGACGTGCAGTGGTGTGCATGCAAGTGCTCACCCCGGCGCCCTCCCCTCTCCCCACAGGTGGGGAGCACCCCTCGTACGCCGACGTGCAGATGATCACGACCATCGAGCGGCTCGTGGCGAGTGTGCTCTATTGGAAGGGTCTGCACGTGCGCGCGTCGTCGATGGCGCCGGCGCGCTTTGCACACCTCGAGCGGTGGCTCGCTGCCTTCGAGGCGCGCCCATCCTACCTCGCGACCAAAGGTGATTGCCTCGGATGAGCTCTGAGAGCCTCTGATTGCCCATCTTACCTCGCGACCAAAGGTATCGCTCTGCTCCGATGGCCTCCCTCATCAGGTGATTACTACTCTCTCGTGATGGCGATGCCCTCCCAAAACGGGCCAGGCTACTCCTCCGCGGCAGCCAAGGCGGTAGCCTCACGCATCTATGGCATGGACGGCGAGTGGTCTCCGCACGCTCCAGGCCAGAGCCCCCACAGTCCAACGGTCGAGGGCGCCGTGGTGAGCGCTTGCATGCAAGGCAGGTCCAAGGCTCCAGGCCAGAGCCCCCCGAGTCCAACGGTCGAGGGCGCCGTGGTGAGCGCTTGCATGCAAGGCAGGTCCAAGGCTCCAGGCCAGAGCCCGCCGAGTCCAACGGTCGAGCCGCTCGCGCCACTCCATCTTGAGGGAGGTGTAACCGCCGCCTGTGATGGTGTAACCGCCGCCCTCACAGGTGTAACTGCCGCCCTCACCGGTGTAACCGCCGCCCTCACAGGTGTAACCGCCGCCCGTCACGAGGCCGCCTACCGGCTAATCACGAACCATCAGCGCATCGTTCGTTTCGCCTCCCGGGGTGCGAGCGAGCCCTGATGAGCTTTGATTGCCTCCCTCATCAGGTCTGATGAGCTTTGATTGCCTCCCTCATCAGGTGCGAGCGAGCCTGGGGTACCTTCCTTCCACGCGGAGCTCGCCGACCCGTAAGCGGCGCCTCGGATCGACCTCTGATGGCTTCCCTGATGGCCTCTGAATGACCTCGATTGACCTCGGATGGCCTCTGATGGCCTCTGATGGCCTCTGATGACCTCTGATGGCCTCTAATGGCCTCTGATGGCCTCTGATTGGCTCTGATGACCTATGATGGCCTCTGATGGACCTCTGATTGCCTCCCTCATCAGGTGCGCCGAGCCTCGGTTCGAGTTTGAGGCGCCGCTCGATGTCTGCCTGCGCCACGTGGCCGCCGCGCTGCTGGACGACGGCGGGCCTGTGGAAGAGGCCGCGAGATCGAATCTGCGAGGCGTTGCCGCGGGCGCGCCGCTCGTCGACGACTGGAACGAGTACGAGGACGTCGACGGGCGGCCGTACTATTGGAACGAGCTCAACGGGAAGATGAGCTACACGCCCCCCACTCGGCAGCTCGATCATTGCCTCGCGTACCTGCGCGATCGGGTGGGCGTCCCTCGGGACCTATCGCCCGCCGCAGCGCTCGCACTGCGCAGACAGCTGAACGCGATGATCGAGCTCGTGTGTGACGGTGGGAGGGTTGGATAGAGGCCCCGAGCAAAAATGACCGAACGAAATTGATGTGACGAAACTTCTTATTGAACATAATGAACTTGAAACGGTTTCTGATGAATCTCCAGAAAATAAAGTGCGGTCCAAAAAGCAGAAGACAGCGATCGCTTTGTTGGACGTGGTCGAAGAGTGCGAAGGCAGCCTCGTGTCAAGAGCGGGGTCCCCAAAGGAAGAAGGCAGCGTGCTTCGCTGGACGAGGACGCGCGAAGGCTGTCTCATGGAGCTGGTTCTACATGAGGGCCGCTTCGTCGTGCCAGACGTGATCACACTGGAGCAGATGGAGGAATATAAGCGCGGAGTGCTCACACTTCCAGGGGGCACCAATTACGAAGATTACTACCCTCCCCTTGTTCTGTCGTATGCGTCCGGCCGCCGGCCTCGCGACTGCGAGGGCTCTGGGCCCGGGGTGGTGTACGCCAAGGGGATGATTGACTTTCTCCACGAGCGCGGTCTGCAGTGCTTCTCCGGGCTGCAAGTGCCCCCCGGCGTGGACTGGGAGACCTTCGTGCTGCGCCTGACTGGCGAGAACGGGAAGCGTGAGAAGCCAAAGGTGCTCATCGTCATCCTCACCGCGGCCTTGTACAAGTCCAGGCCGTGCCTGAAAGAGATTGACATGGCAATCAAGCACGAGGTCGAACTGCTACCTGTGCGCTTTGAGGACAGATTGCCCGCCAAAGAGGACCAGTGGACGAATCTCAATGGCCAGGATTGGGAGATGCGGAAACTTCGCGTACAGGAGAAGCTCAACGCGCTCAACAACATCCCCAACCCCGGCACGGTGCTCAACCGAGCCCATGCCCTGAAAGACATCATGGCGGCGATTGACAAGTATCTGCCAGCAGTGGATGCGCCAACGCCACCCACGGCGGCACCGGCGAGCCCTGCCATAGTGCCCGCGGCGGCGGCAATGCCGCCTCTCCCCAAGTCCTCGGGTGGGCCGTCAGATGGGACGCGCTTCCCCCTTGGCAGCCGCGTGTACGTGAATCGAGGTCACGGAGAGGAAGTCGCAGGCTATGTGACGACGTTCGATGCCGCCAAGGACTTGTACACGGTGGAGCTCGGAGAGCGTGGCTCTGGCGGGGCGCGAGAGATGTGCTCCGACAAAGATCTGCGCATCGCGGACAGCCCGATTTCGGACAGCCCGATTTCGAGGTTTATCGACTCTGCACGCAAGGAGGTCGGGAGCCTGTTCGGAGTCAACCCTGTTCCCGGGAACGCCGCTGCCCCCGAGCCCACGCCGCAGCCCCCGCCGCTACGCTTTACACTCAAGGAACGCGTCGAGTGCCGCGACCGCGGCGGGAGCTGGCAAGTCGGCACGGTGGTCTCCACGAAGCCGCTGATGGTGCAGCCCGACGGAGACGGGTGGACCGCTGGGTACAGGTGGGACGAGGTGCGGGTCCTCAGCCTGGAGGCGGTGTCCAAGCCCACGCCGCAGCCGCCGGTTGCACCCTTGGCCATGGAGCGCGAGAGTCTTACGGGGGATTCCTCTGCATCCGAGCCCACGCCCGCCGAGATGCAGAGCTCTTGCTTCGGGCTATGCTCCGAGTCGGAGGAGGCGTACGCGAAGAGAATGGAGAAGGCCCTGAAGGATGCGCTGGACTCGGGCCTGACGCTGAAGCAGCTGCGAGCCGAAGGTTACGTCGAGGGGCTCAAGGCGGTGGGGATCACATGCGCCGAGGCCAAGACCGCGGGCTATACGGTGGAGGAGGTCCAGCGAGCTGGCTATACGGCACGTGAGGCCAAGACCGCCGGGTACGAGATCAGGGCGGGCTACACGTGCGCCGAGATCAAGGCGGCGGGGCTGACATGCACCGAGGCCAAGAGCGCGGGCTATACTTTGGAGGAGGTTAAGCGAGCTGGCTATACGGCACGTGAGGCTAAGACCGCCGGGTTTGTGATCAAGGCGGGCTACACGTGCGCCGAGACCAAGGCGGCGGGGCTGACGTGCGCCGAGGCGAAGACCGCGGTCTATACGGTGGAGGAGGTCCAACGAGCTGGCTATACGGCACGTGAGGCCAAGACCGCCGGGTACGAGATCAGGGCGGGCTACACGTGCGCCGAGACCAAGGCGGCGGGGCTGACATGCGCCGAGGCCAAGAGCGCGGGCTATACTTTGGAGGAGGTCAAGCGAGCCGGCTATGTCGAGGGCCTCAAGGAGGCGGGCTTTCAGCTCGAGGACGTCATGGAGGCGGGGTACGTGTTGTCTGAGATCCTGCGCGGCGGCTATACCAAGGCGGACGCTGTCAATGCTGGGTACGCGGTGGCGCAGCTCCAGGTTGCGCTGAAGGCGGCCAGGGCGGCGGGCTATGCGTGCAAGGACGCGAGGGCGGCTGGCATGCTGTCGACCTGCAAGGACGCGAGGGAGGCTGGGTTCACCTGCAAGGACGCGAGGGAGGCTGGGTTCACCTGCAAGGACGCGAAGGAGGCTGGCATGCTGTCGACCTGCAAGGACGCGAAGGAGGCTGGGTTCACCGCGTTGAAGGAGGCTGGGTTCACCTTCAAGGACGCGAGGGCGGCTGGTTTCACCGCGCTGAAGGAGGCTGGGTTCACCTGCAAGGACGCGAAGGAGGCTGGGTTCAAGGCTGGGAAGGAATGCTATGAGGCCGGCTTCACCTACGATGAGGGCAGGGCGGCTGGCTTTCCTTCGCGTGTCAACATTAATGGCGTTTTTTATGATTTGAATTGGCAAACTTTTTATTGGCAATGTTGTAAGTCCCCCTCCAAGAATTCGAACCCAGGTTGCCCCTTGCCACCGCGCCCCCCTCCGCCTGGCGAGCATCGCCGCGGCGGCCACACCGTGCCGCCGCGCGTGCGGCCCGCCCATTCCAAGTCGTTCGTCTTAACCACTCTTCCCTCTCCCGTGTGCGCAGATAATTTTGACTGGGATGGGAATAAACTTTCTGATTGAAAGGCTTGGTTGATAACCGCGGTGCCGCCCACCATTGCCGCGACGACCCCAGATAGCAGCCACTATACCAAGGGCGCGCCGGGCACCTACACCAGCCGACGTGGAGCCGCCTTCCAGCCGAGATGCAGGGAGGGGAGGTGGAATGATTGCCGCAGATGTGCAGGGGTTCCTCGAGTGCGTGTCGTAAGCCCTCCGAGAATCGAACTCAGCTCGACCCTCGCCGCGCGCGCCCTCCGCCCTCCCGCGCGCCCCCCCCCCACCCTCCGCCCGGCGAGGCGGCCGCGCCGTGCCGCCGCGCGTGCTGCCCGCGCCCTGCGTGCGGCCCGGCGCCGGCGTGACGAGCCCGCGCTGCCGCGACTCTCACGCCCGCTCGTGTGCCCGTGGCGTCCTCGCGTGGCGGCGCAGGTCCGGTCTGAGTGGAAAGGGAAGGAGTTGCGCGGATGGCGCCGTACCATGGGGGGCCCCGGGGAGCCTAGGCCTGCATCTGTGCTGTGGAGCAAGGGTGGCGGCCGCCTCCGCTGGCCAAGATGGTGCAGGTGATCACGGCACAAGAGAGCACATGAGCAAAACATAACAGAGCGGTCGTGCGGTGGACCTTAAGAAGAGTACACAAGTACTCGGCTCCGTACGGTGAGGCGTATCGCGGCGCTATCGGCGGTGCTGTCTGTGGGAAACGGCGCGTTTGTCGGCGAGTGTCGTCGTATACTAGCTGTCGTCGCGCGGATCTCGTCGTCGTAGTACGGTATGGTAGTATACTAGTAGGGTATCTGAATATCGTAATTACTGAATACAGACTTCAGAAGGGATGGCGGGGATTTAGAGTGCTTAAAAACGAAACCGAACATCGCGTTCAGACTCCAATCGAATTGTACTGCACCGGACGGAACGGCACCGCGTTCGGTCAACGTCTGCGTGCTTCTCCTTCTTCCTCTGAAAGCTGTACGCGACGACCCGTAGGGCACCGCTCATCGGATCAAGGTCAGAACGTCGCGAGGATGCTGTGTCGAAGGACTGCACGTCGCGTGTCCCTCGCCTCGGCGTGTGCTCGCGTTGTGATCGCGACACTCCTTTCAATCACCGAAGATGTCGTCCATGAGCATGTGGATGCGTCGCTGTGTGCGCACAGAGCCCGGGGACGGCACTGCTGCAGCCGGAATTCCGACCGGCGGTGCTGGCAGTGGTGAGTCCACCACGGCGCCCGGCACGACGCGTGATGAGCCCAACATCACGGCGGCGGTTGTCACAGCCTGAGGCGCGATAGGAGCGCCCGGCACGACGCGTGGAGCCAGCGCAGCAGGAACGTCGGTAGCGGCCAGCGCAGAAGTTTCAGCCGGTGCGGCGCAAGCGGCAGGTGCAGCGGCGCAAGCGGCCGGTGCAGCGGCGCAAGCGGCCGGTGCAGCGGCGCAAGCGGCAGGTGCAGTGGCCGCCGCGCACGGCAGCTCATCATCGTCCCCAGGGGCGGCAGCCGCGGCCGGCGACGTGTACGGCCGCCCGGCGCGCTCGAGCGTGGCGCGGGCGAGTCGATCGAGGGTGCTCACGCGCAGCGGACGCTCCTTGATGAGCTCCTCCATCAGCGGACGCTCACTGATGAGCTCCGTCATCGAGGAGGGTCTACCGCGCCGGTCGACCGCCGCCTCCGCCGCTTTCGCCTCGGCCACGGTCGCGGCAGTGTGAGTACCCCCGATGCGCTGTGTGAACACCCCCTCGGCCACGGTCGCGGCAGCAGCCGCCGTGGCGGCCGCCGCAGCCGGTCGGCTGACGGCGGCAGCAACGGTTGCGGGCCTATTGAAGTTGGGCAGCTGGCGTGGCTTACGGGTGACTGGGGCGGGCTTGACGGCAGGCCTAACAGCGCTGGACGTCCCGTCCCCCCCCTCCGCCGGCGCCGGCGCCGGCGCCGCCGTTCCGGGCGCAACAGCGGCGGAGCTTCGTGACGGAACCAGAGGCGCAGCGCTGTGGTGAGCACTTAGTGACGAAACCAGAGGCACAGCGCTGTGGTGAGCACTTAGTGACGAAACCAGAGGCGCAGCGGGCGCTGGGGCGACTGGCGGCAGCGGGGCGGCCGGTAAGCTTCGTGACGAAACCAGAGGCGGCAGCGGGGCGGCCGGTAAGCGTTCGGGTGGACGCGAGGGCGGCATCGAGGGCAATCGCGAGGCCGGCGGCGCGGCCGGCGACGCGGCATCGGCGGCGCGGCCGCTTCCAGCATGGGCGCTGTCGTGGACGCTGTCGTGGGCGCTGTCGTGGGCAACTGCGGGACAGCGCTCAGGACAGCGCTCTTCGAGGAGGGAGAGGAGCATGGCGAGCTGATGCTTGCAGAGCCGCTCCATGGCAATCGCGTGCACGGGCCGCCTGCCGACCTCACGCGCATAGTGCGGGCATTCACACTCACGGCTGAGGAGCACGAGGCCGTTACCGGTACCATGGCCGGCGGGTGGTGCACCACTGGCGTGAATACCGGTACCGAGGGTGTGAATACCGGTACCATGGCCGGCGGGTGGTGCACCACTGGCGGGGCCGGCAGAGGCAGCGGAGCAGGAGCGCTGTCCTGAGCTGGTGGCAGAGCTGGCGGCGGCGGCGGGTGCGGGCGTGCGAGGTTGCAGGTGCGCCTCCACTCGATACGTCTCACCTGTGGAACCAAGGCACACTTGGCAATCAACTGGCAATCAACTGGCAATCAACTGACAATCAACTGGCAATCAACTGGCAATCAACTGGCAATCAACTGGCAATCAAGGGAGATCAAGGGAGGTCGCACCTGTGGAACCGAGGCACACGGCACGTGCCCACAGGCTTCCGTCGGCGTCCCGAGAGAGAGTGGCCTCGCGCAGGCTGCTCATCACCTGCCATCAAGGGAGATCAAGGGAGATCAAGGGAGATCAAGGGAGATCGCGAGAGAGAGTCGCCTCGCGCAGGCTGCTCATCACCTGCCATCAAGGGAGATCAAGGGAGATCAAGGGAGATCAAGGGAGATCGCGAGAGAGAGTCGCCTCGCGCAGGCTGCTCATCACCTGCCATCAAGGGAGATCAA
>Ga0210246_102425_pt1 | contig 11356 bp, 6 predicted proteins | sample ChrtobMetaP3_8mM_FD_155469 | JGI IMG/M metagenome (GOLD analysis project Ga0210246, IMG submission 155469) | Chrysochromulina tobin associated microbial communities from unialgal haptophyte culture, Seattle, Washington, United States - P3_8mM | ecosystem: Host-associated > Algae > Haptophytes >...
GCGACCCGGCCACGCCTCTCTCTCGAGAGGTGGCCAGGACGCACCCGCGCGCCGCAATACGAGGGCTCACAAGGAAAGCTGCCCAGAGGGTAACTGTTCCGATCTACCGCAGAGGCGCTGCCCAGCTCGCGCGCCCCATACAGGGCGGCCGCGGGAGCTCTCAGTGGTCAGGGTCCGAAAACCCTGCGACACCTCACGAAATCACAGCTTTCCTCTTTCGGGGGTAACGCTTGCACGCGCCGCCGTCAGAAGCCGCAATCGCGAGGGTCGCTCTGTCTTTGCGCCGAACGCAGGGAGAGAGCGAAACGCGCCGGCCGCCTTTCAGCGGCCGACTGCGCTTCTCTTCTCATACTACCTGCGGGGCTGCTCACGCGCAAGATGGGTAGGAACGTCGTTGATCCGCAATTTTTGTATTCCCGACGCCCAACGCGAAGGGTAGGGTTGCAACCGTTACAAAACTTACCGGCGGCGTCTAAATTTGATCCTCGCCGCCTCTTTCCTCGCCCGAGCGCCCGCGATTGTCCCACGAATGGCGGCCCGCCCGAGCCAATCGACGGGAGACGCGCCGCGACGGAGCCCACCGACGATCCGCGGTGCGCGCCGCCCACCACACCGCCCGCCGCCACGCACCGTCACCGCGCCCCCGACGCGACCCGCCTTTTTGTTCCTCCGAGCTGCCTCACGAATGCCTCACGAGCCAATGCCGCCCGAGCCAATCGACGGGAGACGCGCCGCGACGCAGCCCACCGACGATCCGGCGTGCGCACGCCGCCCATACCGCCCGCCGCCACGCACCGTCACCTCGCCCCCGACGCGACCCGCCTTTTGTTCCTCCGAGCTGCCTCATGAAGAACGCCGCGGCGGACACGGTGGAGCAGTCGCTCGTCTTCTGCGGGCGCGAAGACGGCAAGCTCGTCGCGCTGCGCCAGATGGTGCGCGTGGGGCTGGCTGCGGCCGCCGTTGCTCATCTTCGTCCAGTCCGTCGAGCGGGCGATGCAGCTCTTCCACGCGCTCGTGTACGACGGGCTGCACGAGGGCGTGCTGCACGCGGAGCGCACGGCCGCGCGAGGCCGGCGGCGGCGGCGGACGCGGCGAGCGGCGGTGGCGCGGCGCCCGACGACGCCGAGGACGTCCCGAGTTGACCCTCGCCGCCCTTTTCCTCGCCCGAGCGCCCGCGACTGTCCCACGAATGGCGGCCTCACGAATGCCGCCCCGCCCGAGCCGATCGACGGGAGACGCGCCGCGACGCAGCCCACCGACGATCCGGCGGTGCGCGCACGCCGCCCACCACACCGCCCGCCGCCACGCACCGTCACCGCGCCCCCGACGCGACCCGCCTTTTTGTTCCTCCGAGCTGCCGCACGAATGCCTCACATGCCCATGCCGCCCGAGCCAATCGAGGGGAGACGCGCCGCGACGCAGCCCACCGACGATCCGGCGTGCGCACGCCGCCCATACCGCCCGCCGCCACGCACCGTCACCGCGACCCCGACGCGACCCCCACGTCCGCCCACGCCAAGACGAGACCACGCACGGCGGCGGCGCTCCGGACGAGCCGCCGCCTCACGCTAGGCCATCAGACCGCCGAGCCGATGCACCGGTGCACTCAGCTGCACCTGTCGCCGCACCCCCGCCCCTGCTCAGCACCCGTGTGCCGGCGCTCGGCCGAGAGGCGCTAGGCACGCCTCGCCCGCGTGCTCTTGAGCGCCTCGGCCGAGCGGCCGTGGTTTGCGTCCGCTTCAAAAACTCGCCTGACTCCGTCCCAGTTTTCGCCCCCGGTTTTCTTTGGCGGGACCGGCCGGGGGCCGTCCAAATTGCCGAAAGGGCGAATGCGCTCGATGCGGGCGGGAGCGCGGGACGTCGCGCGGTCGCCAAGTGCGGGACGCCACCATCGACCATCCGATCGGCCGTACGAGCGCGCACTCGCCCCACAACGGAGGCGCACTAGGCCCCCGTTCACGCGATACTCGATACTTTTCGCGCACGCTCCGCAACCACGTCACAGTGTCACAGCATACAAAGCCCCAGCTCACGACCGCACGAGAGCGGAGAGGCCCCAGAGGCGCGAGGCTGACGAAGCTCATTCCTTCTCCAGCGCCTAGCTCTCTGCTAGGCGGCATAGGCACTCTCACACCCGGTGTCGCTGACCGTTCGGTTACTTGCGGGCGGGCGACTTAGAGGCGCGCGCCGGGCTCTTGGAGGGCTTCGAGCTCGAGCTCGAGCTTGCAAGCTCCTGCGCGAGGAGCACCGCGTTCTTGCAGCCGTCGTACAGCCCGATTTGATTGTTCTTGACGATGCACTCGTTCATGTTGATCAGCAGCTCGGGCCCCTTTTCCATGAGGTTGATGTACGCGAGCGCATCGGGCACCTCGCGCAACTCGAGCGTGCCATCGCCCAGCTCGGACGCGCGCAGGGCTGAATAGGCCTCGTGGTCGCCCACACGCCGGATCATGAGCTTGGGCACCGGGTAGAAGGCGAGCTCCGACGGCTTGCAGCAGAGCACGTCCGCGATGCGCGAGAGCACGTCCGTCGTCGCCACCGCAGGGAAGTAGTCTTTGAACGCGAAGAGCGTGATCGGCTTGTCGGGTGTGCCACCTTTGCGCAGGTTCTCTGCGAACTTGTAGACGCCATCCATCGTGTCGACCACGTCGTATTGCGTCGTGCCGAGCGCCTCGATGAACGCGACGCGCATGTGCTCGTGATCGCCCGCGTTGAGCAGCATCTCGACCTTGCCGTCGGCCACGTGTGCCTTGAGCGCCGACACGAAGGAGGTGACGAAAGTCTTCTGCGCGCCCGCACCGCCCACCGGGATGAGGAGGCGCCGCGGCTTGCGCGCCTTGGCGCGCGCGATGCGTGCCGCGCAGTCCGCCTCGATGCCGTCGACCAAGAGCTTGGGGATCCACGCCCCCGCGATGCGCAGCCTGTCGGCGGGCACTCCCATCCGGAGGAGGTTGTGGTAGTTACTCGGGCCCTGCACGAGGTTGTACGCGCCGGGCACCACGATGAACCACTGCGCGTGGTTGTCGATCACGAGGTTGATGACTTTGGTGAAGCCAAGCGCCACCGCCGCGAGCCCGACGAAGCAGTGCGTCGCGATGATCGGCGTATCCTTGGGCAGATCCAGCAAGATCGGCCGAAGGTGTTCGGCCAGCTGGTATGAGATGCGGAGCGCGGCCTCGTCGCCGCCCTTGGTGAAGGAGCCCCAAAGTTTCTCGACGGTGCCGCCGAACTCCGTTGCCATGCGAGAGCCCATGGAGTACAGATGGTCCATGTCCTTGATCAGCTTCGCCTCGGGAGAGGCGATGTTGAGCAGGTCGTGGAAGTACGTCGTGCGGCCCGAGGCGATGCCCCACGAGGAGGCGGCGTAGGCGATGCGGTGGTGACCGAAGCCCATGCGGATCGTGCCCACGATCAGCGCGCCATTCTTGCCCGGAGGCGGCATCGGCACCGTATCGTCGCACGTTCCCACAGCCGAGGTGACCATGAGGCCTTTGACGAAGGGCGACTCCGCCTGTGCGAGTTTTACAGGCACATGCGAGACCTTGCGGCTCATACCGACGTTGAGATAGTTAAGGAAGACGACCTTGGCGCGCGCCAGGAACGAACCTCCCGTGGGCTGGCCCAGATACGTATCCAAGTCGAAGAAGTTGTCCTTGATCATTGTCTTGTAGCTCATGGCAAGATACACGATGCACAGCCCGATGAACAGCCCGATTGCACCGGCCACGATGCCGATCATTTTGGCAAGTTCGATGATCTCTTGTACGGACCATGAGGATGGTTCTTTTCGCTCATAGCAATAATACGCCGCGGCCACAGCCGCGGCGAGTAGGCTCAGTTTTGCCAACATCCGACAAACCTTACGCCTTGTGATGAGGGGAGGTGGGCTTTCGTGGGAGAGGCGCCGAGATAGGCGCGAGCGAGGTTTCGAGCATGGCGCGAGATCCAATGAACTCACGAGAGCAAGCAAGAGCAGCAAGCATGAGCAGCATGCCTCGGTGAGCGTTAGCGGTTCTGGGCATATTTCTCTCCCTCTCCGCCCACCCTTTGTCCCTTTCCTACCCCGTTGGCTACGGGTTCTCGTTTCACGTTTGCGCTGGTTTAGGTACTTGTGTGTTTCGACTACTTAGCTTGCTTGCTTGCTTCACGAGAGCAAGCCGAGAGCCTGACATGGCCTGAGGCTGACGCTGTATTGTTACTTAGGAATCTACGCACGGCTTCAGGTGGCGTAGGGGGGGCTTGGGGGGCGCTTTATGGCGTTTTTATGGGGCCCATAGTGTAAGTGTTGCTGCATGCTGGTGTCGGGGGTTCGCTAGTCGCCCGATGGTCGCCCGCCTCGTTAGGTACGGTCCCGGTGAGACAAAAGACAAACTTTGCTACGAAGCTACACACGCGCTCGCACGTTCGCGCCAACAATACCTTAAACTTGTGCGGAAAGCATGGCGGAAAGCAACTAGCAAGGTATTGTTGGTTTCTCCAGAGCTGTGGAGAGCTCCTGGCTCTCTCTCTACCACTTCGCCCATAACCTTTCAACGTTCTCCGGCGCCGCCGCGAGCATCGTGTCGAGCTCGCCAAGTCCCACGAACTCGTTCGCACCCAGCTGCGCGAACCCGTAGTCGCGAAGCAGCCTGGCGTTGCCCTCCTCACGCGCCACGTACTCAAAGGTGGCCTCATCTCCGCGGTTGAGCTCGTCTCCTGTGCTCGGGGCCGCGCACAGCACTATCATGCCGTCGTGCGTCTCGATCACGGGTGGCGTGGCGTCCGGGCCGTGGCGCCGATGGTTGGCAAAGTCGAGGAGAGGCACGAGCTGCAATCCTGTCGTGCCCGTCTCAGCATCGGTAAAGCTGACGCCGCGCGAGCGCACAATTCGTTCGGCCCAGAGAATGTCTGCGCGATTCAGCTCGCGATCTTCGCGCAAGCCGTCGCACAGCCGCTCCAGCCAGGCTCGCTGATCTTTGACCTGCGTCGCCAGCTCTGGAGCTTGCAGTCGCTCTATCTGCTTTTCGTCCCAATCGCGGAGCAGTGGCACCTCCCCCGGCAAGGAGTCGATGTAGGGGGCATACGTGCTCATATCATCCCGCGCGTGCAGCAGCGCCAATATGAGCCGCTCAATAGGCCGCTGGCCAACCTCCACGTCGCCTCGAATGGTGCAGACTGAAGGCACAGCAAGAAGAGGTTCGCCTGCTCGCACGCCGTTGGTCGTGCAGAACAGCCCGCGCAGGCCGGGCGCGGGCTCTTGGACAGCAACCGGACCTACGTAGCCTCCGTGGTCTAACACCCATCGCTGGAGCGCCTCGAAGCGTGCGCCCGCCGCCGCGCCGCCGCACATCATCTCCCTGTTTGTGTGGCTTTCGTTACAAACGCAGAGCCAAGACAAGTCAGTCCCAGTCAAGTTCAAGTCAGTCCCAGTCAAGTCAAGTCAGTCCCGGGACACACACCGACGCTGTACTGTGTGGTCCTGTTCTAAATTCACACACACATGAGCGCCGCTGTACTGTGTGGTCCTGTTTTAAATTCACACAGCAGTCAGCACGACACAACACGACACGTCGGCCAAGCGGATCACACAAAAGCGAAGCCATGGTACTGTGAGAAGTAGCGCCGAGCTCTCTCTCTCTCTTCACCGACCCACGTCGGCCCACGTCGGCCGTCCCATACGCGCCACGTCGGCCTTGCCGATAGCAAGCGGGTTGGTCCACGCTGCCGCCCGCCGCGTCGCTTCTTTCAGCGTCTCCTCGGCGGCCTCCGCCCGATTCACCGCCCGAACCAATGCTGCCTCGGCGGCGACCGCTAAGGCGACCGCCGCCTCGGCAACAGCAGCCTTTTGTTGCCCGCCAGCAACCCCTGAAGTCGCAGGGTGTGCTGAAGCTGCCCGCATCGAATTCGATAACCCTTCGCGCGGTGATGGCGCGGGCCGGCGCGGCGTCGGCCGCGTCGATCGCGGCGGCAGCGGCGGCGGCAGCGGCCGACCCTCGCGCGCCATGTCGGCCTTGGGAATGGCGAGCGGGTTGGTCCACGCTGCAGACCCAGCAGCAACCCGAGCAGTTGCAGGGCGTGCTGAGGCTGCCCGCGTTGGATCGGCGCAGCCTCCGAGCGGCACCGGCGCGGGTTTTGGCAGCATCGACCGCGATGGCCGCGTCGGTTGCGTCGGCGGCGGCGGCGGCGGTTGCGTTGTCGTCGTCGTCGTCGGCGGCGGCGGCGGCGGCGGCGGCGGCGACGGCGACGGCCGCGTCGGCGACGGCGAATATCCGGTGAGACGTTCGAACTTCGTCGCCGCCGTCGCCATGTTGGCAGCGGTGCTTTGAGGTACGCGTGCCAGCTGGCCTCGCGCTGACAGCACGGGCGGAGGTTCAATCTGAAGCGAACGGCTTGGCAGCTGCAACTTGGTGCGCTCTAGGACTTCGGCAAGGAGGGCGGATGAGCTTAGCAGGCGCTGCTGGAGTTCCTGCGAGTAGCCGTATACGTTCAGCTCGACCTCGGGCGTGTCCACCTGCACCGGTGTGCCCCTCACGATGTTGCTGGGACAGGCTGGGGTGAGCTTCTGGAAGCCCGGCGAGCGTACCATAGGCAGGACACGGATCGGCGTCCCGATGGCAGGAAACGCTGTGCAAAAGACTTGTTCACGATGTTAATACACACAACACGTAAGCAGCACAAAGACTTGTTCACAACGAGCCGGGTGTGCGTTTTTTCACCCAAATGAGCGCGATATGTAATAACTTTCCTTGAGGAAATTTTTGCGCCGCCACGCCACCCGTGTCGAGGGAAGGACTTTCGTCATGTCCCTCGCGACCCTGCCCGACGGAGCGACGGGAAATTGGAAATTCGCGTCGCTTAAGAAGGACCCCGTACATGGATCGCGCACCTTCCCGTCGGTGCGCTATTCGGCGTCCGCCGTGGAGTACAGGGGCGACTTCATCGTGACCCACGGCTACTTTTACAACCACGCGATCCGCCATCCAGCGTGGCAGTCGGACGCGTGGGCATTCAACTTCGGAACGCGCAAGTGGCGCAAGTTGCACGACGGCGAGAACGCCGGCGCGCCGAGCGCGCGCTACTCTGCGAGTGCCGTGGAGCACGACGGCGCGCTCTGGATGTACGGCGGTGACGACGGCGGTCACAAGACGTCAATGTTCAACTACATCTTCCAGGCTTGGTTCGACGAGCTGTGGCGCTTCGACCTGCGCTCGTACGTGTGGAACAAGGTCCAGTACAAGTCGGCCGTCTCTCCCCCGAAGCGCGCGCTGCACGCGGCCGTCGCCATCGGCCGGCACATGTACGTCTACGGCGGCCTCGAGCTCTCGGACACGTGGCGCTGGGACTTTGACGCCTCTACGTGGCAGCTGATGATCCCGGGCCAAGAGGAAGACGCGACGCACCCGGGCAGACGGCACGCCCTCGCGGCGACCACGCCCAGCGGCGCCGAAGGATTCTACATCTTCGGCGGCTGCCGCCATGTGAAGACCGGTCGGCCGCTCGCGTTCAACGACCTCTGGTACTATTCCATCGGGCGGAACGCGTGGACGAAGCTGGCACCCACAGCGGGACTTCCGACGCCGAGCGCGCGCAGCCACCTCTCGTTCGTGTCGCTCACGAGCCGCATGCTGCTGCTCTACGGCGGCGCGCTCTGCGTCCCGGGGTGCACATGCTATGGCGACCTGTGGCTTTGGGACGTGGAGGCCAAGCGATGGGCTGAGCTGAACGCGAGCGACGTGCCGATCCATCGGTACCGGCAAAGCCTGGTGGTGCACCCGACGGAGGGTGCCGTCTACCTCTTCGGCGGCGAGTCGTACAAGCCGTACATGTACCACAACGCCGTCAACCGCCTCGAGTTGCCGCCGTCGATTGCGAGTGAGATGATTCGTGAAGCTCGTGGCTCCTCTGGCGCAGTCGCCGCCCCTGGCGCCATCTGGACGAAAGCCCTCGTGAGGAGGTGACGCTCGAACTCGTCGCGCCCTATAGCTCTAGCCCCCCCCCCCCCCCCACCCACCCACACACGATCCCCCCCCCACGCAAGCGCTCACGCCCCTCTGCGCTTGAGTCATGCATCACTTATTCCGTAGGGGCAAGCCTCGAGCTGGCAAGCGCCTGGGGAAGAAGTGGGTGGCGGTGGACTAGGCAAGCCCCTCATCACCTTCGGTGCGCCGCTGGCTCTCATCGTGTCCATCATCGGATGCATCATGCGCGCGCGCAGGCAGCGGGCGTGCAAGTACGCCAAGTACCGCGCCGTCGGCATTGACGACGCGGGCGAAGACGCGGCCGAGTGAGCTCCGTGGCGCGCGGCGACGGCGCGCCACCCACCTGACCCCTGGCGCCCTGCACTGGCGCGCTGCATCCGTCTCGTGACTGGGGCTGGCCTTTCAGCCGTCTGTCCTCGGGCGCGCAGCCTCGAGAAGAAGGTGATCTTCTCCGCGCCCCGCGGCCGGAGTCACAGCTACTACACAGCTCCAGCTGGGAGCCACAGCGGCTCAGAGCACCCCACGAGGTCATTCGCGGACGCTTCGTGCGTGCGTACGCCGCTTGAAAATAAATTGGGGCGCTCGGCATGCGAACCGGTGTGGATTAAATAAGCTTTTGTCGTTGGTGGATAATTGGTGGACTGTGGACATATCGTATTGTGAGGACGTGTGGAGTGTCGAGTGGTAACAATCGAGTGGGCCACTGCCCGTGCTCGTGCGATCGGGACGGCCTCGCCCGGACGGCGCACGTCGATTGCGTTTGCCGGGAACGGATGAATCGGCAACTTTCAACTTATCGGGAACCGAAGCTGCGAGCGGCCGAGGGCCGATCTGACGTCATCATCTCACCTAGGTGTTTGCGTTGACGTCATCGCCGGTCACCGGTCTCGGGCTCACGGCGTGGGGCGTGGAGCGTGGTGTGGGCGTGATGAACTTCGCTAGAGATAAGAGAGCCTCACCAACGTCTGAAGGGCTTGACCTCGCCACCATTGCGCTCCCCGCGCTCCATGGCTTGCGCCCAGTCGCGCGCGCCACGCCCGCGCGGCGGGTGCTTGTTGGCATACTCCTGGCGCGCCTGCGCATCGCTGAGCGTCATCTGCGCGGAGCGCAGCCGGTCGAAGGCGTTGGCGGCCTGGGCGGCGCCATTCTTGTCGGGGTGGAGTGTCTTGGACAGCTTGATGAAGCTGCGCTTGACATCGGCGGCGGAGCACTCGCGAGAGAGTGCAAGCACCTCAAACAGATCGTACGCCTCAAGCACACGGCGCACGGCCGCCTCGTCGTTGAGACGGTCCTGCACGCGCAGCTCGAGCTGCCGCCCAATCTCGGTCTCAGCCAATTTAAGAGAGCGCTTGACGAGCCGCAGCGCCGCCTCCGAGTCACCCTCAGCCAGCTTCTTGTGCGCGCGGCGCGCGCACGCCTCAGCCTCCTCGCGCGCGCCCGCGGTCTCGTCGTTCGCGTGCTCGTCATCGTCCGGCCACCACTCCTGAGCGCCGTGGTCGAGCTTGCCCACCCGCGGTGGGGGCGCCGGGGTGGCTCGGCGTGTGGCGATCTGATCGGCGTCGAGCAGGTCGCCCCAGTCCTTCTCGACACTCCCGCCGAAGAACTCGTTCGTCTGCTCCACGTACGAGGACTGAAAGATCATGTGGCGAACTACCGTGTCGCGCACGCGCGGGTGGCAGTTCGCAATCGCGGGCAAGATGCGCTGTGGCAAGAGCATCGCGCGCTCGAGCAACGCCTTGCGCGAGCAGCCGAGCGAGTGCGACGTGACCTTGCGCCCGTCGCGTGAGCCCTCGTGCAGAATCTCGCCACGGAATTGTAACAGCCCATAGTGCCGCGCAGCCTTGAGGTACTGGGTGGAGCCCGAGAAGCGAGCCTGGAGGGCCTTGTCGCCCCACGCCATGAGCGACTCGTAGGACGCCGAGCGCGCGCCGTCCGCCTCATCGTTCGTCTCGACCAGGTGGCGCTCAAGCAGCGCGTTGATCGCGTCGACGAAGCGCAGCGTGTTGAACAGCGTCGCAATCTGGCTCGGCAGCGCGCGCAACATCGCGTGTACGCTGATTGTGCCAAACTGCTTGAGCTTACCTTCACGCGCCTCCACGCGCCGCCGGTGCTCCTGCGGCCCCACGTATTGGTTTGAGAAGGGGTTGAGCTCGCTCTCGAGGCCGCGGCCCCAACCATTGGCTTGAGAAGTGGCACCCTCTGACTCCCTGCGCCCCTTGCCACTCATGCTTGCAATCCACTTGCGCGCCGTGTAGTTGCGCCAGCCCTCCTGCAGCCGTCGAGCGGCCGCGATCCTGTGGACCATGACCGCGTCCAGCTGCGCTCTGAACGCGTCCCACTCGCGCAGGAGCTGGAGATCGGCGCGCGCTGCCCACTTGGCGCGCAACGTACGCCACCAACGACCCAACTTGACCGAGGCGTCCTCCTTCAACAAGCCGAAGGCATACGCCCAGTACGCGTCGTGGAGCGCACGCCGAGCCAATTTCTGGCGCACGGCACACTGCAACCTGGTTGCCGCGCGATCGCGGAGCGCCTTGCGCGCCAGCCGACGGCGCACCGCACACTGGATGCGCACGGCTGCTCGGCGCAGCGAGCACTCGTGCCGTACCTGCTCAAGGAGCACGTCCCACTCACGAAGCAACTGCATGCCCTCCCGCGCCTCACCTTGCGCGCGCACCGCACGCCACCGGCGCTGCAGCCGCTGCGCGGCCTCGACTTCTGGATCCAGCGGTGGGCCCGGCTCCCTGGGTCCACTGTCCTTGGATGATTCAGGGCTGTCCTTGGATGATTTCCGCTTCCCTTTCTTCTTGAAGTCGCCCGCCTTCTTCAAAGGCTTGCCAGCCTTCTCCTTGGCGGGGCGACCGTTGCGCGGCGACGAGCGGTCACGCGCTGAGGATGATGGCGTGCCGGTTGAAGACATGGGCGATTTCTTCAAACCATTTCTTGTGCTGAGTGGTACACGTGACGGCGGAGCCTTCGCCGCTTGTGGCATGTGGCACACGTCCAAATTCCGAGCGCACTACCCGTTTTCAGCCTCGCGGGTTTTGGGTTTCTGGGTCAGGGGTTTCTGGGTCAAGGGTTTTTGGGTCGCGCGTTCTTGGGGCCAGGCATCTCGATGCGCGCGGCCGATGGTGCGCCGATGAAGACGCAGCAAATCGCGCCGCGGACGCGCGCCCCGGCCGGCCGCGGGCGCACCGACGCACGCCATAGCCGGCACGCGCGCTCGCGCAGTCACCATGGCCACCGTGCGGCTGCCGCCACTCCTGAATGCCTCCAGGCAGCTGGCAAGCTGCCGTGCGCCACGACACTGTCGTCTCTCGACGCCGCCGTCGTCACACGCGACGGCGGCGCCGAGTGACTTCTTTTGCGTTCCCTTCGGGGGGCGCGCCAACGGGCGC
>Ga0210246_102428_pt1 | contig 11347 bp, 9 predicted proteins | sample ChrtobMetaP3_8mM_FD_155469 | JGI IMG/M metagenome (GOLD analysis project Ga0210246, IMG submission 155469) | Chrysochromulina tobin associated microbial communities from unialgal haptophyte culture, Seattle, Washington, United States - P3_8mM | ecosystem: Host-associated > Algae > Haptophytes >...
CGGGCCGCGTTCGGTAAGTGCTATTCTTGAGCCCGTCATTTTGGCAATGTCTTCGCTTTGCCTGTAGTGAAGCGTTCGCGCGGCTCAACAATGATCTCGGGCGACGGGCCGGCTAGACGCGGCTCTACTAGCCGCCAACCGGGGCGTGTGCAGTCTGCAGAGGGGAGTCAGAGAGCATCCTGTCAAAGATGCATCGCATGCAGCACTCATGGAGCAAAATTACTCGAATGTAGTGTAGATGCTAGATCCAGGAATCTTACTATATATAGGTTAGCCGTTACATGTAACCGCCGCCGTTACATGTGAAATTTCCTCGCCTCGCGGCGGCGCGCTCAAAAAAAGTTCACTTCTGCCAGGTGCGCAACCTGATCTCAGCTTCACTCCTCCCGGACACCAAGGAGGGTCTCGGAAATCCGGACATGTCAGGAATCTTGCTAGATTCCCCCACTTTACTGCTCAGTTGGCCAATAAAATCGCTCACTACATACATAACTATGAATACGCCGGAATAGTTACGGACCGGTGGTTGTGTCAATGACACTGGATGGTGTGCGACCATCTACATCATGCTCTACATGTGATCCGGCCTTGGGTCGCGCTTGGGCACGAAGCGTCACGGCAAGATCCGTCAGGCCCGTCAGAACCTTCGAGACCGTGCGCGAGCTCGCGCGGGCCAGCTCTTTCTCGCGCGACCTGCATCGTGGAAGTGCACCTGCGGGCATGCGTGCCACGTCATCGTCTACATCCGGGCTGCCATCGCCTTCATCCGGGCTGTGCACACGCATCGTCGCCGTGACCCTCGTCGACGCGACCATCGTCGCTGTGGCCGTCGTCGCTGTGGCCACAGGGCGCGCGCGGCGTGGCGACGAGCATAAGAGCCGATCCGCTGTTGGTGCCGATGTCTCGAGCATCGAGATTCGGTCTTGCAACTGCTGCATCTCTTTCATCAACGCTTCGTGTGCAGCCTTCTTGTGTTCCATTTGCCGAGTCAGTTCCGACCGTGCGGCCATTAGCTTTTCCGGCGAGAGGGCGAAGCTCTCCGACGGCGAAGATGCTTCACTCCCATTGCTGTCGGAAAGCTGACGCCTTTGGGGAGCTGCATGCGCGCTCGGCGCTTGCATCCCTCCAGCTGCTCGATTGTGATCACGCGTGGCACGACGAGGCGATCCCCATGCGCCTCTGGGAGCAATTTCATGAGTGCCGCCCGCCGCGTGCCGTGGAGAGTCGTCCCCACACAAAGGAATCGGCGTCCTTGCACCCGTGCTGTCGCTTCTGCCATTCTGCCCGACTCTTGAGTCGCGCCATGATGTAAGATGATTCTCGAGTTGCGGTGAAGTACGCGTCCGCGGTGAATGAGTATGCGGTCGCGGTGAACGAGTGCTTGCGCCTATGAATGGCTCTGAGTTGCTGCTTGTGCGCCGATGAGTGGCTCGCGAACAGCTCGAGCTGCACGCTGAAGCTGCCCGCTGCATCTCATACTGTTCCTGCCGTAGTAGCTCGGTAAAGATCATCGCTGCGTGTGCCGTGTCTCGCCCGATGATCCTCGGAGAACAGCTCATGGCGGTCCTGGTCTCCGATATTGACGCTTCAGGGATATCGTTGACGTTCCAGGAAATACATGTACGATTCCGCATTCCGCAACATCATTTTCCGCAACATCATTCCTCAACAGTTGGCTCCAGGACGAAACGGTAGGGAATCCCCATTGGCACGTCTTCAGATATTTGTGATTCAGTCAGTCAGTTTTCGTTTCGCGGACACACACGTGAGCGTATTGAAAGTCGACCCGTTTTTTAACACTCAGTGTCTTATCAGTGTTCGTAGGACCCAAGGCCAAGCACCGGTTGCGTTAACCACTCAGTCACCGTATATCGTACTGCGAGTCGGTACGACTTCAATGTACGACTTTCCGGCCGCATGTGCACGTAGAGTTACGTCAATCTCGTCAGGCGCCGTGTTCCGGTACCGGGTACGACGCGCGCGGTGAAGCGGATCCGGTGTATTCGGTGTGAGGTCACGTCACTGTCTCCCCAGCTGTGAGGAATACTCAAGAACACATTCGTCAGCCTTCAGCCCGTCCGGGAGGAACCAGATCTGCGGACTAGTACGCGCTGGACCCCCTAAAGACGGCATGCAAGGGTTCCTAGCGAGCGCCAAGGTCGTCCGGATTCCGTACGATACGCGCCCACCACTACACTCCGTCGCTTCCTAAGGGGGTGTTGCTGTATTGGTGAGGCGTTGCCCCTCGGTTCATACGGTTCGCTGTTTTGTGCAGGACTGAACTCAAAACTGCCCACCGAGCATCCCGCCAAGGACCTCTGCGAAGCCTCGTTTGCTTTCTTCTAAACTCAAAACTGCCCACCGAGCATCCCGCCAAGGACCTCTGCGAAGCCTCGTTTGCTTTCGTGGTGGTCTAGACCTGCCGCGTCAGCCGAGCGCTTCGCCGCCAAATGTGATGGCACCGCCGCCGCCGCCACTTCGCCCATGGTGCTGGTGCTACCGCCCACCGACGGCCGCAGTGCGCCGCTCGTCCTGGGCGCCATCCCGGGCGCCTCCCGCACGTAAAAGTGCGGCGCAAGCTCGGCCAACCACGCCTCATCCACTTTGGTGGCGGAGAGAATGAGCTCGTGCTTTCCAAAGACGGTCTCGTGGAAGAGAAGGCATGCTGGCGGCGCCCTATAGAGGGTCGAGTTTGGGTGCAGCCGCAGCGGCGCCGCGCGCAAGATGCCGCTGTAGTGGCCCCCCACCTCCTGCTGCGCCGCGTTGGCAAAGTAGCCACGGACAAGCGCGCGTCGGATCGCATCGGTACCTGTCGGTCCGCCGCCGCCGCCGCCGCCGCCACCACCGCCGCCGCCGCCGCCGCCGCCGCCGCCGCCGCCGCCGCCGCCGCCGCCACCGCGCCCGCTTGCGCTCGCGCTCGCGCCCTCTTGGCGGTCGTGCGCCGTCCCGGGCACCCGGTCTCCAAAGCTGCGCAGGTGCTTTGCAAGCTGCTGGCGCACCTGGCCGACGCGAGCGAGCACGCGCTCGTCGATCTTATGCTTGCGGCACCAGCTGGCGGCCTTACGCTGCCCATCGCGCTCGAGTCGGCGCTGGTACGCACGGTGCACGTTGAGGAGAGTGATCGCGTCGCCCTCATAGACCGCGAAGGGCGCACGCGCCGCGGCCAAGTCTGCTGGGCGCAACGGCACGAAAGGTGAGGAGACGGAGAGGAGGGCCGCAAGCGTGAGCGCCGCCGCCTCGCATCCGAATTCCGCACTGCTCAGCAAGAATGCGGCGGCCTGTGGCTCGAGGGGCAGCAGAGGTCATCAGAGGTCATCAGAGGTCATCAGAGGTCATCATCGGTCATCATCGGTCATCATCGGTCATCATCGGTCATCATCGGTCATCAGCGGTCATCAGAGGTCATCAGCGGCCATCAGCGGTCATCAGCGGCCATCAGAGGTCATCAGCGTACCTGCGGCTCGAGGGGCAGCAACGCCATGCGCTCGCCGTGCGGCGACGTGAGGCCGCCTGCGCCGTCGAGTGCACCGAGCGCGTACAGCTGCTCAAGCGCGTTCGCGAGCGCCAGCGGCGGCGGCGGCGACAGAAAGTCGAAGCGCGCGACGTTGTCGACGCCCAGCGCCTTGAGCTGCAGGACCGTCGATGCGAGCGCGCACCGCTGCATTTCGGGCGGCGTCTGGGGCTCAAGTGCGTCGAAGGCGAGCTCAGGCATGAGGCAGTAGTACTCTCCAGGCCGATTGCGCCCCGCACGCCCCGCACGCTGCCGCGCGCTCGCCTGTGACTCCCACCGAGCGATCCCAATCAGTGGCAATCAGAGGCAATCAGTGGCAATCAGAGGCAATCAGAGGTCATTAACGACACTCGCCTGTGACTCCGGTGCGACTACGAGGGCTTCTTCGCCCGACGGGTTGGCCACCCGAAGCTTTGTGAAGCCGCAGTCGACGACGTACACGATCCCGTCGATGGTGACGCTCGTCTCGGCGATGTTGGTGGCCACGACGACCTTGCGGCAGTTGGGATGAGGCGAGGGCTCGAACACTCGAAGCTGTTGCTCCGACCCCAGACCCGAGTACAGTGGCAGCACGTGCAGCGTCAGACCTCCGAGGCCGTAGATCAGCTCGGTGTGCTTGAGCTGTGCGCCGCCGTGCCCGCCGCCGTGCCCGCCGCCGTACCCGCCCCCGCCTTTCGGCTGCTGCTGCTGCTGCTGCTGCTTCTCCTTGAGCGCGGCGGAGTGCGACGCGCTGTCGTGAGCACGCTCGCGAAGGAGCGTCACGGCAGCATCGACCTCCTGCTGGCCAGTGAGGAAAAGGAGCACGTCGCCCGGCGGCTGATGTGCGTGGATCTGCAGCACAGCCTCGACCGCCTGCGCGAGGTAGTCGCTCACAGGCTCCGGTGCAAAGTGCCACGCGACCGGATGCACGCCCGAACCGCGCAACGTGACGATCGCCGTGCTCTTGTCCGTCGGCCTTCCATCCGGCCCAACGCCTTCATCGAAGAATGTGGCGAAGGCCTCCGCGTCGAGGGTGGCCGAGGCGATCACCAGCCGCAGCGCCGGCCGCTTGCGGCGCACCTTCTTGAGCAGCCCGAGCAGTACGTCCGTGAGTGTGGAGCGCTCGTGTGCCTCGTCCACCATCACCACCGAGTAGCGAGAGAGCAGCGGGTCGCTCATCATCTCTCGAATGAGGCGGCCGTCGGTCATGTACTTTATGCGCGTCGTCGCGTCGTCGAACCGGTCGTCGAAGCGCACCGCGTAACCAACCGTGCCCCCCAGCTCGACGGCCATCTCGTCCGCCACGCGAGACGCCACCGTCGTAGCCGCCACCCGCCGCGGCTGCGTGCACGCGACGACGTGGCCGTCGGCGGTCCAGCCAGCCTCGTGCAGGTACTGTGGAATCTGCGTCGTCTTGCCGCAGCCCGTATGGCCCACCACCACCACCGTCGCATACGTTTCGACCATGTACAGCAAAGCCCGACGCTGCTCAAAGATGGGCAGCGCACGCCGCTGCGCCTGCAGGGACAGCCTGCTGGGATTGAAAACCACGTCGACGCCCTCGCGCACCGGCTCACGGTCCAAGAGCGCCGGCAGATCGATTGGCCGGGCCGTCCCAGGCCGCCAGAAGGTTGGGCGCTCGGTCATTGGTGCCGTGTCGCACAAGGTCCCAGCACCCAGGCGAGGTGTGTGAACGTTAACACGACAGAAAAGAACTTCTCAAAGATTGCCTCTTGGGCTGTCGAGTAAACACCTCTCTTTCCCCACAGCACGCTGTTTGACGCTCGGGCTTAGCTCGGGCAATGCCGCTTCGCTTGTGAAAGTGAGAGGCGACGTAATTACTCGACAGCCTCTTGGGATACAGTTTAGACCTGGCCCGGCGATCATATTACAGCGTGACAGCGAGACAGTGCTCTCACCGCCTCTATACGAATTTTCGATCGCGCGCGGCGCGCCGGCCGTCCCATGGCGACGGCGCTCGCAGCCGCCCCAGGCTCACGGCGCGCCGGCTTCCGCCGGCCCGGCCATGTGCATATCCGCGGCCCTGACCGGTGCGGCGGCGGGCGCGCGCGAGGGCGGCGGTTGCATGCGTGCCGCGAGCAGCGACACGACGGGCTTGAGGGGAAGAGCTTTGCCTGCGCGTGCGGCGAGCGCCTCGGCAATCTCCCGGTGGCCGTGCTCGAGCGCGATCTGGTACGGGAGCAGACCGTCCGCGTTGCGGCAGCGCGGCGCGTCCGGGTAGACCTTCAACGCCTCCTCGACGGCACGCAGGCTCGCCCCCCACAGGGCGGCCACGTGCAGCGGCAGGTTGAGCTGAGTGTCCTTCTGTGCGGCGAGCTCCGGACGGCACTGGAGCAGCCGGAGCTGCTCGGCCTCCTGGCTCGCGCCCGCCGCGAACGCCTCGTGAAGGTCGTTGTGCTTGCGATTCAGCATCCCCGAGAGCACATCCGCTAGACCCGTATGTCCCTCGAGCCTGGCAATCTGCGACGGGGTGCGCCCCGTTTTGTTCGCCCACTCGAGACCGTCCATGAAGGCGAGGGTGCACGCGACTGTAGCAGCCGTCGAGGCGCCCGCCGACGCCGCGTAATGCAGCGGCAGGTTGCCCCCTTGGTCGGGCTGGGCTGCAAGCTCCGGGTTCAGCAGCAGCCTAAGCTGCTTCTGCTCCGCTTGGAGACCCTCCACCATCGCCCAGTGCAGTGCGTTCTTGCCCACCGGGCGCGCGCGTGTGGCCTTGGCCCCGATGGCCGACTGGACGCACAGCGCCGCGCACGGCTCGATAAGCTGCTTCGCCTCCGCCGCATGCGCGGGCGCTGCAGCTGTCTCGTCATCGCGGCGCGGCACGTTCAGCACGACCACCGGCGCAGACTCGGGCACGTCGCCATCCGAGGTGGGGGCGGTCGCGGACGCGGTCGAGTCCTGCGAGTCGTCGAGCTCCTCGGGGCAGCACGGCGTCGCAGCGGCCACGTGCTCCTCGAGCGTGATCGGCCGTCGCACCCCGCGCACCTCGGCGATGAGGTTGCGCAGCGCGTGGTTGGGCACCACATTCTTATGCAGCAGCAGCGCGTTGGTGCACGGCGACGTGTCGCGCGCGAGCAGCCACTGCGTAATCGCCGCCCGCTCATACGAGTGCCCGTCCGCGCAAACCACAGGGTCTTCCATCACATCCTGGGACACGAGAGGCGCATAAATGTACGTGAGCCGCTTCGGGAGGCACGGCGAGGGCGCAGCGCGGCGCAACGGGGGCCGGGGCGAAGGAAGCATGGGGCGCGCACCTGTGTGATCGGGCAGATGCACGCGGGTAAGTCGCCACTGATGTGCATGTGGTGGAAGGTGCGAGTTGAGGTGGTGCGAGGTCCTCAGAGGCGAAGCATTTGTTGACTTCCGCACAGCATCGAGGCGTTCCGCGAACTTCTCGTATTTTTCCTACCAAAAATCACACCGAATAAACCACACGCACCCACATTCTCAGTCAATACATGCATGTATTATCGCACACTCCGGTTGTTCACACTACTTGAATTTCGCGGTGAAATGGCGGTGAAGTCACTGTCAGCACCGATAGCGGCAAAACGGACGCTCGCGGATACCGAACCCATTGGCGAAGGCACGCATGGTCGTGTCGAGCGTGTCACATCCGCGTATATGTTTCGCACATACGGACGTGATTCGGTGGCGCTAAAGCACCTGAAGCACACGAGCAACGGCGTGTCAATCACTGCCTATCGCGAGATGGCCCTTGTGCGCGAGCTAAGCCATCCGAACATCGTGCGTCTGCTCGGCGTGAATACCGTGCCATCGTTTTATCTGATTTTCGAGGACGGTGGTCAAGACCTCACGCATCACCTGCGAGAGGCCAGAGAGCCCTTTGACAACATAATGGTCCGCACCATCATGCGTCAGCTTTTTGAAGCCCTGTCCTACCTGCACGGCGCGGGTGTGATGCATCGCGACGTCAAGCCGGCTAATGTGCTGCTTTTCCACGAGGCCAAAAACTCTCAGGGATCCTCAGCCGGCTGGACGCTTAAACTGTGCGACTTCGGGCTGGCACGGCTGACCGAGGTGCCGCTGCGTCCGCTCGAGCTCGAGGGGCCGGTGGTGACGCTCTCCTATCGGGCGGTGGAGCTGTTACTGGGAGCACCGTCGCACGGGCCACCGGTCGACCTCTGGTCCGTCGGTTGCATCCTTGCCGAGTGCTTGACGCTGCGCGTCCTCTTTAATGGCGTCGAGTCCAGAGACGAGGCCTTCCAGCAAGACCAAGTCCTTTGTATCTTTTCGACCCTCGGCGTGCCCTCGGTCGAGAGCTGGCCGGAGCTCGCGACGCTGCCCTACTGGCCGAAGGCGCGCGCTCTCGCGCAGACCCGAGCGCCCTTGTCTGACCAGCTCGAGGAGCGCTTGTGGCGCGAGGCACCCCGGGAGGCACCCGCAGGAGGTGCCCATCACCCAGGCGGTGCACTGCCATCCTCGGACGCTCTCGCGCTCCTGCGCGGCCTGCTCTGCTTCTCGCCCGACTCGCGCCTGACCGCGAGGGCGGCGCTGGAGATGTGTTTGTGACAGTATCCGGATATGTAGAATTCGAGACGTTGTGTCCGGTGTCCGTCCTCTCCGTGAGGCCGGGCCGTGTAGCGTAGCGGTGTAGCTCACCACGTGCCCAAGAACCGAACCTCAAACAAATTACAACGTAAGTCGGATCATACAGCTCGGCTGTATGATTATGTAAATTGTAGTTGACACGAACGTGTGGAATGTAACCACGCCCCCCCGGGAGCCCCCATGCATCGCCGGCATCTGCGTTTCGGGTGTATGTTCGGATTGTAGATTGTGCTGCGATGTTCCGAGACTTCATGATCTTCGAGGCGGCGCGAGCGGACACGTGCATATTCGCGTTGTGCTCATTGTAGACCCTTGTAAATGTCCTGCCATGTGCCCAAATCTGAAGTCATCATTCCACACGCTAATTGTTGCCTCAGGAGAAGGCATGTTGTGACCACGCCAGCCCGGTGCGGAACGCGAGCGTCGAGGATAGGTCGCCCGCGAGGGCGCGCCCGGGCTGCTCGCGCCCTTGCTCCAGCTCCTTTTTACGCGCGCGGTACTCGGTGGTGCTGAGCATGCCTGTGGGGTCGAGTGGCACAGGGCGAGTAGGCGTCGCGGCCCTGGGAGAGCGTGCCCACGGCTTGTGGACTGCCGCCGTTCGCCCCAGTAGGGCTTGGCGCGAGTCCTGCCAGCCCTTCGCGTCCGCATCCGTGCTCCAATCCGGGCTCGAGTCCATTCGCCAGCCTCGCGACGCGGCCGTTGGCCGTGGTGAGGACGCTCGTTTGGGCGGCGTATGCGACGAGCGTCGAGGGCTCGGAACCGTCGGCTTGGGCTGAAGCAGTGGCTGAAGCTCTGGCGCCGCCCGTGCCATCGAGATGAACACCGGAGAGCCTCCGAAGCGGAGTAGTGGCACCTCTTGCGGCTCGCTCGACGCAGCTGGCGGCGGCGGTGGCGCGGCCGGCGGAGTGGGCGACGCGTCACAGGGCCCTTCGAAGCGCAGAGACGCCGTCACAATCTCACCGCTAGGGTCGACGGAGATTGAGGCGACGGGCTTGTACGACGTGCGATCGTTCTCTCGCGGCAGCGGCGGCGGCGGCGGCGGCGGCGGCGGCGGCGGCGGCGGCGGCGGCGGCGGCGGCGGCGGCGGCGGCGGTGTCAGCGATTGGTCCTTCCAATTATGATAATGATTTGTGACTTGAGCGGGGATAGGGAGGGTCTCCCTCTCCCGGTGGAGTTCCTGGGCGAGGGTGAACACCGGGGAAGGAGGCGAGAGCGGGGGCGAGTGCACCGAGGCCAGGGCGAGGAAGGAGGCGTCACGATCCTTGATGGTCTCGATCAGCTTCTGCTGCACTTCGCTCCCGCGTTGGCTCTCGGCATCGAGGAGCTCGGTCTTGGTCTGCAGCTGGGCCTCGAGCCCCGCACTACGCGCCCGCTCGTGCTCGAGGGCACGTCTGATACGGCCGAGCTCCTCGCGCAGATCCGCCGCCTCGCGTCGTGCGGCGATCGAGAGGCTCTGCGCCTCGTCTAGACGACTCTGTAGGTCATCGCGCTGGTTGGCGAGGGCGGGCACCTTACCGGCTAGCGCCGCCTCGAGAGCGAGCTTGCCGGAGGTGTCCTCGAGATCGTACCTAATGAGGGAGGCCATCAGAGGTCATCATCAGAGGTCATCATCAGAAGGCGAGCGTGGCCCTCAAGATCGTACCTGAGCTCGTCGACCTCGCGCAGTGCCAGCTTGGCGCAATGGGAGGTCACGCGCCTCGCATGGTCCTTCCAGAGCAGCACTGCGCCCTTGATCCCTTGGCGCGTGCGCTCAGCGCGGAAGGTGTGCGCGAGGCCACGGGCGCACTTCCAGAGACGCCAGCCGTGTCGCGAGAGCCCCGCGCGCCGCCATACGTGGAAGCTTGCCACTCGGCTCTGCTGCCCGAGCTTCGCGTGCATGCGCGACTTGAACTGGGTGATGGCCATGGTGGTGGCGCGAAGGCGCCGGACCACGCGTCGCGCGTGCGCCCACGAGCGCAGCGCACGTTGGCACGCAAGGGCGGACGCACGCAGCACGAAGGCGGCAGCGGCGGAGCGCAGCATCCGCAATCTCGCGGCGCGTTGTGCCACATACGCACGCCACGAGCTGAGCGTCGAGCGCTGCTTACCATGGCGCAGGCCGCGCTTGGCGGTCGCCCATAGGCTGGCCGAGAAGCTCGAAGCTCGTCGGTGATTGCACGTGTGGTCGAGCCAACGGTTATGAGCCGCACCGAGCGTGCGCTTGTGGAAGGTCATCCCTGCTCGTCCGAGGGCTGCCTCGTGCGCTTGGTTGGCACGCGTGCCCTCGCGCCAGATGGCCATGCCAGTGCACAGCTTACGGCGGCAGATGGCAGCCACTCCTCGCGAGACACAAGAGACGAGGCCCTGTCGCGTGTGGCGCCGGCCAGGCATCACTGCCGCCCACGAGCGGAACCCGAGATGCAACCGCCGCTCCACCACGCGCCGCTCCATCACAGCGCTTGCCTCGCACCACACCGAGTGCCACCACTGCGAGTCACAGCACAGCGCTCGCCAGTGCTGCCACGCTTTTGCCGTCCGCTCTCGCCGCCCACATCGCTTCCAGTGGGCGGCAGCGAGCGACAGGCTCAGCCTCACTCGGAGCGAGGCGGAGGCGACGGCCACCCAACGCATCCACCCAATGCTCAGCCCTCGGCGCCTCGACTGGGACACAGAGGTCTTCCGGAGCTCGCCCGCCAGCTGCCTCAACGCCACGGCCATTGCGCAGCTGCCCAGCCCAAGGCGCAGCCTCCCGCTGCGGAAAGCCGACGCGCCGAGCCGGAGCAATTCGCGTCGTCTCGAGCGGCTGCCAGCAAGCGCCCACCAAGAGTGGAATGCACGCCGCCTCTCCCGCTCAAGCAGGGCTCCGTCATGGGCGCGGACGCCACGCTGCTGCAACTGAGAGCTACGTCGGTGATCGCCCATCATCTCGATCCACGAGGTGATCCCGAGACGGCGCCCGCGCAACGCGAGAGCGCCCATCGCAGTCGCTAGCCTTGCGCGCACCTGAGCAATCCTGAACCAGTGCTGCCACGGCCTGCGTCGCCCACGCCGCTCGCGCCGCTCACACTCGGTGACGGCGCGCGACAGACACAAGATCGCTCGCCTCGTTGTAGTCGAGGCAGCCACCCAAAGCATCCACCCAAAGCGCAGGCCTCGGTGGCTTAGCTTCGCCGCGGCCCTCTGCACCAGCTCGCGCTGGCGCTTCTCCCTCGCCGCAATCGTCACGAGGCTGTCCCAGACCCGTCGCTCCATGCCATTGCGGAACGCTGACACGCCCAGGCGCAAGCT
>Ga0210246_102434_pt1 | contig 11308 bp, 9 predicted proteins | sample ChrtobMetaP3_8mM_FD_155469 | JGI IMG/M metagenome (GOLD analysis project Ga0210246, IMG submission 155469) | Chrysochromulina tobin associated microbial communities from unialgal haptophyte culture, Seattle, Washington, United States - P3_8mM | ecosystem: Host-associated > Algae > Haptophytes >...
GGGCGGTGGCGGCAAGGGCGGCGGTGAGGGCGGCGGCGGCGACGGCGGCGGCGGCAAGGGCGGCGGCGGCCTCGGCGGGGACTTGAAGCGTTCACCACAGTCGGCGCAGTCCGTGGCGATGGCACACTGAGCCGCGACGCCATAGAGGGCAGTCAGCGAGTCTGGCCCGCCGTCCTGGCAGGCGCCGTTGTGTGCGAACTCACACGTATTGCTGCACCACATCGGTGGCGGCGATGGCGGTGGCAAGGGTGGCGGCGACGGTGGTGGTGCTGGCGGCGGCGAGGGCGGCGGTGAGGGTGGTGGTGTGGGCAAGGGCGGTGGAGGTGACGGCGATGGTGGCGGTGACGGCGACGGCGGGGGCTGATGTGGAGGATAAGTACTCGTGGTAATGATGTCACGCACTGGACGCGGGCCGCAGTCGGTGCAGTCGGTGCCATAGGCGCAACTCGAGAACTCGGAGCCGGAGCCGCCGTCATTGCAGGCGCCATTTGACGCATATTGGGAACTAAAGCTACCTGCTCCAACGCACGCGTCGGAGCAGATTAAGGAGGTGGGGCGCATGGTAAGTGACCGAGGCGCTCGTTGTTTCTTTGAAGAGGGAGCCCGTGACTGCAATGTCCTCCGGTCACTCATCCTGGCAAGAATGGAGCCGCTGTCCGGCGGAACGCCGCGGAGTGGCGATGGCAGCCGTGGCGATGGCAGTCGTGGTAGCGCTGTCACTTGTGCTTCAGGTAGCGCTGGCGTCCCAAACGCAGACGTAAGCGGTCGGATTTCATCCAAATTCCCCAAAAGCAGCAACCAAACAAAGTGCCCCATGCTTGCGTGGGCGGCCTGCCGTGGCACGGTGAACCCTTGCGATTGCGATCTTGCTGCGTGAGCGCTGTGGCTCGTCACGCGGTAGGATTACATGCACGAATTGCCACACGACGGGTTGTGTTTGGGCGGCAAGTCCATTCCGTCATGTCAGGACAAGTCCAGACAAGGCAAGTCAAGGCAAGGTGGACCTTTTATAGATGCATCCCCTCCGTCACCTCCGCCCACTCCCTTTCACCACAGCTGGCTTCCGGAGCACGTTCGATACAATTGTACGCTTCCGGACTTGACTTGACATCGGCAGCAACTGCAGAGCCTGGTTGCCAACGGGCGCCGAACCTTGCTGTTTGCTCAGTGTGCGTATCCCCGCTGGCGCGCCCGCTGACAGTCGGTCGATTCGCCCCCCCGCTGGAAACTAATTCCACTTCACACTTTGGTTCATTTCGCTCGCTCTCGGGACCCGATTTCAAGAGGGGGTTCTCTTTAGAACAGGGGGCTCTCTTTAGAAGAGGGCGGCTCCATGCCGACCTCGTGCGTCCGCCTGCGCGGTGGTGGCCTGCAGGGCGGCATGCCATCGACGGTCGGCCGATATGCTGTCGGCGACAAGCTCGGTGAGGGCACCTTTGGCACCGTAATGAAGGGAGCGCATCAGCTCGCTGGCGAGAAGGTGGCGATCAAGGTGCTCGAGAAGCGACGGATGCAGCAGGCGGACGACATCGAGCGGGTCGGGCGCGAGATCCAGATCCTCAAGCAACTCAAACACCCGCACGTGATTCGGCTCTGGGAGATCATCCATACCTCCGACCGCATCTACCTCATCATGGAGTTTACCGCCCGCGGCGAGCTCTTCCAGCACATTGTAAAGGCGGGGCGGCTGAGCGAGGATGAGGGGCGGCGCTTCTTCAACCAGATCGTGGCGGGCGTCTCGTACTTGCACGCAAACAATGTTGTGCACCGCGACATCAAGCCCGAGAACCTGCTCCTCGACAGCGAGAAGACGATCCGTATCATCGACTTTGGGCTCTCGACCAAGTGCGCGCCGGGGCAGGTGCTCAAGCATGCGTGTGGCTCGCCGTGCTACGCGGCGCCCGAGATGCTCACGCGCGAGGGGCAGACGCACGGCTACGTCGGTCACCCTGTCGACATCTGGTCCTCGGGCATCACCCTCTTCGCGATGATCTGCGGCTTCCTCCCATTTGAGCATCAGAACACCTCACAGCTGTACAAGAAGATCATCGCGGGAGACTACGCGGCGCCGCCCTTCCTGACGCGCGAGGCGAAGGACGTGATCAAGCGGCTACTCACCACCGACCCGCAGCGCCGATGGAGCCTCGAGCAGATTGCGTCCCACCCGTGGTGCACGGCGGGCGGGGCCGCATCTTCGGTCATCCGCGCGGGCAGCAGCGAGGCCGGTGCGGTGGCGCAGCTTCTCTCGGAGACGACGCCGGACGGGCCGACGCTTGCCAAGATGGAGCAGCATGGGTACAAGGTGGACGAGGTCACCGCTGAGCTGGGCAAGCACTCCGAGGGCGCGGCCACCTACTGGCTCATGCGTCTCCATGCGCTCAAGTCGGCTCGGCGCGACGGTGGCCCACTCGCGCCCGCCGCACCAAACCAGGTGTCCGCGCGCGGCGTTCGGCCCGAGTGGGACGCGGCGCCACGCCCGCAGCAGCCGCAGCCGCCGAAGCCGCCGCCGCCGCCGCAGCAGCCGGCGGTCCCACGCAACGGCAAGGAGAACCACCCCCTCGCCCAGTCGCCGCTCGCGCCTCGCACACTCAAGCCGGCGGCAGACACTCCGACAAAGGGCCTCACACGATCCCCCAAGCCTCTCACGCTGCTGACCGCGGCGTACGCGGCCAGCGGCGCCGAAGACACGCGCCGCTCGTCCCCCAGTCTCATGGGCCCTGTGGGTCCGGCGCACGCTGCCGCGCGCCACCGTCAGCAGCAGCAGCAGCAGCAGCAGCAGCAGCAGCAGCAGCAGCCTAAGGAGCCCCACCCCGACCCGCGATACGATGCGCTCGCGAGCTTCCGCGAGCGCATGCGGGCGGAGGCTGCCTCCAAGCCGCAGCCCGCGTCCGCGCGCGAGCGCGAGGCTGTGGACGACGCGGCTGCCCACTATCATCGCACCGCGCGGCCGCAGTCTGCGCGCCGGCAGCATCCCTCGGGATCCTATGCGCCACGTCCTCCCCCCGAGCGCTCCGCGCCGCAGGCGCCGCCGCCGCAGCAGCAGCAGCAGCAACGGCCGCCCTCACGCTCCGTGTCACCGCGACACGTGGCGCCGGGCGGTCCGCGCGACCCGAGCCCGCGCGACCCGCGTCCTGAGGCGGCCTCGCGCCGTGGCGCCGACTTTCGCAGCCGCAAGTACGCAACGACGGGGCAGCCTCGGATGGTGGGCCTCATTGCGCAGAAATGAGTGGCGCGAGGTTGCGGTGACCAGGGCACTAGCGGCGTTCGTGGAGGCGACCGCGGCACGTGCGGTGGAGGCCGATGGCGAAGGCGGCGACGTCGGCGTGGTCGCGATGGCGGCGACGGCTTCTCGGTCGCGATGGCGAGGAACCGGGTACGTTACGGGGGCACAGCCGTTACGGCTGCCGTTACGTCGGTACGTTACGGGGGCACAGCCGCAGAGGGATGCGGCAGCTGTGCGCGGCACCTGTCTCCGTTTGGCCTTGGCCGAGGCGATGGCGGCGCGAGGCGAAGGCGGCCCTGCTGCACGCGTGTGTTGTTTGAGGTGGGGGGAGAGCGGGTGTCTGCGGCTCGGGCTGAGGCCCCTGTGAAGCCCCCGAGACAGTGCGCCGAGGAGCGCTTATGACAGCATGACAGATCCATGCGGAGATGTGGAACAGCTTTGTGAGTGTGGATGACGATGAGCGATGGCAGTTGGCACGGGGCTATCACCTAATACGTCATATCTCGGTCTCGAGGCATGCGAGATGCACGTCGTTGGAATGTTCAAAGCGAAGGGCGAAGGGCGCCGGGGCCGCGGATGATGCCCACAGAGTGAGGGCGCAACCGACCACGTGCGGAGCGGCGACCTCCGGACGCGGCGCGAGATCTTGGGTGTGATCGGAAACCCATAACCGCGGAAGGCGCGATCTGCACGTTCATTGTTCGTTCTGGGTTCTGCCCCTTTTTCTCACCGATCCACCCCGCACGCACGCGCGCACCCGACCCGACACCCATAAACCGTACGCTACCGGAGCGTCGACCGGAGCGGATCGCTTCAGCGTGGGGCGTGCTCACACGGGGCGATTGCTGCACCGTCCCGCGTTCTCGCCTGGTCTCCCCACGCCTTCCCTCGCATGCCTGTTCGCAACACGTGGTTGCCCTCCTGTAATTTTCACGCACCTTAGATGGCATTCGATTATGCGTCCGCGCGGTGCCCCGGCGCGACGCGGGAACCAGTCTCGAGAGGAGAGTCAGGGGCGGAAGGTTTCGCAAAGGCGCAGGGAGGGCCGGTTTAGTGCATCGTGTCATCGACCACGGAGCACGGGGAGGGGGCGTGCGCCTTGGCAATAGAGGCCTCGAAGCGCTTGAGCTCGTGCAGCAGCCGATCGATGCGGTCCACGAGCAGGGGTACCTTATCGTCCGACCCACTCCCCACGAGCCCCCCGTACGAGAAGCCCCAGCGGGCGTAGCGCGAGAGGCAGTCGGAGGAGACCACGGACATGAGGACGACTACAAGCCGACGCTCGGGGTGGAGGGCGCGCCGCTCGGCGACCAGATCGCACAGAAGCCGGTACGCGGCGCCGTAACGGTCGGCCACGATCGCGTCAATGTACAGCAGCTCGTCGTCCTTCCCCGCGTTCACAAGCGAGCGAAGCAGTCGCTCCGCGGGGAAAGGAGTTTCGACGATGGCGGCGGCTACCGCGTCTCGGCTGCTACTGCCAGGGCTGCTGCCGCCGCCGCCGCCGCCGCCGCCGCTGCTGCTGCTGCTGCTGCTGCTGCTGCTGCTGCTGCTGCCGCCACGGCGAGGGCTGGGCGGCACATCTGTGCTACTGCTGCTGCTGCTACCTGTGCTGCAGAGGGCATGCACGATGGCGTCCTGGCGTGAGAAGCGGTCATTGGACCATCCCTCGTCGACGACAGGCATGGGTGCGCCGAGGAAGCTGAAGGTGGCATCCTGCACGAGCCGCCGCGCGTTGCGCAGCCACGGGGGTGTCGCAGCGGCCGAAGCTGGCGGCCCCGCAAATGAGCGTGCCTCCCACCCCTCACCGAAGCGCGAACTCGGCAAGAACTGCAGCTGCTTGATGGTGACGCGCGGCAGGTCAACACTCGTGCCTTTCAATCCGTACGCGCGCAGCGACACGCGCACGCCCGGCTGCAGCGGGGGCAGCGTGCGCCAGCACACGAAGCCCGAGGCATCGAGGCCGTCGTGAATGCCGGCGTGCAGCTGGACGATGCGCTGCTGCACGCGCGGCTCGAGGTCGTTCATGACGAGGCGTGCCCACAGGGCCGGCTCCGCGAGCCACCGGTAAAGCCGGTCCTCGTCGCCATTGAAGGGCGGGACGCCCTCCCAAAAGCCGCCAAGCATCACGAGCTGCCGCGGCGTCACCGCATAGGAGGCCTTGCTCGGCTCCTTGGTCTTGCGCGACTTTGCCGGGCGCGCATCCTCCTCCTCCTCTGCTGCGCGCTTGTTGCCACCCAGGCGGCTCACTATACTGGACCAGACCGTGCTTGGCATCAAACAGTGATAGGGCCGCGCGCGCCCGCGCTCCCTAGACGTAGGCGAGACTCCGCTCCTTCTGCCTTCTGGTTCTGTTTTTCTCGATTGCTTTTGCAATCGCACTTCTCTGCAAAACCGTTCAGGCGGCGGCGCGCATCACCACCGATACCGGAGCGCATGCCGCGTCGGCGCGCACCACCACCGTGGGGTACCGGAGCGCATGCGACGAGACGCGATGAGCATGCCGGTGCGATGCAATATCATGTACATTTTGCAGCATCATTGGGCGACCCCCTGGGGCCTGGGCGAGGCTTCCGGCCGGGCATAGATGCCGTTGTTGAGTGTTTAAGTGATGGCGCTGCACGTGCCACCACCATGTCAGCCGCTGCTGGTGAAGCATGCCCTCTTGCTCTCTCTCTCTCTCTCTCCTAGTTGTGCGATGGCGGTCTCAAAATCTGCTGCCCTTCGTCCATTAGACGCATATTTCCTGCCTCGAAGACAGCTGACTCTTGCGCATCGAGAGGCACGATTTGTCCACCTTGACCTTCTTTTTCTTCACTTTCTCCAAGTTGGCGTCGCGATTGCTCTTAAGCGCCGAGCCTGGAGAAGACTTCCCTGCCTTGCTGCTCGCGGCGGAGTCGGGCGGCGACTTCGAGCTCGTACGATGGCTCTTTTGCGCCTTGGCAGGGGGCTGCTCCGCCTTAGCCGGCAAGAACGACGTGCGCGAAAACATCCGCGTGCTGTCGGCACCGGCACGAGCTGAGTCAGGCGGCGACTCCGAGCCCGAGCGGTAGCTGCGAGCGGTGACAGAGGCCGGGGGCATCGAGGGGGGGTCACCGAGGCATCCGCTGTCGGTAGGCGGCGCCGCGGCGCGGCGTGCGAGCCGCTCGGCACGCAGCGCCACCAGCGTCTCCTTCGAGAAGGCAGGCGCAAGCCTCGCAGGCTCAGGCGGCGGCAGCTCCGCAAGCTCGCCGTCCTCGTTGACTGTCCTCTGAACGCCACTCAGCATCTGCAGCATCGCAGCGGGCAGCGCGCCGGGGGCGTCGGGCAGCGCAGCCACACGATCTTCCTCGTCCATGTCCCAGTCCTCGTCGGCAGGCGCGGCAAGGTGCGCCATTGGTCCGACGTTTCGAGACTCTTCACTTTTGGCTCGCAAAATTACTGGCGGGGGTGTGGGGGGTCCGGGTATTCAGCCACATATCGCAAATATTAGAGACCTCTTTATAATATCGCGCGGCTTTGTTTACCCCACGTGTTTTGAGCAGAACAGGAGGAAACCCGTGTGCCCTCGCATGTCAGAGTACGGTCGTGTCGATAGCTGCGCCGGCGGCGCCGTCTTTGGCAGTATTGCTGCTGCTGCTGCTGTTGCCGGAGGTTCTGCTGCCGGAGGTGCTGCTGTTGCTGCTGGCTCAGGAGACGCTTTGCTCTCCTTCGCGGGCGGTGCAAGGTCGTCGTCGCCGCCGTCCTCGACCCGTGGCCGCTTGGCCGCCGCCGCCGCCGCCGCCGCGGCCTCCCCCTCACCCTCACCCTCACCCTCCGCCGCCATAGCCTCCGCCGCCATGGCCTCCGCCGCCATAGCCTCCGCCGCCATGGCCTCCGCCGCCATGGCCTCCGCCGCCATGGCCGCCTCCGAGGTCCTCGGCTGGAGAGCGGCAGGGGCGGAGGCTGCCTGGGCGGCGGCCCGAGCGCCCTGGGCGAGCGCGAGCGCGAGCGCGGAGGACGCGTCCCCGCCATGCTGCTGGCTCACTGCATGCGTCCGTACAACCACTTCGATCACCTCTATGCCAGTGAAACCACACGCAACTAGTGCTTCTTGTGTGCGAGCTATCTGCTCGATGCAGGGCGAGAAGGTGCAGAGCCGGCCGCCCGGGCGCAGGTAGGAAGCCACGTGCCGCACCGCGTCCCACGGCTGCGGCAGGTCGAAGATCGCCGCGTCCACCGAACCATGCGCCGTGTTGGCGTACTCCCAGCCGTCAGCACACACGTCGCCGTGCAGCGACGTGACACGCCCGCCGAGCCCGTTGGCGGCAAACTCGGCGGCCGCGAGCTGGGCGCGGTGCGCGTTGAATTCGAAGGTGTGCAGGTGGCCGCGCGCGCCCACCGCACGCGCGAGCGCGTGCGAGAGCGAGCCCGAGCCCGTGCCTGCCTCGATGCACACGCTGCCTGGTTGCAGCTCAAGCTGCAGCACAATCATCGAGATGTCGGCGATGTAGAGGATCTGCGTGCGGTGCGGCAGCGTCGCCGTCCATAGCTCCGGGCTCGGCGAGAGCAGGTACACGAACCCGCCGCGGCCGCGTGGCTCAGAGACGCGCTCGCCGAAGCGGCGGCCCACAAAGTCGGCGTGAGGGAAGGAGCCGTGGCGGCTGTCGAATCTCGCCGGCGGTGCGACGCGCACCGCGTGCAGGGTTTTGAAATCCTCGTACACGATCACAAGGTCGCCGATCGCGATTCGCTGGCGCGGATTGAGGCAGGCCGTTGCGGAGCCGTCGATCGACGCTGCCATATTACCACGTCGCAAAGTGCCTGCAGCGGTCGCAGACGTTCCCGTGCCCGTGGTCCCTGTGAAACAAACCATTGGCTGTGAAACACTGAAACTTGTTTGTTCTGATCTTCAGATCAACGCTTGCTTCTCTGATGCAACCGCTTCCTCGCCTTCTTCGGCACCGTTTGGGCGCTGAAGCACGTCTCCTGCATCAGAGCGCGCATGCGCTCTGTGTACAGGAGGCCCGGCCGCTGCCGTTCCGAGGTCTTGCTCGCAGGAGGCCGATCGCACAGGGCCATGGTGCATGTCCACGTGGGATGCAGCGCGTCGTAGAGATCCGTGTACGTGTCATTGTCCTCGGACTCGGCGGCGGCGACGTGGCGGAGCTTGGGCTTCAAGGGGTCCTTGGGATGGACCGATGGGGCCCACGAGCCGTTGGGGGTTTGTTGAGAGAGCAGCCACTGCGTGCCCCGATCGAGCAGCGCGGGAAGTTCCTGCATGAACGCCGCGTGCTGTCGCTCTTGTGCGTCGGAAGTTGTGCCGAACTTGTTGGTACTACTGGCGCTGCGGCTGTGCTGCAGCCCGCGAAGCACATCGACACATTCGGCGAGGCCATCCAAGTCGACGTACACCAGGCCATCAGTGGCCTCGCCCGCAATCCCTTGCGTACGGAGCTCGGCCTGCGCCAACCAAAACGCGAGCGTGTCGCGCACATACGCTACAAGCCATGGCGCATCACGTAGCTCCAGTGTGGCCGAGTACGCACTCAGCCAGTAGCACAGGTGGGTAGCCAGGTAATAGCCTTCGCCAAAGTCCGAGTCGGCCGCCACCTGGCACGGCGGCTCGAGGCTGTGCCGCCGCAGGGAAGCTAGCACCTCTCGCATGCCCACCCGCGGCCGAGGCTGCAAGCGCCCGGGGTGCACGACCTCGCAATACTCGATGATGAAGACGCGGTACGCCACTTCGTACCAGTCGCAAGTGCAGAGCTGCCCGCTGCGCCAGTCGGCCAAAAAGCGCCCGGGCATGGTGAGGCCTACCATGTCCACGTGTGCGATGGCCTCGTCGGCATGAGCCAGGAGCTCGGCTGAATCAAACCCAAGCGGTTCGTATCGAACAGCGCCAAGGATCTCGAAGAGCTGCGTCACCGAGAGCGGCTGCGGCCACATCAGCCAGTGCTTGGCGAGCACTGTGAGCAGCGCCAGTGCCCATTCACGCGCTTGCTCGCACAGAGCGGCATCTGTTTCGCTCAGGAAGACATCATAGAACATGGACACACACTGACCGCCGAGCCGCAGAAGCGGCGAGTAGTCGTCTCGCGAGAGATTGGTGTAGAGAAAGGAGAGCCCACGCTGCACAGCCGCTTTGCGGGCCTCATCCATGATGATTGTGACCGTCGCTCGTAGGCGTCGGGTCGACAGGCCTTGTGTGAGGAGGCGCGAAAGACCTGTGAACGATTTCTCCGGTGATGATTCCTCATCTCCTCCGCTCGGTGTTTTTGAAACTTGGTCAGAAGTTCTTTTTTTAGACTCGTCGCGATCGCGCCAGGCCATTGCACCGGTCGTGGACCCAAGCCTGAGTGGCATGTACTGCGTCGTGAGCGCAGAGAATGGTCCATCAGCCAGCGCCGTGGGTGCAGAATGCGACATCTCAGCCAGCGGTGTGGGTGGCTTCGCGTCTGCCGGCGCGCCGAAAGTCACGAAGCGCGGCCGCAAGTCTGGCAGCAAAGTTCCTTGTGCTCCGTGGTCAGTCGAAGATGATATGCGGCTCAAGATGATCGTGGAGGCGTGGGACTCATCGGCAGGACCTAAACGACTTTTGTGGGCAGACGCTGTTCAGCAGCTTGGCTCGCATCGGACGGTAGCGAGCGTGGAGCAGCACTGGTACTACATGGAGCGACAGCAGCGTGCAAAAGCGACGTCCCCAGCGACATGTGGTGCGAACAAGATGAGCTCACGCGTGCCTGCCGCGGCAGCGGAGGCCAGGGCCAAGGCTCCAACGGCAGTGGAGGCCGCCTCGGCCGCTCCAGTCGCGAAGCGCAAGAAGCATCCACGAAACTCGAGTGGAGAGAAGCTGTCCTTTGCAGGGCACTGTGCTCCAAACGGCTCAGAGAAACTCCAAACGGCGGGTATGGAGGCGATCGTGGGCGTGGCTCGCAACACAAGGACTGGGCCGTGGGGGTTTGCGGTCATGTGCCCAGGCTGCCGCACGATGGAGTTTCTGGAGCGTGGCCTTGTCCGGTCGGCCGCTCCACCATCGGAACGTGCGCGCGACGGGAACGGCCAGTCGTACAGGTGAGTCCCACTGAGTACCACCTACTAAGTGCCCCTCTCAGCTCCACCGTCTGACGGGAATGGCTTGTCGTACAGGTTCCCCCCCTGCCACCAGACGGACGCGGACGGTTTGGGCATGAGCGTCATCAGCTGTCGCTCCTGCGGACCGTTTCTCGTGCGACACCACCAGTACTTGTTCTGGGACGAGAACGAGGAGTGTACGGCTGTCGAGTGTGAGTGTGACGGTTGTGTCGAGCACGACAAGATCGGCCTGCCTGAGGAGGGTGCAGACGAGATGAGGTGGCTGGCCAAGTGCGACAGGGAGGGTCGCTGCTTCGAGTGCGGCGAGGCACACCAAGGCCGCGCAGAGCCGTATTGGATCCCGCACCCCCAAGACGAGGACGAGTGCATCCGAGACGTGCTGTTCTGCTACCGCTGCTACGACGGCGTTCGCGATGATCGTCGCCGCGGCCTGGGCATGTCGCATGGCTCGGACCGCGATGGTAGGAGGGACTCAGACGAAAGTGGGGGCGACTACTGGGACTAAGCCCGATTGACTGGCATTGCCTCGCCGACAGCATGCGGCCAGCCGCACAGTAGTGCGGCGGATATTCACATTCACAGTAGTGCGGCGGATCGGACAGGCCGGTGCGATGGCACATGACGCCGGCGGTCGGCTTCGGGCTTGGAACCTGCGGGGTTACTGTACGAGGGCGGCTGCCTGGGCAACCGCGTGGGGGGGAAAGAGAAGGGATCCACCGGTCGCCAGCGGCGAAGTAAGGGTCAGAAGGCTGGATGCAGGCTACCGGTACCTTGCAGCGGCCCATGCAGCGGCCTTGGCGTCGATGAGCGTGTGAAGCGCACGCTAGCGAGACACCGGAACAGGTCGGTGTAGGTGAAGGAAGCCTTCGTACCGTAAAAATAACAACTACCAACTCAACGCCGGAACACTAGGGCCGCGTTGGGAACCTATACACTCGAGGACCGCGCTCAGACGCCCCCCCTCTGTCTGACGTGGGTGAACACGGACGGGCAGATTGCTTGCTGAAGCGGTTGAGAGTGAGATTAACGAGGCTC
>Ga0210246_102457_pt1 | contig 11193 bp, 10 predicted proteins | sample ChrtobMetaP3_8mM_FD_155469 | JGI IMG/M metagenome (GOLD analysis project Ga0210246, IMG submission 155469) | Chrysochromulina tobin associated microbial communities from unialgal haptophyte culture, Seattle, Washington, United States - P3_8mM | ecosystem: Host-associated > Algae > Haptophytes >...
CATCTGCCGCCGCCGAGCTCGAATCTGCCGCCGCCGCGCTCGAATCTGCCGCCGCCGAGCTCGAATCTGCCGCCGCCGAGCTCGAATCCGCCGCCGCCGAGCTCGAATCTGCCGCCGCCGCCGAGCTCGAGCCTGATTGTTCCGACTCGTCCGCCTCCACCGCCCGAATCCAGGATGGATAGACCTGTGCGTTGGGCGCACAGTCGTGGTTGGCATTGCACGTCAGCAGAAACATGCCTGCGAATTGCAGGTGCTCGTTCGTCGGGTGCTGCCATTGGAACGTGTTCAGAAGCAGCCGTTGGACGAGCCCGGTCACGTGAGGCGCAGCGGTGAGCTCCTCGGCAATGGCGCACGCGTCCTCGCTTGCGAGCTGAGCCTCGAGCGCGGCCGTCAGCGGGCCGAGCGTCCTCTCTCGCAGCGCAGCGGCCAGCGCCTCGGCACTTGCGCCCTTGAGATCAAGCTCGGTATTGGCGGGAAAGGCGCAGAAGCGCTCCCACGGCCGAAGGGCATTCGCTAGCGCAGCCGAGGCCGGTAGGCCAGCCTTGGACGAGAACCATAGTACATCCTGAGCGATGCGCGCGTTGCAGCGTGCAATGCTCTCGGCCCCATAGTGACTGTCCAGGGCAATCTCTGCTTGCCAGGCCCGGAGAGCAGGGAGCACTCCGCCACAAATTCCACGGTGGAAGCTACTTCCAGCGCACGTGCCCGAGCAGAAGCGCGCGCCGCACGACTCGTCGGAGCATGTGATGTGCTGACTCTTCCGGGAGAAGACGCACAGGCACGTGTCGCAAAAGACGGCATCACCTCGACCCTCCATCCCCAGCGCAGACAACAGGCTTGGCCATGCAATCAACGGCACCTCGTCAATCAGATCTGTCAGCTGTGGCAAAGCTTCCGATGCAAAGAGGCCACGGCCAGATCCAGCACTCTGGCCCACGCGGAATTGCATGGACGTGGTATACGGCTCATAGTCCTCAATGTATGGGTCGGCTGAATCTCCTTCGGGCTCTGCCATCGCGCCTGCGTCGGCATGTGCACACGTGATCATGCTCGCCGCGGCGCTCACGCGCTGCGGCGGGCGCGCGCAATAAATGTGCGGCGCGGGTGAGACGAAGAAGGATAGAGTAATCGACGTAGTGAAGGGAGCGTCAGTGACGCGCGCGCACTATGTGAGCGGGCGCTGGCAGAGAGTTTCTGACGCTCTCGTCCATGCTCACGGTTTGCTCCCTCGTCGGTCATGTTGAACTCGCAAGCCTGGGGGGGACGGGGATTGAGTCAATAAGTTTTGTCACCAGCGACCAGCCGACTACCAAAAAATCTCGTCCTCCTTAGACCTTACCGCTCTTTACGGTAGCAACCGCGAACCGGCTAAGAACCGGCGGCCGTAGAAGTGGCAAGAGCGCGTTGGACCCGAATTTCAGGCCCTTATGAGTTTGTACTTGTAGCGTGTGCTGCGTTTGTAGCGAATTGGGAACCTAACCTTATCCTAGAACGCACGGGCCACGGCCATGGCATCGTGTCTGAGACGTCTTGATCACCCGTCACCCTCACCGCCACGCGCCTGCACTGGCTACGATGCGCCGCAACCCGCTGGGAGTTGAGTAAAGCCCACTGCCCTTGTATGCCAGCGGCCCATGAGCACGGCTCTTTGCCCTTGCCGCGGCCTTTGCGCTGATCGTCCCGTGCAGTTGCGCAATATCGCGGCTGATCGACTCATAAGCGGGGGCGGTCTGAGGCCGTTGCGGGGAGCCCACCAGCGCGGCGCGCGCGATCGCTGCATCGCTGAAAAGCACGTGCATCGTGTCACTGTTGCGCTGCTGCGCGAGCCTGGCTTGCACTCGAGTGGGCAACTCGACACAGTGATAGCAAGGAAGTTCCTTGCTTTTCCAGACACCGCAGACACGGCATCGCTCTTTTGTGTGCAGCTTCGAAGATGAGGTCGAGGAGGTGGCGCGAAGAAAGATATCGCGAGGCATTACAATCGGGCCCTCGTCCAAGGTCCGCGCGCCAATCCCAATCGGGGTGAGGTTTGCTGGCGTGGCTCGAACTTGGGCATCTGCTGCTTGCGCGCGGTTGGGGAAGCGGGTGCAAACGGAGCATTCGCGCTGCTTGTGCTTCCAGACCCCGCAGCTTGGACAGCGCTCCTTGATGTGCAGAGCCTCCGCCATTCGCAGCTCTTCAACAAAGCACACGTGAGCCCACTCAAAATGGCCGGATGACCGGGGGTCCTTGCTATCGTCCGTGAGAAGGATGAGAAGGAGGCCAAACGAAACAGGAAACAGCTTTCGAGAGTTGAACAATCGACCTACTATTAAATAGGAACATTCTCCACTGTGTTTTTGATCCGTCAAGTTTCCTTGCAATCAGCGGGAGAATCTTTTTTGCTTGCTTTCTACGCGAATCTTGCTGCACGTTCTCATGTCGACCATCTTGGTGTGCTCGGCCGCGGCGGCGCTGCTGGCGCCGACCGCTCTGCGAAAATGCACGCCGGAGTTGACCGCTCTGCGGCGGCTGCCGCCGCCAACGATGGAGTTGCGCGACCTCGTCGGCAAGGGCGGGTACAAGGGCCTAGTCTCTCAGGAGCCTCTTGCACCAGATACGTCCATCACGGTGCAGGGCGGGTCGCTTCGCACGTGGTCGTGCAGCAACCCTTCAATCAAGCGCATGCAGGTGAGCCTCAGCAGTGAGGGCCGACCGGTCGATGCCGAAGTCGAGCTCTGGCAGGGGCCGGACTACACGCCGGTCAAGATGCGGGTGTATAGTGAGGACGGCAACGAGCGCCCCTTCAGCGCTGTGATGGAGAGCCCCCGCGGTCCGAGCACGGTGTCCATCCGCAACCTGGGCCCGACCGTCTTCCCGTTCGCCGCCAGCGTCGCCACGGACAGCGTCGCATCCCCTTTGGTCGTCTTCCCATCTTCTTTTTCGACCGGCACGGCCTCCTCCACCACGACCATCCAGGGCGGTGCGCTCCGCACGTACCATTGCGATCCGACGATCGAGAGCGTGCGGGTGCTCTTCACGTCAGACGGCCGGCCGCTCAACGCACGGCTCGAGGTGCTCCAGGGCCCGAACAACAATAAGCAGGTCATCGAGCTCTATTCCGATGATGACACCCTTGATTGCCTCTGATGACACCCTTGATTGCCTCCCTCATCAGGTCATCGAGCTCTATTCCGACGATGGCCTCTCGAGGCCGCTCTTGCTGATGCTCGACACCCCTGACCAGGGCAGTGTGGTGCGCATCGTCAACACGGCGCCGATGGAATTCCCGCTTGCTGCCTCGATCGCGCCGATTCGGCGCTCCCTGAGTGGCACGGAGGCGTTACGCGCGCGCTCGTGGCAGAGGAGCGGCAGCGGTGGATGGGGTGCCGACTACGCCTACGGCGAGCGACCATGGTACGACTCCCGCGTCAACGATCCATACCAGGGCAACCCGGTGGACCCATATCGGGCCAGGTACAACGGACCGTACCGGTACGGCGCGTACGATGCCACGTCACGTGCCCAGTACGGCGCCGCACGCCGCGATACCGCATGGGGCGCCCAGTACGGCGCCCAGTACGGCGCCCCGTACGCCCCGTACGCGCCGCCGCCGCCCCTCTTCGCCGAGCCCCCTCTGGCTACGGCTCGCGAGCGGGTAGAGGCGGCCAAGGCCAAGGAGGAGGCGCTCGAGGAGGCGGCGCGCAGGGCGCGGGAGGAGGCCGACACGGCGGCTCAGGTGTTGGCCGAGGCCGAGCGGCTCGAGGCCGAGGCCGCGGCGGCGAGGGAGCGCGCCATCGCATCCGCACAGGCGGCGACGGCAGATGCAGCTCGGGCCGCTCTCGCGGAGAGACAGGCTGCGGCCGCTGCCAATGTGCCACTCTCGCAGCCCGGCCCGGAACCGAGTGTCACCATGCCAAGCCAGTGGGCCGATGCGTCGTACGACTCCTATTTCGACTCCTACTCGGCTTTTGGTCGCGCCGCTCGTCGGGCGCGCCGACCCGCGACGCGTGGCTGATGAGGCGAGAAGCGCGCTTCCACCCTGCGACTCTACACATGCAATGCAGAGTACATGTACACAGACGAGAGCTCTGAATCGGCAGAAACTCGGCTGCAGCAAATTAGTCGAAACAACTTGCCGAGAGTTTGTGATTCTCTTGGTGAGCTCATATGTCGCGATAGTAGCGAAGAAGTGCTGGTTTTCTTCCTCGACTCTTCACGTTCACAGTCGTCGACGTGGCGTTTTGCGACGTCCTTCCTGCGTGCGACCTTCGGCGCGTCGATGCCCTCCGATGGCGCCGCCTACTCGGCGTCGGGCGCCCTCGAGGGCTACGAGATATTCATAAAGTACCTGCCACCTGATACCACCGAGGCCAGCCTCTTGGAGCTCTTCCAGGAGGCTGGCGAGATCGTTGGCCCACCACGGCTCATGACGGATTCCCATACGGGCAAGTGCAAGGGCGTGGGCTGGATCACGTTTGCGACGCCGGCGGGCTTGGCCAAGGCGCTAACGTGGGACGGCTACAAGGTGGGTGGGCGCAGCCTCAGTGTGCAGCGCGGCAAGGCGGTGCACACGGGCCTGCGGCCGTCAGTGCAGGCACCTGGCACGCACACGCCGGCCTTGCTTCAGGAGGTGGTCGCGAAGCTCGTTGGCTCGGAGCGATCGGGCACCTTCGTGGACGCCACGTTTGGGCGCGGCGGGCACACACGTGGTCTGCTCGAGGCGCTCACGCCAAACGCTCGCATGCATGCTTTCGACATGGACCCCGAGGCGATCTCGGCCGGCAAGGAGCTCGAGCGGACCGATAGCCGGTTCGCCATCCACCACGCGCCGTTCTCGTCGATGGCGGCGACGCTGCGCCCGCTCGGCGTGCGCCCCACCGCCGTGCTCTTCGACTTGGGTATCTCGTCCCCCCAGTTTGACGAAGCACACCGGGGGTTTCGCCCCGAGGCGGACGGGCCGCTCGACTTACGATTCGACCAGGGCAAGGGCGTGCCCGCGTGGCAGTGGCTCGAGACGGTGGAGCGATTGGAGCTGATCCGGGTGCTGCACGAGTACGGTGAGACCTCTGACCTCGCCGCCGCACGCCGCATCGCCGACGCCATCTGCATCGCGCGTGCCGAGAAGGCGCTGCCGCGTCGCACACGTGAGTTCGCGAGTTTGGTTGCCGATGCCAAAGGGAAAGAGTATCAAGCGATGCACCCCGCAAAGCTGACCTTCCAGGCGCTGCGCGTGCACCTGAACGACGAGTTCGGCGAGGCGCGCGCCGGGCTGCGCGCCGCCTTCGACCTGCTCGAGGATGGGGGACGCATCGGGGTCATCACATGGAAGCATTCGGAGTGCGCGCTGGTCGTCGACTTTTTTCGCGGCCTTGAGGGGGTGCGCGCCGAGTGCCCGCTACGGCGCTGGTACGCGCAGCAGCCAAGTGCAGCGCCGCCACCGACGGACAGCTGGTCACTCTCTATGGACGATGCGACGCGCCCTTCCGAGCGCGAGCTCGCAACGAACTCGAGATCGCGATCTGCCGTGCTGCACGTCCTCCGAAAGCAGCGGGTGCCGCCGCTTGCGGAGCTCGAGAGGCTCGCGTACGCAAGGCTCGGCTGGGCGGCGCCGACGGACGCGGGCGCGCCGAGCACGGGTGCCCTGGGCACGGGCGCGGACGCCGCCCTCGGCTCACCCAGCTCGAGGGGCGCCGCCGAGGGTGTGAAGGGAGGTGTGAAGGAAAGCAGCAGCGCCGACAAGTCGATCGGGTCGGAGCAGCAACGCAAGGAGGCGCGCAAGGCCGCGCGCAAGGCCGAGCGCGCGGCGGCAGCGGCGGCGGCGGCGGCGGCTGGCACGGCCACGTTGGAGGAGGCTCCCTCGGAGCGCAAGGAGAAGAAGAAGAAGAGGAAGAAGGATGACGAGGACGTCAGCGCCCGCGACCCCGACGATGAGAAGAAGAGGCGCAAGTGATAGGGCGGCGGGGCGAAGGCGATGAACCTTAACTTTGAGTTCCAACGTTAAGGAAGCGTTATTCCCCCCCCTTAACGGAGCGTTGTCGTTAATTCGGTTAAGTCACAATGCCGCTGCGGAAACGTCACGTTCCATAGAGAACTTTGTAACTTACCAAGCTACCTACACATTGGCAGGACCCCCTGAATTGCGGTGGGGGAATTTGAAGGGGATGTCGGCGTGAGAGTAAGGCATGGAACATGGAACGGCACGTTATCGAACGTCGACGACACGCGACTGACGAGGCAGCGGCCGCCGCCGCTGCGCGCTGGCACCGCCTCGGTCCGCGTACCGCGTGATTATTCACGGGTTTAGATTCGCCCCGATGCGCCCCCCGCATGCGGAGGTGCGCACCCGCGGCGCGAGTCATGGCTCATGCCGGCCGCCACCGCGCAGCGTCCGGGCCGGCCGTGGCCGTGGCGCGTGGGGGGCGCGGGACTTCCGGTTGGACTTCTGAGGGGCTCGTTGGGACATGTGCTACCGCCAAGCCGCAACCCCGGGGTTCAACCCGAACCCGCTACTTATTACCGCGGCGCGTGCACCACAAAAACACACCTCTCACCTGCTTTGCAAGCAAGCTTCGATGAGTAGATCAAGCATATCATCCGGAAACTTCATGCTGTATTTGTTCAGCCACAGCAGCAGCAAGACAAATCGCTGGGTGGTATCATTGAACATCAAATGATCTTTGCGAGACCACTTGACCATATCCCAGACTTTGATCGTCTTGTCCTCCGATCCAGACACGATCTTGGTCCCGTCCGGGGAAAACGCGACAGAGAAGATCATGCCACTGTGGGCGTTCGTCTTCTCGCTCAACTGCACCATCGTGCCTGCCAGACAAGCCAACAAGCGTCAGTTTTGACCAAGGAGAAGTGATTTGAGGGGAAAGCACACCCGAATCCCAGACTTTGATCGTCTTGTCGTACGATCCCGACACAATCTTGGTCCCGTCCGGGGAAAACGCCACCGACCTGATGATGTCGCTGTGGGCGTTCGTCTTCTCGCTCAACAGCCCCAGCGCGTCTGCCAGACAAGCCAGCAGGCGTCAGTTTTGGCCAAGGAGGGGCGATTTGAGAGCTCGCGGCGCACCCGAATCCCAGACTTTGATCGTCTTGTCGAACGATCCGGACACGATCTTGGTCCCGTCGGGGGAAAACGCCACCGACATGATCTCGCGGCTGTGGGCGTTCGTCTTCTCGCTCAACTGCTCCAGCTTGTCTGCCAGACAAGCCAACAGTCGTCAGTTTGGGCCAAGGAGGGGCGATTTGAGGGCTCCGGCGCACCTGAATCCCAGACTTTGATCGTCTTGTCGTCCGATCCCGACACAATCTTGGTCCCGTCCGGGGAAAACGCGACCGAGTTGATGTCCCCGCTGTGGGCGTTCATCTTCTCGCTCAGCAGCTCCAGTTTGCCTGCCAGACAAGCCAGCAGGCGTCAGTTTGGCCAAGGAGGCACGATTTGAGGGTTCTGGCGCACCCAAATCCCAGACTTTGATCGTCTTGTCGTGCGATCCGGACACAATCTTGGTCCCGTCCAGGGAAAACGCCACCGACATGACCCAGTCGCTGTGGGCGTTCGTCTTCTCGCTCAGCAGCTCCAGCTTGCCTGCCAGACAAGCCAGCAGGCGTCAGTTTTGGCCAAGGAGGGGCGATTTGAGGGCTCCGGCGCACCCGAATCCCAGACTTTGATCGTCCCGCCATTGCATGCGGACACGATCTTGGTCCCGTCCGGGGAGAACGCGACCGAGTAGACTGAGCTGCTGTGGGCGTTCGTCTTCTCTCTCAGCAGCTCCAGTTTGTCTGCCAGACAAGCCAACAGGCGTCCGTTTTGGCAAATGAGGGGCGATTTTGAGGGCTCGCGGCGCACCTGTAGAATCCCAGACTTTGATCGTCCCGTCATACGATCCTGAGACAATCTTCGTGCCATCGGGCGAAAAAGCCACCGACATGATTTCGCTGCCGTGGGCGGTGGTCTTCTCCGCTACACAGTTGATGAGCATCGCGATCATCCTGCGAACAAGAGAGAAGAAGAGAGGCTTAGGCAGCGTGGAGATAAGAGACCACAAGCGGCTGCAAGTTCGAAGGGCGCTTGAAGGATCTCGACGCAGACATGCAACAGCCAACAGCCGCGAGGATAGGGGAATCGCGTACGGAGTGTGGCTCCGAAGCTCATCGTGAACGGAGAGTCGTATGCCCTCGAGAGAGGCAGCCCAGCTCGGGGTCTCAGGATTGGGCAGTCAAGCGGCGGTGAAGCGCGCGGGGGCGGAGAAGAGGGAGGCGGACGTGTCGGCGGCGGCGCACGACCGCGGAAAGGCACGCGATCGATTCCGTGTGCGAAAGCGGTGCGGTGTGCGCGTGCAGCGATCGCACCGACGCACGTTGAGCACGAAGAGCGACGCTACTATTGTAGAAGGTCTTCATGACAGTGTGAATTGACTGTTAAAATAATCGGCCGCATTCTTGTGGGAAATCACCGCACCGCCTCTTCGGTCGCGCTCGATGGGATTCGCCCCATGGGCCCACCACATGGCGCCCACCAAGGCAACATCGCGATCTCCGAACATGTCATGGAACAATGTTGGGTCTTGCTGACGTCTGCTCTTGGGACTACCTCTCCCTCCGTCCAATTCGCAATTGTCTCCGTCACTCATGGACTACGCGACTACCTCTAATTCTAGAGGTCAATAAAACAGAAGAGACGACGTACAGACTCTACAGAAAGAGATGTCGACAGAAAATACAGAAAATATTCACCGGGAATGAACCCAACATCACACATGTCCTCCGAGTACGCCAGTACCGAGAGTAGTCGCTTTGAGGCTCAGAAACAGCTGTACACGAGGCTCTTGCAGGTGCATGACTGCACTCTCACGCTTCGACTTCGACGTCATCACCCGAAGCGGCTCTCCACCAGGCCACCGGCATGGTTCTTGCACGGCCGATGCGGTGGTGCTTCACTTTCAGCCCTGAGTTGCGAGCATGAAGGCGCAGGCAGGGGTTCAGACTCCGGCCGCTCCCGACAGCAGCAGGTCAAAGTGTCGGTCGCATACCCGATGAAGCAGGCGCAGCGGCTCCGCGTCGGCTGCGACGCCCGGAGCGAGCACCACCTCGGTCGGCGCCGCGCCCCCCAACACCTCCTCAGCAGGAGCTCCGCCAAAGGGCGCCGTGTCGGGCGTCTCGAGGAAATAGTAGAGGTGCACCGGAGAGCGGGTCAGGGCCGACAGTGCGAAGATCTCAAGTCTCTCTCCATAGATGCCACGCGTGCCCATGACTTCGAGGTAGGCCTCGAGGTAGGCCGTGGCGCTGGCTGCGTCCGTGTCGTCGGCGCTTGTGCGGTGGCGGTCGAGGGCGGCGCGGAGGGCACTGCTCGTCGCGTCGGGCGCCGCGTCGGGCGCGCCCGAGCACGCCGTCGCCACCGTCGCCTCGATGGTCTCCGCCACGCTCATCCCGTCCACGCCCGACACGGCGCCTTCGTCGCTCGGGCTGGCGGCGAGATCACGGGCGAGATCACGCAGGGTCTGCACGACCAAGGCCCGCACCTCCGCCGCCGAGGTGCACGTGAGCGCGGCCAGCGCACGCTCAACTCGCGCGGTGGCCTCCGGCGTCGCCGCTGCGTCCTCCAGCTCCGCATCGGAGACCGGCTCGTCGGTGCGCTGTGAAAGCTCGTCGGTGCGCTGTGAAAGCCAGCTGTGTGCGCATGTGAAGAGGCAGTCGCCATCATGGGGCACGCTCAGGACGCGCAGCCCCGCGTCGGCACACAGCTGATCCGCATGCGTGCGCTCCGCCTCCGCCCGTGCACGCGCACTCAGCTCCCCTCGCAACGACACCACAAAAGATTCGGTGTTCTCCGCGAGCTCGTACAAGGCGGGAAGGTCGTTACATCTCGACGCCGCGAGCGCCTGCGCCGCCTCGAGCGCCTGCGCCGCCTCGAGGGCGCCCGATACATCGTCGGTGGAGCCGAGGGCGCCCGATACGACGCCTTCCGAAGTCGGCGCCAGCGCCTGCAGCGCCGCCACGTCACTCCTGAGCCATCCGAGTCGGCGGGCGAGGGACTGGATCGAGGTCGCGTACTCCTTGTCGTCGGGAGTAGTGCACGCGCCTTCGAGGAGAGCCTGCAGCCGCTCCTGGAGCCGCTGCAGCTCGTCCGCGAGCGCTTGGCGCGAGCGCGTCGTCAGCGCCGCCGAGAGCTGCGGCATGCTGCTCTCGGCAGTGGATGCCGCGCCCCTTGGCCAGGTTGTGGAAGGCCTGGGCTTCGTCGGAGGCGAGCTGCAAGGCTCGGGCCAGTTGGTGTTCTCATGGGTAGGCGCGAGCGGAGGCGATACCGGCGCGGCGGGCAGCTCCGCTGCATCCTCACTGAACGGCTCGCGTCGCGTCAGCAGCGCACCAGTGGATAGCAGCGCACCCGCACGCAGCGGACCGACCTTGGGGTCGATGCGGGTGCGCTTCGGTCCGCGGCGGGAGAGCTTCGAGCCAAAAGAGCGGCTCAAGACGAGGTTGGCGCTCGACGCGTTGGACGACAGGAGGCGCAGAGCGCCGCGTATGGGCGTCGACGACCTGGGCCGAGTCGTTGTCGGCGGCGCCTCGGCAGGGCTGCCCGTTGCCCGTAGCAAGGCTGCCTCGAGTGCAGAGCACCGCTCTCGCTCAGCTCGTAGGGCGGAGAGCAGCGACCTATTGAGACGCGTCATGTGCTCGAGCCTGTCATAGCCTACGCCTTCACTCATGGTGCCGTTTGAGCTGCGTGTGACTGGCGAGATGCTGCCGCTGCTCGAACGCATGCTGTCCGTGCTCTGTGTCAGCGTGCTCAGATAGGGGTCACTCTCCGAAGCCGAGAGGCCGCCGGGTGCCTCACGCGTCGAGAGCGAGGGCAGCCGGAAGACCGGCATCGATGTTGGACTGTCGATTGCCGTGTGGTTCGAACCGGCGCTCGTAGTTGGCAGTTGCTCGGTTGTGGAAATTTGTGCATATGGGCCCAGGGGGCGAGGGCTGGGGACCCGCTTTTCTTTTCGTCTCTCTATACAAAAACTAGCACCCGGACCCGGTGGAAACCGCGGACGCCACCTACGGACGCCTCCCCACGCAGCCGGGCGGGTCGGCGGCGGGCGCGCACAGGCCTGCGGCGGAACGCCGGCGAGGCAGCCTCTGTGGGTTACGCACACGCACCAGGCGGGGAGGCGACGATGGCAGGGGGCGCGGCGCGTGGAGACTAGATGGCGGGGCGCG
>Ga0210246_102470_pt1 | contig 11099 bp, 7 predicted proteins | sample ChrtobMetaP3_8mM_FD_155469 | JGI IMG/M metagenome (GOLD analysis project Ga0210246, IMG submission 155469) | Chrysochromulina tobin associated microbial communities from unialgal haptophyte culture, Seattle, Washington, United States - P3_8mM | ecosystem: Host-associated > Algae > Haptophytes >...
GCCACGACAAACCGCGCCCGCCCTTTTCTTATCAGACGGTGTTTGGCCTTTTATCACCCCACGGGCCCCGAGCTTCTTAGACAAAAAAGGAAAGGGGCGCGAGGGGCGGTTTCGTCGAGCTCGGACGTCGGGCAGGAGCGGATAGGGTTGAGGGGTGCATCTATCGGTGCAGCTCCCCGAGCATAGATCGGTGCGCACGCAGCGTGCTACTCCTCACCCGTCGTTCTTGTTCCCGCGCAGACCAGCTCTGCGCGGGAACAAGAACAAAGCACCAGTGGAAAACCTTTCACTCTCACTGAATGCTGCCCCAGCCGTGCTTGCGGCTCACCTCCTTCGCGACGTCCACGTCTCCACAGGTAAATCACAGTGTTCCACCGTTCCTGCACATCGATGAGGCCCATGCTCATGCTAGAGAACGCCATGCTTGCAACAGCCCTTCACTCACCGTTCATCACGATGGCTCTCGCTCGCAAGCGTCTTGCGTTCTCCACGCTCAAGCTCGAGAACGTCTTGCGTTCGTCGCTGCTCGTCGTTGCTCATGTGCTAGAGAACGCCTTGCGTGTGGGTTACGAACAAGAACAAAGCACCAGTGGAAAACCTAGGCAGCAAGCACTCCACTGCGGCCACTCCGGAAAGAGTGGACAGCGAGGCCGCCGTGTTGCCACAGGACTTCGAGGATACGGTGCATGCGAGGCAGCTGAAGGCGTTGTGCAGAAGAGTGGGGCGAAGGAGAGAAAAGTCGAGTGGGGTCCCGCATTGCGGGAGTTCGAAAATTATTTTTGTCGGATCTCGTTTCACACCGGCGTGCAACACGCGTCATGTGTTCGTATGCTGGTTGCTGCACCCGCTTCCTAAGAATGTATATTCATTGTGTCTCGTCTCGACATTGGCCATCACCACTCACCCACCAAGATGCTGCGAGGATCGCGCAACGCAATGCAAACAGACGCTATCCATGAGGATCGCGCGCGCGCTTTCCAAAAAGAGAAAACATCATGCCAGGGAGGAACGGCGGCGAACGTGGGACGGGTCACGGGATTTCCAAAAAAGGAAGGATATATCCTTCCAAAAAAGGAAGGAGATCCGGAGCTTCCACGATATCGAACATAACTGTCGCTGACCCGCTGACCCTCTTCCCCTCCGTACTTACCTTACTCCTTTGGTACTTGGTTAGACGATACTGTGTGAGTGGCCACCACCAGCAACCTTGACTCTCCTTTGAGCAAGGCACACCACGTGCTCCAGCACGTGCACCCTCAGCAGGCCAGACACGTAAATGGGTTTGGCTGACACTGAACGTTGTATGGCCTCAGCGTGCTTGCCAGATTTTGATCTTCTTGTCATCGGCTCCCGAGTAAAGCGTCTGGCCAGCCTCGTCCACGGCGATGGCACGGACAAAGGAAGTGTGGCCGAAAAGCGTGGTGCACGAGTTGGACTTCAAGTCCCACACTTTCAGCTTGGTATCCGAGCCGCCCGAGTACAACGTCGAATGGCGAATGGTCAGACAGCGCACAACACCCTCGTGGCCTATGAGCATGTGCGACTTTTGCATCGTGTTCAGGTTCCAGACTCGGATCTTGTGGTCGAAACAGCCACCATACACTGTATTATTGGTCATCGCAAGTGAGTACACTTCGGAGCCTGACGCAAAGGTGAAGATGCATTTCATGTTCTTGAGGTCCCACACCTTGACTGTATTGTCCTTGGAAGCAGATGTTAACACGTCTTTCTCCGTGGCGAGCGCGCGGATCCAAGATGAGTGAGACTCCAGCGACTGTGTCTGCGAGACCAGTTCGAGGTTCCATACTTTTATGGATTTGTCGTTCGACCCGGAAAACAGAAGCTTGCCGGAGACGGCAAGAGCGCGCACGCGCGAATTGTGCCCCTTTAGTGTGTGACGGCAGCGGAGCGTATTCAGGTCCCATATCTTGACGAGCTTGTCATGCGACGCCGAGATTAGTTGGCGCTCGCAGACCACCAGCGCGTAGACAGACGACGTGTGCCCGGTCAGAGTGTGGTACTCAGGCCGCGAACCCGATGGGAGGTTGACGTACGCATCCATGTGCCAAACCTGAATGTAGCCATTGTACAGTCCCGAGTAAACCTTCGCACCCTGCACAGTCATCGAGTATACCTGGTGTGGGAGCCCCTCGAGCGATGCGGTGTTAATAATGGCGCCAGGCTTCGCGGCAGAAAGCTCAATGCCCCCTGCAGCGAGAGGTGGTCGTGTAGCGTCCTCCTTTTCCTCCTTCTTCGGCTCGCTTTTAGCGCTGGCTGGCTGCCCGGGCGCGCCGCTGGCAGGCGCCGTCGTTTGGGCGGTCAGAGGGACCATCGGCCGCGGCTCGCCCGCTGGCAGCGCGTCGAGTCCGGCCGTCGTCGGGTTGTGAAAGATGGAGATGCAGATATTGAACGCCTGGAAACAGGAGAGTGGGTGCATATACTTGACGCTCCAGTCGCCCTCGGGCCGCTTGTGAGCCTGGAAGACGACCTTGCCCGTGCCCGAGCCGAGCGCCCCATTGTGAAAGAGCTCGACCATGCCCCCTGGCGCGACGTTTGCCGTCCCACGCAAGATGAACATATGCTCAACACGGCCCGCTTTGAAGAGCTGTATCATCGACTCCTCTGGCTGCGATGGCCGGAATTGCGCGCATGCGCCGTCCTTTCGCACCCTGGGCATCACAACGATCAGCTCGGTCGGCCCGAGCAGCTTCTTCTTATAGGAGATGATGCCGAGTTCACGTCGTGGCTTGCCGGTCTTGAGGCCATACGGATCGTTCGAGTCATCGTAAATGGCAAACTCAGTACCCTTCGAGTTGCAGCGCAGCTTGCCGCAGAAGGCCTCCGAGGCTTGCCCGTTCTCCAGGTGGTCGAGCGAGACAGCGTAGTGTGTGTTGTGCGCAACCACACGCTTGGCCGCGGAGAACGCGAATGCCTTATACGTCTCGTTGAGCACCATGTACATGTGAAACGCCGGCAGCAGAGGCGTCGACGTGTCGCGCACAACGATGGTGTCGATGTATGCAAGCGATTCCGCCCATTTTGCGGGGTTGATCAGGAGTGCGCGCACGTCGGTATCCGGCTGCGAGATCCCAAACTTTTCTGACATGATCTTCGTTGAGCGTGGCGTCGTCATCGACAAAGCCTGCGAAATAGACGTGGTAGTAGAAGCAACCTCCTCAGGCGCTGACTGCTGCTGAACGGACGCCTCGCCTTCCATTTTCGCCGCCATGGTGGCGCGCATCCGTTTGAGGTCTTCGGTCGTCAGCTGCGCGGTCGATTGGTTCTTGATCTCGTCAGGTACGGCCATTCCAGCCACCTCCATGGTGCGCTGCATCTTGAGCTTGAGATAAAGGTTCTGATAGTACTCGTCAAGAGGATGCTGGCGAGAGGACTGGCCTGTGGTCGCATTGTAGTAGTAGAGATTGCCGTTCGGGTCCATCTGCTCTGTCCAGCCATCCGGCTCGCCAGCGGTGAGTGCCTCTTCGGCGATCCACAGCAGATCGGTGTCTTCGGTCGGCTCCATACCGAGATACACAGCGTACTCAAGCACATCCTCTGGCAGAGCTTTGAAGTCTGTCTGGTAGCGTGCTGACTGTTTGGGCGCATCCTTGGGTCTGGCACGAGGAGTCCATTTGGCCATGTCGGGCTCGAGCTCCGCCGCCTTCTGTGCAGCACCCGTGACGCGGCCCATGTCGAGCTTGAAGCCTGTGGCACTGCCTGCCGCACCGGCGGCATCGTCGCCGCCGGAAGGCAGATCCGATGGGGCGCCGATCTCGGCGAGGCCGCGCAGCTCGCGGAAACGTCGCTTGGACTCATCGGCAGCGCGAGCCGCTTCCTCTTCTTCGCGCTCTCGCTCGAGGGCTTCCTGCGCGAGCCTATGCATCTCCTCCTCCTGCCGTCGCCGCTCCTGCTCCTCGCGCAGTTGACGCGCTTCAGCCTCGCGCCGCAAACGCTCGTCCTCGAGAATGCGCAGTCGTTCCTCCTCAGCCAGCTTAGCCAGCTGTACCCGCACAAAAGGGGCGAGACGGCGACGCACGAAAGTGACAGGCGTGCGGTCAGGGACGAGTCATGCGCGGGCGAGACGCGCACCTCCTCCTCCTCCCTTCGCTTGCGCTCCTCCTCCTCTTTGCGCAGCCGCTCCTCCTCCTCTTTGCGTTTCCGATCTTCCTCTGCTCGTCGTTTGCGCTCCTGCTCTTCCTCCCACATCACGCGATATTCCTTGCGAGCAATCATGCCACGTACCACAGCCTTTGAGGGTGCGACGGGGCTCGGCGAACCGTAATTGTCGTGGGCGCGCACATCTCGTCAGCTCGCTCGGTAATACTCTTGCGCGCGCGCGCGCGCGGCGCGAAAGCACGCGCGAAAGGCGCAATGCACCTGCATGCCTCTCGTTCCCTTGAAGATGTGTTCCTCTCGCAGTACGCGTAACTTTGAAAGCGCGCCCGCCTTGAGGAACATCTTGGTATTACCCGGCACTGGCGCACAATTCACACGAGTGCAGCAAAGTCAGCAAGGTACGACACCGGTGTGCGAACCCACTTCCTCCAGCCCCTGGCTTCCACTCCGCAGGCCACGTACTGAATTCTTTGGGTTCCAGTTTGAGCTTCTCAAGCGTTCTAGAAGCGGCGCTCTTTTCGCCCTCCTTGTCGGCAGACGGACGTTCGTCGGCGGCGATGAGCGCGGCAAAGCGGCCGAGAATCTCGGAGTGCGGCACGCGATCAGGATAGCCAGCAGCAATGACGCGCACCGCCTCCATGACGCCCGAGCAACGAAGCTGCTTGGAGACGATCTCGTCCTCCCACACACCCGGGGCCTTGATAAGGTTGGGCTTGATGCAACGCACGAAGTGTGTCACACTCGACTCCACGATCGCAAGGAGCTCCGCAAGTTGCTGCTGGAACTTTGCGACGACGCCCTGAAACTTCGCGCCCTTCTTGCGGTCGAGCATGAGCTGGGCTTCGTCAGGCGAATCGGTGAAGAGCTGGCGAACGGCAGGCTCGTCAGAACCTTTGAGAATGACCATCAGATCCTCGCTCACAGGATCCTTGTTCTTCTCAAGGATGCCCGTCGCGGTATAAGTAACTTGCCCAGCGAAGTGAGAAATCTGGAAGGCATCTTTTTTCTTGAGAGGCTTCTTGAGTCGCTTGTTGGCGCTGCACTGAGCAAACAGCTTTTCGGCAAAGGAGCTGTCGGAACCTTTCGGAACGACGCACTCTTCGTTCAGGATGGACAGGATGCCTCCTGGCTTGCCCTCGATGAGCTCGATCACCTCTTGATTATCGATCTCGGTCATGTCTGCGACCTCGACATTGACGTCCTCCTCAGCATTTTCCTCCATGGCGGCGTGGAAGACGGCTTGATTGAACGTGGCCTGAAGCTTCTCGTTCGTGAAGTTAATGCACAACTAATGGCAGTGACCAAAGGCAATGGCAGCCAAGGGGAGTGCGGCGGCGGTCAGCGTGCGACTGTGCAGAGCGCAATGAGCTGCGTGACTTGTGGGTGGGAGTTCCGGCAACGCTTCTGCAGGATTGCAAGGCGTTCAACAACAGATGTAGACGCCGGGCAGCTTGCCTGCTCAAGGGAATTCTCATCGAAGATTTCGAAGCCAAAAATATCCAGGATGCCAATGAAGAAGCGCGCCCGAGTGAGGCCGTCGTCGAGCTGCATGTCTGGCAATGATGGTCAGAGTCAGGTGGCACGGGTAATATGGGAGCACGCGCCGTCAGCATGCGGAACGATATGATGATCGCGAGCGATGGTGGCTGACGGTTGGATTGTCGTTGTGACGCACTCGCGAGGTTGGCATTGATACGCATAACCATCCATGAAAAGACACGTTGGTACATGGCCTTCGCCAGTCCGTCGCGAACGTTGACCGCGGTGCTGGCATTGACAGGAGAGGTGACTGCCAATCGAAACAACGGAGCAATATGTGTAAACGACACCTCGGCTGACAGGGCGCTCAGGGATACGCTGAGGGAAGAGTGAAAAGCCTCGCGTCGCACCCCACTCGCTGCCAGCCTTTATGCGCCTTGTCGTCAGAGCGTTTGTGAGGTTCGTGCGGTCAATGCGGAGCATCGCAGCAATCTCGACGACAACAGCTGGGTCCACCACCTGCAAAGATGGGGTTCAGCGCGCGAAAGAGGTTGATGCTTTTCCGTGAGCACCAGAAAGATTCGACGAGGCGAACTTGGCGAGCCTAACCCGCACGCACCTTGGCCTCACCATCAGCCTCTTTTCCCAAGTCGACGTTTCCGACTTTCAGGATGGCGGCGCAAAGAGTCCACACCCACAGGAGCTGCAAAGGACCCACGCGAATCGAACATTCGGCCCACCGGCGTTACGGGGTTGGAAATAGGCTGTGCGAGGGTGCGGCACGATGATGTCGTTCTCCGAGCCTGCAAGATGCCGGTTCGCGTGTGCGAGCGTCGCGCGTGCGGCTGCGGCGGGTTGCGCGCGCCTCCGTCTGGTCGAAGCCAATGGATGACATTGCGTTCTTGACTTCTTCACTGCGTCCACGCCCCAGATCACAATCGGTGAACAGCCGTGCGCTCCAACGCAGGGCACTGATGAGGCCGGGCGCTCTGAGTGCCAACTGGACGCGGCAGGGGGATATAAGCCACGTGCAGCATGCGGGGCGAGGGCATACAATCCAGCTTTCTTATCCGTCTTCTGAAGATCCTCGTTTTGAGCTAGGTAGCTGAATTCGCTGCCAACGAGCTTGAGCTGTGTGCACAGGCTTTCGGGGGCGCCTACATGGACAACGACTCGCCAGTCACAAGCAAGCAACACAGCTCAGGGCAGGCTGGTCATGAGCCGCCGAAGCCGCCGAAGCCGCCGAAGCCGCCGAAGCCGCCGAAAGCAGCCGGAAGCAGCAGTAGCAGCTCCCACAGCCGCGCAGCAGGCCAGCGAGTGAGGCCGCACCTTGCGTCAGTAGGTAGAAGACGTGATAGTTGCGTTCGCCCTTGGATTGGCGCACGACGCGCGTCTTCTCCAGCAAGTACGTTTTGATGGAAGCGCCCATAATTTTGCCAGAAAGATCAAACTGCAGCATGAGGTACTTGCCGTAACGCGATGAGTTGTTGTTCATGACGGTCTGGGCGTTGCCCACAGCCTCGAGCAGCGGCGACGTCGCGATCACGCGGTCCTCCAGGCCCTCGTTTGACGAGCCCGATCCTTGAGTTGCTGCATATGCGAGAAATTGCAGGAAGCGCTTTGCTGTCTCAGTCTTGCCTGCGCCTGATTCCCCAGAGATGATGACTGACTGTGAGCGTGCGTCCAGGAGCCCTCTGTAGGTCGCGGAAGCGACGCCATAGACGTGCGGGCCTGGAGACGCCTGGCCATAGGTGTTGTAGGCTTCCAGCATATTCGAACCGTAAAGGGTGAGTTGCTGGTACGGGTTCATCGCAACGAGCAGCGAATTGATGTTGGTGTAGATATGGTTGCTCTCAAACCTAGCCCGTAGCGCGTTGCGCACGCTGTCCTCCTCCAGCGAGGACAAGCGCGAGAGGTCGTCGGGTGGAGTGGACATCCTGTTTTTGGCGCGAGCGACAGAGGGTGATAGGGGAGTGGGCCCGTGCTGGCGGGCGGGTTCGAGCGTAGATGGGCGGGCTCCACCGACATTTTGTCAATCTTCGGTTGTCGTTGTGTTGTTTGCTATGAGGCACCACCGGACTCTTGTAGTATGGGCTCAGCTTCACAGTGCTCGGTTGGGCTCTGTTTGGGATGTGATAGTGTTACGAACACGACGTCCCCCCAATGCCTCAGAAACCCCCAGGGAAGGGAGGGTGGGACACGACAACAACAACACGCGATGGCGAACGAGGTGACTCGTCGCTCTTGCGAAGCGGACAAGGGGCGACGTACCGGTGCTCGCCCCTTCCGCATATGGATACGATATGGATGTGGAACACAATGCATGCATGCTCGGCCGGGCCGGTTGGCCGGCTCGCCTGCGGGGAGCCCTCGTTCACACCCACACTGAACACAACCACACCTGCGGTGAGCTTGAGCTCAGCTTCACAGTGCTCGGTTCACTCGCCAACAAGTGATTCGTCGTTATCGGAGCCCGCGACGAGAGGCCTTGCAGGGCAGAGGGCTCGCTCGCACGCTACGGGTGTACCGCTTAGGCTCCCGCCGCAAGGGCGTCGACCAGTGTTACTGACGAGACTGTCCTCAGTTCGTCACCGACTGCACTCAGAATGTCGAGGTCCACGGAGGTGCACTCGCCAACAAGTGGTTCGTCGTTATCGGAGCCCGCGACGAGAGGCCTTGCAGGGCAGAGGGCTCGCACGCGCGGGTGTACCGCTTAGGCTCCCGCCGCAAGGGCGTCGACCAGTGTTACTGACGAGACTGTCCTCAGTTCGGAGGCCTCGACCAGTGTCCTCCGCCTGCACACGTTGATGCCCACAGAGATAGTGGGCAACCGAGTGGCTCGGCGGTATCGGAGCCCGCGACGAGAGGCCTTGCAGTGCAGGGGGCTCGCACGCGCGGGTGCCCCGCCTAGGTTCACGCCGCAGGGGCGTTGACCAGTGAGAGACCGAGGAGCTGCTAAGTGGCGAGCTCACCGGAGACCACATACATGCATTAGCCTCAGAGAGGACATGCATGCTGCGAGCGGCCTGTGCTGCTCAGGGATCCGAGAGCAAGAGCAGCAGCTTGAATCGAGAGCGTTGCCGACGCATCTGCGGCAGCGAGCCACTGCAAGGACACGCGCCTTGCATCTTTGATCGAGAGCGTAGCCGACGCAGTTGCAGCGGCGAGCGTCACACCCGACAGGTGCCCGACAGGGCGACCAGCGGAGCCCACATACACGCATTAGCCTCAGAGAGGACATGCATGCTGAGCAGTCGCACGTTGGCCTCTGCAAGGATACGCGCCTTGCAGCTTGATCAAGAGCGTAGCTGACGTAGCTGCGGCAGCGGGCGTCACACCCGACAGGGCGATCAGCGGTGCACGCACCACGCCGCGAGCGGCCTGTGCCGCTCAAGCTTCCGAGAGCAAGAGCAGCAGCTTGGATCAAGAGCGTAGCCGACGCAGCTGCGGCAGCTAGCGTTGCACACGCCAGGGCGATCTTCGGTGCACGTGCTGAGCAGCGAGCAGCCTGAGCCATTCAGGCTCCTGAGAGCCAGAGCAGCAGCTTCGATCGAGAGCGTTGCCGACGCAGTTGCAGCGGCAAGCGTCACACCCGACAGGGCGATCAGCGGAGCGCGCGCTGCCTCTGAGAGCGAGAGCAGCAGGGGCTTGAACAGTAGGGTAATCGGAGACCACACACACGCATTAGCCTCAGAGAGGACATGCATGCTGAGCAGTCGCACGTTGGCCTCTGCGAGGACACGCGCCTTGCAGCTTGATCCGAAGCGTAGCCAACGCAGCTGCGGCGGCGAGCGTCACACCCGACAGGGCGATCAGCGGTGAGCGCGCCGAGCATCGAGCGGCCTGTGCTGCTCAGGGATCCGAGAGCAAGAGCAGCAGCTTGAATCGAGAGCGTTGCCGACGCATCTGCGGCAGCGAGCGTCACACCCGACAGGGCGATCAGCGGTGCGCGAGCCGAGCAGCGAGCGGCCTGTGCCGCTCAAGCTTCCGAGAGCGAGAGCAGCAGCCTTGTTCAATAGCGTAGCTGATGCTTCTGCGGCAGCGAGCGTCACACCCGACAGGGCAATCAGCGGTGCACGCGCCGAGCAGCGAGCGGACTGTGCCGCTCTAGCCTCCGAGGGCGAAAGCAGCAGCTTCGATCGAGAGCGTAGCGAGCTTGATTAGCGGCCTGTGCCGCTCAAGCTTCCGAGAGAGAGCAAGAGTAGCATTGATCGAGAGCGTAGCCGAAGCAGCTGCGGTGGCGAGCGTCACACCCGAGTGCCACACCTGACAGGGTGATCAGCGGTGCACGCGCCGAGCAGCGAGCGGCCTGTGCCGCTCAAGCTTCCGAAAGAGAGCAAGCTTCCGAGAGCGAGAGCAGCAGCCTTGTTCAATAGCGTAGCTGATGCTGCTGCGGCAGCGAGCGTCACACCCGACAGGGCGATCAGCGGTGCACGCGCCGAGCAGCGAGCGGACTGTGCCGCTCTAGCCTCCGAGGGCGAAAGCAGCAGCTTCGATCGAGAGCGTAGCCGACGCAGCCGCGGCGGCGAGCGTCACACCCGACAGGGCGATCAGCGGTGCACGCGCCGAGCAGCGAGCAGCCTGCGCCGCTCAAGCTTCCGAGAGAGAGAGAAAGCAGCTTCGATCGAGTGCGTAGCCGGCGCAGCCGCGGCGAGCGTCACACCCGACAGGGGGTCCGCTCGGCGCAGCACCTGGGCGGATGGAGGCGGCATACTCCAACGTGGCGGCCGAGCTGGTAGGCGCGCTGTTTACGAACGACGCGGCCGTGCTCGACTCCGCCACCATCCTCAGCGTCATCGATCCGGCCAAGCTGCGCGCCGTCTGGCTGCGGCTTGTGTTCGACGGCCTGGATGATGCTGCCGGCTAGCGAGCGTCGCCGTCCACACGCCGCCAGCGCTCGCGCACGCATCGCCGTGCCCGCGCTTGCTGCTGGGCTCCTCCTTGTCCCCCACGAGGATGCCTACCAATGCGTCAGAGCAGTCAGCTTCCCATGCGACAGCCGGAGAGATGGGGCCCCAAAGCAGCTCTTCCACTTCGACTTCGTCGGTGCTGCTCTCGCTCTCAGGAGCCTGAATGGCTCAGGCTGCTCGCTGCTCAGCACGTGCACCGAAGATCGCCCTAGCGTGTGCAACGCTAGCTGCCACAGCTGCGTCGGCTACGCTCTTGGTCCAAGCTGCTGCTAGGAGCCTAGCGCTCACACCCGACAGGGCGATCAGCGGTGCAGTCGATCGTAGTGAGGCACAGCACAGAGGGCGACGCCCAGCGTTGTGTTGAATGAATCTGCCGTCGCGAAGCTCAATGGGGGATCAGCGCCGCGAAGGGCCAAAGCGGCCACAGGCGCTGTCCCAGCCGGAACGGCGACGAAGTCCATCTTCAAGACACGACAACAACAACACGCGATGGCGAACGAGGTGACTCGTCGCTCTTGCGAAGCGGACAAGGGGCGACGTACCGGTGCTCGCCCCTTCCGCATATGGATACGATATGGATGTGGAACACAATGC